>Ga0210399_10004891_pt1 | contig 10402 bp, 8 predicted proteins | sample IncBWC14MmetaG_FD_150865 | JGI IMG/M metagenome (GOLD analysis project Ga0210399, IMG submission 150865) | Forest soil microbial communities from Barre Woods Harvard Forest LTER site, Petersham, Massachusetts, United States - Inc-BW-C-14-M | ecosystem: Environmental > Terrestrial > Soil >...
CTGAGTACCCGCTGATCGAGGTCGGCGTGATGGAGCTCAACCGCTGGCCGGACAACTATTTCGCCGAAGTCGAGCAGGCGGCGTTCGGGCCGTCGAACGTCGTCCCCGGCATCAGCTTCTCTCCGGACCGGATGCTGCAGGCGCGCCTGTTCTCGTACAACGACGCGGTTCGTTACCGTCTCGGCGTCAACTTCTACCAGATCCCGGTCAATGCGCCGAAATGCCCGTTAATGAGCTACCACCGCGACGGAGCGATGCGGGTGGACGGCAATCTCGGCGGCACCACCAGCTTCAACCCTAATAGCGCCGGGCTGTGGGACAATCAGCCCGACTTCGCCGAGCCGCCGCTGCCCATTGAAGGCGAGGCGGCCCACTACGACCATTACGCCGACGACGACCACTGGGAACAGCCGGGCAATCTGTTCCGCATGATGACGCCGGCGCAGCAGCAGGCTCTCTTCGAGAACACAGCCCGCGCGATGGGCGACGCGCGCCTGCACATCAAGGAGCGGCACGTTGCCAATTGCCGTCGCGCCGATCCGGCCTATGGCGAGGGCGTCGCCCGTGCCCTCGGCCTCACTCACCGCCAGGCGGCAGAATAAATTCATAAGCCGCGAGCGGCGCCCTGCCGAATTTGGGCGCCGCAAACGCGGTCATCCATTCCGAGACTTCACCGAGGGGGAGCGTGATGGAATTACGCGATCATTTTCACTCATATCTAGCCTCCGTGCGTCGGGAAGACCGCTATCGCACCTTTGTCGATCTGGAGCGACGGGCCGACCGTCCGCCCTTTGCCGTTTGGCGCAACAATGGCACCGCCCGCGAGGTCGTTGTTTGGTGCTCAAACGATTATCTCGGGATGGGACGCCACCCCGCGGTCATCAATGCGATGGTCGAGACCGCGGTGCGGATGGGTGCGGGCGCCGGAGGGACCCGCAACATCTCCGGCAACAGCCATGCCGTCGTGGCACTCGAAGCGGAGCTCGCCGATCTGCATAAAAAGGAGGCCGCACTCGTCTTCACGTCCGGCTATGTGTCCAACGAGGCGGCGCTTGGCACGATTGGCCGGCTTCTGCCGAATTGTCTGATTTTCTCCGACGAGAAAAACCACGCCTCGATGATCGCCGGCATCCGGGCGAGCGGCGCCGGAAAGCGGATTTTCCGGCACAATGATCTAGCACATCTCGAACAGCTGCTGAGCGAGGCAGAGCCCCGCCGTCCGAAGCTTATTGCCTTTGAATCGCTGTATTCGATGGATGGCGACATCGCTCCGATCAGGGAGATCTGCGATCTAGCGGACAAATATGGAGCCCTGACCTATCTCGATGAGGTCCACGCCGTCGGTCTTTACGGGCGACGCGGCGCCGGCATTGCCGAGCGCGACGGGGTCATGGACCGGATCGACGTCATCGAAGGTACATTGGCCAAAGGCTTTGGCGTCGTCGGGGGCTATATCGCCGCCGATGCGGTGATCTGCGACGCGGTCCGCTCCGCCGCGCCGAGCTTTATTTTTACGACTGCGATGCCGCCGGCGGTGGCGGCCGCTGCCGCGCAAAGCGTTGCCCATCTGAAGAACTCGGTGGCGGAACGGATCGCGCATTGGCTGCAGGTCCAGAAGACGCGCCGCGCCTTGTGCGAGGCCGGCATCCCGATGATGCCGTCGCAATCGCACATCATTCCGGTACCGGTCGGCGATCCCGCCCTCTGCCGTGAAGCATCAATTCTTCTGTTGGAGAGGTTTGGCATTTATGTCCAGCCGATCAACTATCCGACCGTGCCGCGGGGCACCGAGCGGCTCCGGATCACGCCATCCCCGTTCCATACGGATCGGCTGATCGGCGAGCTTGCCGAGGCACTATGCGAGGTTTGGAAAGGATTGGGGCTGCCGCTTGAAGCCCGGGTGGTGCCGTTCCTGCGCATCGCATTCTCGAGACGCGCCGCTTGAGCGAGAATATTCGGCCGCCGCTGAAGCAATGACGGAGATTCCTGATGGAAAGAATGACGCTTAATGTCGACACCAAAGCTGTGAAGGTCGCCGAGACCTCGTTGACCGTTTCACGCATTGGTCTTGGGACCTGGGCAATCGGTGGATGGATGTGGGGTGGTACGGATGACCAAGAGTCGGTCAACACAATTCGCGCCGCGGTCGAGCACGGCATCAACCTGATCGACACGGCTCCGGCCTATGGATTTGGCCGCTCCGAAGAAATCGTCGGCCGCGCGATTGCCGAAAGTCAGCTGCGCTCGCGCGTGGTGATCGCCACCAAGGTGGGGCTGGAATGGAAGAACGGGAAGGTCTTCCGCAATGCCAGTCGCGACCGCATCCTGCGCGAGGTCGAGGATTCTCTGCGGCGATTGCGGACCGACTACATCGATCTTTACCAGGTCCATTGGCCCGACCCGCTGGTGTCGATCGAAGAAACCGCCGAAGCGATGCAGACCCTGTTCGACCAAGGGAAGATCCGCGCCATCGGCGTGAGCAATTTCTCGGTTGCCCAGATCGAACGCTTCCGCCGCGTCGCCAAGCTGCATGTCCTGCAGCCGCCCTATAATCTGTTCGAGCGAGAAATTGAGACCGAGCTCTTACCCTATTGCCGCCAACACGGTATCGCCACGCTGACTTACGGCGCGCTGTGCCGCGGTCTGTTGTCCGGCAAATTGCAAGCGGACGCGCGCTTCCACGGTGATGATCTGCGATTGACCGACCCGAAATTCCAGTCGCCGCGCTATGCCGAATATCTTGCTGCGGTCAGGCGTCTCGACCAGCTCGCCCTAGATCATTACGGCAAGCGGGTCATCCACTTGGCGGTACGCTGGCTTCTCGACCGGGGCGTCACAACGGCGTTGTGGGGGGCGCGTCGGCCCGATCAATTGCACGCCGTCGACGAGGTTTTCGGATGGTCGCTCGACGTTGCCGCAAAGGCGGAGATTGATCGCATCTTGCGCGAAACGATCGCCGATCCGGTAGGCCCCGAGTTTATGGCGCCGGCGCCGCGCCCTGAAGTAGCGGTCTTGCAAGCAGCGCAGTAACCAGGAGGCGGTATGAAGATCGATCTTTATGGCAAGACCGCGATTGTAACCGGCTCGACCGACGGTATCGGTTTCGCCATTGCCCGTGGCCTGGCACTTTGCGGCGCGACGGTCGTCATCAACGGGCGAAAGCCGGCGGGCGTTGATCGGGCCGTGGCTGCCTTGAGGGCGGCCCTACCCGAGGCGCAGCTGCGCAGCGTGGCCACCGACCTCGCGACGGCCGCCGGTTGCGCTGCCCTAGTGGAGGCCGAGCCCTCATGTGACGTTCTCGTCAACAATGTCGGCGTCTATGGCCCGCAGGATTTCTTCGACATTCCCGACAGCGAGTGGACGCGGTATTTCGAGCTTAATGTGATGTCGGGTGTCCGGCTGTCGCGCGCCTATATGCCCGCGATGATCGAGCGCAACTGGGGTCGTGTCGTGTTCCTCTCATCGGAAGCGGGGCTGAACATTCCACCCGAAATGATCCATTACGGCTTCACCAAGACGGCGGTACTGGCTATTGCACGAGGGCTCGCCAAGCGTGCCGCCGGAACCGGTGTCACGGTGAATTCGGTGCTCCCCGGGCCGACATTTTCGGAAGGTCTCGAAGACATGCTGAGGAGCACGGCGGATAGCACTGGCCAGTCGATAGAACAGGCCGCGCAGGCATTCGTCGAGGCCGCCATGCCATCTTCCATTATCAGGCGCGTGGCTACGCCCGAAGAGGTGGCCAACATGGTGGTCTACGCCGTCTCGCCGCAGGCATCAGCGACGACCGGTGCCGCATTGCGGGTCGATGGCGGGGTCGTCGACACGATCGCCTGATCCTGTCAACTGTTGTTCGAGGAAATAAACATGTCCGCGAAGAAGATCCTGTTTCTCGTCGGCGACTTCGCCGAGGATTACGAGGTCATGGTGCCGTTTCAGGCGCTCACGATGGTCGGGCACGTGGTTCATGCGGTGTGCCCTAACAAAAAGGCCGGTGAAAAGATCAAGACGGCAATTCATGATTTCGAGGGCGATCAGACATACACGGAAAAGCCGGGGCACAATTTCGTATTGAACGCCAGTTTCGCCGAGGTCAAGGCGGGGGCCTACGACGCCCTGATGATCGCCGGCGGTCGGGCACCGGAATACCTTCGGCTCGACAACCGTCTGATTGCAATTGTTCGCTCGTTCGCCGCAGAGAAGAAGCCGATTGCCGCGATCTGCCATGCGGCACAGATCCTCGCCGCGGCCGATGTAATCCGCGGACGGCGAGTGTCGGGCTATGCCGCCTGTGCGCCGGAAGTGCGCCTGGCAGGTGGGGAGTATGTCGAGACCCCGCCCGACGGCGCCATCCGCCACGGCAATCTAGTCACCGGCTTTGCCTGGCCGGCCCACCCGCAGTTTCTGGCGCTGTTCCTCGAAGTGCTCGGCACACGCATCTTGTTATAGCTGCAGGAGAACCCGAGAATGGCTGAGAACCCCGTAGTTCCGTTTGATTTCGGGTTGAGTTCGACCCGGCGCAGCCTCCTGCTTGCTCCACTGTTCGCTGCCCTGCCGCTCGGCTTGTCCGCCGGTAGTGCCAAGGCGATCAACCCCTCCGAAACGCAGGTAACTCTGCCCGACCAGATCAAATGGACGGCGTGGACCGGCGGGCCGCCGCACAGCGCTGAAATCGCGACGCTCTTCGGCGGATTGGATAAGCCCGGCGAATATGTCGTGTTGATGAAATGGTACCCGGGCTATATGAGCGCCCCGCACACTTATGTGACCGATCGGCTTTGTCTGGTGCTCTCGGGCACGTGGTGGGTGAACAGCGGCGCCGATTTCGACCCGAACGCCACCGTTCCGGTACCGGCCGGGGGCTTCGTCAGAAGGGTCGCCCATACGCCGCACTACGACGGCGTCAAGAAAGGCGCGCAGGAGCCGGTCGTGATCGGAATTTTTGGCATGGCCCCTGTCGAGCTCAAATTGGTCGATCCAAGCAAGCCGGCATGGCGCTACGCATGACGCTTCTCGTCACAGAGCATCAGAAGGCTCTTCCGTAGATCGCGGAGGCGGCTGCAGCTGCGGTGAAATAGCACAACATGACCGATGCGGCGACGGAGCGGCGGTCGGCAAAAATCGACCGGCCGCTAGGTTTCCGACGCCGCGATATCAGCCCGCGCCGCCGTCGGTTTTCTGTCGCCGGCGCGAAGTGGCCGCTCGATCCGCAGGACTTCGGACAGCGAGCGTCCTATTGACCGATGCCATGCGTTGTGTCATACGCAATTGCTTATTGATACTGGATGCCGATCGGAGATAGCAATGGCACGCGGCGCCGTCACCTGATCTCGACCTGATAAAACAGGTAGAACAGGTGCAGCCTCTCGCCCCCGATCAGCGTTTCGGAGCGTGCCAGCATAATAGGATCGCCTGCTTGCACACCACATCAGGGAGAAGGAACATCGGATCTCGACATCCAAGGTCGTGCGGCGGCTCACGCTGATGACCGGCGCGGAGTCATTGGTCGCACAACCCGGCTCGGCCGCGCGTTGGGTCGATTACACATCCGGCGTTCTCCAGGCGGCGCGTCCGCCGCTGCTCTTTGGCCTGCGGCTGTGGGCTTCGGTGTGTCTGGCGCTCTATGTCGCGTTCTGGCTCGAGCTCGACAACGCGTTCTGGGCCGGCACCACGGCGGCAATCGTCTGTCAACCGCATCTTGGGGCTTCGCTGCGCAAGGGGTGGTTTCGGATGATCGGCACCCTCGTGGGGGCCGTTGCGGTCGTGGTGCTGACTGCGTGCTTTCCGCAAGACCGGGGCCCATTTCTCGTGGGCCTGGCGCTGTGGGGTGCCGGGTGCGCTCTCGTCGCCACCTTGCTGCGAAATTTCGCCGCCTATTCGGCGGCGCTCGCCGGCTATACGGTCGCGATCATCGCGAGTGACCAGCTCGGCGCGACCGGCGGCCCGAACGGTCAGGCCTTCATGCTCGCGGTGTTCCGCGCCAGCGAAATCAGCATTGGCATCGTCTGTGCCGGCGTCGTTCTCGCCAGCACGGATATGGGTGGTGCCCGGCGTCGGGTCGCCACGCTGTTTGCCGCCATTTCCGCTGAAATTACTGGCCGGTTCACCGGCATGTTGACGCTCGCCGGGCCCGATTTTCCGGAGACGCAGCCGGTTCGGCAAGAGCTCGTCCGCCGCGTCGTCGCGCTCGACCCCGTCATCGACGAGGCGTTGGGCGAGTCGTCCCAACTGCGCTATCATTCGCCGGTGTTGCAGAGGGCGGTGGACGGCTTGTTGGCTGCCCTAGCCGGCTGGCGCACGGTGGCGGTTCGCCTCGTCCGGGTTTCGCACGAGCAGGCGCGACAAGAGGCGAACGCCGTTCTGCAGGCCGTGCCGCCGGGGCTGCGATCAGCTTCAGTTCAGGGCGAGCCGGCACGCTGGATAGACGACCCCGTCGGCCTGCGCCTGATTTGTGAGGCGGCAGTAAGGAGGTTGATCGCCCTGCCGGCAGCCACGCCGTCGCTGCGGCTGCTCTCCGATCAAACTGCGGAAGCGCTGGCCGGCATTTCGCAGGCCCTCAATGGGCTGGCTTTGCTCGTCGACGATCCCGCTGGACCCGTTCCTCGTCGGGGCGGCGTCCATCTCCGCGTGCCCGATTGGCTTCCTTCTCTGGTCAACGCGGGGCGCGCTTTCGTCGTGATCGGTGCCGTCGAACTCTTTTGGATCATCACCGAATGGCCGAACGGCGCGGGGGCTATCACTTTTGCCGCGATCGGCGCCATCCTGTTCGCGCCGCGAGCGGACCAGGCTTACGCTACGGTCATAGGGTTTATGGTAGGGACCAGCCTCACCGCAGCTTTCGCGGCGATCATTGCATTTGCGGTGCTGCCAAACTCGGAGACCTTTGCCGCCTTCAGCCTCGCGATCGGCCTTGTCTTGGTTCCCGCCGGCGCCGGGATGGCCCAGCCCTGGCAGACGGCGATGTTTACGGCCATGGCGGCAAATTTCGTGCCGCTGCTCGCGCCCTCGAACCCGATGATCTACGACACAGTCCAGTTCTACAACGCCGCGATCGCGATCGTCGCAGGCGTGGGCGCCGCGGCGGTTTCGTTTCGCTTGATGCCGCCGTTGTCGCCGGCGTTCCGGACACGCCGGTTATTGGCGCTGACTTTGCGCGATCTGCGCCGGCTCGCAACGGGTCCGATCCCGCGGACGCCCGACGATTGGGAAGGCCGCATGTGCGGCCGGTTCGCAGTATTGCCAGACGAAGCCCAGCCGCTACAGCGCTCGCAGCTGTTGGCCGCACTGTCCGTGGGTACCGAGATTATCCAGCTTCGCCGTATTGCTCGCCGCTTGGATCTGGGTTCCGAACTCGACGTGGCGCTCGCAGCCGTGGCGGAAGGGAACAGCGCGGTGGCGACTACCCGCCTAGCCGTCCTCGACCGCGTTCTCGCATCACTCCCTGGCGCCGGCACAGGAGCGCAGGCCGCTCTCCGGGCGCGTGGAGGCGTTCTCGCGGTGTCCGAGGCGCTCACCCAACATGCTTCGTATTTCGACGCAGCAGCGCCCGGGTGAGGTTCACCGAGATCAACCGGTTCGGGCGAATGCCGTCCCGATCTCGACGATGGGCTAGTATCGGCTTATGAGCGGGGCCGGGCCCTGGGCGGGCGATTCGCCACGGCGATCGAGCGTGATTTTCGACCCCAGGTGGACGGCCGATGCAGCAAGGGCCGCGGGCCCCCCGCTGCTCTTCGGTCTGCGCCTGTGGGCCTCGGTCTGCCTAGCGCTCTATGTCGCGTTCTGGCTCGAGCTCGACAACGCTTTCTGGGCCGGCACGTCGGCAGCGGTTGTTTGCCAGCCGCGTCTGGGCGCCTCATTGCGCAAGGGCTGGTTCCGCATGATCGGCACCGTGGTCGGCGCTGTGGCGATCGTGGTGCTGACCGCGTGCTTCCCGCAGGACCGCGGCACCTTTATGGTGAGCCTCGCACTGTGGGGGGCCGCGTGCGCGCTCGTCGCCACGCTGCTGCGGAACTTCGCGGCGTATTCGGCTTCACTTGCCGGCTACACCGCCGCGATCGTCGCGAGCGACCAGCTTGGTGCGACCGGGGGTCTGAACGGGCAGGCCTTCCTACTCGCGGTGACCCGCGCCAGCGAGATCTGCATCGGCATCGTTTGCGCCGGCGTCGTGCTTGCCGGAACCGATCTCGGCGGCGCCCGGCGCCGGCTGGCCGCCCTGTTCGCCGCCATCTCCGCCGAGATCACCGGACGGTTTACCGGGACCTTGTTGCTGGCCGGGCCAGACATGCCGGAAACGCAGCCGGTGCGGCGGGAGCTCATCCGGCGGGTCACCGCGCTCGATCCGGTCATCGACGAGGCAATCGGGGAATCCTCCCGACTGCGCTATCATTCGCCGGTCTTGCAGATGGCGGTCGACGGTTGGTTCGCCGCCCTGGCCGCTTGGCGAACGGTGGCGGTTCACCTCGCAGGGTTGCCTCATGAAGAGGCTCGGCGGGACGCGGAATCCGTCCTGCGAACGCTCCCGCAGGAGTTGCGAGCGGCGCCGGTGCAAGGCGAGCCGACCCGCTGGATTGCCGACCCCACCCGTCTGCGCCAGATGTGCGAGGCCGCGGTGCGGGCGCTGATCGCCCTGCCCGCCGGGACGCCATCGCTCCGCCTGCTTGCAGACCATACGGCTGAGGCTCTCGCCGGCATTTCGCATGCGCTCAACGGGCTGGCGCTACTTGTTGGCGATCCCGCTCGCCCCCTTCCTCGCCAACGCCGTCTCCTGCTTCGTGTGCCCGATTGGCTGCCTTCTCTCGTCAATGCGGGGCGCGCGTTCGTCACGATCGGTGCCGCCGAGCTCTTCTGGATCATCACCGCATGGCCGAGCGGGGCGGAGGCCATCGCCTTCGCCGCGATCGTTGTCATCCTGTTCTCGCCGAGAGCCGATCAGGCTGGCACCGACGCGATGAGCTTTATGATCGGCATCGGCCTGGCCGCCGCTTTCGCAGCAATCATCGAATTCGCGGTACTGCCGGGGCTGGAGACCTTTGCCGCCTTCAGCATCGCGATTGGCCTTGTCCTGGTGCCCGCCGGGGCGCTGAGCGCCCAGCCATGGCAGAGGGCGATGTTTACGGCCATTGCGGGTATAGGCTTCTGTAGGCTGCTCGCGCCGGCGAACCCGATGAGCTACGACACCCAGGAATTCTATAACTCGGCGTTGGCGATCGTCGCAGGAGTGGGCACCGCCGCCCTCTTTTTTCGCTTGGTGCCGCCGCTGTCGCCGGCGTTCCGGACCCGCCGGCTCCTGGCTCTCACCCTGCGGGATCTGCGGCGCCTTGCGGTGGGCCCGATCCCCCGGACGCCGGACGATTGGGAGGGCCGCGTGTACGGCCGCCTCTCGGTATTACCGGACGCGGCGGAGCCGTTGCAGCGCGCGCAGCTCGTGGCGGCGCTGTCGGTGGGTCTCGAAATTATCCAACTTCGCCATATCGCTCGCCGGCTCGGCCTGGCATCCGAGCTCAATGTGGTGCTGGAAGGCGTGGGGCGAGGCGATAGTGCGATCGCGACGACCCGTCTTGCCCGGCTCGACGAAATCCTCGCCGCCCGTCCCGGCATCGCCGCTCTGCGGGCGCGGGGCAGCGTCCTTGCAATGTCGGAGGCGCTCACCCAACATGCCGCTTACTTCGACGCAGGAGCGCCCGGGTGAGGTTCACCGAGATCAACCTATTCGGCGTCTATGTCGCGCCGATGTCGGTGATGCTGGTCGTTGCCTGGATGGTCACGATCGGGCTGCGCCGGTTCGCCGCCCGTTTCGGCTTGGTGCAGCACGTCTGGCACCCGGCTCTTTTCACGTTCGCTGTCTATATGATCGTGCTGTCGTCGATGGTGCTGCTCGTCGCGGCGCGCTGAGTTCGCCATGTCCGATGTCGAAGCCAAATCGAAGCGCGAAACGGCGGCTGAGAGTTCCGCAGCCGTCCGGGCCCGCGAGCCACCTGTTCGCGACACGCCCCGTCGCCGCCCGCGAATTTTTCCGCTGCTGATCACCTTGGCCACAATGGCGGTCGCAGCTGCGCTCGGGTGGGCGATGTGGGACGCCTATATGGGCGCGCCTTGGACGCGTGACGGCACGGTGCGAGCCTACGTCGTGACGATGGCGCCCGAGGTTGCCGGGCGCATCGTCGAGCTGCCGGTCGCCGACAACCAGTTCGTGCACAAGGGCGACCTGCTGATGGTCATCGACCCGACCAACTTCAAGATCGCCGTGAGCCTCGCCGAGGCGGCCGTGCAGCAGGCCCTGGCCAACGCGCAGAATGCCGAAAGAGAGGCCAAGCGCCGGCAAGAGCTGACCACCCTCGCGGTCACGGTCGAAGAAAAGCAGACCTTTGCGACCACCGCACTCGCCACTCAAGCCCAATATCAG
>Ga0210399_10004894_pt1 | contig 10401 bp, 8 predicted proteins | sample IncBWC14MmetaG_FD_150865 | JGI IMG/M metagenome (GOLD analysis project Ga0210399, IMG submission 150865) | Forest soil microbial communities from Barre Woods Harvard Forest LTER site, Petersham, Massachusetts, United States - Inc-BW-C-14-M | ecosystem: Environmental > Terrestrial > Soil >...
CGATTACGTGATGACCGACTTCGGGGTGAGCGGCGTCGACGCCGCGATAGAGTTGTCCGTCCAAAATGATTCCGCCCCCAATGCCGGTTCCGATGGTCACATAAACGAGTCGCAGCTTACTCTTTCCGGCTCCCCAGGCGGCCTCGGCCAGAGCACCGGCATCGGCGTCATTTTCAAGCGCAACCCGGACGTTGAAAGTGCGCCCAAGATCCTGCACTGGGTTCTTCCTTCGCCATTGGGGAAGAAAATCAACGTCGCCAAACTCGCCGGTGAACGGGTGAACTGGGCCGGTGGAGCCAATTCCTATGCCGGAGATCTCGGCGCCAGCATTTTGCGCCGTCTGCTGCAGCATGCCAACAATCAACTCCAGTCCTTTTGAATAGCTACAATCGGCATCGGTCGGGCATTCCATCCTCGACAATACCTTTCCATTCTCGTCCACAATGCCAACCGCCATCTTGGTTCCACCGATGTCAACGGCCCCGACCATGATTTCCGCTCTGTCTCCGCTCCGCCCCGGTCCAGCAGATATCTTTTCCGAAATTCAACTTTTCAAAAAATTGCACGACTCGCTGGATGGGAGCGCCTTCGGCAAGCATGAAGTTGTCCGCACCCGCATTGTTGTTCAGTTCAGCCGGGGCGGTGAACTGGGTGTAGTTGATGATATTACCGACGTTGCTAAACCCGCCATCTCCTGCATATCAGGCGATAAAGGCGTCCTACTCGACCGCGGCGCGGCGTTCGGGAGGATCTTCGGTCGACGAAGGGGGAATTTTTCTCGTCTTTCTCATCCACTCCGCAGCCCGTTGTTCAGCTTCCAGCAGTTGCTCCATAGTCATTGTCTTGTTGACATTGTTCTTGGCTCTCGTGATCTGCTCATTGGCGATCAAGAACCACGTGTACGCCTGCACCAGGTCCTTTGGCCCAGCTCGACGAGCCGAGTAGAGCTGTGCCAGGGCAAATTGAGCGGCCGGCAGACCCTGTTCGGCGGCTTTTTGACAGATGGCTAACGTCGCCTCGTCGTGGCGACCCCCATTGGTCGGACTCGCCAGCAGGGATGGAAGCAGTGATTGGGCGGGGCTGGTTTGACTCAGAGTCATGAACAACAGCTCGACACGGCTGGAGACACCCAACTTGTCAAACACTCGAAACAGATAATTCTTGATGGTGTGCTGACTCAAGCCCAGACGCTCCGCGATTTCGCGGTTGGTGAGCCCCTCGGCCAGACTTCGAACGACTTCCATCTCCCGCTTCGAAAGCAGGTCCAAACCATTGGCGTCGACTGCCCGGACCGTAGGGGAAGAAGCCAGGGCTTCCACGGCGAACGACATTTGCAGGCTACTGGCCCAGATCTGGCCCTCGTGAACGCTGCGAATGCACTTGCAAAGTGACTCGACGGACTCGTGCCGGCTGAAGATCCCTCTCGCACCGGCACGGAAGGCGCGCAGGATAAATTCGCGTTTCGAGGAATCCAGCAGCATTACGGCGCGGATCTGAGGGTGCGATGTCCGAAGTTCACGCAAAACTTCAAACGCGCGGTGGGACTCCTCGTCCAGGTTGGAACTGATCAACAGGACATGGGCCTTATGCGAGGCTGCGGCCGCGATCAGCCCGTGTGAATCGGAATCTGCACTGATTACATCCAGCCCGTGATCCCGTTTCAGCGCGTCTGCGAGCAACTGAGTGTGGATCCGGGTGTTGTCGGCAACCAGTACGCGAATCCTCTCCTCCCTCGCATGTTGGGTTTCCATGGTTTCTCCAGCGACACCATTCGAGTAGGCCCCTGACTTGGGGACCGAAATCAACCAAATGCCATAATCGGAAACAAGCTGTCCTGGGTACGGGGGATATCCCACAGGTGGGGCAAAAAACTTGTTCTATTCGGGGGAGGTGCGAAAAAGCGCAAGCTGCAAGTACTTATCGATGCGAAGGCGACCTTACGAACACTTGCAACCGAGGGAGAGTTTACCGTATCTCGGGGCGGAATGCAAGCGGAAGTCGCAAATGCTTGCACCCCTTGCAAGAGACTGCGACCTCCATCAAGTTGCAACCGACCTCCCGTTGGAGTGTTGTCCTCAGATTTTAGGCTCTCTGATGGCGTTGGAGATTTCCTCAACTTCTCGAATACCTCCTTAGAATGAGCTGGATCGCCTCGCTGCGCGGCCCCTCGATTCTGAGGGGGTACCGGCCCAGCGGTGAAGTCAGTTGTCCCGACCGTCGACGTTGAACCTCTCTACCGGCAGAGAAGTCCTTCTCTAGGCGTATTGTCCTTCGACCTCGAGAATCTACACCCTCACAAACGTGAGAAGTTCGTCGCGGAGAGCGTGTACCTCTTGCAGCAGCCTGCACACGACTGTAGTCTGGTTTCACTTTCGGGCAACCAACTCAGAAGTCGAGTTCCCATCCCCCTTGCCCGGTAAGCGGAAATCTTGTGTGTGGTCAAGGGCAAACGCTGCCCCCCGAGCAATGCGAGGAGAATTCGTAATGCCGGCACAGGTGAGCATCGCTCCTTGACACGAAGCGATATTTGAAATAATCTAGATAAACTTAGTAGAGATTAATCCTCCCCCTTGGATCTAAAGCAGGTTCCCCCAGTCCCCTGAGGTTTGAGATGTACCCGTCTTTTTTGTTATTTCCCAGGCGTTAGAGGTCACGTTGTGACCCAGAGGGCGAAGCTATGAGTACCGGCAATCAATCGTGGGAGTCCCCGAATATGGCGCCAATCGTTGGCTCCGGCATGGAGAACTGGTACGCCGTTCACACCCGCGCCCGACACGAAAGAGTCGTCGCCCATCGATTGCGGGACCAAGGAGTGACCACTTTCCTGCCGCTGGTCACCGAGGTACATCGCTGGAGCGACCGGCGGAAATCGGTGGAGTTGCCGCTCTTCGGTTGCTATGTGTTTGTGAAACTACCTCCGACCGGCGAGGAGCGATTGCGGGTGCTGCGCGTCGACGGCGTGTTCAAGTTCGTCGGTGCTCGTGGAGTGGGAACTCCGATCGCTGAAGCTCAAATCGATGCGGTTCGAACCCTGATTGGGCAACAAATACCCTGGAGTGCCCACCCATTTCTTCAGATTGGACAGCGGGTGCGAGTCCGTGGAGGCGCGTTGGACGGCGTCGAAGGCATTCTATTAGCTCGAAACGACGACAACACATTGGTGGTCTCCGTAGACGCAATTCAGAGATCTCTAGCCGTTCGCATTGAAGGATACGACGTCGAACCCGTTTAATTCTGACCCCTCTCTTTCTCTCCGTGTCTCCAAAAGGAACTTCAATCCCTTGACAGAAAACGCAATCGAAGCGGTACGCCTGCTAGTTGTCAGCAAGGAACCCACCGTTGTTCGTTCGCTCTGGTCGATCGGGGAAACGAATTCCTGGCAACTGGAGACGGTGGGCAGCGGTTGGGAGGCGTTGGAGTCGGTCCAGGCTGGGATTACGCCGGACCTGCTTCTGCTGGATCTGCCTCGCGGGGATGGAGATAGCCTCCATATCTTGCGCTGGTTGCGTAGACTTCGTCCTAATTTGCCGATCATTTTGCTTTGTTATCCGGACGACGCCGGGCGAAAAAATGAAGCCATCCGCCTGGGGGCCCAGGACTATCTGGTCAGACCTGTGGACGACGAGCACCTTGAGTCCGTGATTCGAAACCAACTCAGCTCGCGGAGCGACAGTATCGAGATGGAGATCGCCAGTGAAGACATCGAACAGGTCAGCGATGACGCATTCTTCGTCGGCGCCAGTCCAATCATGCGGAAGCTTCGTGCCCAAGCGGAACTGCTGGCTCAAGCCAACGTTCCGGTACTGATCCTGGGAGAAAGTGGAAGCGGAAAGGACACCGCGGCCCGCCTCATTCACAAGTTGTCCGTTCGTTCCGGATTCAAGTTTTTGAAAGTGAATTGCGCGGCGCTGCCCGGCGATCTGCTCGAAACGGAGCTCTTCGGTTACGAGCGGAGTGATTCCACAGGTTCCGTACGATCCAAACCCGGCAAACTCGAACTATGTGAAAAAGGGACAGTTCTGCTGGACGAAATTGCCGAGATGCCTACCAGCGTCCAGAGCAAGCTGCTGCAGGTTTTGCAGAACAAGCAGTTTTTCAGACCCGGCAGTGGCGCCGCAGTCGATGTTGACGTCCGCATTCTGGCTGCAACCAGCGCCAACATCGAACGGGCGCTTTCTGAAAAGAAACTGCGTGAGGATCTCTATTATCGCCTGAGTGCCTTCACGGTTCAGGCACCGCCGCTGCGCCAGCGCAAGGATGAACTCCCACTCTTACTTCGCCATTTCATGCATCATCTGGCGAAGCACTATGGCCTGCCCCCCCGCACTTTCTCACCTTCGGTGCTCGATGCCTGCCACGCCTATTCGTGGCCGGGAAATCTCCGGGAGCTCGAGGAGTTTGTAAAACGTTACCTGGTGATGGGTGATAAGGAGCTCGCCTTTGCCCCACCGAAGTCAGAACACACCCCTGGGAACGGCCATTCCGTGGGTACCTCGGAACCAGGCAGGGAAGCACCTGACGCAGGCGAGAATGGGGAGCGATCCTCCAGCCTCAACTCGCTCAAGTCACTCGTGCAAAGTGTCAGATGCGAAGCGGAAAGAAGCGCAATCGCGACGGCCCTTGAGAAAACCGGCTGGAACCGAAAGGCTGCGGCGCGTCTGCTGAAGGTCAGCTATCGAACTTTGTTGTATAAGATCGAGCAATACCACATGAGCGCTGCGGAGACCTATCCATCCGCATTTCCCGGAAACGGCAGCAGGAGCAACGGAAAGCGGGTTTAATATCGGATGGCGATGCACGCGCTACAATTGCACAGTTTGGAGCAAACCATGACAATCACAGCGAGGAAGATGTGCCAACGGATCGCGATGGTCGCTGTGTGCATTCTTTTGCCGGGTTGGCTGGCTGCGCAAACTGATCCCGCGAAAACCGCAAACGCAACAAAGCCGGATGCGCAAACGGTTGCCGCTGACCCCGGTACGGGCGTGTCTCCAGCCAGGGCGCACGATAACACCTACGTGATTGGCGTCGACGACGTTCTCGCCATCAATGTCTGGAAGGAACCGGATGTATCTCGAACGGTTCCGGTCCGCTCCGATGGGAAGATATCATTGCCTCTAGCCGGCGAAGTGCAAGCAAGTGGGGAGACGCCTCGTCAGCTAGAGAAGGAATTGGCCACCAAGCTGCAAAGTTTCATCTCGGAGCCTGAAGTTACAGTAATCGTCACCGAAGTCAGAAGCCAGAAATTCAACGTCCTCGGCATGGTCTCAAAGCCGGGATCGTATCCATTGACGAATTCCTCGACGGTGCTGGATGCGATTGCTCAGGCTGGGGGCTTCCGGGATTTCGCCAAGCAAAAGTCAATCTATGTGCTTCGCCAGAATCCTGACGGCACACAGGTGCGCTTGCCCTTTAACTACAAAGAGGTCATCAAAGGCAAGGACTCGGCACAGAACATAAAACTCCAGCCGCGCGACACTATCGTCGTCCCTTGAAAACAGCCATGCCAATCCGAGTTTTCGTTGGTATCATTCTGCTGGCTGCGTGCCCTCTGTGGGCACAGGACGCCGCATCGGGCGCGGAGGCGGCGGCAACCGGCCCTAGCGGTGGCGGGGGAGCCATGTTGACGCCCGCTCCGGTCAGCGGCGAGGGATACTCGATGGGATTTACTTCCGAGACGCGTTCAAATTACCTGCGCGGAGGCATGGTTTTCAGCAGCGCGTACGATAGCGACGCCACAACCGGGACCAACGGGAAGCCAATCAGCGACGTGAGTTACTCGATATGGCCTACGATCTCGCTCGACCAGACTCGGTCACGACTGCATTGGGTATTGAATTACAGCCCGGGGTTTACCTTCTACCAGAAGACCAGTTCGCTCAATCAGGCCGACCAGAATCTGGGCGTAAATCTTAGCTATCGCCTAAGCCCACATGTCACTCTGAGTGTGCGGGATACATTTGCAAAAACGTCCAATGTCCTCAATCAGCCGACCTCAGACCTTGCGAGTCCAGTCTCCGGGGGGGTGTCCGTGCCCAATAATTCTGTGATTGCGCCAATTGCCGATACGCTGACGAACAATGCAAACGCTTCGATCACATACCAGTTCAGCGCGAATGGAATGATCGGAGCGAGCGGAACGTTTACGAATCTGCACTATCCGAACCAGGCGCAAGTCCCGGGATTGTCCGATTCGAGTTCGAGAGGAGGGTCGGCTTTTTATAATCATCGCCTCTCGAAGATGCACTACATCGGCGCGACGTATCAATATCAGTGGTTCCTGGCCTATCCGAACGGAGGTCAGAGCGAGACACAAACCCAGAGCGTGTTCCTTTTCTATACTGTCTATTTCAAGCCGACATTTTCCGTGTCGTTCTTCGGCGGTCCGCAACACTCCAACACGCAGCAGTTCGGGCTGCCGACATCAAGCTCATGGTCTCCGGCGGGTGGCGCCAGCATGAGCTGGCAGGGGAAGTTGACAAGTATTGCAGCCAGCTACTCGCGAAGCATCAACAGTGGTGGCGGCTTGTCAGGAGCAGTTCAGGCGGACAGCGCGGCCGCATCATTTCGCCGGCAACTCGCAAGGAACTTGAGCATGTCAGTTGGAGCGAGTTACGCGAGCAACAATGTTCTGGATGCGTTGCCTGCCTTGAACAGCGGTGGGCAGACGATCTCGGGAAACGCCGCAGTGCAGCGCCAGATCGGCGAGCATTTGGGTCTGCAGCTGCAATATACGCGCTTGCACCAGAGCTACAGCGACGTTGCGGCAATATCCAGCGTTCCCGATCGAAATCTTGCGGTGGTTAGCATCTCGTACCAGTTTTCAAGACCGTTGGGACGTTAATCTGAGAAGGCGTTTATGGTAGATGAATTAGAAGAGAAACCGGGAGAAGGCCTCAACCTGCAACACTATGTCGACGTGATTCGCCGTCGGCATATGTACTTCCTTGTACCTTTTTTCCTGGGGTGGCTGGTGGTTTGGAGCGTGAGTTGGGTTCTGCCCTCGCGATACAAGTCGGGAACGCTCATTCTAGTAGAGCAGCCGAGCATGCCCAAGGATTACGTTACGCCGAACGTAACCGATGATCTGCAAGCGCGGCTGCAAAGCATCACTCAGCAGATTCTGAGCCGCACCCGTCTTTTGCACATTATCGATGAGCTCAACCTGTATGCCGACAAGCGTGGTCGGCTGAATCCCGACGAACTGGTCGAACGCATGCGTAAAGATATCGAGATTGCACTGGTGTTTGATGAACATCACATTGCGATCACTTCCTTCAACATTTATTATTCTTCTCACGATCCTCGCCTCGCCCAGCAGGTGACGGGCGAGCTGACCAATCTGTTTATCAGCGAGAATCTGGAATTGCGGCAACAAAAATCCGAGGACACTACCAAGTTTCTCGAACAACAACTGGAAGCCGCGCGGCAGAACCTGGCGGAGCAGGAAGAGAAGGTCCGGGTATACAAAGATCAGCATCTGGGCGAGCTGCCATCGCAATTGGCAAGCAATCTCCAAATCTTGACCGGACTCCAGTCCCAACTGCAGAACGAAGAAGATGGTCTCAACGCCGACCGGCAGCAGAACGCTTACTTGCAATCGATGCTGGAACAATCCCGTGCTCTGCAGAGAACGCCCAAGAGTGGGGACGGCACACCGGTAGGAATACCCGCTTTGGACCAACAGCTGGACAAACTCAAAGCGCAGCTTGCCGATCTCAGTTCGCACTATACCGATCGTCATCCAGACGTTCGCAAGGTGAAGGATGAGATTGCGAAGGTCGAAAAAATGCGGGCGCAGGCTCTCGCCGATCTGAAGACGAGTGCGGCCACAACCTCAGGGGCTGGCAACCCGCCCGAGTCGGGTCCTAATGATTTGGATAGCAGAGATGGGGCTGCGACGATTCAACTGCAAGGCCAGTTGAAAGCCAATCAGATCGACATTGCCAGCAAGGAACACACGATCGCTGACTTGAAATCGAAGATGAATGAATATCAGGGGCGTTTGAACCAGGAGCCCGTGCGTGAACAGCAGTTTGCAGACCTCAACCGAGGGTACGAACAGTCGAAGGCGAATTATGATGAGCTCCTAAAGAAGAAGAACTCTTCGCAGATGGCTACGAGCATGGAATTGCTGCAGCAGGGCGAACACTTCCAGATGATCGATCCTCCCAGCCTGCCCTTGAAGCCTGATTTTCCAAATCGTCTCAAGTTTTGTGGTATCGGTTTGGGCATCGGGCTCGCGTTGGGCGGTGCCCTTGCAGGCGGCACCGAGTTCCTGGACGATCGTCTGTACAACGAGAAAGCACTTAAAGAGTTGCTGCCGGTGAGTGTCATCTCAGAGATCCCACCGATCACCAGTCCAGACGAGGCAAGAAAGCAAGAAAGGAAACTCCGGATCGGCTGGGCGGCCGCGGGTTTCGTTTTTGCAACGATTTTGGCAGGATCGGCAATAAGCTTCTTGCGTGGGTAATGTTGGCAGTCAATGTACAAAGCCTTTTACAATCTGAAGCGTAATCCTTTCGAGATCACTCCGGATCCGTTTTTCCTCTTTCCCACCCGGAGGCACAATGAGGCGCTGGCGGCGCTGTACTACGGCGTTCGACGGCACAAGGGATTCGTGGTCATGACTGGAGAAGTCGGTACCGGCAAAACCCTGCTGGTCCGCTGCCTGCTCCAATTACTGAATCAGAGCGATGTCGCGTACGCCTACGTATTCAATAGCCGGCTCTCGCCGGTTGAGTTCCTGCAGTATGTTGCCGGCGACTTCGGGCTCAACGTGACGGGCAAGAACAAGAGCGAGCTTCTGTTGGTGTTGAGCAACTACGTGATTTCGCGCCATCAGAAGAAACTCACAACTGTGCTGGTCGTGGACGAAGCGCACCATGTTTCAGCAGAAGTGCTTGAGGAGATCCGCCTTCTGACGAACCTCGAGACGACGAGCGAAAAGTTGCTCCAGATCCTGCTGGTCGGGCAGCCCGAGTTGGACGAAAAGCTCGACTCCATCGAGTTGCGGCAATTGAAGCAGCGGATCGCCCTGCGCTCGCAGCTCCTACCATTGAATTTCGACGAAACGACGGGGTATATCCACCGGCGCCTGCAACTCGCCGGAGCGAATGCAAATGCCACTCTCCTTTTTCCGGCCGAGACAGTGATTAGGGTGCATCGGCATTCGCGCGGAATTCCGCGCCTTATCAATACCGTGTGCGAGAACGCGCTGATCACGGCATACGCCAGACAAGCCCGCAGTGTGACGCCCGACATCATCGAGGACATCGCCGCAGACTTCCGCCTCGGTGTGGTGCACCAGCCCAAGGTCGAAACCACCGGCGGTAATGAGGAAGGCGACGCGCGGCGAGCAGCAAAAACGCTGCTCCTCCTGCACGACTATCTGCAGAAGCTGCAATCGAGCCAGGGAGAACCGCGGGCAGCCGCAGCAACCGGAGCCAGTAAACATGAGCCGTATATTTGAAGCGTTACAAAGGTCGGAGTCGGAGCGATCGGGCACACCGTCAGCGCCCCCTGCACTTGCAACAGAACTTCTGCAGGTGGTAGAGCGCGAAGCAAACGCTCGTACCGACGTCGCGCACGAAGTCGCTCACAGAGACATCGTTGACAAGGAATTCGCTAAGAACGACCTGGGGAGTCGCTTCCAGACCTTGCCCGTTTCCCTGCCGCAGGACAGCAAGTTGGTATGCCTTACCGCGCAGGAAAGTTTCGGGGCGGAAAAATTCCGTTTCCTCGGCGTTCGGTTGAGACAGCTCCAGCAAACCCGTCCTCTTAAGAAACTGTTGATCACAAGCACGATTCCCGAAGAAGGCAAGAGCACAGTGTCGGCAAATCTGGCGACCATTTTGGCCCGGAGGCAGCAGCCCAAAATTCTGCTGCTGGAAGGCGATTTGCGACGCCCGTCGCTGAGCAAGCAGTTTGGTCTGGGCAGGCTCCCCGGCCTTAGCGAATGGTTGCAAGGCGAGCCCCGACCGATTGAGCACATCTACCGTCTGGAAGGTCCGAACTTGTGGTTTCTGCCGGCCGGACGGCCACCCGAGAATCCCCTCGAACTGATGCAGTCCGGCAGGCTTTCCGAACTGCTGAATCAACTCTCAGGCTGGTTTGATTGGATCATCATCGATTCTCCTCCGATCCTGCCTCTAGCCGATACCAGTGTTTGGGCACGATTGGCGGATGGCATTCTCCTGGTAACGAGAGAGGGAACTACCAAACGGCGAATGCTGCAGCGAGGTCTACAGGCGCTCGAGCAGTCCAAGTTGCTGGGCGCGGTGGTGAACTCATCTGCGAATACGGACCACAGCAACTATTACCAGCGCTATGGTCCGGGAGCGGCGCGGCAAGCCAATGCTGTTGAAGAGTAGTCAATCTCCGGTTCAAACAATAGTCCCC
>Ga0210399_10004895_pt1 | contig 10400 bp, 8 predicted proteins | sample IncBWC14MmetaG_FD_150865 | JGI IMG/M metagenome (GOLD analysis project Ga0210399, IMG submission 150865) | Forest soil microbial communities from Barre Woods Harvard Forest LTER site, Petersham, Massachusetts, United States - Inc-BW-C-14-M | ecosystem: Environmental > Terrestrial > Soil >...
CTGATGGTTGGGACCAAGAAGCTCACCGATCTGCGCAACAAGATCGAGGCGATCGACGAAGAGCTGCGCAACAAGCCCGGCCCACGCCGCAAGCCCAAGCTCGACAAGAATCTCGCCCGATACAACGAGCGGGTGAAGAAGGAATTGCGCGGGATGCTGCTCTCGCGCCGCCTGATGGAAGCGGTTATTGCCGAGATGCGCGACTTCCTGCATCAGTACCGCTTTTCGCATCACACGATTCAGAAATACGAAGAGGCGACCGGCCGTTCGCGAACCCATCTGCTCAAGGAAGCGGCCGAGGCTGAGGATCGCCGTCACGTCCTGAAAATACACGACATGCGCGAAAACCTTCTCGATATCGCCGCGAAGATTCGCCAGGCGCAGAAGACGATTCGCGAAGTCGAGAAAAAGGTGAAAGACAGTGGCGAGGAGTTCGCGCGCAAGCTCGAGACCATCGCCGCCGGACAGGACAAGAGCCGCCGCGCGAAAAAAGAATTGACCGAGGCCAACCTGCGCCTCGTCGTCAGCCTCGCCAAGCGCTACACCAATCGCGGGCTGGGCTTTCTCGATCTCATCCAGGAAGGCAACATCGGCCTGATGCGCGCGGTCGACAAGTTCGAGTATCAGCGCGGTTACAAGTTCTCGACCTACGCGACGTGGTGGATTCGGCAATCGATGTCGCGCGCGATCGCAGACCAGGGCCGCACCATCCGAATTCCGGTGCACATGGTCGAGACCATCAACAAGCTGCTCCGCGTCACGCGCCTGCTCGTCCAGCGTCTCGGCCGCGAGCCGGGACCAGAGGAAATCGCTGAGCAGATGGAGATGCCGCTGGACAAGGTCCAGAAGGTTCTCAAGATCGTCAAGGAGCCAATTTCTCTCGAAACGCCGATCGGCGACGAAGAGGAAAGCTCGCTCGGAGATTTCGTCGAGGACGAACTCGCACCCTCGCCGGTCGAGGCAGCAATCCAGGGCAACCTCGGCGAGCAGACGCGCAAAGTGCTCGCAACGCTGACTCCGCGCGAGGAGCAAATTCTCCGCATGCGCTTCGGTATCGGCCAGAAAACCGACTACACCCTCGAGGAAGTCGGCAAGCAGTTCGCCGTCACCCGCGAGCGCATCCGCCAGATCGAAGCGAAGGCACTACGCAAGCTCCGCCAAACCGGCCGCTCCCGCACCCTCGAAGGCTTCCAGGAACGCGAGTAGCCCCGGATAATTCCTCCGCTCGGGTGCGTCGTTCCAAGAGCCTCTCCCTGACAGGGAGAGGCCGCGCCGCGTCCTCGCGGCGCGGGTGAGGGTCCAAATTCCAAATTTCCGCGCACCCGGTCTCATGTCCAGCCAATCGTCGACAACCGGATTCCGATTGTGACCTTCACCAAGCGCCTTCGCGCGCCAATCATGCGTGGCGAAATCACCTGCAGCGTGAGGATTTGGCAACGGCCCCACGTCAAGGTCGGCGGACACTACATGTTGGGCGAGGGGTTCGTCGAGGTGACCTCGATAAGACGGATCACGATTGCCGATATTACCCCTGACCTGGCGAAACGCTCTGGATTTTCTGGAGTCATCGATCTTCTGAAAGTCGCGAAACACGGCCCGGGAGAAAATGTCTATCTGATCGACTTCGAGTATCACGGCCCAACAACTTAGACCTCACGCTTGCGTCCGGCGCCCGACGCGCACGCTCTTTTTTTCCGGCATAAAATCGGTGAAGCTCACCGCAATGCACGACCATCCGAACATCGTCCTGATAATCGCCGACGACATGGGCTACGGCGACTTCGGATGCTTCAACCACAACATCTCGCGCACTCCGACGCTCGACCATCTCGTCATCGAAGGCGTATCCCTGACCCAGCACTATTCCGCCTCTCCGGTATGCGCGCCCGCGCGAGCGTCCTTGATGACCGGCCGCTACCCGCATCGCACCGGCGTGATCGATACGCTCGAGACGCGCGGCCTCGATCGTCTTGCTTTGCGCGAGGTGACGATCGCCGAACTTCTGAAACGCGCCGGCTATGCGACCGGGCTCGTCGGCAAATGGCACAACGGCGCATACGACGCGCGCTATCATCCGAACCGCCGCGGCTTCGACGAGTTCGCGGGATTTTCGGGAGGCTGGCAGCCCTACTATCAGTGGAATCTCGATCGCAACGGCTCGATCTCGCGCGGCGACGGCCGCTACCTCACCGATGTATTCACCGGCGAAGCGACTGAGTTCATCCAGCGCCATCGCGGCGGCCCCTTCTTCCTCTATCTCGCATACAACGCACCCCACTTTCCGTTCGAGGCAATCGAGGCCGACGCCGCGCCGTACAAGGAGACCGGCAACTTCACGCTCGCAGTGAGCCAGATCTATGCGATGATCGAGTGCATGGATCGCGGTGTTGCGCGAGTTCTCGACGAACTCGATCGCGCCGGAATCGCTGACAACACGCTCGTGATGTTCTCCAGCGACAACGGTCCGCAGTTCGGCGGCAAGGGCGATATGTGCAGCGATCGTTTCAACTGCGGATTCGCGGGCGCGAAGACGCTGGTTTACGAAGGCGGTATCCGGCTCCCGATGGTTCTGCGCTGGCCCGCGGGCCTCGACCACCGCCGGCAAGTTCACGAGATGATCCATTTCACCGACTGGCTCCCGACGCTGCTTGCTCTCGCGGGCGTCGAACCGCCGAGCGGTCTCAAGCTTGACGGGATCGACGCAATGCCTGCGATTCGCGGCGAGCGGGGCAAAGTTCCTGAGCAGCGTTTTTGGCAATGGAACCGTTACACTCCCGATGCTGAATGCAACGCCGCGATGCGCGACGGCCGATGGAAACTGGTGCGCCCCGCAATCCGCGAGTTGATGCAGGTATCGAACGAAGATCTCGCGATGGACATCCAGGCCAAGTACAACCCCGAAAAGTTCACCGACATCCTCCGCGCCCCTGACCCCGCGCGCATCAAGCCCGCCCCACCGCCAGCCCAACTCTTCGACATCGCAACCGACCCGTCCGAAAAAAACGATCTGGCGGCATCGGAGGCCGCCCGGGTTTCGCGAATGACCACCGCACTAGCCGCGTGGTTCGAAGAAGTCGAAAACGATCGCCTCACGATCCACGACTCCCTGTAAATTCCGCCGGCAGTTGCCATCTTCGGATTCCCTGTTGGCGGTGATGTTGGTTCCATATGGGAATAAGTCTATACTACTATAGTAGTAGAGTCAAGGTCGTGGCACCAGGCCACGATTCGGGAGGGACTCGCGGAGCGCTCAACGGTCCGACAGGGAGCGTCGAAGGTGTTGGTCGCAGGTTGTCCTCGGGCGCTGCGGCGGAGTATCTAACTGATGGCGCGGGGGAACCCGCACGGTTCCCCAATCAATAGCAGGGAGAACTCGCATGGCAGAATTGGCTACTGCGCAAGCGTCAGCGGCAGCGAAGCTACTCGAACTAATTTCCGTGCAGCGCATTTCGCAAGCGGTCTATGTGGCTGCGGCGCTGGGAATTGCCGATTTGTTGTGCGATGGGCCGAAGACCGCCGAGCAATTGGCGAAAGCCGCCGGCGTCCCGGCGGCATCGCTAAGGCGCGTCATGCGCGCATTGGTCGGGTTCGGGGTGTTTGCCCAGGACGGCGCCGATCGGTTCGCACTCGCGCCAATCGGCGAATTCCTGAAGGCCGATGTTGTGGGTTCGTTGCGTCCCGCGGCGCTTAACTTCGGCGGCGAGGACGCGGCCAAGATCGAGGGTCTGCTCCTGCATTGCGTGAAGACCGGCGAGACCGCGCTGCAAAAGCTCGGCGAGGGTAACGTATTCGAGGGGGTGCAGAGAGATCGCCAGAGGTCCGAATTGTTCAATGCGACCATGACCGCGTTTTCGACGCTTCATCTGACCGGGGTGCTGGATGCGTACGACTTTTCCGGAATCAAAAAGCTGGTCGACGTGGGCGGAGGTCACGGCAAGAATATCGCGGAAATTCTGAAAGCGCATCCGAAGATGCGCGGGGTGCTATTCGACATGCCGCATGCGTTCGAAGGCGGCAAGGAGACTATCGCGAAGGCCGGCCTCGGCGAGCGCTGCGAGGTGGTCTCCGGCGATTTCTTCAAGTCGGTGCCAATTGGTGCGGACGGGTATCTTATGTCGCGCGTCATCCACGATTGGGACGACGAAAAGGCGATCGCGATCCTGAAAGTGGTGCGGAGTGCGATTGCGCCCGGCGGCAGATTGATGTTGTTGGAAACCATGCTGAGGCCGGGCCATCGTTCGATGTATCCGGTGCTTTCCGATTTGAACATGATGCTACGCACCGGTGGTTGCGAACGCACTGAAGAGGAATATCGAGCGATCTATCGAGCGGCGGGATTCGAACTGACGAGGACAGTTGAGACGATCTCGCCGACTGGAGCGACGGTGGTCGAGGGGAAGCCGGCGTAGGCGTGTGGGGCGGGGACGGCGAGCAAGGGCGAGCGCTTCGGGCCGGATGACGGAATTCGCGGCACCAGTACCAAAGAGTTGTTAGACGAGTTGGCGTAGGTGCGACGTCGGGGTTGCAGCTCTCGCGGCGCGCTCCTTCGGCGCGCGCCGACCTCCCCTCGGACAAGGGGAGGTTAGAATGCACGCATCGCAGACCCGCTCGGCCACCGACAGTCCGCTGGATTGAATTGCTCTGGGGTGGTCTGATTTAAGTGTCTGTCACGGGCACCTTCGCGACTGGTATTCCGGCGCTGGCCGGTCCTGATGGAGAGCAGATGAACGAGCAAGTTACTCGACAGATCCTCTGGAACGTTCCGGTTTTTTTTGTCGTTCTGATGTACACGCTGCTCGCGGCGCTGCTGGTTGGATGCGCGTACGCGTTCCTCAAATGGTACCGGCTGGTGAATATCGGCGGTGCTGAAAATCGGATCGACCATCCGGTGCAGCGGCTGGTGCTTGCGCTGCGGGATTCGTTTGGGCAGGGGAATGTGATTCGCGAGACATGGGGATGGATGCACTATGCGTTTTACGTTGCGTTCGTCGGGCTGTTTATCGGCACGACGATTGTTCTGATCAATAGCGATCTGCGCGATCTGTTCGCGCTGTTCGGGCTCGATTTCTATTTTTACTACGGCGATTTTTACCTCTACTTCAAAGCCGCGATGGACACCTTCTTCCTGCTCCTCATTCTGGGCGTGCTGATGGAGGGGATGCGGCGCGCGGTGCGCAAGCCGACCGTGTTAAACGATCCGCCCGCGGCGAAGGTGCAGGACAATCTCGAGAACCGGCTCGGCTACTGGTTTCCGATGTCGATGATGGTGTTGGCGGCGCTGACCGGCCTGATGCTCGAGGGCGCGCGAATCAACGCATCGCATCCGGCGTTCACCGAATGGGCATATGTCGGCCGAATCGTCGGGTGGATCGAAGGCGGCCTCGGCGCGGGCGTCACGTACCATCGTTGGCTCTGGCTGACGCACGTGCTGTTGGTGTTCGTGCTGCTGTTCTGTTTCCCGTTCACCAAATTGCGGCATCTGATTTTCGGCCCGCTGAATTTGTTCTTCCGCAACATGGGGCCGCGCGGACGGCTCGCGCCGATCAAGGATTTCGAAAACGCGGAGACGTTCGGCGTCTCGCAAGTCGAGCAATATACGTGGAAGCAATTGCTCGACATGAGCTCGTGTCTCGAATGTGGGCGATGCACGATCAACTGCCCGACTGTAGCCACCGGCAAGACGCTCAATCCGAAATACCTGGTGATCGAACAGCGCGAGCATCTGCTGGCCAAGGCGCCGTTCCTACTCGGGGCGAAGGCAAACGGAAAGAACGGCGGCGGCGCCGAGGCGCCGGCGTGGGACGGTCCCGACATGATCACGCAGGTCGCGACCGAGGAAGCGGTGTGGGCGTGCACGTCGTGCGGATGGTGCGAAGAAGGATGCCCGGTCGGCATCGAGCACATCCAGAGAATCGTCGATATGCGGCGCTACGACGTTCTGATGGAGTCGAGATTTCCAACCGAGCTCACCGGCGCGTTCAAAGGAATCGAGAACCAGGGAAATCCGTGGGGGCTCGCGCAGGAAAAGCGCGCGGAATGGGCGAACGGACTCGAGATTGCAGAGATGGCGGCGCTGGACGATCCGTCGGATATCGACGTGCTGTACTGGGTGGGATGCGCGGGCTCGTACGACGAGCGCAATCAGCGGGTCAGCAAGTCATTCGCGGGCCTGATGAAGCAGGCCGGGGTCAAGTTTGCGATCCTGGGACGCGAGGAAACCTGCACCGGCGATCCGGCGCGACGGCTCGGCAACGAGTACTTGTATGCGACGGTGGCGGCGGCGAATGTCGAGACGCTCAACAAGTACAAGCCACGCCGAATCGTCACTCAATGCCCGCATTGTTTTCACAATTTGAAAAATGAGTATCCGGACTTCGGGGGAAACTATACTGTCCTGCACGAAGCGGAGTTCATCGACGAGCTGATCCAGGCCGGACGGCTGAAGCCGCGCGGCGAGATCAGCGAGCGGATCACCTATCACGATCCGTGCTACATGGCGCGGCACAATCGCAAATGGGACAGCGCACGCAGCGCGCTCAATGCGATTCCCGGTACCGAGGTCACTGACGTCGATCAGTCGAAGAACCGGACTTTCTGCTGCGGCGCCGGCGGCGGATGCATGTGGAAGGAAGAGCACGAGGGGACGCGGATCAATCAGAAGCGCTTCGATCAATTGAGCGAGGCCAAGCCCAAGTGCGTCGCGGTTGGATGCCCGTTCTGTATGACGATGCTGGAGGACGCGGTGAAGTCGCGCTCGCTGGAAGACACCATGCGGGTGCGCGATCTGGCGGAGCTGGTGGCGGAATCCACGGGAGTGAATACTAAGTGAATTGCGTCGTGATATGATTCGCGCGAGGCAGAAGATGAAACTAACCGCGGTATTCAAGAAAGTCCGAGGCGGGTATATCGGATTTGTCGAGGAGCTACCCGGCGCAAACACGCAAGGGCGTACGCTGCGCGAGACTCGGGCTAACTTGAGAGAAGCCGTCGATCTGGTTCTGGAAGCGAATCGCACTCTGCCGGAGGAATCCATTTCGGAGCTGTGAGCACGTTTTCATCAACTAGCGAGACGCTGCCTGCGCCGCATCCGATGAATCATGGATTCAGTTGGACGGCGGTGCGGGGGCCGTTTCGGGTGATCAGCGACGAGCAGGCGCGGTCGTTCAACGAGCGCGGATTCTTCGCGCTGGAAGATGCGATCGATCGCGCGACGATTGAGAAGGTCCGAGATGCGATCGATCCGTTCGAGGCGAAGACTGAGGAGTTTTTGCGCTCGCGGCCGGACCGGCGGATGTTCATCGCGGAGGCGGACGGAATCAGCTTCACGGTACACATTGTCAAATATTCGAAAATCATTCGCGATTTTTCCGCGAGCCTGGTGTTTCAGGATCTTTGTTACGATCTGATCGGACCCGACGTGCGCCTTTACTGGGATCAGGCGGTCTACAAGAAACCCGAATATCCGAAACCGTTCCCGTGGCATCAGGACAACGGCTACACATACATCGAACCGCAGGCCTACCTGACCTGCTGGCTGGCGCTGAACGACGCGACCCTCGACAACGGATGCCCGTGGGTGATTCCGGGAGGCCATCTGCGCGGGACGCTGGCGCATCGCGCGTCCAAGCTTGGCTACGTATGCCGCGAAGATGACGGCGCCGAGGCGCTCGCGGTTCCGGTGCGCGCGGGGAGTATCGTCGTTTTTTCTTCGCTGATGCCGCATCGGACCGGCCCGAACGTCACCAACGGAGTGCGCAAGTCGTACATTCTCCAGTACGCGCCCGACGGCGCGCGAGTGGCACAAACTAACGCGTTGTGCGACGCGCCCGATCGACAGTTCCTGATCTTGAAAAACGGCGAGCGCGTAACTCCGCCGGCGATCGACTAGTCCCCGAAAAAGCGCAATTGACAATCAGGCGAACGCCGCTTTATGCTTGGCGTTCCGGATAATTGAACGCTCGTTTAATGAAAGCGCGGAGGAACCCGTATGAGTCGCGATTTTGAATTCAAACAAATCCTGAGAGCCTATCGCACCGGAATCATTTCCAAAGAGACCTTCGAGAGCGAGATGGCGTGCATGGAAGCCGGCGCGCCGATGGCGGCGAACGGCAACGGAACCGGCGCGGCGTTCAAGGCATTCGGGCGCAGCTATAAATCGGAACGCGCGGCAGTGATCAGCTTTCTCGACAAGGTCAGCGCGGGCGAGGCCGGCGGCGGCGAGGCATTCGAGGCGTGGGCGAAAGTCTGCAAGACCGATTGCATCCGCACCGGGATCAGAATCATCGCCGAGCGCGAGGCGTACCATTCGCGCGTGTTCGCGCATCGCGTATCGGAACTTGGCGGAGAGCATCGCGCGACGCGCACCGAGGCGGGACGCAAGTCGATCGCTTATTTCGGAAACCCGTCAATTCCCGACAATGAGAAGCTGCTTCGATTTACCTCGGACGTCGGCAAGCCGGAAGACGCGATCAAACCGATTTGCGATTTCGCCGCGTTGTTGAAAGAAGACCTCTCGACCAAAGAGGCTCTGCGGCTGTTCGCGGAAGATGAACTCTCGACGGCAAAGTGGCTCTGGGACTCGTGCGCCGCGCTCAATGCGCCGAAGAAGGAAGCGTCCGCGTCGGCATTGATGTAATCCAGCGAATTCGATTGAAACGACGAGCGGGGCCCCGATGGACCCCGCTCTTCTTTTCAGCTTACCCTCGAGCGCAAGCGGATCTGCGAAATTTGCTTCGGCTCAGGGTGATGCGGGCGAAGCGGCGGCACCCGGCGCTGGCGCCATCTTCATTGGTGCGCCCGGCGGCATCGCTGCGCCCGGGGGCATCTTCATTCCTTTCATGGCAGCACCCGGCGGCATCTTCATCCCCATGCCCGGTCCGGCCGGAAGTTCCTTCTTGGTGAAGCCGGCGGGGACGGTGAACGTATCGCTCGCCAACTTCTGCGATTCGATTTTCTCGACTACCGTGCTGGTCACAACCGGCGGACGATTCTTCATCATGTCGCTGATTTTCTTCGCTTGCTCGGGCGACATGCCGGGGATCGAAACGTTGCTGCCCATCTTGGTGGTCGCGTCGAGGGCCAGCGGCACGCCTTCCGGAACTTCGCCGCTGGAAGACTCGGATGCGCCGGCGCTCTTAAGCCTGGCCGCCCAAACCTTCTCGAAGGCCGAGAACTCCTGGGCGCCCGGCGCGGTGGTCGAAAAGCATTCCTTGACAGTATAGTCGCCGACCATCGCGTGTCCGCCGCCGTTATAGTCGTTGCACTTGTAGCCGGCGATCTCGCGCGAGGTGCCGGCCTTCTTGAAGTTCATCGCCGCCGCGGTGCTGGCCGCCATCGTTTGCGCCATCGGTCCCTTGGGCGGAAATTCCATCTCGAAGTAGCTCTTCTGCTTCGGATCGATGATGTAAATCATTCCCTTGTCGAGGTCGGCGATGAGCGTGCGGCGTTCGTCGACCTCCTTCTGTTTGTTACCCTGCACCGAAATTGTTTGCTCCGAGTCGCGCGAATTTTTCCCGTTGCTCACGTGCTGCTTCTGCGTGATCACGACCCCGGCACCAGCGGGAGCCGCGGCGATCGCGAGCGTCATCCCGGCAAGCAGGGCGGTTAGTTTCCTCATAGCGATTGCTCTCCTTGTACTCGTTGCATTTTCATAACTGCGTCCGTCGATCCCGCGCCGGCGCCGATCGTGCGGCGCCCCGACTGCGTGATCGCCCGATGTATCATCAGGCTAAGCAGCCCGAACAACACCCATACCATTTCCTTGATTCGGCGGAGAAACCCGACCACGAAGCCGATTCCCGCTGTATAACCGAGCATCCCGAGGATGAGCGCCTTGCCACCCTCCTGGCTGACCAGTTTGGCCGGGATCAGAAAAGTCGCGCGCTCGATCAGCAACCCGACCGCTTCGACCAGCAACGCCACCTGGAACGAGGCCGGCTGATGCAATAGCCGGAGCAGGATGTAGATCTCGAACGGGCCGAAGCTCCACGCGGCGGCATAGCAGAGACACGACAGAAGCAGGCGTCCGCGATGACGTGCGTAGAAGTCGATCAGTACGGCGTCGGCCTCGTCGGCTGATGCGCGAATTTCGTCGGTGTTGATGCGCCCGATATCGAGCTTGGCGGCGGCGCGCCATAGATGCGAAAACGGCCGCTTCATCTGGATAAAGAAAAAAGCTCCCGCGAGCGCGACCGCCAGCGCGAACCCAAACACGATCGACCAGTACAGATCGGCGTTGATCGGTACCAGGCGCAGCGAGATGACCAGCGCAATCGAGATGAATACGATTTGGCCAACCGCTTCAGCCAGCGACGCGACGATTACGGTGGCGAGCCCCGTCGGCATCGGCAGTTTGTCACGCACCTCGACCGCCATCACGAACTGCCCGCCCAGCTGCGCCG
>Ga0210399_10004896_pt1 | contig 10399 bp, 9 predicted proteins | sample IncBWC14MmetaG_FD_150865 | JGI IMG/M metagenome (GOLD analysis project Ga0210399, IMG submission 150865) | Forest soil microbial communities from Barre Woods Harvard Forest LTER site, Petersham, Massachusetts, United States - Inc-BW-C-14-M | ecosystem: Environmental > Terrestrial > Soil >...
CTGGACCCTAGCCGTCCGCGGAAGCGGGCGCCCCGGGGGGAAGTCGTAGCCCTCGGAGAAGATCTTGCGATACGAAGGACACCAGGAGCGTGGCTCGTTCCGGACGCCGGGACGCGCCTTCATCGCGCCGGTCCGCGGGGGGCGTCGGCCAGGAGGAGCTGAGACCACGTGACCGCGACCGGCTCGTAGAAGCGGCCCCCGAGGCCGCTGTCGAAGCGGATGGCCACGACGGTGCGGCCCTCGCCGCGGGCCAGCAACGGGGTCAGCTCGTCGAAGGTGGCCGCGAAGGGGCTGATCCAGATCCCGGACGCCGCGCTGGCGGGGACGATGCGGAACCGGGCCTCCCGTCCCGAGGAGAAGCGGAGCGACACGAAGATCGCGCGCTCCCGGAAAAGGGTCTTCACCGCCCGCGCCACCAGGCGTGGCTTGATCGAGGCCTGCGCGAGCAGCACGCCGGACGCCGGGGGTGCCTCCAGCCACGTGTTCCACTCGACTACCTGCTGCCGGATCGGCTCGGATCCGGCGAAGCGCGGCCGCGACCGCGCCTGCAGGAGGAGGAGCGCGGGGGCCACCTCGATCAGGTCGTAGCGATCGAGGATGGTGCGCAGAGTGCGCGGCTCGTCCCAGAAGAGGTAGCGCTGATCGATGCTCCAGAGGGGCCGGTCCCCGCCGGGCGACGTGTGCCAGAGGAGATACGCGGGGCGGCGATCCGACTCGAAGAACGCGGCGTTCATCGCATCGAGGCCCGGGGTGTACGCGTTGAAGGAGGCGGGCAGCGGGCGGTTCGCCCAGACCAGGCGATTGGCCGGCACGTAGCTGATCTCCCACGGGTACACGTCCACCGCGGCGTTCCCGATCCGGGCGCGGGTCGACGCGGGCAGGATCTCGGGCCGGAGCTCGGCCGCGGTCTGCTCCTGTAGGCGCTGCCGCATCCCGGCGGGATCGCGCCACGCGGCCAGGCTCCGGAGGCCGCAGAGCCGCAGCGGCTGCACGAGGCTGTCCTCGAGGGTGTTGATCGGGCACGGGCCCGCGACGGCCCGCTTCACCAGCGCGAGCGTCTCGGTCGGCAGCAGGTACCAGGGCGTGACCAGCAGCGCGGTCAGCAGCGCCACCACCGGGACGGAGCGCCGCCAGCGGCCGAGCACCGCGGCGTCCAGCAGCAGGACCACCATCGCGAAGACGCCGAACAGCACGAGGATCTTCACGTGGACGTCCTGCCGCACGACGGAGTGCTTCCACGCGACGAAGAGCGGCACCGCGAGGACCGCGAGGGACACGAGCGCGCGCGGGGCGCGCCAGGATGCGACCCACGCGGCGAGGAGCACGATCCAGAGGAGGAAGATGGCCAGGCCGAGGTGCGAATTGTCGGGCGCGAAGCTCATCGCCGACGAGTAACCGCCGGCCATGTCCCACCCGCTGCCGAGGAACGCGCCGAGCCCGGTCAGGCCGCCCTGGTAGAGCAGCCAGCCGCCCAGCAGGCCGATCCCGGTGCCGGCGAGCGCGACCGCCCCGCGAGCCGCCTTGAGGCGGAGGTGCCCGGTCGACAGGATGGCGACCGCGACGGTGAGCAGCGCGCCGAACCCGAGGGAGAACTTGATGAGCATGCAGGTGCCGGCCAGGAGCCCGGCCGCCGCGAAGGCGGCGAGGCCGCGGGCCGATTCCTCCCGCACCGCGAGCGAGAGCAGGAACACGAGCAGGGCGACGAACTGGTACTCGAGCACCTGGATGCTGAAGGCGTAGAGCAGCAGCGCGAGCGAGCCCAGGCGCAGCGCGACCGGGAGGCCCGTCTCCCGCCAGACGACGAGCGTGGCGGCCACGCCGGCTCCGCCCGCGAGCAGCAGCGCGAGGACCAGCCTGCGAGCCGGGAGGTCGCCGATGTCGAGGGTCGAGAGATAGAAGCCGTAGGGGCCGTACGTCGAGACGAAGTCGTGGCCCCAGGACAGCCGCTGGGCGAAGGCGTAGTTGAGCGCGTAGGCGTACGAGGGGTCGAGCCCTTTCCGGATCGGCTCGATTCCGAAGCCCCGGCTCAGGCAGACGAGCACCACGACGGCCACCGCCGCGACCAGCCCGAGCGAGCCTGCCGGCCCACGCACTCCCGAGGCGAAGCGGACCGAGTGGAGCCTGGAGAGATTCAAGCCGCGCATGGAGTCGGGGCGATCCGTCCTGAACTGGGCCTGAAACGGGCCGGCCTGATCGAGCATAGTCCACGGAGGCCGTCTCTCCCAAGCCTTGGGGCCGTCGGTCGGGCGCGCGATGCCGGTCCGGCGCCCCCCGCACGCGGCGCGCTCCCGGCGTGGCGGGAGGCTGCCAGGTAAGTCCCTGTATTCTTGACGCTGCTCCCCGATAGTGTAGGATGAGGCTCCGGCGACGAGAGCGGCAGAGTCGACCCCCCTGAGACTGGTGACGATCTCGCGGAGCGATCATGAAAGTTGATATCGAGGAACTGGGCGCCTGCAAGCGGCGCCTGCAGGTCGAGGAAGCGCCCGAAGTGGTGACGAAGGCCTGGGAGCAGGCCTTCGGCCGCGTGCAGCGCGAGGCCAAGCTGCCCGGCTTCCGCAAGGGCAAGGTCCCCCGCAGCATGATCAAGCTCCACTTCGCCGACGACGTGCGGCAGGAAGTGGCCCGCCGCCTGATCCCCGACGTCTACCGCCAGGCGCTCGCCGAGACGCGCATCGAGCCGGTGGAGGAGCCGGATCTGCAGGAGGTGACCCTCGAGGAGAACGCGGCGCTCAAGTTCGCCGCGGTGGTGGAGGTCAAGCCCGCGATCACGCTCGGTGTCTACACCGGGCTCACGATCGAGCACACCCCGAAGCCATTCGCGGAGACCGAGGTGGACGAGGCCCTGACCGCGCTGCAGGAGCAGCACGCCGAGTATCGCTCGGTGGAGCGCGCGGCGGATCCGGGCGATCTCGCGATCGTGGACTACACGCTCACCCCCGAGGGCATGGAGCCGCGGTCCGAGACCGGCTACGGCTTCGTCATCGGCTCGGGCGGGGTGCTGCCCGAGATGGAGGAGGCGGTCATCGGCCTCAGCGCGGGCGGCTCGCGCCAGACGCGGGTGCGCTTCGGCGACGATCATCGCAACGAAGCGCTGCGGGGCAAATCGGCGGACGCGAGCGTGAAGGTGACCGAGGTGAAGGAGAAGGTCCTGCCCGCCCTCGACGACGATTTCGCCAAGAGCGTGGGGGGCAACTTCGAGACCCTCGACGCGCTGAAGGCGGAGATCCGGAAAGGACTGGAGGCGCGCCGCGAGGCGGACAACCGCCGCACGCTCGAGGGCGCGGTGCTGGACGCGGTGCTGGCCGGCCACACCTTCGAGGTGCCGGAGGCGCTCGTGCTCCGGCAGGTGGGCCACCAGATCGAGCACGCGCGCGAGCACATGCGCCGGCAGGGCGTCGATCCGGAACGGGTGCCGTGGGACTACAAGAAGCTGCTGGAAGACCTCCGGCCGGGCGCGGAGAAGGCGGTCAAGCGCGCGCTGCTGATCGAGGCGATCGCCCTGAAGGAGGGGCTCACGCCCGCCGACGCCGACGTGGAAGCCGAGGTCGAGCGCATCGCCCAGGCCAGCCAGCGTCCGGGGCCGGCGGTCCGGCGGATGCTGGAGCAGAGCGGGGACCTGGACGGGATCCGGCACACCCTGACCGAGCGGCGCGCCATCGATTTCCTCATCGAAAAGAATCCGGCAAACAGCGCCTGAGGTACACTACGAGCATGGCAAGGAGGCGCCCGATGGGATTGGTTCCGATGGTGGTCGAGCAGACCCCGCGCGGGGAGCGCGCGTTCGATATCTTCTCCCGGCTCCTCAAGGAGCGGATCATCTTCCTCCCAACCTATATCGAGGACGAGATCGCGAATCTGGTCATCGCCCAGATGCTCTTCCTGGAGGCGGAGGATCCCGACAAGGACATCCACCTGTACATCAACTCGCCGGGCGGGTCGGTGACCGCGGGCATGGCCATCTACGACACGATGCAGTACGTCAAGCCGGCCATCTCCACCATCTGCATGGGGCAGGCCGCGTCGATGGGCGCACTGCTGCTGACCGCGGGGACGAAGGGCAAGCGCTTCGCCCTGCCGCACGCGCGCATCATGATCCACCAGCCGCTGGGCGGCGTGCAGGGCCAGGCCACCGACATCGACATCCAGGCCAAGGAGATCCTCCGGATGCGGGAGGAGCTGAACCGCATCCTGGTCCATCACACCGGCCAGTCCATGGAGAAGATCCAGCGCGACACCGACCGCGACTTCTTCATGACCGCCGAGCAGGCCAAGGAGTACCGGCTCGTGGACGAGGTCATCTCCTCCAAGCCGACCACCCGGCCCGTCTCCGAAGTGGTCGTCACCACCAAGTAGGGACCGACCATGGCCCGCACCCGTGAAGGTGGCGGCGCGCTCAAGTGCTCGTTCTGCGGCAAGAGCCAGAACGACGTGCGCAAGCTCATCGCGGGCCCTACCGTCTACATCTGCGACGAGTGCATCGAGCTCTGCAACGACATCATCGCGGAGGAGTGGGAGGAGGAGAAGAGCCGGGAGCTGCGCAGCCTCCCCAAGCCCGCCGAGATCAAGAACGTGCTGGACCAGTACGTGGTCGGCCAGGAGCGGGCCAAGAAGATCCTGGCCGTCGCGGTCCACAACCACTACAAGCGCATCGAGGCCGGCTCCGAGTCGGGTGACGTGGAGCTGCAGAAGGCCAACATCCTCCTGATCGGCCCCACCGGCTCCGGCAAGACCCTCCTCGCCCAGACCCTCGCCAAGATGCTGCACGTGCCGTTCACCATCGCCGACGCGACGACGCTGACCGAGGCCGGCTACGTCGGCGAGGACGTCGAGAATATCATTCTGCGTTTGCTGCAAGCGGCCGACTACGACGTGGAGCGGGCGCAGCGAGGGATCGTCTACATCGACGAGATCGACAAGATCGCCCGCAAGTCGGAGAACCCATCGATCACGCGGGACGTCTCCGGCGAGGGCGTGCAGCAGGCCCTGCTCAAGATCCTGGAGGGCACGGTGGCCAACGTGCCACCGCAGGGCGGGCGCAAGCATCCGCACCAGGAGTTCATCCAGGTCGACACCACCAACGTGCTGTTCGTCTGCGGCGGCGCGTTCGTCGGTGTGGACAAGATCGTGGAAGGCCGCGTGGGCAAGACCGGGATCGGCTTCGGGGCCGAGATCAAGAGCCGAGAGGATCGCCGGGTGGGCGATCTGCTGGCCCTGATCCAGCCGGAGGATCTGCTGAAGTACGGGCTCATCCCCGAATTCGTCGGACGCCTGCCGGTGGTGGCCACCCTACACGATCTCGACGAGCCGGCGCTGGTGCGCATCCTGCGCGAGCCCAAGAACGCGATCATCAAGCAGTACCAGAAGTACTTCGAGCTGGAGAAGGTGCGGCTGAAGTTCACCGACGACGCGGTGGCCGCCGTCGCCCGCGAGGCCATGAAGCGCGGCACCGGCGCGCGGGGCCTGCGCGCGGTGCTGGAAGAGGTGATGCTCGAGGTGATGTACGAGCTGCCCTCGCTCCCCGGCCTGAAGGAGTGCATCATCACTCGTGAGGTCATCCTCAACAAGGATCGGCCCATCCTGATCTCCGAGCAGAAAGAGCAGTCCGCCTGACGGGCACGCTGTACGTCGTCGCCACCCCGCTCGGCAACCTCGAAGACGTCACGCTGCGGGCCCTCCGCATCCTGAAGGAAGTGGCCCTCGTCGCCTGCGAGGACACCCGGCGCACCCGGATCCTCCTCACCCACTTCGGCATCCACGTCCCGGTCACGAGCTATTTCGAGCACAACAAGCTCCGCAAGGCCGCACGCCTGCTCGAGACGCTCCAGGAAGGCAAGTCGGTCGCCCTGGTCACCGACGCGGGGACGCCCGGCGTCTCGGACCCCGGCTTCCTCCTCGTGCGCCAGGCCCGCGAGGCGGGTATCCCGGTGGTGCCGGTTCCCGGGCCCTCCGCGGTGGTCACCGCCCTGTCGGCGGCCGGGGTCCCGGCCGACCGGTTCGTGTTCGAGGGCTTCCTGCCCGTCAAGCCGGGCCGGCGCGTGCACCGGCTGGAGGCCCTGCGGGACCTGGACATGACCGTGGTGTGCTACGAATCGCCGCACCGCATCCTGGCCAGCCTGGAGGCGGTGGCCCAGGTGTTCGGGGAGCGCGAGATCGTGGTGGCCCGGGAGATGACCAAGCAGTTCGAGGAGATCGTCCGCGGGGCCGCCGGGGCCCTGCGGGAGCGGTTCGGGGCGGGTCCGGTGCGGGGTGAGTTCACCCTCATTATTCCAGCCGAGCGGTGGTAGAGTACTCGCCATGCTCAAGGGGTGGCTGCTCGCCATCGTCGTCGTGACGTCGGTCGGGCTCGGAGTCCGGCCCGCCGCGGCCGAATGGTTCGCCGACATCTTCGCCGGCCTGAGCCTCACCGACAGCCACGACGTCAAGATGAGCGACCGCGGCATCGGGCCCTCCCGGTACGACGACGTCGACTTCGAGAAGTCGCTCGCGTGGGGCGGCCGCGTCGGCCGCTACTTCGACGCGCTGCCGTTCCTCGGTCTCGGCGTGGACTTCTTCCGCTACTACCCTAACATCGGCGGGCAGTCGGTCAACGTCCGGGGCTGCTTCCTGCCCGGCGGCTGCGGCACCGGGCGAGGCGGCACCGGCTACTTCGAGACCGACGCGAACGCGATCTCGGTGGATCTCATGCTGCGCCTGCCGTTGCTCAAGTCCGACGACGCCCCGCAGGGGCGCGTGCAGCCGTACGTCGCGGTGGGTCCGCCGCTCTTCATCACGACGATCACCCCGCGGGCCACGCGACAGTTCCACAACCAGGAAAGTGACACCGACGTCTCGTTCGGCTTCAAGGGCGCCGCCGGCGTGGCGGTCCAGGTCTACAAGAACCTGGCCGTCTTCGGGGAGTATCGCTTCACCCACGTCTCACCCGAGTTCCAGTTGCACGACGCCGCTCTGAACAAGGCGACGCTGCGCACCGACCTCGACACCCACTCCGCCCTCGTCGGCATCTCCGCGCGCTGGTAGGATCGGGCTCCGCCGGGAGGTTCTTCCCGCCGGCCCCGGCCGTATCCCGTATACTAAGGGGCCATGTTCATCCCCAAGGCCCTCACCATCGCCGGCTCCGATTCCGGCGGCGGAGCGGGCATCCAGGCGGATCTCAAGACATTCTCCGCGTTCCGGGTGTTCGGCATGTCGGTGATCACCGCGGTGACCGCGCAGAACTCTCTCGGGGTCCAGGGTGTGGAGAACCTGCCGCCCGCGTTCGTGGCGCAGCAGCTACGCTCCGTCTTGGGCGACTTCGGCACCGACGCGGCCAAGTGCGGCATGTTGTCGACGGCACCGATCATCGAGGCGGTCGCGGCGGTGCTCGGCGAGCAGCGGATCGACAAGCTGGTGGTGGACCCGGTCATGGTCGCGAAGTCCGGCGACGCGCTGCTCGAGGCGCAGGCCCGCCGGGCGCTGACCGAGCGCGTCCTGCCGCTGGCCCTGGTCGTCACGCCCAACCTGCCGGAAGCCGAGGTACTGGCGGGCATGCGGGTGGCCGAGCCGGAGGACATGGAAGAAGCGGCCCGGCGCATCCACGCGCTGGGGCCGCGCTACGTGCTGGTGAAGGGTGGCCATCTGAAAGGTGACGCGACCGATCTGCTGTGGAACGGGCGCGACTTCACGCGCTTCACCGCGGCGCGAATCGACTCGGCGAACACCCACGGGACCGGCTGTACCTTCTCGGCGGCCATCGTGGCCGGCCTGGCCCGCGGGCAGGCACTCGGCGACTCGATCCGGGCCGCCAAGGCCTACGTGACCATGGCCATCCGCGAGGGCTTCAAGGCCGGGCGGGGCGTCGGGCAGCTGCGGCATTTCGTGCAGGACTGGTGATGAGCGACTCCGAGCCGATCGCCGGCGCCGACGTGGCCTCCGATGACGACGCCGGCAAGATGTCGTTCTTCGACCACCTCACCGAGCTGCGGAAGCGCATCATCTGGAGCCTGATTCCGGCGGGGGCCGGCCTCGGGGTGGCCCTGTACTTCACCGACCGCATCATGCTGTTCCTGCAACGGCCCCTCAGCCAGCTGAAGAGGGCGCCGATCTTCCTGACGCCCACCGAGTATTTCTGGACCTACATGAAGGTCGCCATGATCACCGGTGTCTTCATCGCGATGCCCATCGTTCTCTGGAACGTGTGGGCGTTCGTGGCGCCCGGGCTACACAAGCACGAGCGGCGCTACGCGGTGCCCTTCGTCGTGGTCGGCTCGCTGCTGTTCATGCTCGGCGGAGCCTTCGCGCTGCTCGTCGTGATCCCGTTCGCGGTGCAGTTCTTGCTCAATTTCGGCATCGAGAAGGGCGCCGAGCCCATGATCTCCATTGCCGCGTACATCGACTTCATCACCAAGTTCACCCTCGCCTTCGGGGTGGTCTTCGAGCTGCCCGTGGTGATCACGCTCCTGTCCATGCTCGGGATCGTGACGCCCCAGTTCCTGTCGAAGAACCGAAAGTACGCGATCCTGATCAACTTCATCATCGCGGCGATCCTGACTCCGACGCCCGACGTGGTGAACCAGACCTTGATGGCGGGGCCGCTCTGCATCCTCTACGAGCTCGGCATCATCTCGGCCCGCATCTTCGGACGGAAGAAGGCGGCGCCGGCGGCCTCCAAGGACGCCAGCCCGTGAGCCCGCTCGACTTCGGCACCCTCGAATTGCCGGCCCCGGTGCGGCGCGGCATCCAGGACGCGGGGTTCGTCGCGGCCACCCCGATCCAGGAGGCCGCGCTGCCGCTGGCCCTCCGCGGCAAGGACGTGGCCGGCCAGTCACAGACCGGCACCGGCAAGACCGCCGCCTTCCTGATCTCGGCCTTCACGCGCTGCCTGACCCATCCCGCGCCGGCCCGTTCCGGAGTCACGTCGCCGCGCGTGCTGATCATCGCGCCCACCCGCGAGCTGGTCGTGCAGATCGAGTCGGACGCCAACCTGCTGGGCGCGCACACCGGGCTCCGGATCCTCTCGGTCTACGGGGGCATCGACTACAACAAGCAGCGCGAGGCCCTGCGGGAGGGCTGCGACATCCTGGTCGGCACCCCGGGCCGGTTGATCGACTATCTCAAGCAGCACGTCTGGTCACCGGGCCGCGTCGAGGTGCTGGTCATCGACGAGGCCGACCGGATGTTCGACATGGGCTTCATCGCGGACCTGCGCTTCATCCTGCGGCGGCTGCCCAAGCCGGAGAAACGGCAGTCGTTCCTGTTCTCGGCCACGCTGTCGTTCCGGGTGATGGAGCTGACCTGGGAGTTCATGAACAATCCGACCCAGATCAGCATCACCCCGCAGCAGAAGACGGTGGAAAAAGCCGAGCAGGTGCTGTATCACGTCGGCCGCGAGGAGAAGTTCAACCTGCTGCTCGGGCTGCTGCGTCGCGAGGGCGGCAGCCGCATCCTGATCTTCTCCAACACGCGGGAGGAAGCGCGGCGGCTCGAGGACCGGCTGGGGCGCAACGGCTGGCAGGCGCGGGCGCTGACCGGCGACGTGGACCAGAAGAAGCGGCTCAAGATCCTCAACGATTTCAAGGACGGGCAGCTCCCGATCCTGGTGGCCACCGACGTGGCCTCGCGCGGGCTGCACATCGAGGGCGTGAGCCACGTCGTCAACTGGGATCTGCCCCAGGACGCGGAGGACTACGTGCACCGCATCGGGCGCACCGCGCGGGCGGGGGCGGCCGGCAAGGCCATCAGCCTGGTGGACGAGGCGGGGGCGCTCGCGCTGGAGCCCATCGAGAAGTTCATCGCTCAGAAGATCCAGGTGGACTGGGCCGAGGACAGTCTGTACCTGCCGGAGATCAAGCCGACCAGCGAGGAGCGGCGCCGCTACGCCGAGGAGAAGCGCCAACGCATGGCCGCGCGGGGCGGCGGGCGCGGCGGCGGCCCCGGGCGCTCGGGCGGTGGTGGCGGTGGCCGTCGCGACGGCCGCGGCCCCGGCCGAGGGCCCCGCCGCTGACGGACTCCTCCCTCTCCCCTGCGTGGAGAGGGCAGGGTGAGGGGTCATGATATGAGCGCCCCCCACGTCGACCTCACGCTCCCCGACGCCGAGCGTCGCCTCGCCGCATCCCTCTCAACTCCGTGGCGCGATCTCCTCTACACGCCCGGCCCCGATCTCGCCTCCCCGCTCGATCCCGGCTCCTATCGCTCGAGCCTCGTCGTGGTCCTCGACGACGGTGTCGCGGTCCGCGTGACCTCGCGGGTGACGCCCGCGTTCGGCGGCGAGCTGTGCCGCCTCCATCTGGAAATCCTCCTGCCGCGGGTCGCCGCCTTTGGCTCGTTCTTCGAGCCGGCGCGGACCGGCACCATCTACGCCTTCACCCCCGACCGCGAGGCCGGCGCGGTGCGAGCGCCCGATCGCGCGGAGTGGCGGTACGAG
>Ga0210399_10004898_pt1 | contig 10398 bp, 9 predicted proteins | sample IncBWC14MmetaG_FD_150865 | JGI IMG/M metagenome (GOLD analysis project Ga0210399, IMG submission 150865) | Forest soil microbial communities from Barre Woods Harvard Forest LTER site, Petersham, Massachusetts, United States - Inc-BW-C-14-M | ecosystem: Environmental > Terrestrial > Soil >...
CTTGGCTACTTGAAATCACCTTCTGTATTTTCTAGTTTTGGCTTCGGTCCTGCCTCGTAAACCGGCTTACCGGAAAGTGAGGATTAGTTACCCAAGTCGCGGGTAATCCGACTAGGACTTAGCAAGTAAAAAGCCCATCACACGAATCACAGATGAGCGGAGAGTCGGGCTAAGCGGTTGTCCTCCGGTGAGATCACGGAAAGGATTAAATGATCATCGATGGGGACTTCACTATCTTCGACCACAAGTTCGTAAATCCAGCATTCTCGGACACCAGGAAGCAAGGGGTCAAGGTCGGAGGGCTGTGAAACTGACGCCGTTAATACTCTAAATTGCTTCACGGGACGCAAGTCGAGGCCGCGCTTCCACTCTGCTCTGAACCGCAGGTCTTCCATGTACTGCGGGGCGAAACTGGGTGAAGGTGCTCGTTCGAGCGCTTTGGGAATGGGCCCCAATAGCATTAGCAAGAGTGTGACTGTCACACGCTCAGGAAAGAATTGGACTTCGCCTTCATTGTTTAGGACAACTGTTCGACCTTTCTGTTCTAACGAATGTAAAAAATCTGGATGGGCCAAGCTCACCCCTAATCCCCGCGAACATTCCATTAATCTCGGCAAAATCTCCGAACACCATCGCGCGTCGGGTTGGTGCTGGACCGCGGCTGCTGATTCCTGGTGCGAGCATGAACAGGGAGGTTAGCAACCCAAAAGTGAGGCGAGCGAACCGCATAGCGATATCTTGTATGACGTTTGGGAGCTGTCCAAGTTAGGCCGAATTGATATGGGAAGCGTTCGCAGCGCGCAGCCTCCAACCCTTCAAGTCCCGACGTAACCGTCCGTGGAATCTACGATAATTTGCTAGCGTCCAGTTGCCAGGAGCGGCGTCCATCTGCGTCCAAGCTCGGGCTGAGACTTTGGGACCAAGTCATTTCTGGACTGAACCCTTAACTTGAGACACGCGGATAAGGCACTAGAGAGTATTTCGATTAGAATAGAGAACGTTCTCGAATGAAGCACGAAGGTCGTAAGGTTTCTCATGTCCCCACGTCGGTAAACCGTGTTCCACGATCTTCAGTTCGCGTTCCGTCAGCTTCTGAAAAGCCCCGGCTTCAGCCTCGTCGCGATCCTAACGCTCGCACTGGCGATCGGTGCGAACACCGCAATTTTTTCTGCGATTGACGCGGTGCTTCTGCATCCGCTGCCCTATCCAGATCCCGACCGGCTCGTCATCGTGCAGGAGACCCTGCCTCGCTACGCGTTGCACGGCATTGCGCCCACGGCCCCGGATTACGCGGAGTTCCGGCGCCAAGCCACGTGTTTCAGCCAGGTCGCAGCGGTAACCGGCGCGGTTGCGACCTTGACGGGCGACGGGCAGCCCGAGGACGTCCCGGCGCTGCGAGTCACCGCCAGCGCGTTTCCGATGCTCGGCGTCGTCCCGGTTGTCGGCGGCCTCTTCACCTCCGACGACGATCAGCCCGGCCGAGATCACGTCGCCATCCTCTCGGAAGGATTGTGGACGCGCCGCTACGGCCGCGATCCATCCATTGTCGGGAAGAACATTCAAATCAATCTCGAAAGCTATCGCGTGGCCGGCGTAATCCGGCCGATTTTGGATTATCGCGTTGCCGCCGGCCTCTGGATGCCGCTCGCCTTCGCTCCCTCCGAAACTGCGCCAGGCATGCGAAGTCCACACAATATCGACGTGATCGGGCGGCTCAAGCCCGGCGGGAGTATCCAAAAGGCGCGCGATGAATTTCGCCGCATCGCTGCTTTTATTGTCGAACACTATCCCAATCAGGCTTCGATGGATCGCGGATTTTCTCTCGACCTGGAGCCGCTCGCGGAAAAGCAGGCGGGCGATTTGAAGACGCCGTTGCTGGTGCTGATCGTAGCGGTGGGCGCGTTGATGCTGATCGCCTGCGCCAACGTTTCCAACCTTCTGCTAGCCCGTGCGATGAAGCGTTGCGGGGAGATCGGCATCCGCTCGGCGCTGGGCGCGTCTCGCCTCCGACTAATCCGGCAGCTGTTGACCGAAAGTCTGCTGCTTGCCTCCATCGCCGGCGGTGCGGGAACGCTGCTCGCGCTTTACGGACTTCGTCTTTACGCGCAGTTCGGCCCCGCAGATTTGATTCACGGAGCCCGCCCTTCCATCAACGCCTGGGTTATGGGCTTTTCCCTTTTCGTCTCGATCGCCGCGAGCATGCTCTTCGGCATCGCGCCCGCTCTCGAAACTGCGCGAATCGATCTTACGGAAGCGCTCAAAGAAGGATCGCGCGGATCGACCGTAGGACGCAGGCTGTTGCGCGAGTCGATGGTCGCCTTCGAAGTCTGCGCCTCTCTGGTGCTTTTGATTGGCGCCGGTCTCTTAGTGAGAAGCTTCGTTCGCTTGGAACACACCAGTCCCGGATTCCAATCCCAAAAGGTGCTTACCGCGTTTGTATCCTTGCCGCTCGCACAATACCGGGAACCCTCGCAAAGAGCCGCCTTCGCGCGCTCGGTGCTCGAACGCATACGCTCGATTCCGGGTGTGCGCTCCGCAGCAACGATCGATTTCCTTCCTTACAATGGCGGCCCGGGAAGTGGCGGAGTCGAGATCGCAGGCCATCCCCGAAATCCAAATGAACCGCAGCAGATCATCTGGCAAACGCGCGCTTCGCCCGGTTTCTTCGAGACTCTCGGAATCCCGCTCTTGCGCGGCCGCGACATCGCCGCTTCCGACGAGCAGGGCTCGCCAGGCGCTGCCGTCGTCGATGAGATCACCGCTGAAAAATTGTTCCCGAACGCCGACCCGATCGGTATGCAAATCACCGTCCCGTTAGCCGGAAGTACATTCACTGTCATCGGCGTAGTTGCCGCCACGAAATCTCGCAGCCTGTCTGCTCCTCCCGAGCCGCGCATCTACTATTTCGGCCCGCAGGTCCCATTCGGCTCGTTGGCAATCGTGACGAAGACCGCGCGTGATCCGCTCGCGCTAGTCTCCGCGGTCCGTCACGAAGTCGCGGCGCTCGATTCCAATCTGCCGGTGGAACTGCTTACCATGGATCAGATCCTGGCTGATTCGCTCGCCCGGCAACGATTCTCGATTCAGTTAATGACTGTATTCGCCGCGCTCGCAGGACTCCTCGCGGCCATCGGCATCTACGGCGTGCTGGCCTATTTGGTCGATCAGCGGCGGCGCGAATTCGGAATTCGTATCGCTCTCGGCGCCCGTTCCGCCGACGTTCTCGCCTTGGTCTTGCGGCAGGGATTGGTCCCCGTGGCCGCTGGGATGATCGGAGGGATTGCGGGCGCACTGGGACTGACGCGCCTGCTGAAAAGCCTGCTGTATGAAGTCAGCGCAACGGACCCTCTGATCTTCGGCGCGGTTTCGATCGGGCTGATCGCCGTTTCGCTAGCGGCCATGTTCATTCCCGCACTACGTGCCACTCGCGTGTCTCCATTGGACGCGCTTCGTCACGAATAATTGCTCCGTAGCTTGGTTCGCTGTGTGTTTGCACAAAAAGACTGAGTTGCGAGATTTGCCCCGAGGCAGCACGGCCCTCGAAACCCGGCACGAGATGGACGGTTAGTCGGTTATCGTGTGGCCCTCACGGTCCCGAAACAGCGTTCTTGGAAATGAAGCAATACGTTGATGCGCTGTCCAGCGACCGGCTTGGTGCAACACCGCTGGGACTCGTTCATTCGAGCCATGGGTGCCACCCTTGAGGCTCATTGCCGCCTTTTGCCGCCTCGACAAATCGCTAAGTTGTTGTTGGGAAAAAGGATGGTTGGTAGGGGCGGTAGGGATCGAAACTGCATCCCTCACTTCTAAGTCTCGTCAGCGGAAGGCGTTACCGGCCGCTCCCTATCCCAAGTGTTAGAACTGTTAGAAACGCGAATTGCACCAACACTCCGGTTGTACGCGGCTGGAATTATTCTTCGGCGAAGAAGCTTCCCATGCTTCGGACGTGGGTTCGATTCCCATCGCCCGCTCCAACTAAATCAGGTGTACGGCTCGGAAACATAGGTTACAAATCGTACCGGACATTGGTTACACTTTTCGGCCAAAAAGGGTTTTGTAGAGGCTGCAAAGTTTTTTCCTCCAGATCGATGTATCCAAGATCGTAATTCATAAAGCTGCCCAATGAGCTATGGCGAGCCATAGATAATGGGCCGTGGCCGGAGAAAATCGGCGGGCAGAAGAAAGCCCGTCAGGGCGTCAGCCCAAAAACCCTAGACCTTGGCTCGCTCCCCATAACGGAGTTGCTCCTTCTTGCTTCGTATCCAACAATGTGACACAATGAGTCACATGAAGACGATCACCATCCGCGAACTTCACCAAGCTACGGGACGGTGGGTCCGGCGGGCACGAGCCGGTGAAGTGTACGTCACCGAACGTGGACGTCTCGTTGCCAAGATCGTGTCGGCATCGCCGCTTCCTGCCAAACCGTTCTTCGCAAAACCCAAGTTTACGCAGGCTTTCCTAGCCCAACGCAGATACCTTCGCGGCGGAACCGATTCCACAGAGACCATTAGCGAAGAGCGAGACCACAGGGTCACGTGATCTATTTCGATACGAGCTATCTCGTCCGTCTCTATTACCAAGATCCCGGTGCCGACGCGGTGCGCGTTCTCGCAGCGACCGATCACGTGGCCTCGGCGACCCACGGGCAGGCCGAAATGGTGGCAGCGTTTCATCGCAAGCTGCGCGAAGGGGTGATCCGGCCCGCAGCTTACAATGCCTTATTGTCCCAGTTGCGGGCGCACATCGAGGCAGGCGCATTCCAGTGGCTTGCGCAAGATCAGGAAGTGTTCTTGCGAATCCGCCACGTCTATCAGAAGCTGCCGGCAACTGTGTTTTTGCGCGCGGCGGATGCCATTCACCTGGCCACGGCGTCCGAGGCGGGTTTCCGCATCATTTATTCTAATGACGCACATCTGTTGGCCGCGGCGAGCCATTTCGGCCTCGAAGGAAAGAATGTGATTGGCCAAGCGCCTTAAGCCAGACCCAAGACCATAGGACTCATCAGGCGTTTCGTCTGGAGTGCATCCGTAGAAACGAATTATGAGCAAAATCGCGAAATGTAAAGAGGCGTTGGAGACACTACACTAGTGCTTTACCATATGAGCGCGTGGAATTGGGCTGACTATCAAACGCCGCAGTCATTTTCGAAGATCTTTACACGGGCGATGACCGTGATATAAGTCTGTCACTATCTGTGTTTTCCAAGTACCCTCACACCAGCTTGCGAAGTTTAAATTTCTCGTTGCGGGAGGCGAAAGCCAATGGGAACGAGTGGCCCGCCAAATGATCGTGGCAATTCGCCGATAAAACCGTCTTCCGATCCTACGCTAACCGCGGGAGCACTCGGCGGTGCGGAGACCAAACAGATTGGTCCCTACCGGCTGCTCCGGGTGCTTGGCGAAGGCGGCATGGGCGAAGTGTGGCTGACGGAACAAACTACGCCAATTCAGCGGACGGTGGCGCTTAAGCTGATCAAGGCCGGCATGGATACCAAAGCGGTGGTGGCACGGTTCGAATCTGAACGGCAAGCGCTGGCCCTGATGGATCATCCGTGTATCGCGCGAGTGTTTGACGCGGGTTCGACTCCCGAAGGACGGCCCTACTTCGTGATGGAGTATGTGCCGGGCGTGCCGATAACCGAGTATTGCGACAAGCACCGGCTCACCATCCGAGAGCGTCTGGAATTGTTCAAACAGGTTTGCGAGGCAGTGCAACACGCCCATCAGAAAGCGATCATTCACCGGGACTTAAAGCCGTCGAACGTACTGGTGGCCGAGCAGGACAATAAGGCGGTGCCGAAGATTATCGATTTCGGACTGGCCAAAGCTACCGCGCAGCGGCTCACAGATCACACCATGTTTACCGAGCTGGGCCTTTTGCTGGGGACCCCAGCATACATGAGCCCGGAGCAAGCGGACCAGAGCGAGCAAAACATCGATACGCGAACGGACGTCTACTCGCTCGGTGTGCTGCTCTACCAATTGCTGGTGGGCGCCCTTCCGTTTGAGACCAAGTCCCTGCAGGCCGTGGGTCTGGAGGCCCTCCTGCGCGTGATTCGCGAGCAGGAACCACCGAAGCCAAGCACCAAGATTCGTTCCATGGGGGAGGCTTCCAACGTTTCCGCGCAGAACCGGAGAGAGGAGCCGCGGTCTTTCGCACGGCAACTGCAAGGAGAATTGGACTGGATCTCCATGAAGGCGTTGGAGAAGGACCGCGCCCGGCGCTATGCCACGGCTTCTGAGCTAGCAGCCGATATCTCAAGGTACTTGCGCAACGAGCCTGTTCTGGCCGGCCCTGCAACCGCTGCGTACCGTTTGAAGAAGTACGCCGCCCGGCATCGGTTTGCTCTGGCCGCAGCGGCCACGTTGCTGCTTTTTTTGGCGGGATTTGCGGTCACGCAAGCCGTGGAATTACGCCGCATCACCGAACAGCGAAACCAGGTCGCCCGCGAACGCGACCGCGCCAATCGGGCCACCGACTTCATGACCAACATGTTCAGAGTTTCCGACCCCAGCCAGGCCCGAGGCAATTCCGTAACGGCCCGCGAAATACTGGACAAAGCCTCCGCAGACATCGACACCGGCTTGGCGAAGGATCCTGTGCTTCAGGCGCAGATGATGCACGTGATGGCTGATGTGTACGACAACCTCGGCCTCTACGCGCGTGCCATGCCGCTGGAGCAGAAGTGTGCGGAAATTCGCAAGCGCGTTCTAGGCCCCGAGAATCCCGACACGCTAAAGTCCGAGAACAACTTGTCCATCCTTTATGCCCGTCTCGGACACATCCCTGAAGCTGAGAAGCTGGCTCGCGAGACCCTCGATACGAGCCGTCGTGTCCTCGGGCCGGAAGCTCCGCTCACGCTCGGGTCAATGAGCAACCTGGCCATCCTTCTGGACCACGAAGGCCGCGTTACCGAAGCCGAGCAGTTGGATCAGCAAACGTTCGACACTAGCCGCCGAGTTCTCGGCCCCGAGCATCCCAACACCCTGAAGTCCATGATGACCTTGGCAAACGTTCTCTGGCACGAGGGCAAGAACGCCGAAGCGGAGAAGTTGGATCGCGAGCTCCTCGAGATCCGCCGCCGCGTGCTCGGCCCTGACCACCCCGATACGCTGAACACCATGAACAACCTTGCCAGCGTACTTGATGACGAGGGACACTATGCCGATGCGGAGAAACTCTACCGCGAAACGCTGGAGATTCAGCGCCGTGTCCTCGGACCGGAACATCCGGTGACGGTGGGTTCGATGAGCAACCTGGCCAACGCTCTGGACAACGAAAGCCAGTACGCAGAAGCGGAAAAGTTGTGCCGGGAATCGCTGGAGATCCGCCGCCGCGTCCTCGGGCCGGAGCACCCCAACACGTTGGAATCCATGAACAATTTGGCTGCTGTTTTGTCTCACGAAGGCCACTATGACGAAGCGGAGAAGTTGGCTCGAACCACGCTGGACATCCGGCAGCGCGTGCTCGGGCCAGAGAATCCGGAGACTGCTATTTCGAAGTACGGTCTCGGGGCTGTCGAGGCCCGCAAGGGTCGGCGTGATCAAGCATTTTCCCTGTTGCATGACGCCGTGGACCATGGTCTGCCCCGCTCAGCTCTTATGGAGCTCGAGAAGGATCCCGAGCTCAAGTGGCTGCATGGAGATCCCCGTTTCGAGGCACTCGTGGCCCACGCGAAAGAACGAGCCGCCGGAACGCAAAAATGAAACTTGGTTTCGGTATTGGCCGTTCGAGCGTCCTGTCAGGCGCAGCGTCTGAACAAGACCGAGTCACTGTTGTACGTTGACCACTTCTGCCCCGGATTGTGCGGTGATGGCGCCTACGTTCTCATGCACAAGGTAAGCGGCGTGTGGCATGTAGTTGACCGCCTCGTCGATCAAGTCATGAAACAGCATCCCTATCGCCGGGCATGAAGGGTTTTCTGGATCGTCGACAACGGTTCTTCGCATCGAGGCCCCGGGGCAGTCCAAAGACTTCAGGACAAATATGCCAACCTGGCGCTCGTTCAAGGACCCGTCCATGCCAGTTGGCTCAATCAAATCGAGATTTATTTCTCGATCCTCCAACGAAAGGTCCTCACGCCAAACGATTTCTCTTCCTTGCAGCAGCTAGCAGACCGTCTGCTGGCTTTCGAGCGACATTACGAAACCATCGCCCAACCTTTCGAGTGAGACCCAAAAATCAACGTGCGCAGGATTAGAAGGTCGAGAGTGCCCTGGAGCAGTTCCAGGCGATTTCTTGCTTATTGCCGTCTCTTGCCGCCTCGACAAATCGCTAAGTTGTTCAAGGGAAAACGGTTGATTGGTAGGGGCGGTGGGGATCGAAAACACTACCAGGCGGAATTTCAAGGACTGGGAAGGAATGCAGGGGAACGCTAAGGCATTGAAAAGGAACAATTGGGAATGCAAAGGAATCCTTATTGGCCCCTTAATGGCCCCTCGTTTTTTTCGACCACCGAGATTCCGTCACTGTGTATTTCACTCACTGTCCAAGTCACGACGTCGGCTTCGGGCTCAAATTTCGCGGCGCGGATGGCAAGCCGACGTAACTTCACGAGTATGCCAGATCCGAACTCCTGGCCCTGCGGGGGCATCGTTCGAGCGGAATTTCTTCGACTTCGTCGAGACCTTCCAGGATCCGGATGTTCACAGAACCACTTCTACGGTAACCGCGTTTACCGGGCATCCCCAAGTCAATCAAGAGTTGACCAAATCTTATAGAGCAAACGCAGGAGTTTCTGATACCGTGGCAGAAGTGGTGATCTAGCCGGTGAACTAGAGCAATGATTTGGTTTCGTACAAATTACGTGGTGCCTGTGCTGCTGGGTTTTCTCGTTGCGCAGCAAACTGATTCAGTGGACCTAATTCGTTCTCCATTGGCCTCCAAAGCTACCGACAAGCCTCCGATTTCTGATGGATGCGACAGATTGACTGGAGGCGCTATAGGAGACGGTTGGCCGGAGACGGAAGACCATAAACCACGACAGATAACGGTGAAGGTGGTCAGCGCCAGCGAAATGAAACCGGCCCTAGGGGACGAAGTCGAGGCGACGGTTCAACTGAGTAACAACGACACCGTAGCGATTATCATCCCGTGGAACACCGACCCAGGCGTGATACGACAGGGTCAGAAGCCCAACAGCCTTGAATGGGATGCGGGGACGTTTGAGTTTAGCCTGACGGGTCCACAGTTGCAGCGAGGATATATCTCGCTCAAAAGTCTGACGGGCTGGCTCCAAAGTTCTAAGCACGTTCCGGGCAGTCAAATCACCATTCAGCCGGGAAAAAGCGTTACGGCCTTAGTCAAATTTCGAGTGGAAGACGAGTTTGCGATAGCGCCGTTACGACTGAAGGAAGGTGAATGGCAGTTGTCCGCAAGATGGCAACAAGTAGGCCGCGTCTGGTCTAAGGAGGATTGCGCGGTCTGGAATACGTACTATCACTACGACAGATACTATCAACAGCTGAGCATTCCGTTGACCATTGAAGTAACCACGCCCAGTAGTGCTAAGCCAACAAACTGAGTCTCGATAAGGCGGTCTATAGCTGGCCTCCCGCGCTGTTGATTTCGGGTTGAGAAGCACTCTTGGTTGGTGCACTTATCGATGGGAGCAAGCGGGAAGAAATCGGGAAACATCATCACGAGAGTGCAGCTATTTTCGAGAAACCTACAGAAAGCGAGCTAGATCCCCACTTTTGCCCATCAACTAGTAAGTCGTTCTCGGAAACTTGAAATTCCACACGGAAGGGTACGCTGTTTCCCAGGAGTTTGGCGATAAACTGGTTGATGTTACGCTTGACACGAGGATACGAACATTTGTGAACGAGTATCGCGTCACAAAATACAATCCAGCATTTCGCGACCAGTGGGGCCATTACACCAGGGCGGAATGGATCATGTTCAAGGACATCGGGGAAACATACTCGGGTGTTCTGTTCACTCGCGAGGAATACGAGCGTGTCGAGGAGGCATACGTACAGGCGGCGTTGAGCTTTCTTCGCGAGAGTGGCCTGTCCTCGATAAGAGTCGCAGGAATTGAGAATCATTCAAAGCAGCCGCTCGATTTTGACAATAACAGTGTGCTGCCGTTGGACCGAATCGGTGAAATAATTCGTCGGACTCTGCGAGAGGAGATTTATTGTCGATTGGAAGGAAGTGAGTGCTTCGTCCATTTCGGGTGGGACTACTATATGTATATCGGCGTGCCGCATCCCTGCCCCAGAGCACAAAGGCGGGCAGCCGAACTCGGATTATACGTAGAGGAATTTGCATCTCCCGTCCGCGAATCCCTTGAGGAAGCCATTGCAGAAGATGAGGCTGAGTCCTGATGTGCGGTACTCGGAAAAGTGCCGGTCACTGTCCAGAAACGCATTGTGAGAAGTGTGGGATGAGAGA
>Ga0210399_10004900_pt1 | contig 10397 bp, 5 predicted proteins | sample IncBWC14MmetaG_FD_150865 | JGI IMG/M metagenome (GOLD analysis project Ga0210399, IMG submission 150865) | Forest soil microbial communities from Barre Woods Harvard Forest LTER site, Petersham, Massachusetts, United States - Inc-BW-C-14-M | ecosystem: Environmental > Terrestrial > Soil >...
ATTCCAGTGGCCCTGTTCAAACCTCATGCGTGCCCTGTAGGCGAGCATGTAGAGCCACCAGGAATCGAGGTCATGTTCTTCGCAGTACGCCATTCCCTGGCCCAAGTAACGGGACGCCTGCTCGTAGCGACGGCTCGAAACCGCCATGGCGGCCAGATTTGTGTGCGTGCCTGCAATTCGCTCCGGAATGCCGCCGTCCAGTGCGAGCTGCATGCTGCGGTCAAGGTCGGCCCAACCGGAGGTGTCGCCGCCGATGAGTCGTACCGTGCCGCGGATATTGAACGCCTGACTCAAGATGCCCGCATGCGCCCAGGGTTCCGCCAGCGCGATGGCGCGCTCTGCCCATTCCACAGCCGAGTTCGCCTCATGAGCCTCCATGTCGAGATCCGCGCGGATGCAGTAGGCCATCGCCAATTCCGGGCCCGGCGTCAGCGATTCGAGGATATTGATGGCCTCGCTGGCGTATTGATTGGCAGCGGCGCCATTGCCGGCAAACCAACTCAGCCATGACAACCAACGCAGCGCGTTGCCTTCCTTCACCCGTTGTCCCGATGCGCGCCAAAACGTGAGCGCGGAGCGCTGGAACTCGATGGCGCGTTCGTGTTGGCCGGTGAGATGGCACTCATACGATAAAAGTTCCTCCAGGTGTACCCGCTCATCGGCCGCGAGGCTTTCGGCGTGACGCAAGGCGGCGTGATAGTGCGCCGCCGCTTCACGATGAGCTCCCACCGACGCCGCCTGAGCGGCGGCAACGGGTGCATAACGCAGCACCTCCGTGTCATTGCCGGCGCCATTCGCATGATGCGCAAGACGCGCCGCTGCAAGACCCGGCCGCGGCGCCAGGATCGAGAGTACCCTCGCGTGCAGACTCTGCTGGCGTGCCCGGGACAACGAGTCCTCGAGCGCACGCCGGACGATCTCGTGGCGGAACGCAAGTGCGCCATCCTCGGTGCGGACCATCCCGATGCTGAGGCATCCCTCGACGCCCGCGTCGTCCGGTTGGGCGGCTTGCTCGAGAAGCCAGGTTTCCGCCTTCCCGGGGACCACGCAGACGAGCTCGGCGATTTCACGCGCTGCGGGGGATAACCTCGCTGCGCGCGCCAGCACTGCATCACGCACGGTGACCGGCACCGTGTCGGTTGCCCCGGCCAGAACTTCGGTCACGAAAAGCGGATTGCCGCCCGTGATGCCGTGAAGACCCTTGGAGGGACGCCCGGCCCGCGTCGCAAGCTGCGCCACGGCGGGTTCCGAAAGAGGCGATAGCGGCATCTGAAACGTGTGGGCGCGCGGCAGGTCGCCGATGACGAATCTCAGCGGATGCCGCGGGCCGACTTCATCATCGCGATAGGTCACCGCGAGCATGACCCGTGTTCGGTGAATGCGCCTTCCTAAATACTTGAGCAGATCGAGCGTTGCTTCGTCCGCCCAATGCATGTCTTCAAATACGACCAGTGCTCGCGCCCCCTCGAGCTCATCCAGCGCTGCGGCGAAGATGGCGTCGCGGTTCGCGCCGGAGCTCATGGCCGTCAGCAGCGAGCCTTGCGCCTGCCGCGCGATGTCGTGGAGCGGCGCCAGCGGCCGGGGTGTAAACAGTGCATCGCACGCCCCCCAGAGCACTCGCGCGTCGCGCTGCTGCTCCGAGAATTTCTGCAGCAGCACGGTCTTGCCGATGCCCGCTTCGCCGCGTACCAGCGCGATGCAGCCGCCGCGTTCCGGCACGGCGCCGAACCACGCGGTCAAATCCGCAAGATATCGTTCTCGTTCAAGCAGTTCCATCGCCCGCGTACCTGCCGCAAGGTTCGGTGGCCCAGTTGTAACCCATACAACGCGGCCGCGCAAAAGACGCGATCAGCTGCGCTGCGAACAGGTCGGCGAAATCTCAGGGTTCAACGGTGCAGGTAGGCGTCCGTGTCCCGCACCAGCCTGTCCTTTTCGGCGAGCTTGAACCGCGCCGTTTCCATGCCGCGATCGACATTCTCCCCCATTTCTGCCGGCACGTGCGCGCGCACCCAGGCCTCGACTTCGGATAAGGGTATGCCGCTCCAGTAGGCCTCGGGCATGTATTGCGCGACGATCAGCGGCGCGTTGGCCGCGAAGGGCTTGAGCAACCGTTCACTGTTGTCGATGAACTCGTGCCACGACAACTGCTGATGCCGGTCGGACAACCGCTGCAGCAGCTGCAGCCGCAGCGAGTCCGCCTGCGGCGGGATCTCCGAGGACAGCGCGATCTGGGCCGCTTGCTGCGCAAGCAGCGGATCCCGGACCGCCATCAGTGCCGCGTAGTAGCGGCGCGTCTCGGTTTCGTCCTTGCCCGCGCGCGCCACCGCATGCAGGCTTTCAAAGGTGGCCGCGTCGGCATTCTGCGCGACGATGTTCAAAATGATTGCCTGATCGTCCGGCGAAATGGATTTGTGGTCGGAGAGAAACGCGGCAAAGCGCTTGCGCGCCTCCTCGATGATGGCCGGATCCCCCAGGGTGCCGAGCTGGCGAATCACGTTGCGGCGCAGCCTCTGTACCGCCGCCGTTTCATTGGGTTTCGCATTCCATCCCAATTGCTCGAACGCCGGCTTCAGCAAGGAACGCGCGAATGCGGCGAAAGCTTCGTGACCGGGCGTGCCGCGCTCGGCATATTCGATGGTCGCCAATGCTCCCGCGATTTGAATCCACGCGGTGGTATCGAGATCGGACCCCATCGACGCGGCCAGCGCCAGGTACGTCGGCAGGGGGTCGATACCGGCCTCGACCAGCGCCCACTGATCGTCGAGCAGCGCTATCCGGTCGGGATCGGGCAGGCGCCCGAAATTCCTGGTATTGACCGCGAGCGTCGCGGCATCGTAGCGAGTCCGATAAAAGCCCAAGGCGCCGGCATTGGCGCTCAAAGGTTCGTCGCATCGCCCGGCCGGCGCCGTTTGATCCTGGTGCGTCAGCAGCAAAGCGTGCGCAGCCGCATCGCTGCCGCTGCGGATCTGCAGCGGAATTTTCCAGCTGGCCTGCTGCTTGTCGACCCCTTGCAGCAGGAATCGCTTTTGCGACAGCTGCAGAGTGCGCGCGCCCGCGGCATCGCAACTGGCGACAACGCTCACCAAGGGAAAGCCGGCCTGTTCGGTCCAGCCCGCCGCGATTGCGCGCACGTCCTGGCCGCTGCTGAAGTTCAGCGCATTCCAAAGATCGCCGGTGGTGGCGTTCGAGTAGGCAAAAGCCTTGATGTAGCCGCGAATCCCGTCGCGAAACTTATCCGCCCCGAGGAAGGCTTCGAACATGCGCAAAATTGCCTGGCCCTTGCTGTAGGTGATTTGCGGATCGAATGAATTGGTCGCCTGCAACTCGTCGGTGACATGCTGCTGGATCGGATGCGAGGTGACCCTGGCATCGGCGCTCATCGCATCTTCCTTATCCTCATCCTGGGCTTCCGACCATTTCCAATCGGGATTGCGCAGGTCGGTTTCCTTGGCGGCCATCCACGAGGCGAAGCTCTCGTTCAGCCAGATGTCGTCCCACCATGCCATGGTGACCAGGTCGCCGTTCCATTGGTGCGCCATCTCATGCGCCTGGATACTGAACACGGTCTGGCGATTGACGATGCTGCTCGACGCGGACAGCAGCAGCGTCTGATCGTTGTAGGTGATTGCGCCCCAGTTTTCCATCGCCCCTTGGAAGCCCCCGGGCACCGCGATGGAATCGAGCTTGGGCAGCGGGTAGGGGTAAGCGAAGTACTCGTTGTAGTCCGCCAGTATGATCTCTGCGTTGGCGAGCGCCGTCGCACCGTTGTTCTCAAGGCCCCGGACCGCCCAAACGCCGAATTGCGTGCCGTTTTTGGTCGCGGAGATCTGCGCAAGCTCGCCGGCGGAAAATTCGATCAGGTACGAGGGCATTCTCGGCGAGTCCTGAAACGTGATGGTCGCGAGATTCCCCCGCACCACGCGCTTGGCGATGGGCATGTTTCCCACCGCGGCCCAGCCCGCAGGCACGGTGGCGGTGAGCCGGAAGGTGGCGCGGAATGCCGGCTCATCCCAGCAAGGGAACATACGCCGCGCGTCGGTGGCCTCCATTTGGGTGGACAGCAAGGTGCGCTTGGCGCCGCTGGGATCGAGGTAGGGTTGCGCAAACAATCCCTGCGCCGACTCCTCGATTTTTCCGGAGTAGCTGAAGCTCAAGGTATGGGTTCCCACCGCCGCGGGCTTGATCAGCGCGATGGTGGTCAACTGCGCCTTGTCATTGCTCATCGTTTTCTTGACCGGCTTGCCGTCGAAGCGCACGTCGTGCAATTTTTCGTTGAGCGAATTGAATTGAATGGTGCCGGTCGCGGCGCGCACCTTGAGCACGATGGACTCCCGGCCGGTCAGCGACAGAGCCGCCACGTTCGGCACGATGGCGATGGTGTAGCTCAAGGGGATCACGTTCTTGGGCAGCCGGCCGGGGGCTTGTTCCGGCGAAAAAGCCGCAAGCGCCGGCGATGCCGCTACGCCCAAGGCGGCGAGAGTCAGAATCAAACGCTGGGTGTGCATGGGTGTTCTTTTTGGTTGCGGCAGTGGTGGAATCTAACAAATCGGCTTTGGAATCGCGATGCTTTGGACTTAAGGGTGCTATGGCCGCTGCAGCATCGCGTCGCGATGAACGTTCAAGCCCCGGCGCTGCCAGTAAGTTGCCGCTCCGCCGATCGCGCACAGGGCCGCAAAAAGCGCCGCGACCTCTACATTGTAGTAAACGATGGCAATCAGGGACACGAGTGCAATACTCAAGGCGGTGATCGGGAACAGCGGATAGAACGGTACGCGAAACGGCCGCTCGAGCGTGGGCTCGCGGCGCCGCAACCGCATCAGGCTCAAGAGGCTCATGATGTACATCACGATGGCGCCGAGCGCGGACATGGTGACGATGCTGGCGGTGAGCGGCTGGCCGGCGATGCTCACGAACTTGTCGGAATAGATGGCCGCGATGCCGATCGCGCCGCCGGCCAGGATGGCGAGGTGCGGGGTGCGCCAGCGCGGGTGGATGGCCGCGAGCGCCTTGGGCAGCAAGCCCGCCCGGGCCAGCGCGAAGATCTGGCGCGAATAACCCATGATGATGCCGTGGAAGGAGGCGATGAGGCCGAGAAGTCCGATCCAGACCAGCAGGTGCAGCCAGCCGCTGCTGGCGCCGACCACGATCTTCATCGCCTGCGGCAAGGGATCGTTGATGTTGGCCAGCGCCTTCCAGTCGCCGACCGCGCCGGCGAAAATCATGGTGCCGAAGGCAAGCAGCACCAGCGTTCCGATCCCACCGATGTAGGCGCGCGGGATGATGCGCGTCGGGTCCTTGGCTTCCTCGGCGGCCATGGCCGCGCCCTCGATGGCAAGAAAGAACCAGATCGCGAACGGAATGGCGGCAAAGATGCCGCCCAAAGTGGCCGGCGAGAAGCGGTCCGCCCCGCCCCAGCCTTGGGCCGTGAAATGCGACCAGGCAAAGCCGCCCGAGACCACGCCCATGAACACCAGCAGTTCGGCGATGGCGAGCACCGTGACGATGAGCTCGAACGTCGCGGCGATCGTCACGCCGGCGATATTCAGCGCCATGAATACAAAGTAGGCGCCGACCGCGGCGGTGCGCGCATCCAGACCGGAAAATTGCACGTTGAGATATGCGCCGATTGCGAGCGCGATCGCGGGCGGAGCGAACACAAACTCGATCAGCGTCGAGAATCCGGCCAGATACCCGCCCACCGGCCCAAATGCCCGATAGCTGTAGGCAAACGGACCGCCTGCGTGGGGTATCGCGGTCGTGAGTTCGGTGAAACTGAAAATAAAAGTCGTGTACATGACGGCGATGAAGACCGTCGTGACCAGGAACCCCAAGGTTCCGGCCTGCGCCCAACCATAGCTCCAGCCGAAGTACTCGCCGGAGATCACCAGTCCGACGGCGATGCCCCACAAGTGCCAGCCGCTCAGGGTTCGTTTAAGACCCAGCGTACTCTCAGACATGACGCTTCGCGGCGGGCAGCACTTTGGCGCCCAGCCAGTTGCGGATCTCCAGCAGACGCAGCGTTTCGTTCTGCATGGCCGGCCCGAGCCCGTGCTTCCACAGCAGCGCGGTGTCGGCGGGATTTGCCTGCAGCGCGCGAAGATCGGCGGCAAAGGCGGCGAGGCCGGATGAGTCGCGAAACATCCCCTCGCTCACCAGCGTTTCGCCGTAGCGCTCGGCCGCCGCGGCAATGTCGGCATAGTCGTATTCCGGGTGATACTGCACGCCCCAGAAGGTGCCGGCCCGCCAGGTGAAGGCCGCCGCCTGCACGCCAAACTCATTCTGCGCCAGCACCGTGGCGCCCTGCGGCAACCGCGCGATCTCATCGCGATGCACGCAGGGAGCCTCGAACGCCAGCGGCTTGCCGGCAAACAGTCGATGCTGGACACCGGCGTCGGTGAGCGCGATGCGCCGGGCGAATCCGAACTCGCGGCCGCGCGGATTGGCGCGCACCTCACCGCCCGCGGCGGTCACCGCAACCTGCAGTCCCCAGCAGCTGCCGAAGAACGGCACGCCCGCGGCGAACACCGCCTTGGCAAGTTCGATTTGGCGCGTCACCGGCTCACCGCCGTTGTAAATATTGAGCGCCGAGCCGGTCATGGTGACGCCGTCGTAGTTCTCGATGCCGCCGGCGGGGAGCGTAACGTCGCCATCCGCGGCGAGCACGACATCGATCTCAAGCGATGCGTCCAGGCGCTTGAGCACCCGTGCGTAGCCCATCCCTGAGTCAAGCCCAAGCGCCGCTCGCTGCCGTGCGCGAACCTCCGCGACATTGCCGTCGATGACCAGGATGCGCGGACCGCTCACTTAAGCGCTCACCACCGCGTTGAGCTGTCCATCCACCGCGGCCCGGAAAATGTGTTCCAGCTGCGCGGCGTTCACCGGTATGGGATTGCCGCCGGCTGAAGGGTCGATCGCCGCCTCGCGGCCGATGATCGCGGCCTTGTCGGCGCTCACTCCGATGCCGGCCAGCGAATGCGGTATCCCGAGTTCGCCGCGCATTTGCAGCACCCAGGCGAGAAAACCTTCGTAGCCGGGCTGCGGCAGGTCGAGCACCCGCGAGATGATCTCCGCCTTATCCGCGATGGCGCGCCGGTTGTAGGTCATGACGTAGGGCAGGATGACGGCATTGGTGAGGCCGTGATGGGTGTTGAACCACGAACCCACGGGGTGGGCGATCGCATGCACGCCGCCGAGACCTTTCTGAAACGCGGTGGCGCCCATCGATGCGGCAGCCAGCATTTGCGCGCGTGCTTCCAAGTCCCTGCCGTCCGCGCAGGCGCGCGGCAGGTAGCGATGGATGAGCCGCATGCCTTCCAGCGCGACGCCATCGGCCAGGGGATGGAATCCCGGCGCGCAGAATGCCTCGAAACAATGGACGAACGCGTCGATGCCGGTGGCCGCAGTCACCCCGCGCGGCAGACCGACGGTCAGTTCGGCGTCCAGAATGACGATGTGCGGCATCATTTTCGGGTGAAAAATGATCTTCTTCTGATGCGTCTCCTGATTGAGGATGACGCCGGCGCGGCCGACTTCCGAACCCGTGCCCGCCGTGGTGGGCACCGCGACGACGGGTGCGATGCCGGCCGGATCCGCGCGCGTCCAGAAGTCGCCGATGTCCTCGAAATCCCATAGCGGCCGGGTCTGTCCCGACATGAATGCCACCACTTTGCCGGCGTCGAGCGCCGATCCGCCGCCAAACGCCACGACACCGTCGTGATCGCCGGCACGATACGCCCGCAGTCCGCCCTCGACATGGCTCGAATCCGGATTGCCCTTGACCGCGCCGAACAGCGCCGCGTTCTTGAGGGCCGTCAGTGCATTCCTGATCATTGGCGTTGCGATGAGACCTTCGTCGGTGACGATCAGCGGCCGCTTCATCCCGGCGCGCTTGCAGGCTTCGGGGAGTTCGGCGATGCGTCCCGGGCCGGCCCAGATCGTGGTCGGATAGTTCCAATTGCCGCGAAGCGTTACGCTCATGGTGTCAACCTGAAATGATAGGACTTCGGCCGCGTCAGCTGTTCAAAGCCCACCCTTGATAAGGTGCAGCCGCGCCCCGAGTTCTTGACGCCGGTCCAGGCGAGCGCCGGGTCGAGATAGTCGCAGCGGTTCAAGAACACCGTGCCCGTCTCGAGCGCATCGGCCAGCGTTTCGGCGCGCGCCGCATCGGCTGAAAAAATCGCCGCCGTGAGCCCAAACTCGCTGTCGTTCATGAGCCGCAGCGCTTCATCGTCGGAGGCAACCTGCATGATGCCGACCGCCGGGCCGAAAGTCTCCTCGCGCATGATGGGCATCGAGTGATCGACATCGATCAGCACCTGCGGCGCAAGATAGGGCGTTCCCACCGCGCTGGCCGCGAACAGAGATTCCTTGATCAGCTGGGTCGCGCCGCGGGCGACCGCATCCTTCACCTGGGCGCGGACCGCGTCGGCGGCAGAGGTGCGCACCACCGGTCCTAAGGTGGTGTGCGCATCGAGCGGTGATCCGAGGCGGTACTTGTGGGTCAGCTCGACCATGCCGTCGACGAATTCCTGGTAGCGCGACGCGGCGACATAGATGCGCTTGATCCCGCAGCAGGATTGACCGGCATTGAAGAACGCGCCGTCCGTCAAGGTTTCGATGGCAGAGCTAAGATTGGCATCGCCGCGCACGTAGGCCGGATCCTTGCCGCCGAGCTCCAGCCCGGAGCTCGCAAACCCCGAGGCGGTCGCGGCAACCACCGCGCGGCCGCCCGACACCGAACCGGTGAAGCAAACGCCGGCGACCCGGGCGTCGCCCATCAGCCGCGAGGTGTCGGCATGCGAGAGGTGCAGGTATTGGAACACGGCCGCCGGAACGCCGGCGCTCAAGAAGGCTTCGAGAAAACGTTCGGCGCACAGCGGCGTCTGATGCGAGTGCTTGAGCAGCACGGCGTTGCCGGCGATCAGCGCCGGCAGCACGGCGTTGACCGCGGTCAGATAGGGGTAATTCCACGGCGCCACCACCACCACGACTCCGAGCGGCACGCGTTTGATCGCACGCTTGAAGCCGGGCTTGTCGCCGGGTTGAACCGCGGCAAGCGCCGTGGGCGCAATCTCCAACATGTAATTGGCGCGCTCGGCGAAGCCGCGCACTTCGCCGGGCGAATGCGCGATGGGCCGCCCCATCTGCCAGCTGATCTCGACGGCAATCTCATTGGTCCTGGCGACGAAGGCATCGACTGCCTTCTTGAGAATCTCGCAGCGCACGAAGAGCGGCAATGCGCCCCATGCCCGCTGTGCGCCCCTGCCTGACTCGAGCGCGCGATCGATGCCCGCGGCCGACTCGAGCGGCCGTTCAACATAGATCCGGCCGTCGACCGGGCTGATGGTTTTGAGTGTCTCGGTCATGGGCTCAAATGATCTCGAAGTAGCGGGCGAGTTCCCAATCGGTGATGGCCTTGCGGAATTCCCGCTCTTCCCATAGGCGGGTGGCCGCATAGTGTTCGACGAACTCATCGCCAAACAGCGCGCGGGCGGGTTTCGAAGCCAGCAGGCGCTCGGCGGCTTCGTAGAGCGTGGCGGGCAGGCGGCGGTGGGCGGGGTGCTCGCGATCGTAGGCGTTGCCCTCGATGGCCGCATCCGGTTCGATGCGGTGCTCGATGCCCCACAGCCCGGATCCGATGGCCGCGGCGAGCGCGATATAGGGATTGATGTCCGCGGCCGCGATCCGGTACTCGACACGCTGGCTCGACGGGCCGCCGCGGATTACGCGCAGCGCCGTGGTGCGATTCTCGATACCCCAGGCGGCGGAGGTGGGCGCCCAGTATCCGGGTATCAGACGCGAGTAGCTGTTGACCGTGCAGGCTACCATCGACAGAAGCTCCGGCATCAGCGCCTGCTGGCCGCCGACGAACCAGCGCATGGCGTCGGACATCTCATGCGGCTTCGCGGCATCGTGGAATACGCTCTCGCCGTTGGCGTCGCGCAGCGAAATGTGCAGATGGCCGCTTTGTCCCGGCACGTTGTTGGACCACTTCGCCATGAACGTCGCCATCAGGCCATGGCGCTGCGCCAGCACCTTGGCGAAGGTCTTGAAGAGCGCGGCGCGGTCGGCGGCCTCGAGGGCATCGCAATAAATGAGGGCCGCCTCGAGAACACCGGGCCCGGTCTCGGTGTGCAGGCCCTCGATGGGAAAGCGCATGACGCGGCTGAGATCGAGCAGCTCATGGTAGAGATCGGCGTGCACCGAACTGCGCAGCACGGAGTAGCCGAATGCCCCGGGCGTCATGGTCTTCAGCTGCCGATAGCCCTTGTCGCGGATGGATTGGGGCGTCTCATCGAACACGAAGAATTCGAATTCCGCCGCGGCGCTCGCCGCTAGCCCTAAGCCTGCCGCACGCTGCAGCACGCGCCGCAGGGTGCCGCGCGGACAAACCGCCT
>Ga0210399_10004902_pt1 | contig 10393 bp, 13 predicted proteins | sample IncBWC14MmetaG_FD_150865 | JGI IMG/M metagenome (GOLD analysis project Ga0210399, IMG submission 150865) | Forest soil microbial communities from Barre Woods Harvard Forest LTER site, Petersham, Massachusetts, United States - Inc-BW-C-14-M | ecosystem: Environmental > Terrestrial > Soil >...
GTTACGTTTTTGGAAATACGGAATTACTTTGGTACTCTGTTCGAAACGACGACCGCTAATACATTATCACGGAGTAATCCCACACAGGAAAGGAATTCACACCGTGAAAATGAGCCCGCGTTGGTTGGCTGTTGCGCTGCTTTTGACCACCATGGCCGTACCGGCAACTCTGTTGGCTAATACTGATGGCAACCCCGAGGGCGGCCTGCCGCCGGTTGTGCACCACCCGTCGCTGCCTCCCGATGGCAACCCATGGCCACACTTGGCCGGGAGCAGACGGTAACCCGTGGCTTCAGGCAGTTGCGGCAGATTCCGCCGTATGAGGCTGTAGAGCATGGACAAAGTGGTTGTGGGCTACCGCGAAAAGGGGTATATTGCTCCCGGTAGCCCATGCATCCTTCGCTGCTTTTCTATTACCTGTGGATTGCGCCCCACATTCTCCTGGGGGTTATTCTGCTGCTAATGATACGCCGAAGATTGTACAAGCAATTCCCGATCTTCCTTCTTTACTCAGCCTTTGAGTTCTTCCAGTTCTCGGTTCTGCTGGCCGTATTTATTCACACCGGATCGTTCTCCGACGAACGATATCGCGGCGCGTTTGCGCTCGGAACGGCGATTAGCACCGCCCTTCGTTTTGGCATCATCTACGAGATTTTTGCCGAAGTCTTCCGCAACTACAACGCCCTGAGCGAATTGGCCAAGGTGCTGTTTCGCTGGGCAACGATTGTGTTACTGCTGATCGGTGTGGCATTAGCCGGCGCTCACGGGAGTGGAGCTGACGGGTTTCTCCTTGTCGTCCCAATCCTGGATCGAACCGTGAGCCTCATGCAGTGTGGTCTGCTGATGTTTCTGTTTCTGTTTTCCCGCTACTTTGCCTTGTCGTGGCGGAATTATGCCTTCGGGATTGCCTTAGGATTCGGAATTCTTGCCAGTTCGGAGCTGGCCAATTCCGCCATCCGTTCCCAACTTGGCACTGGAAGTTACCTACTGGACAACTTGGGTATGGCCACTTATCACTGCTGTGTTCTAATCTGGATTTTCTACCTCGCAGCTCCGGAACGAAGCACGCATCGCACCATCAAGAAATTGCCTGCGAATGATTTAGAGGTCTGGAACGAGGAACTGCAGCGTCTTTTACAACAATGACTATCACACTCATTCTTGTCGCCCTTGCATTTGTGGCGCTCGGGTTCTCGGTCAGGCTGACCAAGGGCCGCGCCCTCACGGCTGAGGTTTTGGAAAATCCGACTGACCATATCCGAGCAGTGGACCTTGAGGCATTTCAGAACCTCGTTGATCCCGGCGAGGAGGAGTATCTGCGCGTCAACCTTCCTCCGGCGCAATTCCGCAGAATTCAGCGGGAACGCCTGCGCGCTGCGGTGGAGTACGTTTCCTGCGCCGCTCAAAACGCAGCCATCCTGCTGCGGTTGGCTGATGCGGGGCGTCGCAGCCCCGATCCGGCCACAGCGGAAGCGGCTGAAAAGCTGGTTAATAACGCGATTCGCCTTCGACTGTATGCCATCCAGGCCATCCCCAGGCTCTACCTCGGCATGATTCTCCCCGGGGCCCGCATCTCTCCGGTTCGGATCGCCGAGAGTTACGAACAGATGACCCGCCTCGTCGTGCTGCTTGGATGTTTGCAGTATCCCACTCGAGGCGTCTCCGCCGCTCTCTGAAATCGGGGGAGTACGAAGTTCGAGGGCCAATCCGCCTGCAACCCTGTACCTTTAGAGTTATTACCTGCCTAGTGGATGTGAATCAGAAATCCTGTGATCTGTTGTTCGAGCGCCTGCCCGCCCCCCGCGACGATGCCATTGTGGTCTGCTCCGGGGATGAGGTAGAGCCGCTTGGGATGATTTGCGTGCTGGAATAAGGCGATTGTCATCTCCGGAGGCGTCAGGGTGTCGTCGGATCCGACCGTCAGGAACACCGGCACGCGCACAGAGTTGATTTTCGACAAATTGTCGAACCGATTGTGAATAAAAAGGGAGAGCGGAAAGGCTCGCAAGTACCAGATCGCTTTTGCCGCATCTGGAACGCTGGTGAATGCGCTCTCCAGAATCAGCGCTCCAGCATCGCGATGTTCCAGAGCAAGTTGTGTGGCTGGCCCCGTGCCAATAGAGCGGCCCATAAAGATGATGTTGTGGATGCGCGCGTGTCGCTGATTGAGCAGGTAACCCAAAGCTGCGCGGGCGTCTTCATACACGCGGGTCTCGTTTGGAGTCCCCGGACTGCTGGAGCCGTATCCTCGGTAGTCGACAAGTAAAAGATTAGGGCCGACTTGATGTAAAGAAATCAGCTCGCCTGCCGGACCGGCCGTTTGCTCCAACACATAGCCATTGCCGTGGAACATTAACAGCACTTTGTCTGAGGGCTGAGTCGCGGGAATCCACCAGGCATGTATTTGCTCCGATCCTGTAACCGGGATGTGGAGATCTTCAAACGCGATCCCAACATCCGCGGGAGTCGCATTCGTATAGTGCGCTGGCGCGGGGAAAGTCATTTGATCTTGCCGGAAGTAGAAAAGCGCGCCCAATCCAACGTAGAGCAATAGAAGCACACTCAGAAGGGTGGTGACGGTGGTGCGCAAGATTCTCTTGCCCTTGGGTGCGACACCAGCCGCAGTGTTTGTCATATGGGCTATCGATCCGGGGAACAGTGCGTCTTACATCTGTTTGGCATCGAAACCGCTGAGTAACGCCGCGTCCCTTAGCTTCTGATCAGTGGTGAGAAAAACGTATCCTTGAGGAGCGTATTCGCACCATTCCAGCGCCGCCGCCAACTGAAACGAGTCAGCCGCTCGCAAGTCGTAACGATCTACGAGTTGCATCGAAGTCGCCCGCAAAGCATCCGACGGTTGAATTACGGACCACCAGCCGGTAAGGCTCTTGGCGAGTTTACTGGCCTTGGCCCAGTCGTGGGCGTCAAGTTGGCTCATCCGCATGAGTCGCGCCAGGGCACTCGCGATCTCCACCGGCGTTGCCCACCAGACGATCGCGTCATAGTTCTTATAAAGGGCAATCGCCCGCTGCGTTATGCCCTGTCGCACGCAGAGCGGAACCAAAGCACTCGTGTCCCAGAAAGCCGGGGCCCGCGTTACCGGCTTGCCCGTTCTTCTCGCCATACTTGCTCCATGACCTTATCGGAAACTTTCCCCGGAGGCTCCGGCCAGGACAAAGACGAAGGCCGTTTGTTTAAGGGTGGCGTGAGCACGCCACGGCTGACCAGTCGCCGTTCCTGCGCGGAGAGTTCCTCCAGACGGCAGGGAACGATCCGTGCAACGGGCTTGTTGCGATCGCACACCAGCACTTCTTCGCCGTCCCGTACGAACTGAATATGAGCGCTGAGCCGCGCTTTTAGATCGCTGATATTGACTGTTCTCATATCGCAATTATAGTCAATATGACCATGTTGGTCATCTGCTATTCTATGGATGAGAGTCAGCCTCCGGCGGCGAACCAGCCTGTCCATTTTGCAATGGCCCAATCTGCGGGACGGTTGGAGGTCTCAGCCCTTGCGGGCGATCATTATCAGAAGCACCACCGGCAGGTAAATTACGGAGGCATGAACCACCCTGCTGGCCAACAGTTTCGACGTCGACTGCGCCAATTTGGTCACGTGATAGAGCAGGAAGGCTCCCGCCAGAAACATCCCAGCCAGATAGATCGGCCCACCGCGCCCCACCAGCGGCAGCATTGTCGTAACAATGAGGACGAGAGTGAAGCCAACAATTTCCGCGCGAGTGAATCGAGAATCGAGATCAAAGGCGGGCAGCATCCGATAGCCGGCTCGGGCATAGTCGTCACGGTACATCAAAGCAATCGCTAGAAAATGGGGAAACTGCCACAGAAAGAGAATCGAGAAAAGATACCAGGCATGCCGGTCGATACCATTGGACGCGCCGGCCCATCCGATCAGAGTCGGCATGGCCCCGGGGAATGCCCCGAGCAGGGTGCACAGAGGCGTCTTCCGCTTCAACGGTGTATAGACGAGCAAGTACGACAGCAGCGTCGAGACTGCCAGAAAAGCCGACAACGGATTCACTGTAACCGCCAGATACAACCCTCCGGCAACACTCAATAGAATGCCAAACAGAAGCGCCTCGCGAGTTCTGAGCCGTCCCGAAGGCAGAGGCCGGTTCGCGGTGCGGCGCATATGACCGTCCCAAACCCGCTCCATCCATTGATTGAGGGTTGCGGTCCCGCTGGCAACCAGGAGCGTACCGACCAGCGTGTTAACCAAGCCTGCGATCCTGAAGGGTCCACGAGACGCAAGATAATAACCTGCCGACGTGGTCATCAGAATCAGGAGGTTCACTTCGGGCTTGGTCAGAGTGTAGTAATCCCGGAGTTTAGAAGTGAGCGCCGGAGGAGAGCTGGAGTTTGCCATTAGATTAGTGGTCGCCATTTTACCAGTCTTGAGCAGATTCGTCTGCCTCTTCGCTCCGCTTGAACTGATTGCGCTTGTGATGAACAATGAAAATCATGCCCACGGACATGAACGTGGGAGGAATGATAAGGATCAGAATCCCACTGCGCAAGGCCTGAATCATTCGAGCTCCTGCGGAGGCGGCCTGCGTATAGCAGAGGGCGCAGCTCTGGGACCAGGCCGGGACTGGGAGGGCCAGTACGGTCACTGCAACCAAGGCAACGCCAAGAAGCAGCTGCGGTCTCTCGAACTTCATCTTTCCTCTTCCTTACTTGGAAAACGGTACGCCGACCAGCATGCGAAAACTATCGGTCCATCCGTATTGCATGGTCAGCAGGACAAAAATCGTAAAGACGGCGACAAACAGCAGAAAACCCCGTTTTTCCGCCCAAAGATGCATGAAGAACATAGCCGCCAGCACCGCCTCGACAACGGCGACCACCAGCATGCGCGAAAACATTTGCGACGGGTCAATGTTCTGATAGGCAATGACGAATTGCAAGCCCGCAAGAGCCAGCAGGCAAACATAAACGGCCACGGCCTTACCGATTCCACCACTCTTTTGCTCTTCCGCGATTGGCATAAGTATTCTGCTCCGCTTTCGACCTAGTGGGCCAGGTTCAAGAGATAGACGAGCGGTACCACGAACATCCAAACCAAATCCACGAAGTGCCAGTAAAGCCCCAGAATTTCGATGTCATCGGCATTGTAACGGCCGCCTTTGTAGCGCAAAGCCACCACCACTAACGCGATTACGCCAGCCGTAACGTGGGTGAGGTGCAACCCGGTGACGCTGAAAAATGCCGAGCCGAACAGCCCGGTGCCCCACGGATTCTTAAACAGCGTCATGCCCTCGTCAATGAGCGCCAGCCATTCACGGACGTGCAGCAGCGCGAACAGAATGCCGGCTGCCGCGGTAATCATGGTCCATCGAAATGCTCCTGCCTTATCGCCCGACTTCGCTGCCTGCACCCCGAGCAGCATGGTCAAGCTGCTGGTCAGAAGGATGAAAGTCATCACCGCAACGTTAGTGATGCTATGGAAAGGTCTTGGCCAGTTGGGAGTGCCATTACGCAGGAATCCGTAGGCCACCAGGCACGCGGCAAAGGTCATGGTGTCGGCGATGATGAACAGCCACATCGCCAGCTTTTTCGTGGGCATGGAAAAAGGGGTTCCCGCTATCAGGCCTGCTGAGTGCCCTTCCATCGTCAAATCGGCTTGGCTCACGGCGCCTCCTATATTGTTTGGGTTAAAGCTTCATCCAAAGCAGTAACAGCAGATATACCCACAGGACATCCATAAAATGCCAGTAGCGGGCGGTCGCATCCAGCGTGCTCCGCCGCAGAACCGACTTGCCGAGCTTACGTATCACATAGACGATCCCGGCCAGGCCTCCCAGTATATGCAGCGCATGCGCAGCAGTGAGCACATAGAAGAACGAACTGCTGGGGTTTGTGGCCAGGAAAACGCCTTCGGCACTCACTTGAAGCCACGCTGCATATTGACCGGCGACAAAAAGCAGGCCGAGAAATAAAGTGATGTACAACCAGCGGGCCGGGCTCGCAGCCTGACTTTTCAAACCACCCATGAAAGCAGCGACGCGGCGTCGCGAGACTTCCAGGGTTACGCTGCTGATGAGGAGCAGAATCGTGTTGAAATAGAGAATTGACGGCAAGGTGAAATGCCGCCAGTCCAGCGATGCACCCTTGCGAACGATGAGAGCGCTGCTGAAGGCGGCAAACATCATCGTAATGGCGAAAAGCACTACCCAGATGCCAGTCGAAGACGCTGGCGGCGAGTAGTCCTGCAGCAGGCGAAGGTCGCCGTCCGCCGGGGTCAGGTTCCGCCAACCACCGTTCCCGGAATGGTTTGGATCCGGCAGCCGGCGCGGATCGGTTTGCGGCGGTTCATGAATTGTCGTTGCCATAACACACCCTACCCCTTGCTGCAGATCTCGATCTTGTGATTGTTCACCAGCTACTTCTCTTCGTTTACCGTTGCAACTTCCTCCGGCGAAGCCTGCATTACGTAGTCACCAACCGAACTCTTCACACCGTACTGGTAGGGATCGTGATAAACCACGGGATGCTTTCCGCCAAAGTTGTCGAAAGGCGGCGGCGTGGCCGTGCTCCACTCCAGCGACGTGGCTTCCCAGGGGTTATCGGGCGCCGGCTGGCCCCAAAACCGGCTGTGAATGAGGTTGTAGACAAAAATCAACTGGGCAGCGCCCGTGATCAGGGCAGCGACCGTGATGAAGCGGTGTACCGGGATCAGCGGCTGCATATACTCAACCACAAACGCGGAGTAGCGACGCACATTCCCGGCCATTCCCAGATAGTGGAATGGCATGAAGATACAATACGTGCCCACAAAGCTCAGCCAGAAATGGATCTTCCCCAAAGTCTCGTTCATCATTCGTCCCGTCATCTTGGGGAACCAGAAGTAAGTACCGGAGAAGATGCCGAACATCGCCGCCACACCCATTACCATGTGGAAGTGTCCCACCACGAAGTAAGTCGCATGCAGCATGATGTCAATCGAGGGCTGCGCCAGGAAAAAGCCACTCACGCCGCCGCTGACGAACATCGAAATGAAGCCCAAGGCAAAGAGGGAAGCGGAGGTGATCCGCAACTTGGACCCGTACAAGCTTCCGATCCACATCAACACCACGATGGTCGACGGGATGGTAATGACCAGAGTGGGGAAGGAAAACGCCAGCGAGGAGAACGGATTCATCCCGCTCACAAACATGTGATGGCCATAGACCATATAGCTGAGAACCGCAAGCGCTCCCATGGAGTAGATGAGCACTCTGTGGCTAAGCATTGGCTTCCGCATGCTGGTGATCAGAACATGGGAAACGATGCCCATGCCAGGTACGATCGCGATGTACACCTCGGGATGTCCGAAGAACCAGAACAGGTGTTGCCAGAGAAGCGTCGATCCGCCCGAGTGGGGCTGCAGTTGATCATTAATCACCAGGTTCGATGCAACAAAGAAACTGGTTCCGGCCACGTGATCGAGAATCAGCAGGATACACGCGGGCATTAGTACTGCAAACGCTGTGAGCCCCATGCAGGAGGTAATAAACCAGGCCCAGGCGCTGAGCGGCAGGCGCATCAGGCTCATGCCTTTGACGCGGAGATCGAGCGTGGTGGTGATGAAGTTCAGCGCGCCCAGCAACTGGCCGATGCAGAAGATACCGATCGAGGCCGCCCACAGAATCGTGCCCAAGCCTTCGCCCGGACCTGCAACCGCCCCTACGGCACTGAGTGGCGCATACTGGGTCCAGCCCCCGAGAGACGGTCCATCGCCCACAAAGAAAGCCGAGACCAGAACCAGGAAGGCCACGAACGTGACCCAGAAGGACATCATGTTGAAACGGGGAAACGGCATGTCCTCCGCGCCCACCTGGATGGGCAGGAAATAATTGCCGAAGGCCGCGAACGGCGCGGTCGTCAGCACGAAAAAGACCATGATCGTGCCATGCATGGTCATCAATTGCAGGTAATATTCTGGCGTCATCACGCCGCCCGGTGCGCCATTCTTCGAAAGCATTTGCAGGCCGGGAATCGCGGCGGCCGTCCAACCCAGGTGGATGCGCATCATCCAGGAAAGCACCATTCCAACCAGGGCCGCGACCAGGGCCAGTGCGTAATACTGCTTACCGATTACCTTGTGGTCCAGGCTGAAGACGTGTTTCCGGATGAAGCTGGTTGGGGGGGCGTGGTGTTGTGCCGCGTGTGCAGACATGTCGTGCATCAGACTCACCTCAAAAGAGATGTCTCCGTCCATCCCACTACGAGTACGGACGGGAGCTACTGCATTGCCGCTTCCTTCTTCAGCCAACTATCGAAGTCTTGCTGGGACATTACCTCGAGGTATGCCTTCATGTTGTAGTGTCCCAGGCCACAGAGCTGGGTGCAGACAATTTCATACTTCCCGATCTTGGTTGCGGTGAAATGAAGCGAGACGTCCAGTCCCGGAACAAAGTCCTGTTGCACCCGCAGCTCCCGCACGTAAAAGGAATGTCCGAGATCCTTGGAGTGCATGAGCAGATGGATCTCCTTGTTCACCGGGATCGCCATTTCAGCGGTCACGATGTCGTCCTTGGAATCCGCATCATGGTCGGTATCGAGACCATAGAAATTCTGCGTGCCCTCGTTGATAAGGTCAGCGTGAATGGGGCCGAATGTTCCATCCGGACCGGGATACCGAAAATAAAACGCGAACTGTCCGGCCTGGACTTGCACCGGCATGGCGTTGGCCGATGGTGGAGTGAAATATACGTCAGCCCACGCCTTTACTCCGAAGATTCCGAGGGCCATGACTTCCGCTCCCACCAGAACCATGGCGCCAATCACCAAACCCTTGGCACCGCCGGGAAAATTCTGGATCTTCGCGTCCGGGCGCGGGCTGGAGAACCGCCAAATGAAAATGGCCAGAATGAACTGGGCGGCAAGAAACGAAATTCCCGCCTCGGCCATGGTTTCCGACATCTGCTCATCGATAAGAGCGCCATGAGTCGAGATGTCCTCCGGGGCCACCCATGTGTGCCGGAGGATGGGAATCGCCGACGCTATTGCGATTACGATGATGGTCACCGCAAAAAATTTCGCCATATGCTTCACCTCCGACCGGCTCTCTATCCGGCTTCATGAGTGGGTTGCGAAGCGGCCGCCCCCGCGGCGGCTTTCGGTCTGTCGATTCTCTACTTCGCCTTGAACGTGAAATCCGCGGTTGCTGGTTTACCGGCCGCCACGGTCACTTTCTGAGTCTGAGTTCCGTACTCTTCCTGCCAAGCGGTCACGGTGTAGCTTCCCGGTGGCAGGTTGATGGTGAAAGAGCCATTGGCATCGCTGACCGCATTGGGACCCTTTACTACGGCCATGTAGCCGTGCATCCAGGGATGGATGTTGCACTTGACCGGGACGGCGATTTCCTCTCCCGTCCAGAAAACATCGAATGGGGGAGCTCCCGTGGGCTGCGACTTGTTCCACTCATGATTCGGTCCGCCCTGCTTGGGCATCGGGTGGATGTTGTGCGATGTCTGATCGCTGTTGGTGACCTTGAAGTGCTGATTCGGATTCAGCGCCATTACATGGGGAATGTACTGACAACCTTTTTGATCCCAAGTGGGGTTCTCAGAGGAGACTGCGCTGGCTTCGTTCCCAGTCAACCCTTCGGAGATATAGACGACTACGTTTTGCAGGGCTCCGTTTGCGCTGGCAACCACGTTCTCCATGTGGACCGGGTTGCTCTCGTGAATCTTTGCGCAGCTCGGCTCTTTTGACATGTCAATGGGTCTTTGGCGCGGAGCCGTACCGTCCAGTTTGACGGTGCCTGTGATCTTTCCTTCGGCGGACGCACTGACATGTTGGTCCAACATCGCGGCTCCGATCGAAACCAGCACGATCGCCGATAGTAAGGCAGCAAACTTATATGCAGGTCGAGACTTCATCGAACGTTTCTCCTGACTGAGAATATTTTTCGTCTGTTTCAACTATTTGTTCTCCGGTTGCGGAGCCGGAGCATTGGGGTCGATTGGCTTCAAACCCAGCTGCTTGGCAATCTCCTTTTCCCTGGTCTTCATGGGCTGAAGGGTTCTTAGATAAAACACCAGGTCCCACGCCTCGTCCGGCTTGACGTTGTCAGCGAACGAGGGCATGGGCGTACCATCCAGGCCGGTCATAAAGATTTTGTACAGATCGGCGTCGCTGGTGCCGCACTTGAACCGGGTTCCGTCATGGAAGTTAAAGGGCTTAATGGGCCGGTTCTGGTCATCCGTAAGAGTGTCAGCGGAAGGGCCATTGGCCCGGCCCTCGACTCCGTGGCACTTCCAACATTCCAGCTTCTTAAACAATGCCTGACCGGCCTTGATCCGATCCGCCGTAATCTCCGGCTCGGCCGGAATCTGTATCGGCGTTCCTGCTTTCTCGGTTTGCCACTTCGCCGAAAAGTGCTT
>Ga0210399_10004903_pt1 | contig 10392 bp, 8 predicted proteins | sample IncBWC14MmetaG_FD_150865 | JGI IMG/M metagenome (GOLD analysis project Ga0210399, IMG submission 150865) | Forest soil microbial communities from Barre Woods Harvard Forest LTER site, Petersham, Massachusetts, United States - Inc-BW-C-14-M | ecosystem: Environmental > Terrestrial > Soil >...
CGTCCAAATCAAACTCGCCGGCCGTAAGGTTGAACGATGTCGACTGGGAATCCGCCCAAACCTCGCCAAATCTCAGTTGGCGATTGGTGACGAACTTGATCTTGCGACCGGTCGGCGTCGGAATCATGCGCACAAACGCCAGGTCGTACCCCAGTGTACCGGTGATGGAGATATGGCCAACCGCATGCATTTTGGTCAGAGCATTGACAAGACCCTGGTTTTGACCCTTTGCAAAGGCGTCGAGCAGCGTCTGTCGGTCTTCAGGTGTCGAATATTCGTAAATTTCGACGGAAATTCCGATCACTTGCCCCAACTGGCTGCCTGTGCCCATTGCCGAGGCTTCAAGCGTTTCGTCTTTCACCTTCTTCCCTGAAATAGCCGGAAATGCGGCCAGGAGCAATAAACCGGAAATCATCAAACCGAGGAGGGCCCACCTCGAGGATCTACCACTTAGTTTTTCTTGCAGCGACATAAAATTCTCTCCTTAGTGACAGTCGAGCGGAGCGCCCTGAATTTCAAATTCGCCCGGGATTGTGACACCTCGCAAGAAGCAGGGGTATTGTCAAAAGAAACAGGGGGCCTCCGTCCAGGTGAAAGCTGACCACGCTAATCCGAAGCCTTTCCTGCAGACTCTCCTGAGTGCGCTTTAGCGGTTGCCAAACTTCCAACTGAGGCCCGAACTCGAGCCATAGTCGCTGCCGGAAAAGGTCGGTGGAGGTTGATTGTCCCAATTTCCGTAGAAGGAGATGTTCCAGGTCAGATTCCTCCAGAGTTTGACGTAGTACGTGGCGTTGAGATTGAAGTGCACGCGGCCGGATTGGGAAATGGAGGGAAGGAGAAGCGCGCTGACCGCGAGATTGGTTTTGTCGAAACGAAAGAGCTTCAGTTCGCTACCGATCAGCGCGGAGGCGGAATCCTGCGTCAAGGAAGGGACGATTGTCTGCTGGTAGTTGGTTCGCTGCCAGACCAATCCGCCAACCAATGAAAACGTAGAACGATCTGTGTTCACCAGATATCGCCCGATGCCCCCTCCAATTGTGCTTTGGAGTTGAATCCCCTGTTCCGAGCTCTGCAGAAAATCGGCGAGCCCCGTGTAGTACCAGTTGTTCCACCGAAGCAGTCGTTGCAAGTTGGCGTTGAGCTCGTTTCGCGTGGCGGGCGAGACTCCGCTGCTTGAGGTCAAGGACGATGTGTAAGCGGCGTTGGCCGACCAACGTTCGCGAGGGTACTCTAGGAAAGAATTGAAATTGTATTGAGCGGACTGGTTGCCCTTGGTGTAGGTAAAGCCGAGACCGACATCCCCATTAAAACGCTGCCAAATGGTACTGGCAGTTTCGTCTATTTTGATGATCTGGGACTTTTCGATCTCAACCTTGGTATCGGGAGGCTCGAAGATTTGAATGCTGATGGGGCGTCCGCCGGGCGATTCGGGCGTCGAAAGCGTGCCGGAATAGACCACTCCGTCTTGTGTCTTCACGATGAAAAGCTGCCCGCTCTCTAGATGATCCACCTTGCTCCAATCCACGGATGATGTGCCAAGAATATAGTCCGCGTTGATGTAGAGGGTGTCGGAGGAGAGGCCCTTAATCTCGCAGGTGATGCGGTCGCCGTTCCTCATCATGATGACGTCGCTCTTTTGGCGCGCCAACAGCGGCATTGCAAATAAAAGTGCAAGCCACATGACCATAGCTTTAGATTTCATTCTGAATCCTCTGTCCGCGTATAGACTGCTCCGCTTGATTGAGGTCGGTTGAACTCTCCACGGGGCGTCATCATTTCATGAGTTGGTCCGGAATGAAGCGGCCGAATTGGTGCGGAGTGCTGGGCAAACCTCGTCGCAACCGGAAGGAAGGAGAGTTTTCTTCTTCCGGGATCGGCGGGCATCCGTATTAGCGGCTTTCGCCTGGGTTGCTCGGCCACGCTTTCTCCATGACGGTGAAGAGAAATGCGGTGGTAAGGCCGAACAAAATCAAGCCGTCCAGGGCTTCCAGAACACCCATCAGTTCCCAGCGGGGCTCCAGGTTAATGGGTGCGTGGCCGTAAGTCGTCAAAGCTCCGAGCGAGTACAACACGGCCGATTTGTTGTCATGCAGGGCGCCGAGAAGCCGATAGGCTGCGGCCCACAGCCCTCCCTCAAATGCGTGTAACAGGATGGTCCAAAGCGCCGTCGCACCCATCAGAGTAATCGAGCCCAGGGAAAGGCTGTGGTTCCGGCGAGCACTGGTGAATTTTGACGCGACCTTCTTGTTCACCAGTGCCAGGCCGTACGCGTGAATCACCACCGTCAAAATGATCAGCGGCAGACCCCAGATCCAATCCATTCCCCAATTCATGACATCTCCCGGATCCTTCGATGCACTCGCTTCTCCGCGCCGGCGGGGCGATCGCGCCTTGTTCTGCAAGATTCGAACGACAACTCTCCGGTTCTCTGCCTGGCCTTCCGCAGTGGCGTTGGCCGCTATCTGGTTTGACGTGCCCATCGCACCGGGCGCCAGAATATTCGCCTGAATGCTCCATCCACTTCCTGCACCTGCGTGTCGGTGGTCAGCGCCTCAGTGATCGTTTCCGAATCCTGGGTTTTGACAGTCATTGTTGAACCGCTGCGCCCGGTAATCAGTCCTTTCACTTGCGTCCCTGTGCGGCCGCAAGACTCGCGAACAGAAGCCCCGCCATCAGTAATCTCAGCGTGAACCTGAAACGATTATTTCTGATAACGGTGTTCTCCTTCTTCGACTCAATCCGTGATTTCGAAAACAGAACTTGATTCCACTCAATTAGCTCCCAAGTCGCGTTTGTCGTTGCCTGAATCTTAGTTACCGGCGGTATCCCCCGCCTCCGCCGCCGTAACGCCGGCCTCCGCCACCGCCGCCCCAGCTCCGTCCGCCACCGCCAAATCCTCCGTAGCTGTGATTGCCACTGTTGTAGTGCTGGCTCTGCATCGAACCGCTATCGCGGCTTTGCTTTTCCGAGTTGAGCGATTGCGAGGATTCGCCGCCGTAGGAATGGGACTCGTTGCCGCTTTGCTCGTGCTGCTGTGCGTTGGCCTGGCTGCTCGGATGCTGCTGTTCGTAGTTCTGACTTTGTTGATGTGCCTGTTGTTGCGCCTGCTGGGTGTTCACGCTGCTCCAGCCACCGCTGCCATTCGACTTTTGCCAGCCTGAGCCGGTGTTCTTGTAAACATTCCCGTCGTGCCCAGCGTACATATCGCCGTTGGACGTCTTGCCAGCGGCGGTGTTCCCGTAGGCTGTGCTGCTGGCAGCCGCCTTTCCGCCTTGTGATCCTTGGGCAGAGGCGACCGTCCCGTTTGCGTTCGAGTAGTGCTGCGTGTAAGCGGATTTGTTTCCCTGCGAGACGTAAGACTGGCCCCACTGTGCGGTTGGACTCGATCCCTGGTGCGTGGCGCCATAGCTCCCCGTGTATGGGTTATACGCCTGACCTACGCTCTGCTTGCCATACGCTGTCGAGGTAGATGCAGTTCGCGCCGATGTGCCCGTGTACGGGTTATACGACGCCGTGCGAGTCGCGGAACCATAGGCTCCGTAAGCAGTTTGTGAAACGCCATAAGCGCCCGTGGAGGTGTGGTAGTAAGACGTGCCGTAGGCGCCGTACGCCCCGTAGCATGTGGGATACGGATGATAGACGGGATAGCCATAGGCTGGATAGCCGATGTAGGGAGGATAGTAGTAACCGCTGCCGCTTGCCACGATGGCGCCAACCGCGGCGCCCATGACGAACGCTCCCATATAGCCCGCCGTATAACTGGACTGAACGTAGCCGTCCGAAGTCGTCACTTGTGTTACATACGTGACGTTGTATACCGGCGAACTGGGCGGAATTGTGTAAATCACTTGCGGCACGGAACTGGCCGTAGTCCACGGCCCTTGCGGACTCGCGGACATGAACCAAACACCCTGCAGGCAAAGATAATAAAGGTCGCCAACTTGAATCACCTTGTCCGGAGTATTGGTCGCGTACAGCATTGTTGTGCCATCAATGGCCTCGAAATGCGGATCTCCTGTATAGGCAACCTTGGCCTGGGCAGCGGCGGTGGTTGGATTCAGCAGCATGACTGTAGGAATCTGCGCGATCAACACCGCGTCTTTCGCCTGACTTGTGCCGGGCACGGAGGCAAGAATCGCGCTTGCCGGACTCGATAACGGAATGTTCGCGAAGTCGGCGGGAAGGTTCAGCGACGCGAAGGTCCAGGGTCCCGTCAGGTTCGAAGAGCTGAACCAGCGGCCGGCTGCCAGGTAGTAATACGTTTGGGTTGCGCCATAGACAAACAACGGGCTGTCCGTGTTATTCGCATAAACCAACTGCGTTCCAGGAATCGCAGTGTAGGTAGGCTGCCCATCGAACAGAATCACTTCCGCGGGCACCGTGCTGTAAAAAACCTGGGGAATGATGGGATTGGAAACTGGCGGGGGTGGAACCGCCTTGCGAGCATCGGCAAATTTGCCGGAGTCCGGTATTTTGTCGAATGCCCCGGGAAGTTTTGTCGCGCGCGACCACGGCCCGTGCAGGTCGCCGGCAGTCAGCCAGATTTTATTCACCAGCAGGTAGTATTGCGATTTGGATTTGTCGAAGAACAACGGCCACATCGTGTTCACGACGAACTTCAAGTCGGTCTTTGAAACCTCCGCCAGAATTGGTTCGCCATCCACACCCAGCAGAATTGCCGGCGCATAACTGACAAAAATAAAGGGAGGATCATTCCTCAAATTAACAGTTGGGACCGATTGCGGCTTGGGCATGTAGGTCACCAGCCGGTCGAGAGACGCGTTCAACGTGAGCGGCACAAACGATCGGAACAATTGGTCAAATTGCGATGTGTTTGCCGGGTCCTGTCCCGGAAAATAAGTATTCGCGACATTGACGTTGAACAAAAGGACCGTGTGAGTGTCGGTGTTCACTTCCGTTGTGGCTTCGAATGTGGCCGCCCCTACAATCTGTTTTCCACCATTCGGGGTGAGCTGAAATGCCGCGCGCCACTTGATATCGGTAAAATTCCGCCAGTCATCCACTTGCGGCTGATAAATCAGGAGTGTGCCGCCGGGCTTAACGAGCTTTCGCGGCCAGCCGGGATCCTGTTGTGCCCAAACGCTGGAACAAGCGATCAGGAAAAAGAGTACGATCCCAGTCAATCCTTTTGCATTTGCATACCGCATGGCTAACTCCTTCTTGAATCTCCCAAATGCCGAACTATTTCTCCGCTCCCCATGCCTGGATTCAATTTTCAATCTTGGTCTCTTCCAGGGTCAGCTTGTAAGCGACGTAATATTTGTAAATATTGCTCACGTACTGCACTGTTTCCTGTCCGATTTCCCTGGCTGCGACAAGCTCGACATTCCCAAACCACTGGTTGGGATCCAAACCTTCCGCCATCGCTTTCTTTCGCAACCTGGAAATCCGGCTGGGCCCCGCATTGTAAGCGGCAAAAACCATCAACGTTTTGTTCAGCGGATCAAGTTTAGAGTCATTGAAGTAAGTGCCGGCGATGTTGTTCAACATTTTCGCGCCCGCATGGATATTGTTCTCCGCCTGGTCCACGTGTTGAACGCTAATGGGAGGAGCAGCGGCGTATTTGGGAATTACTTGCATTATGCCGACCGCGCCGCTTGGATTCCTTCGGGCCTGGTCCAGAAGTGATTCCTGATACCCCTGGGCAATCAGCATCAGATAATCAAAGTCATATTCAGCCGCGTACTTCCGGAAATAGCGGACATACTCCCGGAATTTCTTCATCTCCTCCGTCGAGGTTGCGTCTTGCACCCACTTCGTGTTTTGCAGATAGCGCCGAATCAAGGTGTTCCCAAAACTCGTGCCCTTTTGATGCCCTTCAACGAACTCGTCGAGGAGTTTCCTTAGCTGCGGACTGTCCTTCCGCGTGGCGAAAGCAAGTTGCCCTTCTTCTTTCACCACAATGTCCGGATGAAGGGTTAGGTGCGTAAATACTTTCGACCAGAAATCAGCCCGAATGTTGATGGTTACCGTTGCGGGAATCAATCCGGCATTCACCATTTCGAGTAAATCTTCATCCGTCAGGTTTGAATCTGCCGCTTTGACCCGGATCCGCGGGCGACCTGCCTTCTCGAACCCCTCGCTCAGGCTCTGGAGGTTTTCGGAGTAAACGGTCAAAGGGTTTACATAAACTTCCTTGCCGCTCAAGCTCTCAAGACTTGTGATCGGTGGCGCTTTCGGTCCTGTGACAATCACCTGCTTCACATCGCTCGCAATCGCAGTGGTGAAAAGCACTTTTTGGCCGCGCTCAGGAGTGACAACTACGCCATAAGCGATGATGTCGCCCACGCCTTCTAAGAGCGCCTGTTCCAACTGCTCCAATCTGACCGGAATAAACGTCACGGTAATTCCGGAGCTGCCTGTTCTCAGTCTCTGGTTCGCAAAACGCTGAAACTCGTCAAAAGTTTCGTAATAAATTCCATGGGGCTGTCCCTGATCGTAGAAAAAACTGGATCGGCCGGGCACGACAAGAGCCCGGATCAGATGCCGCTTTTCCATTCCGTCCAGATCGCCAACCCGGCGTTCGAACGTGATTGGTAGCTGCAGCGAGGGAGTCGATTGCGGGGCGGCATTCCGCGGCGCCGCGGCGGCGGACTGCGCAATGCACCCGGCTTGTGCCGCGACTGGACCAAGCGGCCCCGCAAACGGACTGGGGGCAACCGACACCACCAGAAAGGCAGCCACCAACCTGTTGTGAACCGCGATCATTACTTACTTTCTCCCAGGCCGCTTCAATCCGCATGAACCAGCCGGAACTTCCGGGCGAACGCTAGTTTGCGAGAAAGTGCGCGGTTTTTTTCCCGCCATCTTCCGTGTAATACACGGTCACCTTCGTGCCCTTGGCGACGCCTTTTCCGGCATCCTTCCCCGCATCCTCCAGAGCTTTGCCGGACAGCTCGAAAGTCTTCTCGGTGCCATCGGCGGTCTTCACCACGACGGTCTTGGTGTCTTTGTCGAATTTGCTGATCGTGCCCTTTGTGGACTTAAAGCCATCCTTGCTAATCTTGCCGACTTCTTCGGCGCTTTCGTCCGCGCCTTTGCCCGTTGTCCGCGCCACAACTTCCGTTCCTTCCTTCAGCCCGTTGAAACCATCCTTGGTTCCCTTCACCGTATCGTCGCCGGCGACCTTGATGGTGTGCTCCGTTCCGTCCGCCGTCTTGACTACGATCGTTTTGGTGGCATGATCCACTTTCTTGATCGTTCCGTGGATGATGCTCCCCAAATCTTGCGCCGCACAGAGGCTTGCGCCAAGAAGCATGCAGACTGCCAGTTGTCCGAGTTTTTTCATGATGATCCCCTCTCTCCCTTATCTGAACTTCCAAAAACACCCATTCACTTTCGAAGCTGCTGAACTGATTTCCACTTCGGGCCCTCAAAAAGTGAATTCCATTCCGACGACGGGACCCAAAACTCGCACTTTGTATTGATCAATCTCTTCGGATTGCTGGGCTCGCAAGGGAGCGGGGGCAAGAAAGAGAGCGAGTAGTATTCCGAACTGGATGAACCGCAACGGCCAGCGTAAATTCCAGACATACCGGTTCGGATGCATCGTTTCAGGCCTCCAGAAGATCGAAGGCAGATGTGCTGGGAGTCTTCGCAAGTCGTCGACTTTGCGTGGCGCGATCTGCCGCTTATCGGCCATACCCGATTTCCCTGTCCGCGTGGCGCAAATTGACAATCGCGCGGCGGCAAGTGGGAGACTTACCCCTCAGAGATGGAGCGATAGTGTCGCAGCTCTGCTTGGGGGGTAATTGTCAAAAGTAACAGCCTGTTGCCCGGCTCTTGAGACGCTTGGAACTTCAGTCTTTCTTGACGGAGAAATAGAAGTAGAGAGCCAGCCCGACCGAGTTCGTCTGCCGGTTCGGGCGTTTGCCGGTATTGTTCTCATGCTCATAGTAGGTGTTGAATTGGACGTGCTTGCCCACGGGGAATTCGCAACCCGCGAAGAGAGCCGTGGTGCTCCATTTGCTGTACTGGCTGGTGTAATACGGCTCAGCCGCGACATACGGGATCAGGTGATAGGATTTGACCGAAAAGGTTCGATCGATCGTCACTTTGTTCCGATAGCGCCAGGTGAATCCGCCGCCTTTCCAGTCCAGATCCGCGCGGTTGCGGTCTGAAACATGAAAGCCGGCACCTAAGGGCGAATTGAACGTCACCACCGTCATCATGCGATTGTCGGTTGCAGTATTGGGCGCAGTGATGTATCGGTATCCGACCTCGAAAACCAGGAATCTGGACTTCGCGTCGTCCAGATCAAATGCCTTTACATCCTTTAGTTTGAGCAGCGGCTTCACGTATAACTGCAGGCTCGGCCCAAAGGTAAATTGATCCGGTGCGCCGGCGTCCCGGTCATCTTTTGCCTCGAGGTAGGTGCGAAAAGTGGAATTCAGTTTCAGGTGGGCATCCACTTCCGGCAGAAATTGCACGTCCTGGGAATGCGCAGGCAAGCTTGTGAGGCAGGCGAAGAGCGCCCATCTCCACATTTTGTTGAAATGTTGCTTCATCGGGAATGCTGGCCCCTTGATGTGGCTCGTGCCCCGCACCTGGTAAGGTGTCAGCCCCTGTTACTTGAAGTTGTAAGTCGCGCCCAGGATCAAGCCTGGCATGTTGACGTCATAGACGAATTGGGCGTTTCCGTTTGGCCGGTAATCTATGCTTAGGTACCGATATCCCACCAGCATGACCCACTTGCGGCTGACCTTGTAACCGAGACCTCCCCCAACCTGCCAATCGGACTTCGCGGATCCTCCGCCCGCATCACCCGCAATTGCGACGAAAGCTTTCGGGGAAAGCGCAAGTTCAATACGCCCTCCGGCAACGGCGTCTGCCCAGTTTCCCGACTGAGAAACTGTTTTGCCTAGTTGGGCGCCTTGCGAGAATGCCCTGAGTTCATTGCTCAGGTGCCAGTAACGGACTCCGAATAGGGCATCCACTTTCACTTTCTTGCCATCGGCAATTCGATAGCCGATCTTGGGCGTGAGCATGGTTTCCCTCATTGTCGCTTTGACGGAGTCCACGTCATCTGTAATGGGAATCCCTTTTTCGTCGGACAGTTTCATCCACATGAAATCTACGGGGATCAGCACGCGCTTGTAGCGCGTCTCAAACATGCCCATCGCTCCGATATTGAGGTAGTTGAAAATGTCGCTAAAACTCGCGTGCACGCTCACATCATGGCCAAGGGCTCCGGCCTCACCGTGAACGCCGGCAAACCAGATATACGGAGTAAAGGCAAAATGCCACCCGTCATTCGCGCTTGCATCCATCTCCTTGGTTTGTGGCGTGGGCGTATTCACGTCGGCTTGCGCCTGGGCGCTGGCGCGGTGTGAATAAAGCGCTGCCGCCAACGCGAAAGTCACTAGACCTGCTCTTACAGCCTTGTGGTAAGACCCCATGAGAACTTCCTTTCTTTTGTGTCACATGATTCTTGCCATGCGAGGTACCAAGCGGGAATTGTCAAAAGTGACAGGGTAATGCACGAAGAAGGAGCGTCGTCTCGCCAGCTTGGTGTTCCAGGGAACCGGCAGCCGCAGGTCTTCAGCAGTCATAGACGAAAAGGCATCGCGCAAAAAGATGGGCGGCCCTTGCGAGCCGCCCGCTTGTGACATTGTTCCTGTTAGTTGCTGGGGCCTTTGGACGCAGCTTCTGCTTCCGCCATTCTCTTCCCCATTTCCGCCTTGACGGCGTCAAGGTTGAAGCTGGCTCCCCGCTGCATCGGCGGGAATTCCAGGAAGGTTTGGATTTCCTTGCCCATTACCTGCTGTACGAACACGAAGCGCCAGAATTGATACTTAAACCAATCGAAGTATTGCTGCGCTCCGTCTTTCGTCCCGTTGCTGGGCCAACCGGTGCGTTCGAATGGATCGAGGCGCAGGTTGGTGATATAAGGCACGTCCGGATGGGTCTTTTCTCCCAGCCAGCCGGCAGGTTGGTCGATGAAGCGGAATTTGTAATCGTCAATTCGAATCGCCCCGACCGTGCTTTCACCGAGGTAGAAAATTTCATGACGTGCGGATGGGCCCTTTCCAGTGATGGCGGCCATCTGGTTATAACCGTCGAGGTGGTTCTTGTAGGTCCGGTCACCGATCGTTTTCCCCTTCAACAACTCTGCGGTGATGTTCGGATTGCCGGCCGCGGCGACGAAAGTGGGAAGCCAGTCCATGCCGGAGAAAATGCCGTTCTGCACGGAGTCCGCGGGCACATGGCCGGGCCAGCGCAGGATACAAGGCACGCGGAAGCCACCCTCGAGCACTGTTCCCTTGGACTGGGCGAACGGTGTCTGACCGCCATCGGGCCAGGTAAAGACTTCGGTGCCGTTGTCGGTGGTGAACACGACGATGGTGTTGTCGTCTTCGCCCATGTCATGCA
>Ga0210399_10004909_pt1 | contig 10389 bp, 8 predicted proteins | sample IncBWC14MmetaG_FD_150865 | JGI IMG/M metagenome (GOLD analysis project Ga0210399, IMG submission 150865) | Forest soil microbial communities from Barre Woods Harvard Forest LTER site, Petersham, Massachusetts, United States - Inc-BW-C-14-M | ecosystem: Environmental > Terrestrial > Soil >...
AAGTTGTCTCGGATAGGGAGAATGAATTCGAGCCGGACTGGTCGCCGAGCGGAAATCAACTCGTATTTAGCCAATTTCCATGGCTGAAGACCAGTGTCTCGAGCAAAGTGGTGATCCAGTTTCTAGATCTCAGAACGCAACAAGCTTCAATTCTGCCGGGATCGGACGGTCTATACTCGGCGCATTGGTCGTCAGATGGACGTTACATCGCGGCCAGCACAGCTGAATCCCCCGAGTTGAGGGTCTTCGATGTTGCGACTCAAAAATGGACGACACTCAGTCAAATTGGAGGCACGATCTTAGGTTGGTCCCGAAACAACAACTACATATACTTTGAGCACAATGACGCTGTCTACCGGATAGGTGTTCATCGGGGAAGGCTCGAACAAGTGGCCAGCCTCAAGGGAGTTCAGCGTGGAACCGGAATCTTGGGATTTAGGAATTGGGCAGCCCTCGCTCCAGACGATTCTGTTCTGCTTATGCGCGAAGCTAGTAGCGAGGAGATCTACTCGCTCGACTGGGAGATGCCATAGCTGCTCTGTCGTTTCCGCGTTGCCAATGGCAACCTCGATCGAAAAGGAAGCTGGGGGGTGTCCGGCAGACTGGGATTTTCGGTTGGTGGTGGAGTGGGTTAACCCCTGACGGTTCCCGCTTTGGTTCTGCGAGATGTCGGCACCCAGGAAATCTATGCCTTCAAGTGGGAGCGCCGTAGCGTGTTACTTTTAAATGTTAATCAATCCCCTCGAATCCATTGTCGAACTGCGATTTTTCGCCAGTCTTGCCATCGAGGACAAAGCTGAGATTCTGGCTACATCTCCACCTACGGTGAAGCGGGACTGGATGACAGCGCGCGTGTGGTTGCGGCGTGCAATGTTTAAAGAGCGTCCTCGCGCGAGCACCGGGCTAAAAAGTGGATCTTTCTTGCGTGAATACAGACGGTACTGGCCCGAGCTCAACTTTCGGATCATATAATTCTCCTGCTCTTTCCGAACAAGTTAGATGCTCGCCCGGGGACGAACAGCACCACCGCCCACCGCACCCTTGTCATCCTGAGCGGAGCATGAACTTCATGAAGGGAAGTTCATGCGGAGTCGAAGGACCCCTACACTTTCCACCGTGCCGTTAGCGTGTCAGGGAATTCTCACGATACTCTGGGGTAGATCGAAGCCAGTACCGCCGGTGCCCCTTCCTTATTCGCGCACTTTGCGAAAAGAGCCTGCCCTGGGCGAAGCCGAAGGGGTAGGTGATGGGGATCATCGGTGCACTCCATGAACGAGGGCGCTGCAGGAGACAGCAAGAATCCCACGCGGGAGACGACCGTGGAATCCCACCTTCAAAAAACGAAGGGTGGGCCACGTACCGGTCTACTTCATCCAAGGCTTGACAAATCTCCGTTTACATTCTTCTTCCACTACCTTCCCCGCCCCTTTCGCGTTCTTCCCGAAATATTGATCGATAAACTTCTTAGCCAACACATTGTCCGCGTCTGCAGCCGCCGCCCGGGCACCGCTGGCTCCAGCACGGGCTCCCCCTCCGAGAAGTCCCGCGCCGGCGTTAGCGACCGCGGTGACGGCATCCATAGTCAACTGGCCCGCGGTATAGCTTGTCGAGTTTGTGTCAACAGAGTTGCCACGTCCCAATAAATTTGCTATGGCCTGACCCGTATTGCCGAAATAGCCGACCCCGCCAAGTTTTCTTATCACCAGCCCCCCTGGACCCAACGTTACGGATTGAAGCTCCACGTACTCATCGACAAACCCATTAATGAAGTTATTCACATCTTTGCAGGTGCAGGCCAGACCGGTGGGATCGATCATGTTTACTGGATCGCTCAGGACATAGCCATACAGCTCCGTGTCGCCACCAGCAAATCGGATGGGATCCTTCGCTGTCCAGCGGCCCGTCGCCGGGTTGTAGTCGCGCAATCCGAAGCGTACCAGCTTCGTGTCCTGGTCATATAGACCTCCCGCAAAGCCAAAAGGCTGGAAACCGGGATTGGTATCGCTGATAACGTTGCCGAATTCATCGTAGTTGATCTGTTCCGTGATCGCACCGGTTGAAGTGTTGACGACCAGTCGCGGGCTGCCCAGTTGATCGGCAAAGATACGATAAGTGATTCCACCGGTCACTATATAGGCGGGAGCGGTGCTTCCGCTCGCATAAATGAACTGGCTTACGACGGCGTTGCTACCGTTTAGCTGCGCGGCGACATTGCCTCCATCGTAGAGAAACGCGGTGCCAAGGACACCATTTACCTCTTTTCCAACCCGACGGTTTTCAGCGTCGACGATATAGTTGATCTTTGTACCGTTGGGTAAGGTCACCGTAATCAAGTTCCCAAGCACGTCGTAGCTGTAGGTCGTTGTCTGCGAGCCAACGGTCATGCTGGCCACTTCACCATTCGCAGTGTAGGTGTAAGTCGCACTGCGTAGCTGAGCAGCCGATCTTGGGCATCGTAGGTTCCGGTGACGGTTCCCGAGGACGTAGTCGCGCTCAAGCGATTTGAGTTTGAGTCGTAAGTGTAGCTGGAGAATTGCACCCCGTTCTGCTTGACTGTGGTCAGTCGGCCGGCTTGATCATAAGTGTAGGAGTAGGTTGTTTTCTTGCCGCCAATAGTCTCGGCCTTTGCAGTGATTCGACCATCGGCGTCGAGCGTGTATGTGACCGCGTCCAGCGTTGTGATCGTCAAGCCCACTTTATATTTCGCGGCGTAACCGGTCAGTTCGCCAAACGTGTCGTACTTGAAGGTGTCGAGGGCGCCCCCCAGCATCGTGCCCGTGACGAATCCGTCCTTCGGATCACGCTTCACAACCATCGCTCCCGCCTTGGTAAGCAAGCCATCATTGTCGTGGGTGAAGTTAACGGTGTTGCCGTTGTTAATGCTCTGGGATGTCACCCAGAAGTTATTGTTGTATGCTCCGCTCACACTTCCGGCTACGGTTCCTGTCCAGGTGGAAGACGTGGGCAACGGCCCGTTATAACCATATGCGATCGCCTCTCCTCCGGAAATCGAAGCCGTGCTCAGATTGCCAGTGGTCGCATCGTAGGCGTAGCTGACTGTTTCGGTGGGCGCGGTTATGGAGCTGACGCGCCCAGCGCTGTCGTAGCCGTAGCTGATCGTTCCTCCGTCGGGCCGTGTAATCGTCGTCAGATCTTGGTCAGCGTTGTACGTATAGCTGGTCACGCCAGTTCCCGCGACGGTTGGCGGCGTATAAGCAGACGTCAAGTCCACGGCTGTGTAGGAAAAATCATGTGCCGACTTTCCGGGCGGAGTCACCGACGTTAGGTTGCCGTTCGCGTCATAAGTGTAGGTGATTACTCGCCCGTCGGGCAGCATGTTCGTCAGAGCGTGTCCGTCCGCATCGTGCGTGAAAGTGGTGTTGAGGTTCAATGGATCGGTGATGCTGCTCAGAAAGCCGTTTGCGTCGTAACCCAGCGTGGTACTCCGGGTCCCTTGCGTGATCGTCGCAAGACGGCCCTTGCTGTCATAGGCGAACTGGACAGGCAGCAGAGCGCCGAGTTGCGTACTGCTGACGCGCTCGAGCGAGTCAAGTATCGTGGTCGTTTTGCGCTTCACCGGCGTCGTATCCACGTAGGTTTTGTTGGAAGTCGTGAATACCGAGGAATAGGTTCGACCATTGATGCTCAGCGTGTTAGTTTCCGTGGTCAAACTAAACGGATTGCCCGCAACCCCCAGGGTGGCTGTCCTGTTGCCGGTGGTGGTCATCTTCAGACTACCCTCTGTTAGGGTTCCGCTTAACGCCACAGGTGCTTGAAGACCCCAACGGGGATCGGGACCCAGGGTATCGCTGTCGCTGGTCCCGTTGGGCAGCGTGCTGCTTTTCGACAATTGGCCACTTTGCAGCGTGGTGGCACTGGTTGCTTGCAAACCGTTAGGCCAGGTGACCGTGCGCTGCTCCGAAGAGGTCGAGGTAGGGGTCATACTCCAAGGCAGGTTCAGCGTGCTTTGATAGCTACTGGTTCGGCTCATGGAAGTGGTTTGGGCAACCGTCCGCCTTGTGTGACGTTTCAGTTTTCACATCATCCACTCGTTGTCGAACGATGCCACGTTGAACGCTGAGTCTCCCGTTGAGCCAATCCACATCCGACCAGCGCAGCGCCAGCGCCTCGCTGATACGAAGGCCGAAGCACACACACACACAAGCGCAACGGTGCGGAATGGTTCGCCAAGGTGCTGCACGAATCGTTGGAACTCATCAACCGTCAGACTGCGCGGCTTGCTAGTTCGTTTCGATGCGCCCTTGATGGTCACTAGCTCCATCGGGTTTCTCTGTGTCGGCACATCTCCCCGCCACATTCGAAACTCCCGAAGGATGCGAAGCAAGCCCCGAACGGCTGCCCTGCTCTACCTGAATCCTTCTCAAGGACTGGTAAGGACCACTCTTCGTCGATCAAGTAGAAGAACCTTAACGGAGAAGAGTCCCCAGTCGACGCCCTCGTTTCGCCGACTGGGGTGGTCTCTGGCCCGGCTTCTAGGAGGTGACTCGCAGAGGCCGGCATACTTGGCCCGACGAGTTATTTCGTCATTTCGGCTCTAGTAGGGCCTGTTGAGACGGCGGACGCGACCGGCGGTGGCGCCGAACGGCCGATTAACTCCTCTAGCGGCGCACCGAAAAGATCCGGATGCAGGTACTTTCCGCGTTCCTCCGGCGCCTTTTCCACTTCCGTCTGAATGCGATGGGCTTCGGCGTAGGCATCGTGCCGGATGCCTGTCACTTGCCACGAGACTCTCCCTCCTGGCTGGCCGCCAGCGATCTCGAAGCTATTGCTCGAAACCTCTCTGGCAATATACAGGTCGGGCTGCGATCGACCGAGCGACGTTAGTTGATAACGAAAATCCCTGTTCAGCGCCTCAAAATAATCAGGTAATTGCACCGAGGCAGCGCCGCCCTCACCAAGCGTTACCACTCCGTTGTAGATGTTCATCATGTCGGGCGATTCCACAAAGGAGTGGTAGAGATACTTGTTCGCCGGATCGAGTGGGTGGTCAATCTTGAACGAGCCGCCGCCCTTGCTGATAGTGCCAGTGCAGGCCAGATCACCGTCGGTATCGGCTGTACAATGACCAAACGCCCCGGACACGTTCATAACCGGGACCTTGTGAGTCGTGTTTTCGAGGTTTTGGATATTGGCCGTGAAAAGACTCGTGCTGGTGGTGTTGTTCAAGGCAACAATCGCCTGGGCGTTGTCCGCCGTGCCCACCAGGCCCGCCGCTCCAGGTGCTGTAGCCGCGGTATCGCCCCACACGCCGACCGGGCAGCAAAAAATAAGGCTGCGCCCCGTCTTACTCTCACCGATGGCGGTCGAGAGTGTTCCTATGCCGTTTGGACTGGTCGCCAAGGCCTCAACCCCCTGCGTGTTTCCACTAGTGGCTAAGGTCTGAGCGACGACTCCAAATGCCTGGCCCAAAGCGGTAACACCAATGCTGCCCGCTCCGAGGCCCTCGGCCTCCATCCCCTGTTTCGTCCCGCTGGCGGAGACCCCGGTGGTGGTACCGGATCCGCTCACTCCCGTATCACCTTCACCCTCGACCCCGACGCTGCCGGCACCGCTCGCGAGGCCCGCTATTGCGTTGAACCCACTTTCTTTTTGCTGCACCAGAAGGATGCTGCTACTGCTGCTACCTGTGAAGCCAGCAATTTGCGCCCCCAGGAACGTCGCGGAAAGGTTTCCGTTGATGGTCTGATTCGCCGTAAAGGTGTTCGCCGTGCCTAACTGCGGTACCCTGGTTGTGTCGAGGTTAAGAGTCACATTCCCGCTGCTGCCGCCGCCTGTAAGGTCGGTGCCTGCGGTTACGCCGGTGATGGTGCCGTTGCCGGTACCCGGAAATGTCTGGCCAGAGACGAAACTGACCAAACCGGTACTGCTGATTCCAAACGCTGTGCCTTGCACCGATAACGTCGGGTCCGAGCCCTTCGGGAACAGAGTTAGCGAATCCCGGAAGCCGCCCGTGCCGTTGACATCAAACAATGCCGCTGGACTCGTCGTACCGAGTCCGACATTACTACCCGACTGAAACAAATTGGAGCTGGCGATCTGGTTTGTGGGACTCTTGCTGCCGCTCCACAACGGCACGAAACCAATCGTGTTGCCCGGAGCCACGGTTTTGACTGCGAGCAGGGTTTCCGGCTGCGCCTGGTTTTGCGGAGCGACGCCCGAAGTTTTTTTCGACGTCCCGGAACTTGTGTTACCCCTGGGCTGAGCATCTTCGGAATTGGCCCGAACAAATGCGGACGGCGGCAGCCCCCCCGATGGTCGAAGCATCTGCGGCTTTCAGCGCGTACGGTACGGCCAACAACAACACGCGCGGCTGCTCCTCCTGGCCGGCAATCTGAACACCGAGCCAGCGGGCTTCGACGGAGTTGAATGCCTCGGCAGGCAGGCCCTCGGGCTTGGTGGCTCCTAACGGAACGGAGTAGTGTCCTTTCGTATCTGCCTGTACGTTTTGGGTTTCCATCCAGAGCGGCGCGCCGCCCTGCTCCTCGCTATAGAGAAGGAAAGTGATCCCGATGGTGCCTGTCAGCGCTTTCCCGTTTGCATCCTTCGCAACGCTAGAGAATTGAACCAGCCGTGGCACCGCCGCGGGAGCAGAAGCAAGAGCGGGCGACGACGCGGCATCGTTATTTTGTCCAAAGGCTGGTGTCAAAGGTGCGGGTGCAACCAACAGCAGAGCCGCGAGCAGTAAGCAAGTCTGTATGTTCCTCATAGTTTTCCTCCAAGTTTTTTTGGGTTCGCTTCCCGCTCCGCGGGGCGGGTCGTGCCTCCCCACGACACGGCAGTTCCAGAAGGCAGCTGGAAGCGATTCACCCCCTTGTCTGGAAAGGCGCAAACAGCAAGGCGAAACTATCACGCGACAATCACTTTTCTTGAAAGGTGGCCATTCCGGGACTATCATTCCGCATGGTGTGGGGCGATTAGGACTCGAAAAAGAAGGAGAAGTACGTGAAAACGTCCGATTACGGAGACGTGAGCATGCTTCTCCAGGCCTGGAGCGGCGGAGATCAGTCCGCGCTCGAAAAGCTGACGCCGATTGTGTACGACGAACTGCACCGACTCGCCCGACATTACATGAGGCAGGAGCGTAGCGGGCATAGTCTTCAGACGACCGCGCTGGTCAACGAGGCCTATCTTCGATTAGTGGACTGCAAGCGGATGCGTTGGCAGGACCGTGCGCACTTCTTCGCGGTGTCGGCCCAGTTGATGAGGAGGATTCTGGTGGATCACGCGCGGCGCCACAATCTGAAGCGCGGGCTAGGAGTCCAACACGTCTCGCTCGAAGACACTGCGGTGCTCGGCGGGCATCGCGATGAGGATCTGATAGCACTGGACGAAGCTATGCTAGCCTTGGTCCGCCTCGACTCGCGCAAGGCGAGTGTGGTCGAACTGCGCTTCTTCGGCGGCCTGACTGCAGAGGAAACGGCCGAGGTGCTCAAGGTTTCCACAATCACCGTGCTGCGCGACTGGAGCACGGCCAAAGCGTGGCTTTATCGGGAGATGACCGGCGAGGCAGGTCATGGACTCTAATCAGTGGAGCCAAATCGATAACTTGCTGCAGTCCGCGCTCGAGCGTCCGACCGGAGAGCGTGATGAATTTCTGCGCAAGGCGTGCGCCGGAGATGAGGTACTGGAACGCGAAGTGCGCTCTTTGCTGTCAGCCCGCCAAGAAGCCGGAAGCTTTCTGGAAGACCCGGCGATTAAAGTGGCTGCGCAGGCACTCGCAAACCGGCAGGGAGAAGGCACGCAAGAGTGGAGCGGCGAGCGTGCGGAGGCGTCGAGCCGAACTACTCCAACCCAGATCGGGCGATACCGCATTGTTCGCTTCCTGGGCGAAGGCGGTATGGGTGTGGTATATGAGGCGGTGCAGGAAAACCCACACCGCACCGTTGCGCTCAAGGTCGTCAAGCCGGGTTTAGATCATTCACTGCTGCGCCGTTTCGAACATGAATCTCAGGCGCTGGCACGCTTACAGCATCCCGGAATTGCGCATATCTATGAGGCGGGCGTGGCCGATACCGGCTTCGGCCCGCAGCCTTATTTCGCAATGGAATTCATCCGCGGCCAGGCGCTCCGGGGTTACGTGGAGGCTCGTCATCTGAGCGTGCGCGAGCGGCTAGCGCTGATGGTTAAGATCTGCCAAGCCGTGGACCATGCGCATCAGCGTGGTCTGATTCACCGCGATCTCAAACCCGGAAATATCCTCGTGGACGAGACAGGCCAGCCCAAGATTCTGGATTTCGGTATAGCGCGAGTGACCGATAGTGAGGCGCAAGTAACACGCCAGACCGATGTCGGGCAACTCGTGGGCACGCTCGAGTACATGAGCCCGGAGCAGGTGTTGGCGGATCCGGGGGAAGTCGATACACGCAGCGATGTTTACTCGTTGGGAGTGATCCTGTATGAAATGCTGGCCGGCCATCGGCCCTACAAACTGAAACGCCAGTTGCACAAAGCGGTACAGGCGATCCGGGAGGAAGACCCAGCGCCGCTAAGCTTGGTGAGCCGCGACTACCGCGGTGACATTGAAACGATTGTCGCCAAGGCTCTGGAGAAAGATAAAGAGCGCCGGTATGGGTCGGCGGCGGCGTTAGCTTTGGACCTCGAGCACTATCTGACCGACCAGCCCATCACTGCTCGTCAGCCCAGCGCAATCTATCACCTGCGGAAGTTCGCCCGCCGACACAAGGCGCTGGTCGGAGCCGTGGCGGCGGTGTTCGTAGCGCTCGTCGCAGGAATTGTGGCGAGCACCGAGGGCCTGGTTCGAGCCAAACGGGAGCGCGATCGAGCTAACCGCATTACCGATTTCATGCAGAACATGTTCAAGGTGGCAGATCCCGCCGAGGCACGCGGCAACAGCATTACGGCCCGGGAAATTCTGGACAAAGCATCGAAAGGGATTGACACCGGGCTAGCCGCTGACCCGGAAGTCCAAGCGCAGATGCTGCACGTCATGGGCAACGTGTACGCCGGCTTGGGGCTCTACCCTCCTTCGGAGACGATGCTCAGGCGCGCGGTCGGAATTCGTCGTAAAGTTCTCGGCCCAAACAATCCCGACACTCTCGACTCGATGAACCATTTGAGCTGGGTGATCTTATATCAAGGTCGCTACGCTGAAGCGGAGAAGTTACAACGCGATGCGCTTGAACGGGAGCGCCGCGTTTTCGGCGAAAACAACCCACAAACTGCTTACGCCATTGACGGACTGGCCTCAACTCTTGGTTTTGAATCCAACTATGCAGAAGCAGAGAAGTTGTACCGGGAGTCGCTCGAGATTGAAAAACGAATTCACGGGCAGGACTCCCGGGAGTACCTGATAGTTCTAGGGAATTTGGGTTGGCTACTTGAACAAGAGGGGCATTTGGCTGAGTCAGAGAAGGTACTCCAGGATGCGGTTGATCTTAGCCGCCGCATTCATCGTCAGGATGATCCCGTTGCATTGAATGTGATGACCAACCTGAGTGCGACTCTCATGGACGAAGGCCGTTACGCCGAAGCGGAGAAGGTGCAGCGCGGGACAATAGACATTCAGCAGAGAATTTTGGGTCCGGAGCATCGTAGTAAGTTAGCCTCCATGGCAACTCTGGCGAGTATTCTTGCAGGAGAAGGTCACTACGACGAAGCGGAGAAGTTGTATTTGCAAACGCTAGACATTCAGAGGCGGGTGCTTGGCCCGGAGCATCCGGAAACGGCTGAAACTGTCTACTATCTGGGGTGCCTCGCGGCACGTGAGGGACATAAAGATCAGGCACTGTCATTTTTGGAGGCGGCCGTCGACCATGGACTACGTCCGTCTATGGCTTTGGGTGTGGAAAAGGATACCGACCTCACCTTGCTCCGCGACGACCCCCATTTCGCCGCCCTCGTCGCACATGCCAAAGCTGTCGCGCAATCTAAAACTGCCACTCCCACGCAGAAAACCAACTGACGATCTCCAGGCGCATGGCCGAGTAATCTTCTCGTGAGCTTCTGCCGCAGGAGGAAGATCAGCTTCGATTCCGACCGTCTACCTGCATCCCCATCCTGAGGCAAGCCAAAGACGAGTGCGCGAAGCTGCGGAAAAGCTGTGCATGATCGAGCGCAACTTCATTTCGCGTCTGGGCGGTCAACTGACGCTATCAGGCGTTAATCGCCGGCAGAAGATTCTCTAAAGAGAATGAATGCAAGCGCTTAGAGCTAAACAATTATTTATTGTCGGTTTGATTGACCTATCTCCAGGACCCCTCCATCGTAGCCGTCGTGCAGAGCAAGATCCGCAGCCGAATCGGCCTGGGTCTTGTTCCAAAGGGCGCCCAGACTGACCGACGAAGGGAATGCCGAGTTCCAGGACAAATCAGATTTGAAGCGAAGGAGGAGTTTCATGAAAATCACAAA
>Ga0210399_10004910_pt1 | contig 10388 bp, 7 predicted proteins | sample IncBWC14MmetaG_FD_150865 | JGI IMG/M metagenome (GOLD analysis project Ga0210399, IMG submission 150865) | Forest soil microbial communities from Barre Woods Harvard Forest LTER site, Petersham, Massachusetts, United States - Inc-BW-C-14-M | ecosystem: Environmental > Terrestrial > Soil >...
GACGGCATCCTGCATCTCGTCTTTGTCTCGCGGCGAGGCATGTTGCCAAGTGTTAGGGCGGTGATCGACTTCGCTGCCGCAGCCTTGAAATCGTCAGCCGTCCCATAGGGCGGTAGTCGGTCGCGTTCACCAGATGGAACGACCTGTTCATAATCTGCCGACTAATCAGACAATCGTTTCAGCACCATAACCATTCCCGAAGCGGACACCCATCAAGCCCGCAGTCGAGGAACAGTTATGTTGCAACTTCGATCCAAGGAAACGCTCGATCACGGCGATCGCGGCTGGCTGAAGGCGCGCCACCACTTCGTCGTTTCAGGCGACGGCAATCCCGCAAATGGTGCGCTCGGTGCCCTTGTGGTCTGGAACGACGACGAGATCGCGCCCGGGACTGGCTTTGGCCGTCACTCTCACGCGGACATGGAGATCGTTACCTATGTTCGCCGAGGCGCGGTGACGCACGAAGATAGCGCCGGAAACGTCGGTCGTACCGTAGCCGGCGACGTCCAGGTCATAAGCGCCGGAACCGGTATCAGTCATTCCGAGCACAATCGCGACGAAGACCCCCTCAAGCTCTTCCAGATCTGGCTGCTGCCGCGCCACCGCGGTGGGAAGCCGCGCTGGGACAGCCGCAAATTTCCCAAGACGGATCGCGCCGGGCGCCTTATCGAGCTGGCGAGCGGGGATCCGAAGAGTGCCGATACCCTCCTGATCCGCGCTGATGCGCGGGTTCTGGGCGCCACGCTTCTTGCCGGAACCACCCTCACTCACGCGCCGGCTCGATTCCGACACGCCTATCTCGCCCCCGCCGAGGGCGTGATCCTTGTCAACGGGCAGCGGGTTGCGGTCGGTGATGGCATCGCCGCCATCGACGAGCCCGAACTCACCATCACGGCCGAGGAGAATGCTGAATTCATCCTCGTCGACGCCGCCTGAACTCACACTAGCAGAAGGAATAAACGCTATGGACGCTACCCGCTATCTTCCGTTCTTGGGCCGCCTGTTGATCGGCCTTCCGTTCGCCATGAGCGGCTTCGGCAAGCTCGCCGCTTACGGGAAGACGACCGCAATGATTGCCGCAGCCGGCCTGCCAGTCCCGCCACTGGCCTACGCCGTGGCCGTCGCCGTCGAGCTCGGCGGCGGACTTATGCTAGTCGCAGGTTATCAGGCTCGCATCGTCGCCACTGCGCTGGCATTGTTCTCGATCGCGGCAGCCGTTTCGTTCCACAGCAACTTCGCCGACCAGAATCAGATGATCCACTTCCTCAAGAACGTAATGATGGCAGGTGGCTTGCTCCAGATCGCGGCCTTCGGTGCGGGCGCAATCAGCCTCGACAATCGTTTTTCGAAGGATCGCGGGACTGTTGTGAGCGCCGTACCGGCTCGCTGATCCGTGCGGCCTTCGCTGCCATGGGGATGCAACTATAACGCGTCGGTCGTGAACGTCACGAGACGTTCACCACAGTGACTCCGGGATCGATTGGGCAGGGAGAAAATGAAAATCCAATCGAGCCTTGACGTTTCGTCGGCTGATTTCGCGCGCAACGCAGAATCCATGCGCGCGCTCGTCGTCGAGCTGCGCGACAAGCTGAAGGAGGTTTCGGGCGGAGGCGGCAAGGCGTCGCGGGCGCGACACAACTCGCGCGGTAAAATGCTGGCGCGGCAGCGTGTCGATCTGCTGGTCGATCCCGGCACGGCATTTCTCGAGACATCGCCGTTGGCGGCCCACGGGCTCTATGGCGGCGACGTGCATTCGGCGAGCGTCGTCACCGGAGTGGGGCGGATTTCGGGACGCGAATGCGTCATCGTCGCCAATGATGCGACCATCAAGGGCGGCACCTATTACCCGATGACCGTGAAGAAGCATCTTCGCGCGCAGGATATCGCGCGGCAGAACAATCTGCCTTGCGTCTATATGGTGGATTCCGGCGGCGCCTTCCTGCCGATGCAGGACGAGATTTTCCCGGACGAGCGCCATTTCGGCCGCATTTTCTACAACCAGGCGCAGATGTCGGCGCAAGGTATTCCGCAAATTGCCATTGTCATGGGCTCGTGCACCGCCGGCGGCGCCTACGTTCCGGCGATGTCGGACGAGAGCATCATCGTGCGCAATCAGGGCACGATCTTTCTCGGAGGACCGCCGCTGGTGAAGGCTGCGACCGGCGAGGTGGTGACCGCGGAAGAGCTCGGCGGCGCCGACGTGCATTCAAGGCAGTCCGGTGTCACCGATCATTATGCGCAGAACGACGCGCACGCGATCGGGATCGCCCGGCGCATCGTCGCCACGCTGAAACAGCCCGCGCCGGCGGCGTTGAACATGCGTCGACCGCGCGAGCCGTTATTCGCGGTGGAGGAGATTTACGGCGTAGTGCCGGTCGACGCCCGCAAGCCGTTCGACGTGCGCGACATCATCGCGCGTGTGGTCGATGGCTCCGAGTTCGACGAATTCAAGAAGCTTTACGGTCAGACGTTGATCTGCGGGTTCGCCCATATCTACGGCTATCCGGTCGGTGTCATCGCCAACAACGGCATTCTGTTCAGCGAGAGCTCGCTGAAGGGCGCCCATTTCATCGAACTGTGCTGCCAGCGCAATATCCCCCTGGTGTTCCTGCAGAACATCACCGGCTTCATGGTCGGCAAGAAATACGAGGCCGGCGGCATCGCGCGCGACGGCGCCAAGCTGGTGACGGCGGTCGCAACCGCCGGCGTGCCGAAATTCACCGTGGTGATCGGCGGCTCCTACGGCGCCGGCAATTACGGCATGTGCGGCCGAGCCTACAGCCCGCGCTTCCTCTGGATGTGGCCTAACGCCCGCATCTCGGTGATGGGCGGCGAACAGGCCTCGATGGTGCTGAGCCAGGTCCACCGCGACAATATCGAGGCCAAGGGCGACCAATGGTCGGCGGCAGAGGAAGACAAATTCCGAGATCCCATCCGCGCCCAGTATGAGAGCCAGGGCAACCCCTATTACGCCACCGCGCGGCTCTGGGATGACGGCGTGATCGATCCGGCTGACACGCGACTGGTGCTGGGCTTAGGGCTTGCGGCGGCGGCGAATGCGCCGATCGAGCCGACCAAGTTCGGCCTGTTCAGGATGTGACGATGGATCGCTCGAAAATGTACCGGCGGTTTCGCACACTCCTGGTCGCCAACCGTGGCGAGATCGCTTGCCGTGTGATCCGCACCGCGCGAGCGATGGGATTGCGCACGGTGGCGGTTTATTCCGAAGCCGATTCCGGCGCGATGCATGTCGCTATGGCCGATGAGGCCGTGCTGCTGGGACCGGCGCGGGCCCGCGACAGCTACCTCAATATCGAACGCGTCATCGAAGCCGCACGCAAGACCGGCGCGGAAGGCGTGCATCCCGGCTACGGATTCCTGTCGGAAAATGCCGTATTTGCGCAAAGCTGCGCGGACGCCGGCCTGGTATTCGTCGGTCCGACGCCAGCGATGATGACCGCGATGGGCTCGAAATCCGACTCCAAAACCTTGATGGAAAAGGCCGGCGTGCCGTTGGTGCCGGGCTTTCACCGCGAGGCCCAGGACGAGGCGACGCTTTCGAAAGCCGTCGACAAGATCGGTTTTCCGGTTCTGGTCAAAGCGTCCGCCGGTGGCGGCGGCCGCGGCATGCGCGTGGTACGCTCGGCGGCGGAGCTAGCGCCCGCCATCGTCAGCGCCAAACGCGAGGCCAAGGCCGCCTTCGGCGACGACCGCATGCTGATCGAAAAATACGTCGATAACCCGCGCCATATCGAGGTGCAGATGATCGGCGACAGCCATGGCAACCTGTTGTCGCTGTTCGAGCGCGAGTGCACGCTGCAGCGCAGGCATCAGAAAGTGATCGAGGAGGCGCCGTCGCCGACGCTCGACGCCGGACAACGCGAGGCGGTCTCCGCGGCCGCGCGCAAGGCGGCCGCCGCCGTCAGCTATGTCGGTGCCGGCACCATCGAATTCGTCTCCGACGGCAAGGACGTGTTCTTCATCGAGATGAACACGCGCCTTCAGGTCGAGCATCCCGTGACCGAACTGATCACTGGCATCAACCTCGTGGAATGGCAGTTGCGGGTGGCGTTCGGCGAAAAACTGCCGCTGACCCAGGACCAGATCACGCTCAACGGACACGCCATCGAAGCGCGGGTCTACGCGGAAAACCCGGCCAAGAATTTCATGCCGTCGGTCGGCCGCATCAAAACCTGGCGCACGCCTTTGGCCGTGGATGGGCTGCGCATCGATGGGGGCTATCGCGAGGGCGATATGGTCTCGCCCTATTACGACGCCATGCTCGCCAAGGTGATCGCCTGGGCGCCGACGCGCCAGGCCGCGATCGACAAGCTCAACCGCGCCCTGCAAGAAACCGACATCCGCGGCGTCGTCACCAATATCCCGTTCCTGTCGGCGCTGGTGACGCATCCGGACGTACGCGCCAACGCCATCGACACCGGCTTCATCGAGCGCGAGCTCAAGGCGCTGACGGCGTCGGCCGGTGCAGCCGGCGATCTCGAGTTGGCCGCGGCCGTCGCCGCAATTCTTGGCGAAGAAGCGAAGGCGGCCGGGCAGCACGGGCATTCGCCGTGGAACACATTCGGCTGGATGCCGGTCGGCCGGCGCGAACGCGTGTTCGTATTTCACGCTGGCCAAGGCACCGAAAAGGTAACCCTGCAATACGGCAGCGGACCTTCAACGCTCACTGTGGAAAATCGCGAAATAACTTTCGCGTCGACGCCATCAGAGGCGGGCGGCCACGATGTGACGCTGGATGGCATGAAATCCCATACCGTCGCGGTGATCGAGGGCCATGAGCTCTACCTCCGCACCCGCAACGGTCGCTTCGAGCTGCGCTGGGTCGATCCGTTCGGCGGCGAGACCGAGGAGCAGACCGGCGAGGACAAGATCGTGGCGCCCTTGCCGGGAACGGTGGTGGCGCTGCTCGCCGAAGAGGGCGCTACGCTCGAAAAGGGTGCGCCGATCCTCACCCTCGAGGTCATGAAGATGGAACAGACGCTGCGCGCGCCGTTCGCCGGCGTGCTCAGGAAGATCAAGTGCAAGGTCGGCGACATCGTGCAGGAGGGTGTCGAGCTCGCCGAAGTCGAACCATCTGCGGCGTAAGGCCAACATGAGCGACACCGCGCCCAAAGCGCTTTCGATTGTTCACGTAGTGAGACACGCTGTTCCAGTTTCACGCACTAGTGGCCGGCCTTGACAGGGGTAACTTGGCGGAAATGTCCAAATAACTGGCCGGCGGGTGAAGCATGTCGCATCGAATCGCGGTGAACGGTGAACTGCATCTGGTAGACGCCGCGCCCGATACCCCGTTGCTATATGTGCTGCGGAATGATCTCGGATTGAATGGCCCCAAGTTCGGCTGTGGTCTCGGGCAGTGTGGTGCCTGCGCCGCCATCGTGGGCGGAAAACTCACAAGGACATGCTCGATCGCCCTGCGGGACGTCGGTGAAGATCAGGTCACCACGCTCGAGGGACTAGGTACCGTCCAGAAGCCTCACCCTTTGCAGAGATCGTTCATCGATGAGCAAGCCGCTCAATGCGGGTACTGCTCCAATGGCATGATCATGGCCGCAAAGGTTTTGTTGGACCGCAATCCAAATCCCAGCGAGGAAGAAATCAGGAACGCCCTGGAGGACCAGCTCTGTCGGTGTGGCGTCCACAATCGGGTGGTGCACGCGGTTCGCCGTGCTGCAGAGGCGCTCGCGAAATGACGGACAAAGATCTATCGCGCAGACGCTTCTCGCAGTCGCTTGGTATCGTTGTGGCCGCATTCGCCTTGGCGCCCGGTGCGGCGTTTGGCCAGGCGTCTGGAGCATTGCCGTTCAGTCTGCGCAACAACCGAAGGTTGGAGGGGTGGATTCGATTGGAGCCCGACGAAACGGTGACGGTATTCACCGGAAAGGCCGAGCTTGGTCAGGGGATTCTCACGGCGTTGGCGCAGATCGCGGCGGACGAGCTCGACGTCGGGTTCGACAAGATCCGCATGGTCTCCGCCGACACGTCACGGGGCCCCGACGAGCAGTACACCTTCGGCAGTCAATCGGTCGAGCAAAGTGGAAGCGCTATTCGAGCCGCAAGCGCGCAGGCGCGCGGCATTCTTCTTGCGGCGGCGGCGCGGCGGTTCGACGCCCGCCCGGAAGGTCTGCATACCAAGGCCGGCGTCATCGCTGCTCCGGACGGGAAGCGCGCGACCTTCTGGGAAGTCGCAAGCGCAGATCTCGACCTGTTGAAGGGAGACATCACAGCCGCAGCAGCGCCGAAGAAACCGAGCGACTATTCCATCGTCGGCAAGTCGATCAATCGGATCGACCTGCCCGGAAAGCTGACCGGTGCGCCGTCCTACGTACAGGACATGAGGCTGCCGGGGATGGTCTTTGCGCGAGTAGTCCGTCCACCGCGCTACGGGGCGAAACTGGTCTCGCTCGACGAAGCCGCAGTTCGATCGCTTCCAGGCGTGGTAGCGGTCGTTCGTGACGGCAATTTTCTTGCGGTTGCCGCAAAGCGCGAGGAGCAGGCGATCGCCGCCCGCAATGCTCTGGCGTCGGCAGCGCGCTGGAGCGACGAGGCGGTGCCACTTCCTGATATTGCCGATTTGCGCGGAGAGTTGAAGAGGCTTCGCGCGGAGACCATCGTAGTGGGTGCTGCCGGTCAGTCCGAGCCGGTGCCGGACCAGGTCAAGCGAGTTAGTGGCGAGTATGCCCGCTCGTATTTGTCCCACGCATCAATCGGTCCCTCTTGCGCGGTCGCATGGCTGAAAGACGGTCGCATGACCGTTTGGTCCCACACGCAAGGCGCGTTTCCCCTAAGGGGAGATCTGGCCAAAGTGTTGAGAATGCCGAACGCTCAGGTCGATGTCGTTCACATGCCCGGAGCCGGATGCTACGGCCACAACGGTGCCGACGACGTGGCCCTCGACGCGGCTCTGGTGGCCCGTGCCGTCGCAGGCGCGCCTGTCAAGCTTCAGTGGATGCGGGACGACGAGTTCGCCTGGGCGCCTTTCGGACCCGGAATGACGATGAGGGTCGAGGCGGCGCTCGCACCTGACGGAAAAATCGTAGATTGGTCGTACGATGTTTGGAGCAACAGTCATGCGATGCGGCCTGGTCAAGCCGGCGGCGTGAACCTTCTCGCCGCTTGGGACTTGGGCACGCCCTTCGTCAAGTCTCCCCCTCCGCACATTCCTCAGCCGTTCGGCGACGGAGACCGCAATGCGGTACCATCCTACGAACTGCCGAGGAAGGAGATCCGAAACCATCTGCTCCTCGATGCGCCGGTACGAAATGGATCTTTCCGAACATTGGGAGCTCACGGAAATATTTTCGCGATCGAATCCTTCATGGACGAGCTTGCCGACGTTGCCGGCAGCGACCCGTTGGCATTCCGTCTTGCGCATCTCAGGGACCCCCGAGCCCGGGCGGTGCTTCAAGCTGTTGCTGACAAAGCGGGCTGGATTCCGGGAAAGAAGGGCGATGGCCGAAATGGACGCGGCATAGCCTATTGTCGATACAAGAGCATCGGGATGTATGCAGCCGTAGTGGTGGACGTGGAGGTCGACCGCGAGACGGGCGTCATCAAGGTCCCCCGGATTGTGATGGCAGCCGATATCGGACTCGTCGTGAATTCGGACGGGGCGAAGAACCAGCTCGAGGGCGGTATCGTCCAGGCGGTCAGTCTCACTCTGAAGGAGCAGGTTGCCTTCGACAGAAGGGAGATCACGAGCCGGGACTGGTCGGGGTATCCCATACTTACGTTTCCTGAGGTCCCCAATGTCGAAGTCATTCTGATGGATCGGAGCGATCCATCGTGGGGAGCCGGTGAAGGGTCTCTTCCTCCCACTTCAGCGGCACTGGCAAACGCCTTCGCTCATGCGACTGGACGGCGCATACGAGAGCTTCCCATGACGCCTGAACGCGTGAAGGCATCGCTTTCCTAGGATCGCTACGGTTCGAATGGACCGCTCGGCCGGCTGGCCAATGAAGACTGGGTGAGCGTCCCGCGCCGCACTAGGCTACGCATCGATCAGACCCTGCCAGCACCAATTGTCCTACCAGTAGAACACGCCGTCCCATGGGCAGTTCAAAGATTATACTTTACGGTCGTAAAGGAAAGTGACATAGTCCCCTTGGTCGGGCGGAGGATGCTGGTTCGTCACCGTCTCGACATCGCCAAACGTCGACCACAAGCGTCGCGAAAAGCGGGAGTGAAATCATGATCGAGGAACGGGACATCAGCGTCGCCATGAGGGACGGCACCCGGCTTGTGGTCGACGTCTACCGCCCGAACGCGGCTGGCAGATATCCTGTGCTGTATGCGTCAGCGCTGCACAACAAGGACATTCAGGGCCCAGACATCGCGGACATATTGCCGCCGCAACCCGCCCATGCACCGCTCTGGTTCGGTCCGATCGAGGCGGGCGACACGCGACGCTTCATCGCCAACGGCTACGTTCACGTGATCGCGCAGCCGAGGGGCTCTGCCAAGTCGGAAGGGCACTACGGCCACGAGGACACGGATCACTACGACCTGATCGAATGGATCACGCAGCAGCCATGGTCAAACGGCAAAGTCGGGATGGTCGGCATCTCCGGTTATGCCGGCGAACAATGGCGCGCTGCCGCGCAGGGACATCCGGCGCTCAAAGCCATCTTTCCCTACGACGCGTGCAGTGCGTATGGCGGGATGTTCGGATTCCGTGACTTCAATCCCGGCGGGGTTTTGCACAGCTTCCCTTATCTGCTCGATGTCTTCAGCACGGTTCACGAGTCCCGCGACAGGCCCGGCGAGCTTCCTCCTGCGGAGGAAGAGCTCTGGCGCTTTGCCATGCGCAATCCGGACTACAAGCAGTATATCAATCTCTACAATATCCTCACTCAAAAAGGGCAACGCACGTTCGTCATGTATCTCATGATGACGCACCCCTGGGAGTTCGATGGCACTGTCGAGCGCTCGGAAGAGATCTTCAAGAAAATCAAGATACCGTTCTACACAGGCTCGGGAGCCTACGCCTACACTTACAAGCTCCATTGGCTGGGCGCTCAGCACTATTTTCAGAATGTCGATGCGCCAAAGAAACTGCTGTTTACCGGGCCCGCTCACCTGGAGCGGCCGTTCCATCAATATCATGACGAGATCATCCGCTGGTATGACCATTGGCTGAAGGGGCAGAACACCGGCATCATGGACGAGCCGCCGGTGCGTTACTGGCTCATGGGCGCCAACGAGTGGCGCACCGGAACGGATTGGCCGCTGCCGGAGACGCAGTGGACAAAATATTACCTCTCCCATTGGGAGACACTGACGACCGAAGCGCCGCGGCCTGCCTCGGAGCTTGGCGCTGCGGCACCCGAGCCTGACGTCTTCACCCAGATGCCGGTGACGCGGACGACGAAGGTCGAGCGCCTGCGCTACATGACCGATCCCTTGCCGCATGACGTCACGGTCGCCGGTCCAATCACGCTGACGCTCCATGCGGCGATCGATCAGGACGACACCAATTGGATCATCGTGCTCAAGGACGTCGGGCCCGACGTTTCGGTTCGCACCGCGCGCGAGGGCGAACGGGATGTGCCGTCCTCGTTGCCCGAGCGTGAACTGACGCGAGGCTGGCTGAAGGCGTCGTATCATGCGCTTGACGAGAAGCGTTCAAAGGCCTGGGAGCCGTTCCACAAGCTCACGCGGGACGCAATCGCCCCCGTCAAACCGGGAGAAGTGGTCGAGTACCAAATACAGATCCTCGCCACGGCGAACCAATTCAAGGCAGGTCACCGGATCTGCCTCGATATCACATCCATGGATGTTCCGACCGGCACCGGCGCGATGACCAATGTCGAGTACATTCCGTACCACGTCGGCAGCAGCAAGACCGTCACCCACAGGATTTATCGGGACGCCGAGCGGCCGTCGCATTTGCTGCTGCCCATCATTCGTGAAACCACCGATCAGCGTCCGGCCTGACGTCGGCACATAGGAGGAGAGTTACAATGACGACGGTCCGATTTGAACAAGACGGCGCCATCGGAAATATTGTGCTGGCCGATCCCCCCTTCAACCGGGTCGACCTGCGCTTCGCGGAAACCTTGCGAGCCGCCGTGCACCAGGCCAGCAAAAGCGACATCCGCGTGCTTGTGGTTCGCTCCGAGGGGCCGCACTTCAGCTTTGGCGGCGAGGTGCGTGAATGGCCTGGAAAGGACATCAACTGGTTTAGGACGTTCGTCGCTGACGTGAACATCTCCTATCGCGCCATCGAGATGCTGAAGGTGCCGACGGTGGCTGTGGTGCAGGGGATCGCCTTCGGCGGTGGTTTCGAACTGGCGTTGGCCTGCGATTTTCTCGTCGCGGCCGAGAATGCGACCCTTCGCTGCGTCGAAGTCACGACAGCGATGCTG
>Ga0210399_10004912_pt1 | contig 10384 bp, 8 predicted proteins | sample IncBWC14MmetaG_FD_150865 | JGI IMG/M metagenome (GOLD analysis project Ga0210399, IMG submission 150865) | Forest soil microbial communities from Barre Woods Harvard Forest LTER site, Petersham, Massachusetts, United States - Inc-BW-C-14-M | ecosystem: Environmental > Terrestrial > Soil >...
CCCACCAGCTAAGGTCAAAAACGAGTGGCGGAACCTTATAGCGGCGATTGCAGGGCCACAATAGTTGAAAAACACTATGGATTGGGTGGGAAGAGCTTTTAACCGCGAAGATCGCAAAGGTGGCGCGAAGGTCGCGAAGAAAATCTTAAAACGCAGAGGACGCGGAGAACAGCTGGGGGGAACGCAGCCAACCGACATTGACGGAAGCCATGGGGGAGACATACTTCGAGGCGCTTAGGTTGTTAAGATGTCAGTCCATGGCGTCGAATCAGACCGCTCTCATCACGGGCGCTTCTGCCGGACTTGGCTACGAATTTGCCCACCTGTTCGCGAGCGATAAGTACAACCTGGTTCTGGTGGCGCGCAGTGGACCAAAGCTTGTCGACCTTGCCGAGCAGCTGCGGCAACAGCATGGGATCACGGTGAAGACGATTCCGCTTGATCTCGGTCTTCCGCAGGCGTCGCAAACCTTGTTTGAGGAGACGCAGCGCGCTGGCATTCATGTCCATATTCTGGTCAACAACGCCGGTTATGGCGCTTCCGGCGCCTTCGCTGAGATCCCGCTCGAAGAGTCCTATGGACAGATCCAACTGAACGTCATGGCGCTGACGTTGCTGACGAAACTGTATCTGCAGCCGATGCTGGAACGCAGGTCCGGCAAAATTATGAACGTCGCTTCGACGGCGGCGTTTCAGCCGGGGCCGCTGATGGCGGTCTATTATGCGACTAAGGCGTACGTGCTGTCGTTCACCGAAGCGATAGCGGACGAGTTGCGCGACAGTGGAGTCTCGGTGACGTGCTTCTGTCCGGGCGCGACGCTCACGGAATTTCAGAAGCGCGCGCAAACCGAAAATTCACGGCTCTTCAAACGGCTTGCCCCGATGAACGCGAAGACAGTGGCGGAAGAGGGCTACAAGGCGCTGATGGAAGGCAAGACGCTGGCGATCGCGGGTTGGCGGAATTGGCTGGTCGCCGAGTCGGTGCGGTTTGCGCCCCGCAAGGTGGTCACAGCAATTTCGCGCTGGGTAGCGGAGCCGGTGAAGTGAAGGCATGCCGAGCTTCGCTCGGCTGGGCAGACGAGACGTCTTCCCCTACGCGTGCGGGGTGTCTGCCCACACGCTTCTCTCCTCTTTTGGCTATTGAATCGAACTGGCTGCCTGTGAGAAGACGGCGTTAGAGTTGGAGCCGATTAAGCGGATGGTGCCTACCACGATTACCAGAATGACCGCGAGCATCACCGCATATTCGGCAATATCCTGACCTTCATCGGAAGTCAGCAGGTTTAGCAACAGAGACATCATGAGATTCCACTCCCGGGAACGCTCCCGCCTGAAGCACTGCCTCGTGCCTATTGTGCGTAAATGAACTTTCAGCCCGAAGGAAAGTCTAATCGCACGCCTAAAAAATAGCTATACGCCTGAAAGTGTATCCGCGTCAGGACAGTATGGTTCGGTATCGAAATTTGAGACTGCGATGTCCTTGTTAAAGTCGGCCTCGCCGAGTGCTGGCGCTGGTGAGGTTTTCCTCGAATTGTTGCGTCCTTCCCAGATTACCCGCAATCGAAATTAGAACTTCTCTCGGAAAGGCTCAATCTCGATGGGAATTCAGCTGTCCAGCGAAATTAAGGCTTTGCTTGATCGGCCGAATTTTGTGCACCTGGCCACGCTAATGGCGGATGGCTCGCCCCAGAGCGTGCCGGTGTGGGCCGGGCGGGAAGGCGATCACATTTTGATCTGTACGAGTGAGGGCTCTTTGAAGGCTCGGAACACGCTGCGCGATCCGCGAGTGGCGCTTTCAGTGGTGGATTTTCGGGACCCGTACCAGGAGGCGCAGCTGCGTGGGCGTGTGGTCGAACGACGTCCGGATCCCGAGCTGCGCTACATGGATCCGATCTCGCATAAGTACACGGGGAAGCCATTTCCATTTCGCAAGCCGGAGGGAAGAGTGGCGCTGGTGATCGAGTTTGACAAAGCGCGTTATACCAAGCTGCCTTTTGAGCACACGCCGCCGGAGTAGGGTTTGAAAATGTATCGCCGAGCTTCGCTCGGCTGGGCAGACGAGGCGTCTGCCCCTGCGTTGGTCTATCGCATCCCGTCAAGAATCGAGCCAACGATTCCGCCGACTACGCCGCCTTGCGTGGCTTCTTTCGATGGGGCGGGCATGTACTCCATCAGCTTGTGGGCAAGTTTGGAGATGGGCAGGGTCTGCAGCCAAATTTTGCCGGGGCCGGTGAGAGAGGCCAGGAAGATGCCGTCGCCTCCGAAGATCATATTCTTGATTCCGGGAACGGTGGTGATCTGAAAGGACACACTGGTTTGGAATGCGCCGACGTGGCCAGGATGCACACGCAGGGTTTCGCCGGGCTGAAGGTCCTTTACGATCAACTCCCCCGAGAGTTCGATCCAGGCAGTACCTTGACCGGTGACGTGCTGCAAGAGGAAACCATCTCCGCCGAAGATGCCAGCGCCCAGGGATTGCTGGAAGCCGACGCTGATCTGGACTTGTGGAGTGGCGCACAGAAAGCCGTGGCGATGAATCATGTAGTCGTGGCCGCGGCCGATTTCGACGGGCAGGATATGTCCCGGAACCTTGGTAGCGAAGGCGAGTTCGCCGCGCGAGCCGATGGCACGGTACTCGGTCATGAAGAGCGTGCCGCCGCCGGCTACGCGCTTGATGACGCCAAAGAGGCCGCCGCCTCCCGCCATTTGAGTGTGCGTGGTCAGCTGGATGGAACTGCTCATCCAGGAAAGTTCGCCGGCTTCGGAGATGATGGCTTCGTTGGGCTCGAGAATGAATTCGAGCACGGGCATGGTGGTGCCGACGATCTGTGATTGCATGGAAGACTCCCGAGTATGGTTGCTTGCGAGTATAGCTTAGGGATTGCATGGGCGGACGGGGACGTCCGCCTCTCCAACAACTGCGAGCTACGAGGTTCTCATTCCCACTCGATTGTGCCCGGCGGTTTTGACGTGATGTCGTAGACCACTCGGTTCACGCCTTTGACCTCGTTCACGATCCGGCTGGAGATGGTTTTCAGGACTTCGTAGGGAAGCGGGACCCAATCGGCGGTCATGCCGTCTTCGGAGTGGACGGCGCGGATGGCGCAGGTGTTGGCGTAGGTGCGCTGGTCTCCCATGACGCCCACCGACATCACGGGCAACAGCACGGCAAAGGACTGCCAGATTTTCTGGTAGAGGCCGGCTTTCTTGATTTCGTCGACTACGATCTCATCGCAGTCTTTGAGGATGCGCAGACGTTCCTCGGTCACTTCGCCGAGGATTCGTACGGCTAAGCCCGGGCCCGGGAATGGCTGGCGCTGGAGGATTTCTTCGGGCATCCCTAAGTCGCGGCCGATGCGGCGGACTTCGTCCTTGAAGAGCTCCTTGAGCGGTTCGATCAGCTTGAGGGACATTTTTTCGGGCAGGCCGCCGACGTTGTGATGGCTCTTGATGACTTGCGAGGGGCCGCGCACCGAGCGCGACTCAATGACATCGGGATAGAGCGTTCCTTGCACCAGCCACTCGACGTGGCCTTCCTCCTTTTCGATGCGCAGGGCTTCCTGCTCGAAGACTCCTATGAATTCCGTGCCGATGATTTTGCGCTTGGCTTCGGGGTCGGTAACTCCGGAGAGACGGGTGAGGAAGCGCCTGGTTGCGTCGACGGCCACGAGGTGCAGGCCGAGTTTGTCGCGCAAGTTCTGCCGCACTTTTTCGAATTCGTTTTTACGTAGAACCCCATTGTTGACGAAGACGCAGGTGAGGCGGGTTTTGTCGGAGCCGTCGCGCATCGCGCGATCGACTAACACGGCGGCGACAGAGGAGTCGACGCCTCCGGAGAGGGCGCAGATCGCGCGACCGTCGCCGACTTGTTGGCGGACTTGTTCGACGGTGGCATCGATGAAGTGCTGGGCGGTCCAGGTGGGCTTGGCTCCGCAAAGATTGAGGGCGAAGTTGCGCAGGATGTCTTTGCCTCGGGGGGTGTGGTGGACTTCGGGATGGAACTGCACGGCCCACATCCGGCGCGCGGGGTTCTCAATGGCGGCTACGGCATTGGGAGACTGGGCGGTCAGGTGGAAGCCAGCGGGCAGTTGCGCGGCTTCGTCGCCGTGCGACATCCAGACGGAAAGGTTCTTCGGAAGGCCCTCAAACAGGCGCGAGTCACAGGCTTCGATGGTGACTTCGGCGTGACCGTACTCATGCTTGTCGGCGGGACGCACTTTTCCGCCGAGCGCGAACACCATGTATTGCAGGCCGTAGCAGATGCCGAGCACGGGCAGGCCGAGGTCGAAGATGCCGGGATCGGTGACGGGTGCGTCCTTATCGTAGACCGACGATGGGCCACCGGAGAGGATGATGCCCACAGGGGAGTAGCTGCGGATTTCGTCGAGCGAGGCGTTGCAGGGAAGGACGGCGGAGAAGACGTTCAGTTCGCGGATGCGGCGCGCAATAAGCTGGGAATATTGGGAGCCGAAGTCGAGAACAACGATTGATTGAGTTTCCACGGATGAGTTTCTCAGAAGATGGGGATGGTGTAAAGCGGGTGTCAGGTCTCGGGTCTTGGGTCTCGGGTCTCATGTTTCAAGTTTCAAGTTTCAAGTTTCAAGTTTCAAGTTTCAGGTTTGGTTGCGGTCGTCGTCGTTGGTTGCTTTTGATGGTCCACTTTCGTGCATAGTTCCTTCATCTGTGGAAGGCGCCTCTGACTGAAATGCTTGCTCTGGCGACGGGACGTCCAGCGGGTTCGGGGTGTCGCTCAGGATGAGTTCGTCCGGGTCGACCCTGGCAAGCTCGGGTGGAATGCTGAAAGGTTGCACACTTGCGGGTGCAAGCGCCGGTGGGGGCTCGACTGGCGGGGGAGTGGGCGGCGCTTCGAGGATGGCCACGTATCCGGCTAAGCGGCCGATGTAGAGGGTGTCCACAAAGGCGAAGTAGGCGAGGGTAAGGAGGAGGACCGCGGTCAACACCACTCCGAGCGGCACGAGTGGAAAAAATGCGAAGGGGAAGGCCACGACGGAGGTCGCGATGAGAAACAAGACCAGATGCGCGAGGCCGAACCAGGTGCCCACGGCGACGATCGGGCCGAAACGTTCGCGGCATAGGTCGACGGTACTGGAGAGAGCTGCGAATGTGTCCTTGCCCTGATGCACCACGAAGATTGACGCGGTCGATAGGAACCAGCTGATCGAGGACCAGATCAGCCAGAGGAGGAGGATCGTTGCGGCGGCGAAAAAGACGGCAAGTCCGGGGCGTGGGTTGGACTTCGTCGAGACAAAGCCGGCTACGATGACAGCGCCAATGGCCGCGGCAGCGGCGGCGAGGCCCAATGCGGCGCGCAGGAAATACAGCCCAGCCAGAGATCGCAGCCGCCAATTGTGGCTGGTATCGGCGGCGACGAGTACGGAAGTTTGGGGAGTGGTTGTGGCTGTGGTGCTGGTGAAGTGCAATGCGCGTTCTCGAATGTAGTCGAGTAAGGAGAGCAGCGTGGCGCCGCGACCCACCGAGGCGAGCAGGATCCATAAGAGTGCGAGCGCGGAAAAGAGAACGATACTCGCCAGAGCTACACGAAGAGCACTGCCGTGGAGGATGTGGGAAAAGGCCTTTGCGATGAGCACGGGTTGGCCTGTGCGCAACAGCAACAGGTCGGTGCCATCGACGGGGAGGGTGTCGAGGTAGGCGAGAAAGCCGAGGCTGAGGAGGAGGCAGGCGGCCGCTCCGAAGCTCCAACGCCAGCTGACTTCCGCGAGCGATAGGGCGGGCCGGCGAAACATGGTGCGGAAGCCTTCGGCAGTGGGCGACCAGCTGGACATGGTTTGTAGGATACCGGAGATTTGAAGGCGCGCGCGAGATGCCTGTGCAACATGGAGTGTCGGCACGGAGTCGCTCGCTGTCGCGACCCACGCACACTGAGCTTGGGCTGGGGCGCCCGCTTAAATTTTCACTTACGATCGGCTGTAGTTGTTATGTCTAAAGCGGTTCACTGCTGATTGTTTCAGGGTAATTAATTTTTTTATGAAAACGTACCTGGTTGCGAGACTTTTCCGCGACTTCAGCCTGGGTTCGGACATCCAAAGTAACACCAGTCGAAGAAATTGGCAGTTTACCAATCACGCGCGGGAGTTCGTGTGAGACTTCTGCCCTAGACGATGATTCATGATCATCAATCTAATCGGTTGTCGACGATTGTCGACTTAATAAGGAGTGAATTCTATGAAGTTTATGAAGTACTCGGCGGTCCTCGCGTTGGTTGCTTTTAGCCTGAGCCTAGGTGCGTTTGCAAAGGATAGGAATGAAGGGAAGTTCACGTTGAGCAATCCGGCTTCGGTGGGCTCGACGCAGCTCCGTCCTGGCGACTACAAGGTAACGTGGGAGGGTTCAGGATCGGACGTACAAGTGAAAATTTTGCAAGGTAAGAATGTCGTGGCGACCAGCTCAGCCAAATTGGTGGACAATCCGACGCGGCAGGACTCGGTGACCGTGAGTGGCGACGGCGGGGCGCGGACCATCGATCAAATTGACTTTTCGAGTGGTCACAAATCCTTGGTGTTTGCCACACAACCAACAGCGCAGAATCGATAAAGTAAGAAGAAGGTCTATCTGAAAAGTAAGGCGGGCGATGAGCCCGCCTTTTTTGTGGGCCACAGTACGGGCGAGGACGCCCGCCAGACAGCCGCCGGGACGGCAGCGCTACTTTTGCTGGCGCGCTACTTTTGGACGACCAGGTTGAGAAGCTTGCCGGGTACGTAAATTTTCTTGAGGATCTTTTTCCCGGCGATGGCAGCTTTGATTTTTTCGTCGGCGAAGGCGCGCTGCTCGACCAAGGCCTGGTCGGCGTCAGCGGGCACGCGGACGCGACTGCGCACTTTGCCGTTCACCTGCACGGGGATTTCGATCTCTTCTTCTTTGGCCAACTCGGATTCGTACTTCGGCCAAGGTGTGCGCAATAGATTGCTATGCTCACCGAGCGTCTCCCAGAGTTCATGGGCAATATAGGGCGCGAAGGGAGCCAATAAGAGGATGAGGTCGCGCTGCACTTCGGCAAGCAAAGGGAGCGGAATGGCGCTCGACGGCTGGCCATTGCTGTCCTCGGTTGCGTAGAGTTCGTTCACCAGTTCCATGATGGCCGCGATGCAGGTGTTGAAATGCCAGCGGCCCTTGAAGTCGTCGGTGACACGCTTGATGGTCTGATGAAGTTTGCGCTGGACCTGGCGCGCTTGGGGTGACAACTGTTTCGGGACGGGCTGCCGCCATTCGGCAGAATCGGGCCGGGCGTTGCGCATCACGAAGCGGTAGACGCGGCCAAGGAAGCGTTGGATGCCTTCGATGCCGGAGTCCTGCCAGTCGAGGTCGCGATCGGGCGGGGCTGCGAAGAGGCTGTAGAGGCGTGCGGCATCAGCGCCATAACGGGCCACCATTTCGTCAGGGGTGACAACGTTGCCAAGACTTTTGGACATCTTGGCGCCTTCCTTGATCACCATGCCCTGGGTGAACAAGCGCTCGACGGGTTCGTCGTTCTTCACCAGGCCGAGGTCGCGCATCACTTTCGTCCAGAACCGCGAGTAGATGAGGTGAAGAATCGCGTGCTCAACGCCGCCGATGTACTGATCGATTCCACGGTCGCCAAACCAGTACGCAGCCATGGCGCTATCGAACGGCTTCTGGTCGTTGCGCGCATCGGTGTAGCGGTAGAAGTACCATGCCGAATCCACGAACGTATCCATCGTGTCGGTCTCGCGCCTCGCGGGGCCGCCGCACTTGGGGCAGGTGGCGTTTACGAATTCGGGCACGCGCGAGAGCGGAGATCCGCCGGTCAGGGTGATCTCGACGTTTTCGGGAAGGAGAACGGGGAGATCTTTCTCGGGCACCGGCACAATGCCATCCTTTTCACAAAAAAGCATCGGAATGGGAGTACCCCAATAGCGCTGGCGGGAGACTCCCCAATCCTTGATGCGGAAGGTAACGGTGGCTTTGCCGAATCCGTTCTTTTCAGCGTGCTCCGCCATTTTCTTCAAGGCTTGCGAGCTGGTGAGACCGCTGAACTCTCCAGAATTAACTACTAAGCCGTCTTCCGCAACGAAGGGGAGCGGGGGATCCATCGCAGTTTCTTCGGCGTCCCCACCCAGCGGAAGAACCACCAGACGAATGGGCAATTTGTACTTTTTGGCGAACTCATAGTCGCGCTCATCATGAGCAGGGACACTCATGATCGCGCCAGTGCCGTAGTCCATGAGGATGTAGTTGGCGACCCAGATCGGCAAAGCTTCCTGGTTAAAGGGATTCTTGGCGTAGCGTCCAGTGAAGACGCCGTGCTTTTCGATTTCGCCGATGTCGCCCACTTCTTTGGCTTTGCGCTGCTCGGCGATCAACTGGTCGACTTTCGCGCGAAGGTCAGGATTCCTGGAGATCATGTCGGCGACGATCGGGTGTTCGGGCGCGAGTTGCACGGAAGTGGCGCCGTAGATGGTATCGACACGGGTAGTGAAGACGGTGATCTTCGATCCAGCAGGCCCGACGGTGCCGCCTAATTCGAAGTCGACGAGCGCACCTTCGCTGCGGCCGATCCAGTTGCGCTGCATAGTACGAACTTTTTCGGGCCAGCCACCGAGTTTCTCAAGATCGCGGAGAAGTTCGTCCGCATAGTTGGTGATGCGGAGAAACCATTGCTCGAGTTCGCGCTGCTCGACGGGCGTGTCCTCGTGACGCCAGCAATTGCCGTTCACGACTTGCTCATTGGCAAGCACGGTGCAGCATTTGGGGCACCAGTTCACCTTGCTCTTCTTGCGGTAGGCCAAGCCGCGCTCGTACATTTTCAAGAAGAACCACTGGTTCCAGCAGTAGTACTCCGGGAAACAGGTAGTGACTTCGCGCGACCAGTCGTAGCCGAAGCCGAGGCGCTTCATCTGGGCTTTCATGTTGTCGATGTTGCGCAGGGTCCAGGCACGCGGGGGCGTATTGTTCGCGATGGCCGCGTTTTCGGCGGGCAGTCCGAAAGAGTCCCAACCCATGGGGTGAAGAACGTTGTATCCGTTCATCCACATGTAGCGGGCGAGCGCGTCGCCGATGGCGTAGTTACGGACGTGTCCCATGTGGAGAGCGCCCGAAGGATAGGGCAGCATCTCGAGAACGTAATACTTGGGCTTGGTGGAGTTGGGCTCGGCGGCGTAAAGAGCGGGGTCCTGCTGCCAGCGCTCGGACCATTTGGTCTCCACGCGCTGGGCGTCGTAGCGTTCGTCGCGCACGGCAGTTTTCTCTTCCTGTGGCATAGGGCGGTTCAGGGACTTATAGATAAACCTACATTCTATAACGTCGACCACTCAATCAGGAGTGCGTTCGCCTCTATGAAGCGCGCGGATCCGAACTGAGCCAGCAGCGGCTCGCGCTTGTGCAGACGCTCTCGGAGTTCGGTGAGATATGCGGGACATGTCAATAGCGGTATTCATCCTGGAAGAAACGACAAAGAACAACAGCAACCACCAAGGGCACGAAGGGAGCACTAAGGAACACGAAGGAGATCTCCGTGCCTTAGTCCAGGGCGTAGATGGCAAGGCCGCTGAGGAGTTTGGGGTAGAAGTCGGTGGATTTCTGGGGAAGCACTTCTCCGGCGAAGGCGATGTCGCTAACCTGGGTGATGCGGCACGGATTCATGAGGAAGGCGAGGTTCGCGTTGCCGGAGCGCACCGTGGAGAGGGCTTCGCCGACGTCGCGCACGTAGGTTAGGTTTTGCTGGTCGCGAATTGATTCCTCCGACAAGCCGAGGACGTTTTCCAGAAGCACTTTGTGGAGTTGGACGACATCAAGCGATTGCTGGCGGAGCGAGAGGCCGGGGAACATGGAACCCGCGGCTTTTGGCGAATGCAATAACCAGACCTGGGAGGCAGCAGCGGCGAGGATGGCGGTGCCGACGTGTCCGGCTTCGCGCAGGATGGCTGTGGCGCGAGCTGCGTCGATTGTGGGATCCACATCTTCGACATTGAAATAGGAGCGGGCAGCGGATCGGAACGCTTCGGGGGAGAACGAGGTAAGGCCTCGCACCAGACGATGGGTGGGGAGAATCACCAGGCCTGGGCTGTTCATGTTGACGAACGTCATCATGACTAACTCGTAGGGAGCCTCTTCCGTTTCCAGCGTGCGCAGCAAGGTGCCGCCGGAAACCTGACGGGGAGCGGCGACTGGTTGAGCGGCCTGGCGGCGTTCGTTGCGATAGTTGAGAGCGGTTTCGTAACGGTGATGACCGTCAGCGATGATGAGCTTTTTGTCGCGCATCTTGCCGCGGATGAGTTCGATGAGGCCGGGATCGGAAACTCGCCAAACACGGTGGAGGACGTCGTATTCGTCGGTCACTTCGGTGGTGGGTGGCGCGCTCTGTGAGAGCAGGGAATCGACCTCGCCGG
>Ga0210399_10004913_pt1 | contig 10384 bp, 7 predicted proteins | sample IncBWC14MmetaG_FD_150865 | JGI IMG/M metagenome (GOLD analysis project Ga0210399, IMG submission 150865) | Forest soil microbial communities from Barre Woods Harvard Forest LTER site, Petersham, Massachusetts, United States - Inc-BW-C-14-M | ecosystem: Environmental > Terrestrial > Soil >...
CCCTAAAGCGAATGTGGGAGGATTCTACTTCCTTATCGGCCGCAAGTGTATGCCGGAATGCGAGGCGGAATCACAGCTTTGGTTTGGGACCGTCGTCTTGCCAAGTAAGCCAGGGAGCCATGGTTTCTTCTTCCAGGAAATGTTCGAGGGCGCGCCAGGCTTCTGTGATGGAGATATTCCAAGAAGCCGGGTACTCATCGCGTTGGCCGTTAGCGAGGTAATACTCAATCTGCGCTTTTGGCGGCCCGGAATATTGTGGATTGCGGGTGGAGAATCCCGCGTCGCCTTCGTGGCGCACGTAGATCAGCCAAGCCGCTTCGCCATTGATCAGAGCACCGATGGCCGGCCAGCCGTCCGCGTGCTGCAACCAAACTTCAGAAAATTGCGTGCGGCGGACCTGGGCAAGACGTAGATGAAGTTCGCCGGGATCGGTCACTTCATACTGGACCTTGTTGATCTTCAGCTCCATGAGCTTTGCTCCGGAAGGGCCAGCGTGCTTGGCGAAATCTTCTCACATCGGGTTCCACGCGGGAAGAAAAGCGACGGCCAGCCACCGCACTCCAAAAAAAAACGGGGCGGCCGTTCCGACGGACGCCCCATCGCTACTCTCGGACTGAAAACAAATAACTGAAAACGGAGAACTATTTTCAGTGGGCGGCGCCTTCGCGGATGCGCATACCGTAGAAAGAACGGTAGACAAATACAAAAGAGATGACGAAAAACGCCGCAGCGAGGATGTGCGTCAGCCCGCTGCCCTGTGCGGCGGTCATTTGCACGGCGAGTTCGACGGCCAGCAAGCCGAACAGCGTCGTGAATTTAATGACCGGGTTGAGTGCGACCGACGAAGTATCTTTAAAGGGATCACCTACGGTGTCGCCGATTACGGTGGCGTCGTGGAGTGGGGTGCCTTTCTGCTTGAGCTCGACTTCCACGATTTTTTTGGCGTTGTCCCATGCGCCGCCGGCGTTGGCCATGAAGATGGCTTGATAGAGCCCGAAGATGGCGATGGAGAAGAGATAGCCGATGAAAAAGAACGGTTCGACGAAAGCGAAAGCCAGGGTGGCGAAGAACACGGCGATGAAGATGTTCAGCATGCCCTTCTGCGCATACTTGGTGCAAATCTCGACGACTTTTTTGCTGTCGGCGATGCTGGCGGAAGCGGCGCCTTCGAGCTTGATGTTGGCTTTGATGAACTCGACGGCGCGATAAGCGCCGGTGGTTACAGCCTGCGTGCTCGCGCCGGTGAACCAGTAAATCATGGCGCCACCGGTAACCAGGCCGAGTACGAACGGCGCGTGGAGGAGCGAAAGATGATTGACGTTTTCGGTTAAGCCTTTGGTGAGCGCCATGATGATGGAGAAGATCATGGTGGTCGCGCCGACCACCGCCGTACCGATGAGCACGGGCTTGGCGGTGGCTTTGAAGGTGTTGCCCGCGCCGTCGTTGGCTTCCAGCATTTCCTTGGCGCGCTCGAAGTTGACGTCGATGTTGTAGTCCTTCTTGAGCTCCTGCTTGATGTTGGGGAGTTGTTCGATCAGCGAAAGCTCATAAACGGATTGTGCGTTGTCGGTGACGGGACCGTAGGAATCGACGGCGATCGTGACCGGACCCATACCGAGGAAGCCGAACGCGACCAACCCGAAGGCAAACACAGCCGGGGCGAGCATTTGGTGGTCTAGCCCCAAGTTGCTGATCAGGTAGCCGAGGGACATAAGTACAACCATCGCCAGGCCGATGTAGTACGCCGAGAAGTTGCCGGCCACGAAGCCGGACAGAATGCCTAGCGACGCGCCGCCTTCTTCCGCCGAGGTGACGACTTCCCTGACGTGGCGCGATTCGGTGGAGGTGAATACCTTCACTAACTCGGGGATGATGGCGCCCGCCAGCGTGCCGCAGGAGATGATGGTGGCTAACTTCCACCACTGCGACGAGTCACCGCCAAGAATCGGGATAATCACGGAGGAGACGACGTAGGTAAGAGCGATTGAGACGACTGACGTGATCCACACCAACGAAGTGAGCGGCGCTTCATAGTTCATCTCATCAGCGTTGCCGTACTTCGCTTTGGCGATGAAGCCGTTGATGAAATAAGCAGCAGCGCTGGCGATGAGCATCACGATGCGCATCACGAAGATCCACACCAGCAGCTGCACTTGAACGGTGGGATTTTTCACCGCCAGGAGAATAAAGGTGATCAGGGCGACGCCGGTGACGCCGTAGGTTTCAAAGCCATCGGCGCTCGGCCCTACCGAGTCGCCGGCGTTGTCGCCCGTGCAGTCCGCAATGACGCCGGGGTTGCGCGCGTCGTCTTCCTTAATTTTGAAGACGATCTTCATGAGGTCGGAGCCGATGTCCGCAATTTTCGTAAAAATGCCGCCGGCGATACGCAACGCGGCCGCGCCGAGCGATTCGCCGATGGCGAAGCCGATGAAGCACGGGCCGGCGTAGTCGCCCGGGATGAATAGCAGGATGAAGAGCATCATCAGGAGTTCGACGCTGATGAGCATCATGCCGATACTCATGCCGGCTTGCAGAGGAGTGCTGTAAATCGGATAGGGCTTACCACGCAGGGATGCAAAAGCGGTGCGGGAGTTTGCAAAAGTATTGACGCGGATGCCGAACCAGGCTACGCCATAGCTACCGGCGATTCCCACGAGACTGAAAATCAGAATGATCGGCAGGGTGACCGCAACTGGATGCACGGGAGCGAGCCAGCCGAAGTACATGACGATCACCACAGCGATAAACACCCACAAGATCATCAGGAATTTTCCCTGAGTAAATAGATAGGTCTTGCAGGTCTCGTAGATCAGCTCGGATACGTCGAGCATCGATTTGTGAACGGGCAGATTTTTCAGGTGCGAATAGATGGCCAATCCGAAGCCCAAGCCAAAGATGCAGATGACGATGCCGAAGAGCAGGAGTTTGTGCCCGTCGATGCCGAGAAAAGTGACCTGGGAGAGGTCGGGCAACTTCAAATTGGCTTCGCCGCCGGCTTCCTCAGCGAGAGCCGATGCGGCCCCCATCAACGTGAGGGCAGCTGCGGCCGCACCAAACTTGGCGAATCTAGAGCTCCAGGACCAGGCATTTGCCAGCCAGGTATGCATTCAGAATCCTCCGTAGATCGTTCTTTTGACAGGGCAACCGCTTGCCGGCACAGCCAATTCCGGCACACTATTTCGGCCCAGCGCAGTTTGGCGCGACCGAACAGCGAATTGTTCACATTCCACCAGGAAGAAGCCGCCGCGCGCCGGTAAAGAAACTACCCCCAAATAAAGCCGACGAAGCGCCCCGAAGACGAGGCACAAGGGCTGCACAAAACGCCGATTTATAACATTTTAGCCAAGGCCGGTCAAACCGGCTAACTTGGGAAAAACCCAACCGCCCCGTGTCGCGTCGGATACTGAACCGAGACGCGGATCGAAAGCGATGGTAACATGCCAGAATCATTCAAGCTCGATCGATTCTGGCTAGTCGGGAGCCCATGAGCCACAAACCAGAGCTGGAAGCGGCGCGGAATGCCGCGTCGATATGCTACCTGCGTCACAAGGGAAATCGGGCCGAGGTCGGGAGTTCTGACCGCGAGGCTGCGCCAGCGGCAGCGTGGCGCCTATGAGACATCATTTTTTCATTACCGATACGGACAGTGGCGTGGGTAAAACCGTCCTTTCGGCCCTGCTCTGCGCGGCGCTCGACGCGGTTTATTGGAAGCCCATCCAGACCGGTACGTTGGAAGGCTCTGATCGTGTGACCGTGATGCGGTTGGCGGGGATCGGCACGGATCGAACGCTTGATGAGGTGTACAAATTCGTGCCGCCGGTTTCGCCGGACCTTGCGGCGCGCTGGGCGGGAGTGGAAATCGATCTTGGTCGAGTCAACATGCCCGGTAGCCTGGTTAACGACTGGCTAATCGTGGAGGGCGCTGGCGGAGTCTTGGTGCCGATCAACCAGAAACAGTTTGTGCTCGACCTCATGGTGAAGTTCAAACTGCCGGTGGTCGTGGCGGCGCGCAGCGCGATGGGCACGGTGAATCACACGCTGCTGACGCTTGCTGCGCTACACGCGGCGGAACTGCCCGTTCATGGCGTGGTGTTGATCGGCGATCAAAACCGCGAGAACCGTGAGACCATCGAGCGGTTCGGACACGTCCGGGTGATCGGAGAAATCCCCAAGCTTCCGAACCTCCATCGCACGGCGCTCATGCAGGTCTTCATGAATCATTTCGATCGCGCCGCCTTTGCCCAGTAGTTGCGCGCTTGTTTCGGCCGCGCGAAGAGCTCATGCACCACTCAAACAACTTGCTGCAATCCGACTGGAGGAATTGCCTTTGGCCACGAGTTTGAGCGGATGGAAGCAGAAAGTTGTGGCATTTGCGGGCGGGCTGGGCGCGCCGGGGCTTTTTCTGATTTCCTTTCTGGACTCTTCGGTGCTGACGTTTCCGATCATCAATGACTTACTGCTGATCGAATTGTCCATGCAGCGCCCGGCGCGAATGCCGCTGTATGCGTTTATGGCGGCGCTGGGATCGGTGCTGGGTTGCTTGTTGCTGTATTTCATTGCGAGAAAGGGCGGGGAGGCGCTATTTCATCGCAAGGCAGGGAAGCATGCGCATAGCATTCGACACTGGGTGGAACAGAACGGGTTCGTGGGGATGTTGATTGCGGCGCTACTGCCGCCGCCGACGCCGTTCAAGTTTTTTGTGCTTGCAGCAGGGGTGTTTGAGGTGCCGCTGTTCAGTTACACGTCGGCGATTACCATTGCGCGGTTGTTTCGTTACTTCGGGATCGGGTACCTGGCGATACGGTATGGGGCGGATGCGATGCCGTATCTGGCCGAACATAAGCTGCGAGTGACGGTTTTGGTAGCTTCGCTGGTTATTGCGAGCTATATCCTTTCGCGAGTGTTACTTAGGCGGCGAGCGCCTTCAGGAAATGTAGACTAAGTTGGGGATTCCTCACAGATCGTCAAGGTAAATCTTCATGCCTACCAAAACTGCGGGGAGCCCGAGTCCCAGGCTAGCTCTTGGGAACGGATCTTGCCGGAGGAATCGGTGTCGATTTGGGCATGAACGCGAAGGCTCGAACCGGCGTCGCGGGAATAGGGGAAGGAGCGCAGTGTGATATGAAAACCGTCGGGAGTCCTTTCGACGGTGGCTTTGGGGAAGCGGGCAACCTGGAGGAATCGGCGGGCGACAGCCGTGTCGCGTGCCGCGTCGAGAGCCGGCGAGGGCTCGGGCTTGTAGGAAGTAATGGCGGCGTCGGGGTCGAACGAGGCGGCAGGGCCGAGTTCGACTTCGACGTCGTGGAGCGCGCTTTCGGTTTCGACGATGCCGTGCCAGCGGAAGGGCGAGCCGGATTCGGCGAAAGCGGCAACCTTGCGAGGCGATTCGCCGCGGTAGGTGCGCGATTCCAAGGCGGTAGCGGCATTGCCGTGGAAAACGTAGCGCAAGACGATGTAGAGAATCATGGCAGCGAGCGCGAGGGACGCGCCCAGTTTGCCGCGCGGACCTTTTGATTTGGCGCCGATCTCCTCGCTGACCAGGCGGCTGAGCATCGGGAGAAGAATTCCGGCGAGGAGAATTCCCAAAATCCAGAGATCGAGATGGGGGAGCCAGTCGAGATTTAAGCGGCGCTCGGAGAAGGGCCAGAAGAGTTCGACGCCGGTACTTTGGCAGAGATCCATCAGTACATGGAGGACAGCGGCCGAGAGCGTGGCGCCGAAGATGGGAAGCGGCGAAGTCGGGTTCTCCGTGGCTACGCGTTTGGTCAGGAGAAAGGGGAGCGTGATGAGGAGGCTGAACAGCAAAGCGGCGAGTAGGGAATGGCAATACGTGCGATAGAAGGTGAGGAAGGCGGAAGGGCCGGCAAATTTGCTGAGCACGTCGATATCAGCGATGGTCCCGGCAATGAGCATGGCGATTGTCGTGGAGCGCAGGGCGCGAGGGAAGGCGGCGCGTTTGAGGACGCAAGAGGCTAGGGCGTGAGTGAGGGGATCCATGGGTAGAGTTATCTCATGAAAAGAGTTCTTAGCTATCAGTTGTAAGTTCTTAGTCCTGATTTCTTCCGAGAAGCGCGGTATCCGGCGACTATAGGCGGTACGGCTCTAGGATTTCAACGTGGTCGCCGAGATGGGGCGCGGCATGCTGCGCCGCTACAACCGAAAAGAGAAAAGCACCGGTCTAAAGACCGGCCACTACGCATGGGTGCCGGGGACGAGGAGTTTCAGGGCGCGCGGGACGATTTTGAATTCGACTGGGAGGCGAGCGAGGGGCTCGCCGTCGACTTGGGCGTGTAGCGGGTTTCTGTCGAGTGGCTCGCAAATGACGGTATCGGCTTTGTGGAAATGAACGCCTTCAGTGCCGCGGAGATTGCCCGTCCAAAGTGATGGCAAGTAGCTCAGATAACGGAGGCCGCTTTGCGTGGTGAGAGCCATAACTTCGAATTGATCCTCGAAGAGGTCGGCGCCAGTGGTGATTTTGAAAGGGCCGCCATAGTTTTTGGTGCGGCCGACGATGGCCAGAGAGGCGTCCAGTTTTCGCTCGCCAATGACCATCCGGAAATGGGGGAAATTGTAACGGAATGCCACGCTGGCGCCTTGCCACCAATATGCCAAGATGCCGAGGCGGGCTTTCAGATCGAGGTCGAGGGAATAGACAATCATGCCGTCGGGACCGGCGCCGCCCACGCTGAGGAAATATTTTTTCTTTTCGGGTTGTTCGAGAGGAGTTGCCAAGCCGAGGGCGATTTCCTTGACCGTGCCGCGAACCAGTTTTTCGGCGGCGCTGGGGATGTCCCAGGGCAAGTCGAGTTCTTTGGCGAGAATGTTGGCGGTTCCGCCGGGAAGAAGGGCGAGAGGGACGCGATGACCGTTCTGATGGGCGGCGAGGCCATTGATAACTTCGTTCAGCGTGCCGTCGCCACCGCAGGCGATGACGAGACCGCGGCCTTCGTTGGCGGCGCGGCCTGCCATTTCCGTGGCATGCCCCGGGCCGGTGGTTTCGGCGAGATCGGAGTGGATACCGCCAGCGGCAAAAATACGGCGAGCCGCATCGAGCGTGCGCCGGCGGCCATTGCCGCCGCCACCGGCGTTGGGATTGTGAATCAGCAGAGCGTTTCTGAGATCAGACGTCATTTAGAGTGCACGAGTCTCCCGTTCGTAGCCTAAACATTCATTCTATATAATATTTGGCGAATTTGAGCACACTGTTCTGCCGAGGGTTTCATGGCCAAAGCCGCGCCAGTTAGCGTCAAGAAAGAGATTGAAGGGCTGCGCGAGAAGCTGCGCTACCACGAATACCGGTATTACGTGCTCGACGATCCGGAGATTTCCGACGCGGCCTACGACCGGACGATGAACCGGCTGAAGGAACTGGAGGCCGCGCACCCGGAATTGGTGACACCGGATTCCCTGACGGTGCGTGTGGGTGGAGCGCCGCGCGAAGGATTTACAAAGGTGCAGCATGCGCGGGCGATGCTCAGCCTGGATAATGCGTTCTCCTACGATGCACTGAGGGAGTGGGACCGGCGGGTGCGGGAAGGAAGCGGGCAGGAAAAGATTGCCTACATTGCGGAGCACAAGTTCGATGGATTGAGCATTTCGCTTCAGTATGAGGATGGCGTGCTGGTGCGCGGAGTTACGCGCGGTGATGGGACGACGGGCGAAGACGTGACGCCGAATGTGAAGACGATCCGGTCGATTCCGCTGCGGGTGGATGCGGCGGCCTTGAAGAAGAACAAGCGGCCGGCGGATTTTGAGGTGCGCGGCGAAATCATGATGACCAAGAAGGCGTTTGAAGCGCTGAACCGGAAGCAGGAGGAAACCGGCGGGAAGATTTTCGTAAATGCGCGGAACTCCGCGGCGGGTGCGGTGCGCGTGCTGGATCCGGCGATCACTGCCGCGCGGCGGTTGGATTTTTTTGCCTACTACCTGCTCGTGGATGGAAAAGTGCCGTTTGCGAAACACTCGGAGTCCCTCGAGGCTTTGAAGCAATTACACTTCCGCGCTTCGGACGATTGGAAACTTTGCGCGGGGATCGCGGCGGTGATCGCTTATTGCGGCGATTGGGATGCGAAGCGCGAGAAGCTGGCGTATGAGATTGACGGCGTGGTCGTGAAGGTGAACTCGATTCCCATTCAAAATGAGCTGGGTTACACCTCCAAAGCGCCGCGGTGGGCCATGGCGTACAAATATCCGGCGCGGCAGGAGACGACGGTGGTGAACGATATCATCGTGCAAGTGGGGCGGACGGGGACGCTAACGCCGGTGGCGGTACTGGAGCCGGTGCAAGTGGGAGGCGTCACTGTCAGCCGTTCCACGCTCCACAACATGGATGAAATCGAACGGCTGGGACTGCAGATTGGCGACACGGTGCTGATCGAGCGGGCGGGCGAAGTGATTCCGCACGTGCTGAAAGTGGTGAAAGAAGGGAAGCCGCGCAAGCCGTTTCACATGCCGAAGCATTGCCCGGAGTGCGGCAGCACGATTCATCACGTGGAAGGGGAAGTGGCGTACCGCTGCGTGAATGCCGCGTGCCCGGCGAAGAGGAAAGAATCGATTCTCCATTTCGCGGGGCGACACGCGATGAATATTGATGGGCTGGGCGACAAGATCGTGGATCAGCTTGTGGACAAAGGATTGGTGAAGGATGTGGCGGATCTTTATGCGCTGAAGGAGGACGAGGTTGCCGAGCTGGAGCGCATGGCGGAAAAGTCGGCGCAGAACGTGTTGGAGGAAATCGAAGCCAGCAAGAAGAATTCGCTGGCGCGATTGATTTACGCGCTGGGGATTCAATTTGTGGGCGAGCGGACGGGACAACTGCTGGCCGAACATTTCTCTTCGCTCGAGGAATTGGCGGCGGCGAAGGAAGAGGAGCTTGAGGAGGTACCGGAGGTTGGGCCGAAGGTGGCGGCGAGCATTGTGGAATTCTTCTCGGAGCCCGCCAATCGCCAGCTCATTAAGAAGCTGCACAAAGTGGGCGTACATCCCACGGCAGAAAAACGCGTGGTGAAGAGCCAGAAACTCGTCGGCAAGAGTTTTGTTTTCACGGGCGGCCTCGCGAATCGTTCACGGGAAGAAGCGGGCGAGATCGTGCAACAACACGGCGGCAAAGTATCTGGATCGGTCAGCAAGAAAACGAATTACGTTGTTGTGGGGACCGATCCGGGGTCGAAGTATGAGAAAGCGAAAGAGCTCGGCGTGACCGTCCTTACGGAAGCCGAATTCGAGAAGCTAGTCGGGCTCAAGTAGCCGTGCGTCTTGCCGTTCTTCCGCCAGCGACTGCCCATACGCTTTTTAATGTTTTGTATTTTCGAATTCTGGGCCGGACTTCAATGGAAAAGACTGGGCGAGATTGGTTTTGTGGGCCATCGTTGCATACGCGCTGTCCGGTATTGGCCTTTGAAAGAGAAAGCCGAGCCTGGATCGGTTGCGACTATTGCGGAGCCCGAACCTGCGACCTGAGAGAACGCGTTGCCAACTGCCAACCGTTCGATGGAATCTCAGAGTATAATAGAGCGTGGCGGGCGGGCCGGGTGATCGCTGGCTTGGTCATCGTAAGATGGCTGAGCGGGAGGAAAGTCCGGACACCGTCCTGGGGCACGTCGATCATTTTGTGGGCGTCATTATGGCGACTGCGGAGTGGTTGGCGGAACTCTTGACAGGGCAACGCGCCTGGTAACTCCAGGGGGCGCCATGGGGAGCACAGGCTAAAGTCTGTGCCACTCGGAGCGCTACGGAAAGTGCCACAGAGAATAGACCGCCGGCGTAGTGAAGCGCGGTGGCATCGCACAGGGAAACCTGTGAGACGTCTTCGAAATGCTCGCGACGTTTGGCAAGGGTGAAAAGGTGGGGTAAGAGCCCACCGCCCCGGTGGTGACACCGGGGGCACGGAAAACCCCGCGTGGTGCAAGGCCAAATAGGAGGGGAGAGCCGGCCCGGCTCGATGAGCGAGCGCTCATGAAAATGAACTCGCTCCGTTTAGGTTGGCGCAAGCCAGCTTAGATTGAAAACCCTCGGGTAGGCTGCTGGATCCCGGTAGCGATATCGGGACTAGAGGAATGATCGCCGCGTGCGCAGGCTGCTTTCGGTTTGTGTGCGGCACAGAATCCGGCTTACAGGCCCGTCCGCCATAAAGTACTTGAAACAAAAGCGTTTACATTTTCCGCATAGGAAATTGTGACGGAAGTGTGACGGACTTCGCAGTGCAGAGCGCAGTTCCTTGGCGTCCAACGATACTGCCCGGCCAGCGAATTGACTTCGCAGATGGAGCAGACGCGGCTAACTCGGAGAGTTTCGGCCTTTAGTCGAACAAATTAGAAGCTCGCGCTTCCACCGTCGCTGCCTTCAAACGCAGATTGTTGGAAGGCTGTAAGACATCTTCGGCCCA
>Ga0210399_10004914_pt1 | contig 10382 bp, 4 predicted proteins | sample IncBWC14MmetaG_FD_150865 | JGI IMG/M metagenome (GOLD analysis project Ga0210399, IMG submission 150865) | Forest soil microbial communities from Barre Woods Harvard Forest LTER site, Petersham, Massachusetts, United States - Inc-BW-C-14-M | ecosystem: Environmental > Terrestrial > Soil >...
TAGCCTGCAAGTCCAAAAAGAAGGCTATCTCCAGGTCCAGACTGCACTCGAACTAAAGACCGGCGATTCCCAGGATCAAAAAATTCTCCTCGAAGCTCTTGCAAAAGGCATGTACGTCGGCACTCGTCCGGCCGGTGCGGACGTCTTCATCAACGGCGACAAGCAAGCCGGCCAAACCCCAGTCACTCTTCCCCTCGCCCCTGGTTCTTACAATCTCGTTCTTCGCCTCGAAGGCTATGAACCCTACGTCGGCCAGGTGCAGATAAAAGACAACGTCCAGACCGCCCTCGACCTCGAACTCAAGCCCAGAGCCGGCCGCGTCGCCTGGGCCCAGGTGGATTCCACGCCGCCTGGCGCCGAAATCCTTGTCGACGGCATTTCTACCGGCCAATTCTCTCCGGCCCGCGTTCAAATCCCCACGGGCACCCACACTATCGGCCTTCATCTAAAAGGCTACGAACTTGCCCATCGCGGCATTCAAGCCAGCGAAGGCGGCACCGTAAACGTCAGCGCAACGCTTCGGACCAAGTAAAATCTACTCTCAGTACAGCGATTATCAAGCGAAATCTCGCGTAGCCCCATGCCCCAACTGCCTTTATTTTGTGACCTTTCCGTACATACAATGGTCTAGTAGTACTATAGGCCTCCCACCCCTCCCTCGACTCTAATATTTACAGGGTTCCTCCCGCTGGTCGGGGTCCATCTACCCGCCCCCAGCACGGCACCCGGAAATTTTTACTCGCAGCGATGGCCTCTGAGGCTTCGCGGAAATCGGGGCAGTCTTTTGGTACAGCGCGCCACAGCTCTTCTCGACGATCGTTCGGGCGCTCATCCCGTCTCCAAGCGCACCTCGCCCAACGATTCCGGCTCCCTGCGCCGCGACCAGTCTCGTTCCGTTGAACCCCTCCTCGCCGACGCCGTCCAGGCCATCCGCGAATTCCACCTGCTCCTTCGCGCCCATCGCCTGTATAGCACCGCGCACCCGCGTGTCCAGGACAGCCTCGACGTAGCCTACGAATCCTTGCGCCGCACCGCCGCTGACCTCGGCGGCCTGGAAATTCGCCCCGAACGCGGCGGCATCGTTGTCACCAAAGTCAGCGAAGCGCATCTCCCCGACGCTCGCGGTGAATTCCACGCTCTCGCCACGGAGCTCCAACGCGCCGGAATCCAGACTCTCTGGTTCGCTCCCAAATTTAATGTGGGCGAATTGGACACGCTTGCCCAACTGATGAAGGTGACCTTGCTAAAATCGGATGAGCCCTCCAGGCGCGACGCAACGATTGCCTGGGCGGCGCTTCTCCGGGAGCATCGCGTGGAAGGCATTCAGATCAACACCTTGACCGAGCGCAAGGTGGATACAGTACTGGCCAGTCTGATCGCGGCTCTTGTCGCCTACGGTGGCACTTCCTCCGAGGAGAGCGGCGATACTCCGATCCACGCCCCGCAGATGACCGAGCTTACTGACACGCTCCGCCTCGTCGGCCATCTCACCCCGCCGATGGAGGGCGCCCGCGGCCTTTCCCCGGAAGAAGCGGCCCGCGCCATTCACTCTTCCATGGAACAGGCCAGCCGCAGCACCGTCCGCATGCTGCTCGCCTCCATGACTCACTACGCTCCGCAGGAAGGCGAAATTCCGCAAGCTTATCTGCGCCGCCTCTCGCAGAGCCTGGTGCTCGAATATCTCACTTCCGAATTCGCGGCCACGCTGCTCGCCCCCCATTCCGTTCGCCCAATTTTGAATCAGCTTGCCGGCGTCGTCGTTGATGCGGGCGGCTATCATGGCCCGCACTCTTCGCAGCACCTTTCTTCTCTCGCCACCACCTGGGCCAATGAAACGTATCGCGAACAATTGATTGAGCGTTTCTGGCTGGAGCTTCCTCCTCGCGAAAAATCCACCGTCCTCCGCGGCCCGGACATCTGGTGCGTTCCCATCACCGCCATTCGCCAGACGATGAACCTTCTCGTCGAAACCGGCGCCGACGCCCCGCGCCGCGAAGCCCGCGCCATTCTCCTGAACTACGCGCGCCGCCTGGAGCACGCTGATTCCGCCACACGCCGCATCGTCGCCGCGGGCCTTGGCGAACTTACGCCGCTTCTCGAATCGCTCTGGCCCAATCAAGTTCCCGAAGATCTCAGCAAAGGCACGCTTACCGCTCTTGCCAAGGAACAAGGCCCTGAAACCAGCGCGCTGCTTGCCGCCTTCCTTGAAACCCTCGGCCGCGTCGCTGTTTCCCGCGGCGACTTCACCGGCTTCGAAAATATTCTGATCGGCCTCGAACGCGTTCCTCGCGACGCCGAGCATGAGCACCTCATCGCTCTCGGCCATCGCCTCGTCGCCAACGATCGCTGGATGCTCCTGGTCGACGCGGCTCTCGCCAATCGCGCCCTCGACCCGACGCTCCCTCGCCTCCTGGTGCGCGATCCCGAGCGCCTCCTCGATCGCCTGACCCTTTTGCTCACAGACCCGCGCGGCCCAGAAATGATTCCCGCCATGGCGCGACTCCTCCGCGCCATCGGCGTTCCTGTTCTCACGCTTCTCGAAACGCGGCTATTCGAAGCCCGCCGCCAGCGCGTCAGCGCCGCCATCAAATTGCTCGCCGCTGCCGATCCCGATCGCCTCCTCCGGGGCCTCACCCGCGCCATGGCCAGTTGGGAATGGAATTTGCAGGATCTCGCCGTCAGCGAACTCGCGCGCCCATCCAACACTCCGTCGGCGCAAAGCACCGCCTTCGTCTTTTCCGCGATTCTCGCGGACGCCCATCCGCTGGTCGTTCCGATGATGATCGATCAGATTGGCGTCGGTCAGGAAGCCACCGCCGTCGCCCTGCTGATGGAAATTGCCGCCGGCGAACACGAAATCCTGCGCGACATTTTCGTCCGCATCAAAGCCATCGAAGCTCTCGGCCGACTCCGCGCCATCGAATCCGTCGAACTGCTCCGCCAGCTCGCCGGAAAGCGTGAAGGCCTCACCTACGTCGAACCCGCCGGCCTGCGTGCCGCCGCCGAAGACGCCCTCGCAATGATGGAAGAATCTCCGACCTCTGCCCGGGTCCGTGCTGCTTTCGAATCGCCGTCGGCTCCGCTCGGCAATTTTGTGGTTCCGCGCCGTTATACGCGCGTCCCTCTGGAATCGCCCCTCCGCGCGCAAATCGGCAGCCAGGCTCAGATGATGAGCAACGTTCGCGTCAAAACCATCAGCCTCGGCGGCGCTTACGTCGAATCTCCCAATCGCCTCAGCGTCGGCGATTCTATTCAGCTCGAAGTCCGCTCCGGCCTCCGCAAAATCCATTTCACCGCCGTCGTTCGCAACATCGGCCCCGACGGCAGCGGCGTCGAATTCGTCCATATGAAGGAAGAAGACCACGAACGTCTCCGCAGGCTCGTCCAGAAGCATCTCTAACTCTCCCCAAGATTCTCCGCAATCTCCCCGCATCCAAGCCCCAAACAGCGTTCCGTCGAACCAACCGTGTTAAGTCGCACAACGTTGTTTGCGGTCACTTCTCTGTAAACTTCTTGTCCCCTCGATTTTACAGAAGCATGAAATTTCTTATTCACTAACTCGTCTACGATTCACTCAGTCGTTCATGCAGTCAGCACAATGTCTCTTGGCCGTTTTCAGCCACATGGTGAAAGCTCAAATCCGTGGCAACGGAAAAGATTCGCGTGCTGCCATCAAGGCCTCGAAGGATCGGAATTTCGTCCCATCTGCGAAACGACGAACAACTCGCGATGAGTTCAAGGGGGAAGAATGAAATCAACTATCTGGATGGCGTTAGCGATTTGTCTGGTGTGTTTCAGTTCAGGGTGTGGTGGCTACAGCAGCGGCACCAATACTCCATTAAATCAAACTTTGGCCGGGACCTGGGATTTCACCTATGTTTCCTCGACAAGCGGCTCGGCTACCGTTTCTGGGACGTTCAGCCAAACCAGCGGCGCTTTCTCGGCAAACGTGGCACTCACCGGCACGTGCGCCACAACGGGGATGATTAGTGGCACCGTGACTGGCTCCGCTATCACCGGCACCCTCACGGAGGCCAGCCCGGAGACGATCAGTGTTATGGGAAACCTGGCCAGCAACGGCAATTCGGCTACCGGCACTTATCAGGTCATGTCTGCCACCGCTGCCTGCGCCACGGCCAGCGGCGACACCGGGACTTGGACCGGCAGGCGGACCGCTGTTCCCATTGGCCCTTACTCCGCCATGGTGCGCACGGCGGATCGCCTCCCGATGCAGGTCATCCTCAACCTCGACGGCGAACCCGGCTTGCTCACCGGCACCGCCAACTTCACCAATTCCGCATGCCTTCATTCCATCCATGTCACCGGAACGCAATCCGGCAAGCATCTAGAATTGAGCGGCGACAACGGAAACGATGGCTCGATTGTTTTTACCGGCATCGTTGATCCAGAAGCTAGAAATCTAATTCTCACTTCGGCGGTTTCCGGCGCTTGCCAATCCGAATCGGGCTCCGGCACCTTTACAAAGATGCAATAACCCTCGGAACAATAAATCGCACGCGCGCAAGACCCGGGTGCCAGCGTTACATCCGGGTCTTGCGTTTTTTCGTTTCACTCCTCAAGCGCTATCCGCAACAGTTCCATGCCCTGCCAGCCAGACTCACCAAACGCCTGCTAGAACAAGCTCCGTAGGCCCCTTCCCCGCCCATTACATCTTGGGCACTCTCTCCTTCTGAAGCTCACCAAACAAACGTCTGGCAGTTTACAGTTGCATTGGCTCGTACATTGCCGTACAAGCTATCTCATCTATTTCTTTTCAGTCATCTCGCGGCGGGCACCGCTCGCCACCGCTAGGGGTAGCGGAGAGACTGTTAGTAAATCCAAGGAGGCTCGGCATGCAACGCAGGCAGCCGTTGTTTGCGTTTGTGATTTTTTGTGTGGCAATTCTATTGGGCGCAAGTTTTGCGGTGGCCCAGGTCAACACCGCTACTCTCTCCGGAAACGTAATTGATCCGCAAGGTCTGGCTGTCCGCGGGGCAAAAGTCACCGTCACACTTCTCGCCACCGGTTCCGAGCGCTCCGTCAATGCCGACGAATCCGGCCACTACACTCTGGTCGGCCTCGTTCCCGGCATCTATAAACTCCGCGTTGAAACCGGCACCAATTTCGCTCCCTACGAACGGCCCAATGTGCAACTGACGGTCGGCGAGCAAGCCACCGCTAACATCACGCTACAACTGGGCACCCAGACCCAGACCGTTACCGTCACCACGGAAACTTCCCCTGTCGAAGTCACGCGCTCCGAAAGCTCGCAAACCGTCGAGCAGCGCCAGATTGACAATCTCCCCATCAATGGCCGCAACTACATCAATTTCACCTTGATCAATTCGCAAACTCTGCGTGACAACTCCAACGCCATCGGCCCTGCCCCGAATAGCGGCCTGAGCATCAGTGGTTCGCGCGCGCGCTCCAACATGGTCAGCGTTGACGGCGCCGACGCCGTCGATAACTCCGTCAACGGCATCCGCTCCACCGTTTCCCAGGAAGCCGTTCAGGAATTTCAGATGGTCCTCAGCAACTACAACGCGGAATACGGCCGCGCCACTGGCGGTGTCATCAACATCGTCACCAAAAGCGGCACCAACGATTTCCACGGCGACGTCTTCGGCTATCTCCGCAACAAAGCGTTTCAGGCTCGCAATCCCTTCTCGGTCGAAGTCGATCCGAGCGGCGATCTCATTCCCACCAAGCAAGCCTACACGCGCGTCCAGACCGGCACGGCATTCGGCGGCGCTCTCAAAAAAGACAAAACCTTTTTCTTCTTCTCTTACGAATACACCCAGCGCGAAGAAACCGGCTTCTCCAGCATCGGTCAAAACAATTTCGGCTTCACCACTGGCAATGTGAATTGCCTCCCTGTCCCGCTCAGCATGACTCCCGCGCAATTGGCCACGTATAACGCGACCATCACCGGGGCTGGCGGTTGCGCGAGTCCCTTCGTCGGGCCGGTCCTTCAGGCCGCCGTCGCCACCGGCGCCGCCACCAACGTCGCCGTAAACGGCGACCTCAACGTGAACGTCGACGGCACTCCGATCCCCATGACCACTCTCCTCTACGGTCCAGTGGTCGCGGCGTCTCTCCCCAACTCGAAATTCTTTCCAGGCTCCGTGAACTGTCCGCCAAACACAATTACTAGTAACGTAGCGTGTCCCGCCTCCGGTGTCGGCCTGGTGCCTCTCCCGGCCTCTTACGTCGGACTCGATTCCCTGCGCGGCAATTTCCCCATCGAAGAGAAAACCAGCCTCTGGTCCGCCCGCCTCGACCAACGCTGGAATAATCGCAACTCTTCTTTCATCCGCGTCGGCGTTTCTCCTTCCCTGGTCACCGGTATCCAGTCCACTTCTCAGAACCAGGTCCTCGGCCAGAACGCCGGTTCGCGTGTCGGCTTGAATCAGACCCGCGATTTCAACATCACCTTCCAGCACGACACCATTCTCAACGACACCGCGTTTAACGAGTTCCGATTCCAGTATTCCCGCCGCGGCATTCATTTCGGTTATTCGGATCTGCCGGGCGGCTCCAATATCGCCGTAAACATCCCGGGCTTCGGCTATTTTGGCCGTGAACCCTACTCTCCCGTCGACCGCATCGAGCGCCGCTTCCAGTTCTCCGATAACGTCTCCGTCACCCGCGGTCGTCACACTTTCAAATTTGGGGCGGATGCCAACCTCATTCAACTGCGTTCCAAGAAACAGCAGATCTTCCAGCTCGATTTCGGCGGCGACGTCAACTTTGGCGGCATTGACCTCTTCGGCAGCGGTTTGCCCGCCATCACCGGCCCCCAAGCCTATGGCCTTGGCATTCCGCAGACATACATTCAAGGCATCGGTTCTTCCAACACTCCCTTCGACAATCTTCCCTTTGGCTTCTTCGTCCAGGACACCTGGCGCGCCACCCGCAAACTCACCGTGAACTACGGCGTCCGCTATGACGTTGAAATCAGTCCGCTCTTTGCGCCCGCCACCGCCATCAACGCCGCCGCCGAAAAGCAGTTCGGCATCGTGGAAGGCATACCGCGCGACTACAACAACGTTGCACCTCGCTTCGGCCTTGCCTGGGACCCCAAGGGTGATGGCAAGACCGTCGTCCGCGCCGGCTACGGCCTCTTTTACGACCATCCGCTTCTGGCGATTGCCTTCGATTCCACCACTGCCGACGGCGGCCGCTCCGTCCAACTGCTTTCCATCGGCGGTGCCGCTTCGGCCTGCGGTATCGTCTCGGCAGCCCAAGCCCCCGCAGGCTACAACACCTGTGGCGGCAACCTCGATACCCCTGGAAACCTCAATGGTTCTTCCATTTTTCAGGGCGCGCTCAACGCGTTTCCTTCGATGTTCTATCAGCCAAATCAGCAGCGCTTTGACGCTCTCAACCCCAACTCGCTGTTCGCAAACCAAAACTATTTGGCTGCTGGTTTGCCGCTTCCCATTCTTCCCTTCACTCTTCCCGTCACCTCAAATTTCAAATACGGCTACGCGCAACAAGCCAACCTCACTATTGAGCATGTCATTGCCGGCAGTTGGAAGATGAGCGCGGGCTATCAGTGGACGCGCGGAACTCATCTCAATCGCCCCATCGACATCAATCCAACCGACCCTGTGCTTCTCACTTCCAACGAAGCCAGCGCCGTCGCAGTGGGATTGGCTACCCAAGGCAGCAACCCGCTGGGCATCATCGTTCCTTCCACGCCGAACGGCGTTTGCGCCGGTGGGATTCCTGTTTACAACGTTCCCGGTGGCGGCAGCATTGCCTTCGCGACTCCAACTGGCCAGCCTCTGGCTCCAGGCGCACTCGGCCTCGGTTACACGGGGGCGAGTTGCGGCGGCACACCCGTCGGCTTCATCGGCACCCCTGCTTTCTTTAACTATTTCCGGAAGTCAGGTCCAAACCCGTCTTTCGCTCCCGGCGTGGGCGCGGCCCTGAGTGGTCCCGGTGGACCTTGCAACGGAGTCCCCCCAAATCTACTTTTGAGCTGCGGCTTCTCCGTCCAACAATCCCTCGCGCATGCAGCAGGCTATCCTGTTGGCGGCGTGCCTGTACCCTTCAACAGCATTGATGCCCAGAACTCCGACGCCGCCTCCTGGTACAACGCTCTCACCATCAACTTGGAAAAGAGCTTCTCGCACCACTTCACCCTGCTCTCCAGCTATACTTGGTCGCACTCCATCGACAACGGCACCGACCTGCAGTCGACCCTCGAGCCTCAGGACAGCCGCTTTGGCTACCTCGAGCGTGCCAACTCGGTCAACGACCAGCGCCATCGCTGGGTCACCAGCGGCGTTTTCCAAACCTCCCCTCACAAAGGCGGTGACTCGTTCGCTCAGGCGTTCTTGAGCGATTTCACGTTTGCTCCACTTGTTGAAGTCTCATCGGGCAGGCCGTTCAACGTCATCACCGGCCAGGATATTCGCTTGCTCTTCAGCTCCGAGGGGGTCCGCCCCGATCGCGGCGGCGCCACAATTTCACCCTTTATTCATGGCGCCAGTTTCGGCCTTCCCACTGTTTGTCTCACCAACGACAAACAACCTTTCGTCTCTCCCGCGGCCCCCTTCGGCTGCTTCGGGAACCTCGGACGCGACGCTTTCACGTCGCCCGGATTCTTCCAATTCGATCTCCGCGTCTCCAAGGGGATCAGCTTCGGCGAACGCTTCCGTCTCGATCTCATCGCCGATGCCTTCAACCTGTTCAACCACACCAATATCACCGGCGTGAACCAGCTCTGCGACCCCACCGCGGGCCCCGTCTGCGCTGCAGGCCAGCCAAGCGCCGCCTTCGACGCTCGCCAATTCCAGTTCGCCCTGAAACTCAACTGGTAGCTCCCCAAACAATCTTTCAATCAAACAAAAGAGGCCCCGGCAAAAACCGGGGCCTCTCTCTTTTTTCCTCTGTGAACTCTGTGAGTTCTCTGTGTCCTCTGTGTTGAAATCTTCTCTCTTCCTACCTCGGCAGCAACCATTTCCCGTACACCGGATACGCTGCCCACTCTCCCCGGTTCGCTCTGATCGCGTAAACCACTCCCAAAATCACATTCACCACCCACCCGCTCATAAATCCCAGCCAGATAAATGGAAAAAAGTAAAAGAACGCGGGCGGCGCTTGGCTATGCGGCTGAGGCGGGTTATGAATCAAGCTCGTCATCATCACCACGAAAAAAACCGCCATGAACGCAAAAACCACTCCTAGATAAATCGCGTGCCAGATCAGCGCCTGCAGCGAATGAAACCTCACAAACCTCGAATTCTGCTTCACGCAAAAAATCACCAGCGGCCCGATGAATCCCGTGAACGCCATCAGCAGATGCGCCAGCATCGCCATCGTCCGCTCATCCTCCGTCGGCGCTTCCAACCCCACGACCCCGGTTCCGCTCGTCATCCGCTCCTCCTCAACCCAATTCCCGATTGAGGATACCATCGCCCATCGCGCTCTTCACCAATCACTAGTCACCAATCACCAGTCACCGTTAATGACTCTCCGTCGCCCCCGCCGCCGGCTGGAACTTCTTAATCAAAAACACCAGCGGCACGCCCATCAATACGATCCACCCCAACGCCGTGAAGCAATCCAGAAATCCTTGAAACGCCGCCTGCCTCTGCAGCAGCGCAAACGCCTGCGCCTGCGCATGCACCGCCGCATCCGCCGGCGTAAACCCATGCGCGGAGAAATACCCGCATAGATTGGCCAGCAATTGCCGGAACCGCTCATCCAGCGGCGTCGTGTGCGCCACCAGCACGCTCTGGTGATACTGCGTCCTCCGCGCCAGCAGCGTTGTCACAAACGCGATCCCGAAGCTCCCGCCCTGGTTCCGGAAAAGATTCGTCAGGCTCGAAGCCTTGTTGTTTTTGCTCTTCGGCAAATTCGAATACGCCAGCTGACTCACCGGCACAAACAGCGTCGCAATTCCCAATCCCTGCAGCGCCCGCGCCCACGCTTCATGCCGGTAGTCCGTCGCCAGCGTAAAACTCGCGAAGTGCCACATCGCCAGTGCAAACACGAAATATCCGAACGCCAGCAATTTCTTCACTCCCAGCTTAGGCAGAATGCGTACCACCACCGGCGCCAGCATCACAATGACAAATGCCCCCGGCCCCAGCACCAGCCCCGCGTCCGTCGCCGTATACCCATACAGCCGCTGCAGCATCTGCGGAATCAGGACCGTAGATCCGTACAGCGTAAATCCAAATAAAAAGTAGAATATATTCGCCAGCGCAAAATTCCGGTCGCCCAGCAATCGAATCTCCACCACCGGGTCCGGATGCCGCCACTCCCACGCAATCGCAAAAATCAGCGCGGTCATCGCCACCGCAAAAAAGCACACAATAAAATTACTTTCGAACCAGTCCTCCGTCTGCCCCCGGTCCAGCACCACC
>Ga0210399_10004916_pt1 | contig 10381 bp, 10 predicted proteins | sample IncBWC14MmetaG_FD_150865 | JGI IMG/M metagenome (GOLD analysis project Ga0210399, IMG submission 150865) | Forest soil microbial communities from Barre Woods Harvard Forest LTER site, Petersham, Massachusetts, United States - Inc-BW-C-14-M | ecosystem: Environmental > Terrestrial > Soil >...
GCAGGTGCGCGGCAATTCTTCTTTCTTGATTACCACCGGCACGGCGATTTGCGGCGGCAGCGCTATCGCCGCGATCGGCCCGATTCTGCAAGCGAATGAAGAAGAAATGGCGGTATCCCTGGGGACAATCTTTATTTTGAATTCCATCGCCCTGCTGATTTTTCCGCCGATCGGAAACGCGCTGCATCTTTCGCAGCCGCAATTCGGATTGTGGGCCGCGCTAGCGATTCACGACACGAGTTCTGTTGTTGGCGCTAGCACCAAATATGGCGCGCAAGCATTGCTTATCGGCACAACCGTTAAGCTGGCCCGCGCTTTGTGGATCGTTCCGCTAGCGTTCGCGACGGCGGTGATAATGCGTGCTCGCTCGAAAGATGTCGGCGACGGCAAGAGGAGTCTGCGGATTCAATTTCCCTGGTTCATCGCCCTTTTTGTGCTTGCTGCAGTTCTCAATACGTATCTTCCCTCATTCGAACGACCCGCTAAGTGGCTATTCACATTGGGACGGCTGGGGCTCACGGCTACACTCTTCCTCATTGGCAGCGGCATTTCGCGCGCCACGCTGAAAGAGGTGGGTTGGCGGCCACTACTTCTCGGAGTGCTGCTGTGGCTGGGGGTGGGGCTCACTTCGCTATACTGCATTCGAACCGGATTGATTGCGTTCTAACCCGGGGGTGATCCGAGATTGGATTGAATTGAAGATAGGGCAGGCTGGCTAAGTTTATTGCGGGCGGCTTGCCGAAGGGGAATTTGGGTATTACACTCGCGCGCATCTCTGGCAGGACATTCGAATGGAGGCAAATCATGAATCGGCGCATCAGTATCGTGGCAGTGGTCTTGATAGTGGCGGGAGTTTTCACGGTGCGAGGAGTGTTTTCGCAAGCTCCGCCGCAATCGGCACGAAAAGTGATCAAGCTCGCAGGTGGCCCCATAACAGCGCCATTCAGCGACGGCATTCTTGCAGGGAACACGCTGTATCTGGCGGGAAGAATCGGCATCGATCCGAAAACGGGCAAAGTTCCGGAGAAAATAGAAGACGAAGTCAAATTGTTGCTGGATGGCGAAAAAGAAGTCCTGGCTCAGGCGGGAATGACGATGGATGATCTGGTGTACGTGCAAATTGCGTGCACAGATTTGTCGCTATTTCAGAAGTTCAATCCGATTTACGCGAGCTACTTTTCGACGAAAGATTATCCGGCGCGCGAATTCATCGGTGCGGGATCGCTCCTGGCCGGGGGCCACTTCGAACTGCAAGCCATCGCAGTGAAGAAGTAAGAGAAATCCTGGCACTGCCTGGCGAGGTCGGATCGATTTTGCGCTCCAGGAGGGCTTGACGAGGGCGTAGGTGAGGTGAATTTCCAGCCGAGATATGCCCATATACAGTCACAGAGTTATTGACGCTATTTGGTATAATGTCCATATATAGGCATTCTACAAGCCCCCTGAATCCTGTCTGAATGTTGTAAGTCTTTATTTTACAGCTACTTACATATGAATGGATTTTAGCATTGGATGGCGATCCCTGTGCATCTAACGGATACGGGTGTGACGGAATCAATGCTGAGAATTACAACAGAAAAAAAACGCGGAAAGACTTCATTGAGTGTCGAGGGGCGGCTCGCAGGGCCCTGGGTTGCGGCGCTGGAGCAATGCTGGCGAGAGCTGCATGCGGCGTCGCCGCGCGAGAAGTTTCACATTGACCTTTGCGGCGTGAGCTTCATTGATGCGGCGGGAAAAGTGTTGTTGATGGAAATTTACCGGCAAGGTGGCCGGCTGGTCGCCGTGGGCTGTCTGAACCAAGCGATCGTGCACGACATCGTGGCAGGCGAGAAGCAAGAGGGACGCCAAGCGGGGAAGGAGCGCCGCAAGTCGTCACACATCATTTTCTATACGATTTTTTTCAGTTTGCTGGCGGGGCCGGCAATGACACACGCCCAGGGCACTAACAAGCCGAGCGCGCTGGCGGGGAATGCACCCACACAGGTCTTGCGGCTAACGCTGGACCAAGCGGTGGGGCTGGCGCTGAAGCAGAATACGACGGCGCAGATCGCGATTTTGCAAGCGGCGCAGAGCGAACAGGACAAAAACATTTCGCGCGCCGACTTGTTGCCGCAAGCGAGTGCGAAAATTTCGGACGAAGCGGAAAAAGTGAACTTACTGGCACAGTTCGGCGGCAGGACGCCGTTTCCCAACTTTCCCAAGACGCTTGGACCGTATCAAATTTTCTCCGCGGGGCCGAGCTTCGGGGCGCCGGTATTCGACCTGACGCTGTGGCGCAGATACCAAGCGGCGCGGGACACGTTCAATGCCAGCAAAGCGAACAGCCTCTCGACGCGGGAACAAGTGATTTTGCTGGTGGTTTCGCAGTACATCGGGACGCTGCGGGCGATGGCCAATGTTGAAGCATCGCAATCGCGCGTGACTCTGGCGCAAGCGCTGTACGAACAAGCGGCAGATTTGCAGAAAGAAGGCGTGGGCACGGGAATCGACACGCTGCGCGCTAACGTGGAGTTGCAAAACGAGAAGCAGCGCCTTATCCAGGCCGAAACCGATCGCGATTCGTCGCTGTTCGGTTTGAGCCGTCTGCTGAACCTGGACCCGCGGCAGGCGATTGAGCTAGGAGACTCGCTGAGTTTCTTCGACACGCCTCAGCCGGAAGTCGAGCCGAGCATGGAACTGGCGCTGGCGGAGCGGCAAGAGTGGAAGTCGCTCGAATCACAAATTATGGCGGCGCAAAATCAAAAGAGAGCGTCCTCGGATTCGCGGCTGCCTTCGGTGCGGTTCGACGGGGATTTCGCGTACGTAGGAACTTCGGGAAACACGGCGCTGCCGACCTACACGTATCAAGCGAGCGTGAATATGCCGCTGTTTACGGGTGGACGGATCCACGCGGAGATGGTGCGCGACGACCTGGAGATCAAGAAGCTGGAGCAGCAGAAAGACGATTTGCGAAACCAGATCGCGCTGGACGTCAAGACGGCGCTTCTGAACCTGCAATCGGCGCGTAGCGAAGTGCAAGTGGCGAACCTGGGCGTGCAGCTTTCGAAAGAAGAAGTGGACCAGGCGCGGGACCGCTTCAAAGCGGGAGTGGCGAACAACATTGAAGTGATCCAGGCGCAGGATTCACTGGCGCGCGCCAATGACAACCAGATCGTGGCGTTGTACCGCTTCAACCAGGGGCGCGCAGACCTGGCGCGTTCGATCGGGCAAATGGAAAAAGTTTACGCAAAGTAGGCCGAGGAGACCATGAGCATTGAGATCGAAGTCGGGCTGGAAAATGCGACAAAGGCGCCGAGGGTTACGGAAGAAGAGTTGAAGCTTGAGGAGGCGCCGAAAGGGTTGGCGAATCCCAATGTGAGGCGGCTGCTTTTTGCGGGCGGGGCCGTAGTACTGGCAGCGATCGTGGGACTGTTCGTGTATTTCCATAACCGCGAGACGACGGACGACGCGCAAGTGGATGGGCATATCACGCCGATGGCTTCGAAAGTTTACGGGCGAGTGGCGCAAGTTTTGGTGGATGACAACCAGCCGGTGAAAGCGGGGCAAGTGCTTGTGAAGATCGATCCGCGGGATTATCAGGCGGCATTGGATCAAGCGAAAGCTTCACTGATGTTGGCGGAGAGCGAAGCGCGTTCGGCGGGAGTGGACGTGCCGCGGACAAGGGAAAACGTGGCCAGCGGGAATTCGAGCGCGGATGCGCAGTTGCTGGGTGCACAAGCAGACCTGGCGCGGGCGCAGGCGACGTATGAGCAGGCGCAGACGGCGGATTTGGCGTGGGCACAAGACAACGTGGACAAGAGCCACGCGAATGCGGAGCTGGCCAAGGCGGATTTGGCGCGTTACCTGCCGTTGATGGAGAAGGGCGAGATTTCGAAGCAGCAGTACGACGCGGCGAAAGCCAATGCAGATGCGAGCGAGAGCGCGCTGAAGGCCGATCAGGAAAAACTGGCGCAGGCGCACCGCAACGTGGATGTGACCAAGGCGCAACTGGATGCGGCGAACGCGCGAGTCGGGCAGGCGCGCGCGGGAGTGGCTTCAGCGCTCGCGGACGTTAAACAAGTGGGCATGAAGACCGCTGATGCACAGGCGAAGCTTGCCAAGGTGGAACAGGCGCGGGCATTGCTGGATGCGGCGCAGCTTAACTTGAGTTACACGGAAATTACCGCGCCGGTCGACGGCGTGGCGACGCATAAACAAGTGGAGACGGGACAGATCGTGCAGGCGGGTCAAGGGCTGCTCGTGGTCGTGCCGCTACAGAACGTGTGGGTGACGGCGAACTTCAAAGAGACGCAACTGAAGAACATGAAGGCGGGACAAAAGGTAGAAGTAACAGTGGACACCTACGGGAAAACGTTCAGCGGGCACGTGGATTCGATTGCAGGAGCGACGGGGGCGGTGTTGAGCCTGCTGCCGCCGGAAAACGCCACGGGGAACTACGTGAAGGTGGTGCAGCGGATACCAGTAAAGATCGTGCTGGATCCGATACCCGCAGAAAAGGCCATTTTACGGCCGGGAATGAATGTGGATGCCACGGTGATCACGAATTAGGGGAATAAGGATAGGGTTTCTGGCGGTTATACGTAGAAACAATAGGGCCAGGGATGAAAAGGGATGCGCGACAGGATTTTAGCCAAGCTGAGGATGCCGGACGGGACGATCAACCCCTGGGTGATCGCCGTTACGGTAACGCTGGCGACGTTCATGGAGGTGCTGGATACCTCCATTGCGAACGTGGCGCTGCCGCACATCGCGGGGAATTTGTCGGCGGGGCAGGACGAATCCACGTGGGTGCTGACGTCGTATCTTGTTTCGAACGCGATCGTGCTGCCGCTGTCGGGCTGGTTTTCGGGATTAATCGGACGGAAGAAGTTTTACATGACGTGCGTGGCGATTTTTACGGTGAGCTCATTTTTGTGCGGGCTGGCGCCGAGCCTGGGCGTGCTGGTGATTTTCCGGATTCTGCAGGGCGTGGGCGGCGGAGGATTGCAGCCGAGCGAGCAGGCGATTCTGAACGACACGTTTCCGCTGGAGAAGCGTGGCATGGCGTTTGCAGTATACGGGCTAGCCGTCGTCGTAGCCCCCACCATCGGCCCATGGTTGGGCGGGTGGATCACCGACAATTTTTCCTGGAGATGGATTTTTTACATCAATGTGCCAGTGGGAATCATTTCGCTGTTGTTGACGAATTTTTTGGTAAGCGATCCGCCGTACATGAAAAAAGCGAACCTGAAAGCTGGATTCCGGATCGACTACATCGGGATCGGGTTGATCAGCCTGGGCTTGGGGAGCATGCAGATCATCCTCGACAAAGGGCAGAGGGAGGACTGGTTCGCGTCGAAGTTCATCGTGGTGTTCTTCTTGCTGATGCTGGTGGGGATTATCGCGGGAATTCTTTGGGAGTTGCGGGAAAAAGAGCCGGTGATCGACCTGCGCATGCTGAAAGACCGCAATTTCGCGATTGCGACCACGACGATGTTTTTCCTGGGATTTGTACTGTATTCGACGACGGTGTTGATTCCACAGCTCTTACAGCAGTTATTGGGGTACACGGCGCAACTGGCAGGAATGGCGCTGTCACCGGGCGGGGCGGTGATCATGTGCATGATGCCCATTGTGGGAATACTGGTGTCAAAAGTGGACACCCGGATACTTATTGCGTTTGGCTGCATCATATCGGCGTCCGCGTTGTTTGTGATGGCGGGATGGGACCTCGGGCTGGACTACGGGCACGCGGTGCGGGCGCGCATGCTGCAAAGCTTCGGTCTGGCGTTCTTGTTTATTCCGATCAATGTATCGGCGTTCGCATACGTGCCGAAGGAAAAAACCAACATGGGCACGGGAATCATCAACCTGGCGCGGAATATTGGCGCGAGCGTGGGGATCGCGACGGTGACGACGCTGCTGGACCGGCGATCGCAGTTTCATCAAGCGCGGCTGATGGAGCACGTCAACGGATACAGCGCGGCGTATCGCAACATGCTAAATGGAACGCAGGCTCGATTGATCTCTGCTGGTTCGACGGCGGCGCATGCGAGCGCGCAAGCGCACGGAATGATTTACGGCACGATCCAACGGCAGGCGGCGATGCTGGCATTTCTCGACAATTTCAAGATGCTCGGATGGGTTTTTTTCGCGGTGATTCCGATTCTCGTGCTGATGAAGAAACCGAAAGCCCGGGCGGGAAGCGTTCCGGTTCACTAAGGGAAGAAGTTTTGCGCGATGGGGTCGCGCAGCGGATTTGAATCAAAGGGGGCTACCATGGCAACGCAAGCGGCAGTGGCAATACAACCGAATGAAGAGAAGCTGATTCGCGCCGGGCAGCGCGGCGACGAGAAGGCGGTGGAAACCCTATTCCTCCGTTACCAGCGGCCGTTGTTTCAAACGGCTCTGCGGGTACTGGGGAACACGGAGGACGCGGAAGACGCGCTGCAGGACGGGCTGCTCTCGGCGTATCGCAATCTGAAGCGATTCGAAGGGCGGTCGCAGTTTTCAACGTGGTTGACGCGCATCGTGATCAACGCAGCGCTGATGCGGCGGCGGAGCGCGAAGTCGCGTCCGGCGGTTTCGCTGGACGAAACTCCGCGCGAGGACGAACTGCCGGCCGCAGAGCGCTTCGCGGACGACGGGCCGAACCCGGAGCAGGTGTTCGCGAGCACGGAGATTCGCGAGATGATCAGCGAAAATCTGGACGAACTCTCACCGCTACTGCGGACGGCGTTCGTGCTGCGCGAAGTCCAGGGCTATTCGACGGGCGAAGCGGCCAAGAAGCTGGGCGTCACAGAGAACACTCTGAAGGCGCGGTTGTGGCGCGCGCGGCACCAACTGGCCGAGCGGCTGGGACGGCGTCTGCGCCGGATGAAGGACGACATGACCGGCGGGATGGGCGATCCGGAGTGCAGCTACTGCTGAAGAATGGGGTTTAGGACGTAAAGGAAGTTGAGGAAGTTAAGGAAACAAGGCCGGCGAAGTCGCCGGCCTTGTTATTTTGGTGCGACGTAGGAAGGATTCCTGCCCTTGCGACTAGCGGGAAGCGGCGACGTAGCGACCGAGGACGCGGAGCTCGCTGGTGGCGGCACGGACGTCAGTGAGGGCTTGGTCGAGGCGGGCAACATCGCTGGCTTCGACATCAATGAAAAACTGATATTCCCAGGGGCGGCCGTGAATGGGGCGGCTCTCGATCTTGAGCAGATTCACGCCGTGCTTCGCGAACGGCTCAAGCGAAGCAAGTAGCGCACCGGGTTGGTGGGCGAGGCGCATGGCGAGAGAAATCTTGCGGGCCGCGGGCGAGAGCCAAGCGGCGGCTTCTCTTTCTGGAACCAGGAGGACGAAGCGAGTGAAATTCTCGGCATTGTCCTGGATGCTTTGGGCAAGAATTACGCCTTTGTAGTGCTCGGCGGCGCGGCGCCCGGCGATCGCGGCACAGGACTTGTCTCCACGGGAAAGAACTTCGCGAACGCTGCCGGCGGTATCTTCGGCGGGCACGCGCTTCCATTGGGGGTGCGTGGCAAAGAAGCGTTCGCATTGTGCCAAAGCCATGGGATGCGAAGCGACGGAGCGAATATCGTTGAGCGAGGTGCCAGGAGCGGCGATCAACTGCATCTCGATGGGCAGAATCGTTTCAGCCACAATCGCAAGCCGAGTCTCCATCAGCAGATCAAACACGCGAACCACGGAACCGGCCAATGAATTCTCGACGGGAGCCAGAAGGGCATCAGCGGATCCTTCGGGGACAGCGGCGAAAGCACCCTCAAAGGTGGTGCGAGGCACGGTGGTAATGGAATCGCCGAGAAGCTGGATGGCGGCGGCTTCGCTAAAAGCGCCGGGTTCGCCCTGGAAGGCTACGCGCGCGGTCGTGCGATCGGATGGAGTCATAGGCTGGGGGTATCTTGCAATAAGCGGCACAAAACAAAAAGCGGAGTTTCTTGAGCGAACGGCAAGAGATCTAACATTTTCAGTAAGCGCCCCTGGGCGGGCTGTCCGCCGAGTTCGCCGTGCGCTGGAGTTCCCCTCAGCGGTATAATTCCAGCTTCAGATCTTGAGGAGTTCCCATGAAGAGACCGGAGTCAACGGAGTACGCGGAATTTTACGCAGGTTATGTGTCCAAAGTTCCGGGAACCGACGCCGTAAGTGTTCTCGAATCCCAGCGTTTGCAAATGGTGCAGTTGTTTGCGGGGAGAAGCGAGCGGGACGGCAGTTTTCGCTACGCGCCAGGAAAATGGACGGTGAAGGAAGTTCTCGGGCACATTACCGATGCCGAGCGCATTTTTGCCTACCGGGCGTTGCGCATCGCGCGCGGCGACCAGACGCCGCTTGCATCATTCGAACAGGACGACTATGTCAAGAACGGGGGATGCGGCGAACGCACGCTTGCCAGCCTGGCCGAAGAGTTTGTGCTGGTGCGCGCCGCAAGTATCGCGCTGTTTCGCTCGTTTTCCGAGGAAGCCTGGACGCGGCGCGGAGTCGCCAGCCAGAAAGAAGTGACCGTTCGCGCGCTGGCTTTCATCACCGCCGGCCATCAAATCCACCACCGCATCATTCTAGAAGAGCGCTACTTCCCGGCGATTCCGCGCGCCTGAATCGAAGACCACATTATGGCCGGACGCAGGAGTGATCGACGTAAACGCGTTGATACGGCAAATTGTCGCGCGAATGTTCATTGCGCGTGGCTCTGAGAGCTGGCTGAAATACCGGCTGCAGTGAGGCAGTTGCGGGGCAAGCGCGAGATTCAAGGCTAGTCGTCCGAAGGCTTTTAGCCGGCTTGAGGAGGAAGAATAGCAGGATCGCCGCAAGGGTGATCATGAAAGCGGCGCAGAGTACCGCGGCAGCTCCCTGGTTCAGGGGATTCGCGAAGGCATCCTCAAGGATGTAGAACCCGCCACAAAGAAAAGTGATCACGACAAATCCGGCAAGCCCGCCGAACGTGCGCGCGAGGCCGCCGCGAGCGACCAGAGATTTGGGAGCATGCGCACTCAAGGCGTGTTGGAAGAACCCAATGCGCATGCCTCAATCCTCCGGGGAATCCCGGTGAACGAGAGCGGGCTCTCGAACTTTCAGGAAATCGAGATAGCGAAAGACGGGCGGAGAATAGCCCTTCTTCATAATGCTGCCGCAGGCGCAGCGCGGGTTTTGGCCCGCGATTTCACCGTTGGATTCCACCAGTACCGTGCAACCGCACGCTGGATTGATGCAATGCCAGCGCTCCCCGGATTTCATGACCATGGCCCCTATTCCTCCCTTCGCCAGAACGGCTGGATGTCCGCAAAGGCAATCGCAGATCGGGCCCGTTTTATACGGGGCGCTAACATACGGTTAAGTTAATAGGAAAGCAAGGAAAAATTTAATGACTATAATATATATAACTAGTACTGGCGTGTAGGGGGATGTGGTACAGCGCCGCAGTGGAGGAACTTCGCTGGCACGGGTTACCGGACAAGTGGCGGAGTTGGCCTGTTCCACTTGGATCGATAACGCGTTAGTGGAACAGCCCAAGACTTATCAGTTCGGTCCGAAGCGCGGCGGCGTCCGTAAATACGATGCCATGCATACCAAAGGTCTTCGCTGCCTCCACGTTGGGTTCGCGGTCATCGATGTAAACAGTCAAGGCAGGGTCGATTGCGAAAGTCTCCAGGAAAAGCTTGAAAATGCGTGGATCAGGTTTCAGCAGTTTCACGTCGCCAGAAAGCATAACTCCCCTGAACCACTTCAAAAACTCGAACCGCTTCAGAGCGGCAGGGAAGGTCTCAGCAGACCAGTTGCTCAGCGCATACAAGGGAACTCTGTGAGAATTTAGCTTCGCGAGGATGTCAACAGTGCCAGAGATCGGCCCGGCTAGCATCTCGTCATACCGCCGGACCCAGGCATCAATCAACGGTGCCTTATGCGGATGAACCACCTTCAGTGAAGAGCAGGCATCGGCAAACGGGCGGCCAGCGTCCTGTTGTTCGTTCCAGGATTGCGTACACACGGTGGCGAGAAACTCCTCCATCGCTTCTGTGTCGCCATCAAAAAGCTTGCGATACAAATACCGCGGGTTCCAATCAATTAGAACGCCGCCGAGATCGAACACGGCGATGGAGCATTCAGCCATGAGGAGAAAAATTCTAACTGAGAGAACGACTCCGGTCGAGGTGTTCCGTATTCAGCGAGTGTGCCTTTCAGTGGAAGTGTCAGCCGACGGGAAGACGCTGACAATGACCATGCATATCTCGGGAGGCAACGCGCCGAACGCGCGAGTCTTCGACCGAGAGTGAAACGCGGCAATGGATTTGGCGACGATCCTGATTCAGGGTTGCAGTGAGACGATGTAGGCCGTGAGGTCGACGATGTCCTGATCCGTAAGGTGCGCGACGATAGGCTTCATGAGAGCGGCATAACGGCCGTC
>Ga0210399_10004919_pt1 | contig 10378 bp, 7 predicted proteins | sample IncBWC14MmetaG_FD_150865 | JGI IMG/M metagenome (GOLD analysis project Ga0210399, IMG submission 150865) | Forest soil microbial communities from Barre Woods Harvard Forest LTER site, Petersham, Massachusetts, United States - Inc-BW-C-14-M | ecosystem: Environmental > Terrestrial > Soil >...
AAACTATATAAATAAAATAAATGATGTTGTCAAGTTTAAAAATATAATTGATGGTCATTTGGCATGTTTAAAAGATAAATTTAAAAAACAGTTTGATCTAAATGATGATATGAATAAAATAAAAGACACATTACGCATGACAATTTTGCCGATTGTCATATCATATAATGACAGTAATTATACACATGTGACATTTGCAAATAAATTACGTATAAATGATACACATGTCTATAAAACAATCACAGAATATACAAATATTTATGAAATGATGTCGAGATTACGAAGTCTAGTTAAACTATTTGGAGTTAAATTTTTCATTAAACATGATATTAAAATCATAAGTAGTCATGATTTTGAATATTTATCATATAAAGACAAAACTGATTATTATTCAACTGTATTGGCTCAGGTAATAAATATTATTAAATCTGTGCATAATACAATTGTTGACTATTGCAGCACTATGGAATATTTAAACAATATATCAGATATAATTGATGAAAGTAATAATATATTGTCATCAGAAGATGATAGTAATACAACAATAGTAAATTTTTTTCCGGATATTGATTATTCAGATTCAATTGAATTATTTAATTGCGCAGATGATTTTGGATCAACTGATGATCATAAATCAGTTGCGGATACCGATTCGATTGATATGAGCGAAATTTCATAATATTAAAGAGAAAATGCAGTACCGGCAAGACCGCCCATGATACGTAAAATATTATAATTAACGGCATATACAGTTATATCATATGTGTCAGATCCGGATAATGTTGCCATAAATGCGTCGGTTACAACTGTATTTAATGCAGTATAATTAATGCGTGTAAAATTACATGTACCGGATGGTTGATGTTCTTCTGGATATAATGCAAATGTATATACATTGATACCATCTGCCGGAGTATTAGACCAGTTTTCATAAGGTTGTACATAATTAAAATAATTCCCACTAATAACATTAAATCTATCAACACCATTAATTTGTATATTTGCAGATTTTATTGGGTTGTTTGTACCATCAGTATTCGTACTATAAACACCAAATAATGGATCTGTCGATAAATTATATATATTAACTGTTTTAGCTTTTTTAACAAACCAGATTATCTCTTTACACGGATAAAAGAAACGAACTGGACATGTAAAACTTTGTGTTTGAATACCGGTGAATGTGTTGACTTGTACTTGTTCAAATAAATATTCATGAACGGACTGTGCAAATTTACGACGTTCTTCATTGTCAAGAAAGACATAATCAACAAATAAAGATATATTATTGAGTTCAAGAATATTGGTTAAAGTGTTGCCAGAATTATTGTAATCAGTAATGACACAATGTTCGACGGGGTTCAGTTTGACAACTATTTGGACATCGCAATATCTCATAGCAACAACTGGTAAGGCTAATGTATTGTTTCTACAAAATGAAAAATATAATGGAATATTTAAAACGGTCAATGGTTTAGTGGCACGATTATAAGTTGTTAAAGCGGGTATATCACCAATCATTTTGTTATATGTTGACTGCATTTTAAAGTTATTAGTGAGTTCATACCATATATTTATCCAATCACTAAAATGTTGATCAATACGTTGACCGGCAATTTGTAGTTCTATATTATCATAAATAAAATGACCAATACGATCAATCCATGCAAAATTATAGTTCGTGTTACTCAGATCATTTAGTGTATTTTGTGCGGTCAATACAAGTGCATATAAACTATTATTATTGGATTGCAGATAATTATATATAGAAAGTGATTGAGCTCGCATTGCATTTAATTTTTGTGAAGTGCTTAATGAATTGTTATTAGATATATCCGTTATGATTTGATTTATATTAGTACTATTAACAATTAGTGAAGCAATAAGTAGTGATATATTGTTGAATGCAACGATATCAATCTCAGCATTAAAATAAAAATTAACCTCGGCAGCTATGTTGGCCGGATTGGCATTAACTGGTAAAAGTTCAGTTTGTATTAAATTATATGCGCCAAGAATAAATCCCGCATAAGTTTGTAAATTCGTGTAATTAGTTACAGCAGTGTTATATGCTGTGGTTGCAGTTGCGATTGCTGTCTGATCTAGTGGTCGAATTAAATTTATTTCTGGGAGTTCAACACGTAGATACATACGATAAACAAGATCACCAGGATTAGATAATGTACAATGTAATGTTTCACCAAAATTGACGATACCTTCAAAACTTTCCTCAATTGATTCTATACTGAAATTAGTGTGACGTCTATACACAATTTTAAAAAATGTAATTTCTGGATTACCAGTTAAAAATATATCTTGTGCACCATAAGATGCTAATTGTATTAAACCTCCGGGCATAAATATATAGATATGGGTGATTAAAAAATAACGAAAAATATACAAATAATTCAATATATATAAATTATTTGGATAAAGTATTGTCCCGGTCTTATGTGCTCGGATAGAACTCCCAACCAACATGATTGCATATTTTTTTCCACGTTTTATCTTGCACCTGTAATTTTGTGCGACTTTTGAGTAATAAGAATGACGGCAAAAAATCATCTAATTCGAGTAGCTCACAAAATTTATGTAAAATATATGAATAACTCAAAAAATTTTTACGTTTTTCTGGTCCAGAACGGGGACAATATAATGCAAATGGTTCTTCGATTTGTTTAAACATTTGGCATAATTTTTCTTCGATTTCTCTGTTCATTGATAGTGGTGGTAATCCATTTAATTTGCTGATAATATGAGGTATATGTTCGAACAGTTTGTTTAAACCTAATTTTTTGAGTATTTTTTTCATTTTTTCCGGTTTGAGTAATGCAAGATTTGTCATTCTCTCTTTTTTAAGTTCTAATAATATACTATCATATACATCCTGAGGTATTTCGGTACTTTCACGTGCCTGAGTGTGTGAAAGCCATTCTCTAAAATGATTAATACGTTTATATGGATATGCATTAATTTCTTGAAATGTGTCTTTGAAATTAGGACGTTCATTTTCAAATGTTAAAGTGTCGGTGACGCCACATATACGACATATATGATTGCCATCGCAATTTATAATTTTCTCTATGTTACATATATTACATATTTTAACAAAATAGTTAGTTTTTGGTATAATTTTTTTATCGACAACCTGCTGATAGTTTTCTAATAGTTTTTTTTTGTTGGTAATAATATTATTCACATCATTTTTTGCAACACAAACGATGGGTTGCGCCGGTTCAATTTCACTGTTGAAAAAGTTGTGTATGACAGCATTATCTATTTTAGTGACAGGTACAACATTATATAAATTATCATAATAGTTTGTCAGTATGTCAACAGTTTGTGAATAATAAGTTAATTCATCAACACAGTTATCAATATCATTAATTTTTTGTTGTAAGGTTGATATTTCGGTTTTAATAGATGATTTCAAACGTACATCATCACTTGTTGGATGTTTATTTTCTTCTAATATATTTAATCTACTTTTAAGGTTAACAAGGGATAATTTCAAATTGGATATATTTTTAGTGTTAGTATTAAATTCAGATAGCATTTCGTTGTGACGTTTGTCAAGTGATGACACAACTTTGTTATTACGTTTTATAGTTTTCTTTTGCTTTAACATAATATATAAGTTATATAACCATTTAGTTTTTAAGGTAAGATAATTTATTTGTATTATAAATAACAAAATTTGGAATTTATATTTAGAAAAACATAAGGTTCGTTAAATGTATGAATATAATATATACGATAGTAAATATGAACGAACGAGATAAAATATTGTTAATAGTTAAAGTTGTGGTTATATTTAATGCGATAACAACAGGTTGGGATGTTAAACAAATAACGGATAAATCATTTGAATTGACGAAAAAGAATTACGATGAATTTAATTTTAATACATTTATGGAAACAATAACTGCAGATATAGTTTGCTAAGTGAATATATATGATAACTCAATTTATGAGATGGTAATATCATCTCATAAAATAGCGATAATGGGATTGGCGAACAAAATAAATATAATAAAAAAGGGCAAATAAAATGGTATAGAAAGATAAAATGAGTAATTAGTGTAAAATTTATAAAATAATTTTGTTGCTGTTATTATATAACATATAACAATCATGCCTGGCGGTCTCATACAGCTTGTCGCTTACGGTGCTTAGATATAGTCTTGGGCATCAACAGTGGGCGTCCAGTCTGGTTCTATATCTACCAGGCTGGGAAATACGTGTAAAGATACTGATATACTCTGGTGAGTATATTATATAACCCGCTAGTCCGATTTAATCGGGCAAGATCATCAAATTGCTGGAACCACCTAAAGCTTATTGTACCAAACCATTATAGTGATATAATGGCGGCTCAGACTAGAACTGAGATACGGTAATAATCAATAAGATATATGGGCAATCAGCAGCCAAGTACTAATTACTTAAAAAATAAATGTGTTTAAATAATAAAAATATATTATCTATTGATAATATGAAAAATATATGGGTGACATATATCTTTTGACATCGCCATCAGGTAAACAATATGTAGGACAAACAGTTAAATTCGCTCGTTCAGGCAAAAAGCAAGGTTATCTAGTTAGATGGAATAGCCATATTAGTGAAGCAAATAGAAATATAAATTATAGTCGTGTTTTAGATGCAGCAATTCGCAAACATGGACATGAAAATTTCAAAGTAGAACTATTAGAAGAATGCGAGGAAGATGAAATGAACGAAAGAGAACAGTATTATATTAAAACAATTAATACTATGAGTCCGAACGGTTATAATCTGACAGAAGGTGGGTCTAATGGACGACAAAGTGAAGAAACTTGCCAAAGGAAAAGTATTTCTGGAATGGGTAAAAATAAAGGTAATATATATCCAAAAAGACCGCGTAAAAATGATGACGAAAATGACCTTCCAAAGTATATGAGAAAATATACAGATGCAAGAGGAAGAAAAGGTTATAGAATTGTTCACCATCCCAAATGTAAATCAAAATCATTCATTGCCATGAATCGAACATTAAACGAAAAATATAAAAAATGTTTGGATTATCTAAATGAATTAAACAAAATAAACACAATATAATAAGTAATAAGTATGCAGTTCATCGACTAAATGTTGATCGGAGAATCAGTTCTCCTAAGATATAGTCAGTCCCTTAGAGAAATCTAGGGGGTCGTCGCAGGACGTATATTTAACTGGTAATCCTCAAATTACCTTCTTCAAAGTAGTGTACCGTCGTCACACTAACTTTGCCATCGAGGCCATTGAACAGACTTTCAATGGTACCCCCGATTTTGGACGTAAAGTGTCCTGCCCTATTGTGCGTAACGGTGACCTCGTTACCAAAATGTACCTCCACGTCACTCTCCCCGCTCTCGATGTGTCTGGTACCACTGGTGCCCTCATTGCTTGGGGTCCCCGTGTTGGTCTTACCCTCATTGACTCTGTTGAGCTCGAGATTGGAGGCTCTCAGATCGACAAACACTATGGCGACTGGCTCAGCATCTGGTATGAACTCAGTCACGAGGCTGGCCAGGCCCGTGGTTATGCCAACATGGTCGGTGATACTCCCGCCCTCACCGCCATGCAGCCCACTATTGCCGCAGCTGAACTGTTCATTCCTCTCCAGTTCTTCCACTGCCGCAACGATGGTCTCGCTCTGCCCCTGATTGCTCTCCAGTATCACGATGTTCGTTATGATTTCGAGTTCAACACCGCTGCTAACTGCCTGTGCTACAACACCTCTTGCCCCAGCATTTCCAGCCTGAACCTGTCTGTCAGCGATGCTACCCTGCTCGTTAACTATATCTATCTCGACTCTGAGGAACGTAAGCGATTCGCTCAAGCATCTCATGAGTATCTGATTGAGCAACTCCAGTTCACTGGTGACGAGTCTATCTCCAGCGCTAACAACAAATATCGTCTGAATTTCAACCACCCTAACAAGGAGCTTATCTGGGCAGTTCGATTTGGCCGATACACTAGCTCGGCTGCTTTCCTTGCCTGGGATCCCAACAACACCGCCAACATGGTTGATCTGGCTACTCGTCGTTTCGTTCAGGCCATGGCTGCTATGTACACTGCTAGCGGTACCACAAGCGATCTTGTCGTGGTCAGCACAACCAATGCACAAGTTATGGGCAGTGCATCACTCTTCACGAGTGCCAGTCTATGTGCATTATGGGCTGGTATTAATCCTCAAGTCGTCGGTCTGATTACTGGCTCTGTTGCATTAACTACTCAAACTGGTCCTTCTGGTGTTGTGTGCTGCACCACTGTAACTGGTGGAATTCCCATATCCACCACTCCCCGTGTTGTTGGTGCCACATACAATGACATCACCTATGTTGCTGCACTTCCTCTGGCCTCTGTGTCTACCCCTACTGCTACCCTGTTTGCTGGTGTCACCCGCAACTCTCACACTGGTCTGACCGCATTCATGGGCTCTGATGTCAACGTGAACGACCACCACAATCACGCTCTGAGCATTGATCGCACTGGAAACCCTTGCCAGACTGCTCTCCTGCAGCTCAACGGTAACGACCGATTCAGCGTTCAATCGGGCAACTATTTCAACTATGTGCAACCTTGGGAGGCTCACACACGTACCCCTGCAGATGGCATTAACGTTTATGCATTCTCTCTGCACCCCGAGGAACACCAGCCTTCTGGCTCGTGCAACATGTCTCGTATCGACAATGCTCAACTCAACCTTGTGTTCGGTGAGACCGCTAACCCGGCTGCATTCGTTGCGGATTATCTCGCTACTAGCTCGGTTGTGTCGATCTATGGTACTAACTATAACGTATTACGTATTATGAGTGGTATGGGTAAATTCTGCCCAGAAAAGCATTCTGTCATGATTATTTGGATCAATCATGAACAAAAACAGTTATTCGTCCAACAATTCTAAACAAACCGGAATTGACGAAAAATGCTAGTCAGCTGTGATTATTATATTAAATCACATGCTGGCAAAACAACGAGTTGCGGGAAACTCCTAAAGTCTCCACTACTAAACTTATAGAGAAATTTATAAGTGGCCATGATTTGAACATGGGTACAGTAAAAATGTGAAGAATTGGATAATCCGCAGTTGAAAACCTGTTATCGCTATGATAGATAATGGTTTCTGCTCAGAGACTGCAAAGTTGTTGGTACACGAAAACTTCTAATCAAAGTTAGTGTGCATAAGGTACAGTCCGTCCATTTGCGAAAGCTTTTGGGTCTAACGGGGTTAGCTTACAGTAATTAAGTAAAAATTACTCGGCTAACATCTACTACTCATCTAAAATTAATTTTAATCTTGTTTTAAATAAGATTAGAACTAACTAGTTACCGCATAACATTACTCATAAAATAAATTATAATTTTAATGTTCTGTCAACTATATCTACACTAATTTTTTTATTAAATTGTGTAGATAACTTTTCTGCTATATATTTATGTGTTGCATTTTTAATGGGATAATTTTTTATGGCATCGATAATATCAAGTCCATATTTGACATTTTTACCTTTACGTTCATCTGATATTTTTTTATTTCGTTCATTTGTAAATATTTGGACAGGTTTTATAAGTAATTGTTGTTTAAGTTTTTTAGCAGTTTTTCTGGATATATATATATTATTTTGTTGTTTGTTTTTTTCATCTTCTTTTATTTTTTCATTTTCAATTTTATTAATGGCAGCTTTTAATCTATCACGATAATCATTATTATATTGCTGTTGTTTGTATTCTTTACTTGTTGTAAGCATAATATGTTTTTTTAATCGATGTGTTTTACATAGATTAAAATATCTATTTTGTGCCCAATCATTTAACCATTTATCAAATAGTTGTTGGCATGTTGGCAAACATTTAATTGTGTCACTTGACGTATTATCAATATATTTATTTGTTAATATGTCTCTACTTATATTGTATATATAACCAAAATATATTCCTCGTCCACTTTTATCACCAACTATAGATGCATCTAGTTTTAAAAAATCATCAATATCAAAATTAAATAGTCTGAGACATTTTTGGATAATATGGATTTTATCACATTGCTTTGGAAGTTTAACATTAAGTCTAGTTAAATATTCATAAATTTTAGTATATACTGAATCTGGTATATTATCGGCAGTATAGCCAGCAGTATATCCGACAAGCTCTAACTCCTTTAGTTCACTATATTGTATACTTTTGCCATACAATGAAAATGTTGTCATACCATGTAATACAGTATTTTTATAGGTGTCATAATAAAATTGTGAAACTTCTCGTGAAAAACATAATAATGTCATTAACTTTCCACCACAAAAATTAAATCCAAATGGACATAATGGAACGCATATTGTTATATTCATTAATTTATTCAGATTTTTCATATAATTTGTATTTTTAATATTCCATCCCAAATATTTATCTCGATCACCAATATTTTTTATATCACTTGACAATCTGACTATTCCCAAATATTTATTACTAGTAATATCTTTAACGAGTATATGAATACATTTACCAGCTGGTTTAGCATGTTTTATCGCACTTGATATATGCGTTCTATAAAAATTCCAAATATCCATTTTTTCTTTGTTATTTTTTTTATGGATAATTTCTAAATATATTTTTATTTTTTTAACATCATCAATATCACCATTAAAAATCATATCTATATAAAATTTATTTTCATGTTTAAATTTTATAATAGGTGGTGTTATTGGAATATTTTTAATATTTAATAGATCAGATAATAAGGAATCTTCAAGTTGTTGTATCGTAGCCATTTATTAAACTATATTATAATATACTTTAATAAATAATAAATAAATCAATTTTTTCCGCAATGTTAATTATTCAATAAATCATTTTCAAATAATTTTTCATCTAATTTAATATCAAATCCCGCCAAATTCATAATTGCAACATATTCTCTATATAATTGTTGACCTTCATCAGATAATACACCATTCATACATTTGCCAGCAAACCACTGTGGATGTTCATCCATCTGCGTAAGTAAAATTTTTTTTGCTTCTTCTAACTTTTCAATTAATGTTTTATCCTTTGCCTTGGTTGTCTTACGTCTAAATGGTTGTGTGCCATTATTGAGTACATGTTTTATGTCAACTTCAAAATATGAATTACCGCTTTTTGCTGGATAAAAACATATATATTGTGGTATATCTTCTGATTTTATACCACAATTTTCAGGCAATTTAACGTGTCTCGATCTTTTCATACGATTATGATTTTGATTAGTTTGTGATTTTATTTCTAAATTTGCTTCACGATTATCCATCCCGATACGATTTATATGATCGACAGTTTCTGTTGCTCCTTTACCACTGCCAATTTTTATTCCTTTAATTACATTGTGCATATAGTGTGTCATTTTTTTACCTTCAATTATTTCATCATCACCCAAATAGTTACTTTTTTTATACCATCGTTTGCCATCTATAAGATGAAAATTTTTATAATCAATAATGGCACCAGTTTTCATTTTAGTTGTTCCATCTGTCATTATATACACAACATATTTTTTATTGTTATGTGTAACAACTTTAGCAGATCGTATTAAACTCTCCGGTCGGCCCACAGTTTTTTTTTCTAATGGTGTTAATTCTAAATCTACAACACCATCATCTATATTATCATTACCAGTACCATCTATATAATTGTTCATTTCGTTAGTCAAATCTCCATCTAAATCATCAGAATTATCATCATCAATATAACCGTTCAACTCGTTAATCAAATCTTCGTCCTCATCATCCAATTCAACTTCATCGGGTTTATCTTTTTTAGTCGAGTTATTATATCCACTTTTTTTCTTTCCAAAACCAAATCCAGATGATATTTCTTTGAGATTATTATTTTTAATAAACATATAATCTTCTTCTTCATCATCATCTGATTCAACTTTGTCAGGTTTATCTTTTTCAGTCGATTTACTTTTACGATCAATATATCGTTCTTTTTCTCTCTCTTTTTCGACCAGTTTTGACACAACTCTAACACCACTAACACTCATTTAAATATATATATACTATAATTATAATCTAGTGTACTCAAGCAGTTAATAAATCAACTTTTTTACTAATTAAACTGAATGTCTGAAATATAATATAAAAATTCAGATAGTAATGCTAATTAAGTAATATATTTATAAAATAATTTTTAACTAGTAAATCATAAATGCTTCAGTTATTTCGCCATATTTTTCAATAATTGCATCTGTTAGTTTTATTCTTTTTAATTTACAGTTAATGTATTTATCATATACAATATTACATTTATTTGATTTGTACCAGTACCAATATTTGCCATTAACAACATCAAAGTATGTTGGTGATATTTCAAATTGCGC
>Ga0210399_10004922_pt1 | contig 10375 bp, 23 predicted proteins | sample IncBWC14MmetaG_FD_150865 | JGI IMG/M metagenome (GOLD analysis project Ga0210399, IMG submission 150865) | Forest soil microbial communities from Barre Woods Harvard Forest LTER site, Petersham, Massachusetts, United States - Inc-BW-C-14-M | ecosystem: Environmental > Terrestrial > Soil >...
TCCAGAGCCGCTTGTAAGCGGTGCGGCAGTGTCCTGCCTCGTTTCGCCGCTCGCCGCAAAATCCCCTTCGCCGCTCTCGGTGTCAAAAAGAATCTCTGCGGGGCATGGTCTTCCAAGACTTCCGACAATGAACAGGCGACGGCGTCTTTGGGCGACTCCGAAAAATTGCGAGTTGAGCACACGCCAGCAAATCCCATACCCGCACTCGACCATGAAAAGCCTGATGACTTCCGCAAAGTCTCTTCCGTCGTTGGCACTGAGAAGTCCGGGAACATTCTCGAACACAAACCAAGCGGGTCGAAGTTCTTGCAGGACTCGCGCAAACTCGTAAACAAGTCCAGAGCGTTGCCCTTTAATTCCTCCGCGTTTGCCGGCGACGGACCAATCTTGACAAGGCACGCCACCAACGACGCAGAAAATGTCTTGATGTCGCTCCATCGCCACACGTTCGGCCAATGAGTTTTTAGGACGGCTTGGCAGAACGGCTCTATCTCGACTTGTGCGACGACTTCGCATCCCGCCTCCTCGAAACCTTTGTCCAGACCGCCAACGCCTGAGAAAACCGAAATGACTTTCACGACGGCTCCTCGTGCTTCACTGGGACATACCGCTCGGCCCAATATCCCCATCCGCGAATTTTCTCAATGGCGTTCTCGACGATGCCGCAGATCGACAAGTCCTCCTCCTGCCGGCGCGTGAATACCCGGCGCTTCCCGTTTGTGCGAATCACAATCGACTCGCCTTCACGCCAAGCGATGATGCCGTAGTTTCTTTTGTCTTTGAGAAGGTCGTCATGCGAAAGGCTGTTTCCGTTCCCCCCTCCTAGGGGGGTAAGGGGGGTTCTTCTTAGTTTTGCAGATGCAGATGCAACTGCAGATGCAGACCCCCATGTTTGCATGTGCTTATGCTCTGCATTTGCAGGGTAGCGTGTGTTGGCAGCATTGCGGCGCTTCTCGCTGATTTCACTATACTTAGACCATTGTTCGGCTAGTTTTTCATTCACTAACTTCGAGCCGACCTTTCTGAAACATCGCGGCCACTTCGCCATGAAGTCGCGGAGACTTCGGGGGTCAAGTCGAGCCGATCTCGCGGCGATCTCAATGGGAAGTTGCAAGCTCCCGCCGTTATCCCACGCCGCCGCGAGTAGGGTTATGTACACGCCTCGATGGTGGCAACTCATCCGCGTGACCGTCGGACTCGACAGCCAATCCTTGACGTAGAACTGGAATGCTGGCGGTTTTGCCAGATGACACCTTTGTACTGAATGAGGGTGAGTGAAAAGGCTTGCCGGTGAGAGCGAAGCGTCCTCGGGCTCACCCCCGATTCAGCGAGCGAAGCATACACCATTTCGCAAGTCCGCGCCTGTGTAAATGTGTGAGGATTTGTTGAAAACGTTACCCCGCCGGCGGTGGCACAGGTTTCCCCGCAGGCCGCTCGAAGCCGATAATCCGGGCGTCGATGATCATCCGGCAGAGCGTACCGTCGGCCTTCTTCCCGCCACAGAACAGCGTCTCCGCGACCACGCCATCGGGGAAGTCGTAGCGCAAGCGGTAGAGAATCACCGGGTCGGCGCCGCACCACGGACAGCGCGGGTAGAGCACGTCCGGGCCTGCGTTGGCCGGCGGCGCCCCCCTCTTTGCGGTTTCTAGGCTCGTAGGCGCCCCTGCGTTGGTTTCTTGACTCATACTGGCTTCCCCGTTTCTGGCGCTCCTGGCGCCGGCGCAATGTTCACCTGCACCGGAATCCCGCAATGCTGGAGAATGGTCAGGGCGAAACTGACGGCGTGGTCGGGCGGCATCGCGAACCATTTGAGCGGCTTCTGGAAGTCCACGCGAATCTTGCCGTCCTCCGTCTTGCCGAGCAGCATCGCCAACTTGTCGCCGGGATCGTCGTACTCGATGATTTTGCCTTCGAGGATCACGGCGAGCACTTCGCTCGCGGTCGCCGTTTCCTTGTCTCTCAAATCTTTGGGCAGTTCGTCCCACGGCCGGCTCCAGCCTTCTTTTTCGTGCCAGAGCCGCGCGAGTTGCTCTGCGGGTGTCGGTGCGTTCGGGTCGGTCATAGTTTCGCCTGAGTCTCTGGCATTTTTACCCAGAAGGTTTCCCCGTCTCTCCATGCCGCGAAGTCGATCACGTCTGTCGTGCGCTCCACGAGCACACGAAAAGCAAACCGCGTGACTTTCTTCGCCGAGCCCTTGCCAACCTCTTCGATGATCTGCACAATCGCCCGCGAGAAGTCCGCGCCAACAAGATGCAGCAACGGCTTTTTCTCTTTCGGGTCCAAATACAGCGACAGCGTGACCGGTGGCATGCCGTTGATCTTCACCGCGATGTCGTCCGACTCCTGCAAATAGTACCAGGCGTTCTTGACCTTTTCAGGAATCAGGCCGTCGTGAATCCCGGAGATGAGCGGGAAAGAAAAATCGAGATGCACGAGCTTCTCGCCTTTTTTGTCGCGCTCCAATCCCAGGCCGACATAGGTTGCGTGCATGCGCCCATTCTGCACCGCCGCGGGTGTCTTGGCTTCCTTCGGGTCTGCAAGCAGCGCGGGATGCTCAACTTGCGCCGTTTCGAGTTGGTCGGCGGTGAGCTCGCCAGCGGCCGCGCCGAAGGCTTTATCGCGTGGCGTGGCGTCGTCTTTTTCTGCGGGCCGGTTTGGGAGCAACCTCGCGCTCGTGGGCTTGTCGGAACTGGTACGCGTAGAAGCCGCCTGCTTCTCTGATTCGTCTTTCTTCGTCTTCATGTCGCCGCCTTTCAGGAGTCAGATATGCGCGGGCCGGGTGATGGTCGTCCTGTGTCGCGCCGCGCTTGCAGGCACAGGATGAATCTCCGCAGTTGGAACAGACGGGCATCAGTCCATCTCAAGCATGTGCTCGCATATCCAATCGTCGTCGTCTTGGCCGATGACTTTCCAAAAACGACCCCCGCATCGCGTGCGTGTCGGGACTGGAGTCGTCCTGTCGTCAACTTCGGATTTGATGGTCTGCCGCATCGATGCGGTATCAATCATCAGCGTTTTCGGTGCCGGATGCGCGAGTCTGTAGCACCAGCGATGTTTCGGCGCAATCCGCACCGTCGCAATCATCGCCCAAACTCCCGCAGCTTCACGCCGATGGCCGCGTACACCGAAGCAAAGCGCGCATTCATCGTGCCGGTGAGCTTCGCCTTGCGCTCCTCGGTCCGCACCTTGAAGTCGAAACAGATGAGGCAGAGCAGCGTTTTCTCCTCGACGTAGCCGCCGCGAGCGCAGCCGATGCAGCGCAGATTCGGGATGAGATGGATGAGGAGCCTCATGCGGGCGCTCCGTCATCCTTGTTGACTGACACAAAACCACGAATGTCGTAGGTATCTTCCATCGAGGCAATGATGAACCGAAGAACGGAATATGCTTCGAGCGGATTTTTCGTCTCCTCTTGAAGCAACTTCATCACCTTCAAGGAAACGCGCATCCACTTTTCGCGCAGTTCTGGCGTCATCTCCGTCTGCACGACTTTGGTGTCCGGCATTGCCAGCGCTGCTTTGTCTTTTGGTTTAAGCATCATGCGGCCTCGGGCTCTTCCGGCTCGACGCGCTCGAAGGCGAACGCCCCGCGAATCGAGGAGAACAGTTTGCCGACCGAGCCGTCTTCGGACTGCGATGCGGCAATCAGGCCATCGTAGACGTCCTGTGGCACGTCGAAGTAGCGGTAGGCATCGCCGCGCTTGAACTCTACTTCGAGGATTTTCTTCTCGGCGTCGTAGCCGATGGCGGCGATGTAGCTGGATTTTACGGGGGCGCGGGTCATTGCGACCTCTCGAACAAATCAGCCATCGTGCCTTCACCCTCTTGCGGCACCGGATTCCCATCCGCATCGACCTCAGCCCAGGTCAGTTTGTTGGCGTCACACAAGGCTATGACCTCATGGGCGCGTCCAGATGGCACGCTCCAGGTGCCGCTGTCCTTGTCGAGTTTCGCCCCGCACTTCGGCAGGTCTTTCACGATCTTGCGTACGTCGCCGGTCAGGGTCGTGGTTTTGGCCCCAATATGCACCAAAATGTCGTGGAACTTGGGGATGACCGCCTTGGGTACGGGGCTATCTTGCGCTGGCGGCTCAGGCGAGGCTTTCTTTGGAAGTTGGGCAAGTGGGCCGTCCGGCTCGATTTCGAGGCGTCCTGCGGCTTCTGGCTCCAAATCCCGCTCTGCGTCGGCACCCACGACCTCGGCTAGCTTCTCAAGGCCGGGATTGGTCAGCGGCAGGCGCTTGAACAGCACCCGGATTGGCGTCTTGCGCCAGCCCTCTTCGTGGAACGTCGTCCACATCAGGCTATTCGGCTGTTTCGAGTGTTTGCGGTGGCGTTCGATCTGCTCGTTCGTCAGGTACTCGAACTCAATGTGCCCGTCAGCGAACTCCACCAGCGCATAGGCTCCAATCTTCTGTCCTCGATCGCCATCGGCCGGCGCGTGGAAGAGATTCCGTTTCGGTGCGAACTGGCGCTCGAATTTGTCGTGCTCGTAGACAACCTCGGCGAAGATGTTGCGCACCGCTTGCGTCTCGTAGGCTTTCTGAATCATGCCGCGGTAGCCGATCTGGAAGTTGGCTTTCTGGCCGTAGGGAATGATGTAGCCGAGTCCGAGGCTTGGGCTGAGATTGATGCCGACCTCGGCGGCTTCGTATGCGGCAAGCAACAAACTGGCAGGCTCGCAGCGCAGCAAGTCCTCGTTTTTCTGCACCACGGTAGCGAGTTGCATCGTCCACTTCGTTGCGTCGACGTGCGCAGGAAGCCGCTTGGCGAATTCCGGCGCGGATTCCTTGATGGCTTCAATCATCGGGCGTCGTGCGAGTGCTGTCGTTGTGCTCATTTGATCTCCAGTCGGGTGCCTTGCACCAGTTCGGCGCCGGGGACTTCCTTGCCCTCTTGCAGCGCGTCCTTGATGCTGGCTTTGCTGATCGTGGGAGTGTAGCTGATGAACTCGGACGGAATCAGCACTTCGTCGGTGATGTTCACCTTCGGCGGATTCTTCTTCACGATGAAGCTGTACTTGTGGCCCTCGACGCGGGTGACTCCCCAATTCGCCAACTGCGCGTGCAGCGAGTCCTCGAAGATTTCGCGGATGCGCTCGAAACTGCGGCGCCGGGTCGCGAGCCGAGCCTCTTCTTTTTTGAGCGCGTCGGCTTCGGCATCGATTCGCGCCAGGAATGCGCCCACCTGATCGCGCCGTTCGATGGATGTTTTGATGGATTCACCGAGCGCGGTTTGCTGCTCGGCACTAAGCGCGTTCTGTTCGAGGATGGAATCAAAGAACTCCGCGAACTCTTTGATCGCCACTTCCCGAAGCGAGAACGGGCCTGCCTGCAAGACTTCGATTGCGGACACCTTCGTTTCCGTCATGTTTCCCCTTTCGATTTTGCTGCGGGAGCGAGAGTCTACACCTAAAACGGCATGATGTCGTCGTCGGTTTTTTCGGGCTCGTTCTCCGCTGCTAGGCTTCTCGGCTCTAGCACAGGTGCTTCGACTGGCACCGACGCGTCCGGATTGTTCGCGAGATCGACTTTCAGGCCGCCCCACACATGGACGTTGGTTTTCATCCCGCCGAGGAGTCCGCTGATTTTGTGGATTGCGGCGATGACGGCCAGCGGGTCGCCCCGGTCGATGACTTCATCGAGCGCGACAACTTCGTCCCACACTCGATTGCCCTGATGCTTCACGACTTGACGCGCGGCTTCGAGCGCTTGCTTCCGCGCGTACGTATCAACGATCTTCGTCATGGTTTTTCTCCCTTTCGATTCAACCCCAAAAAGCAATCGCCGCAAGAATCGCGATGATGACCGCGCAAGCAATCAGCACCGTGCGCAGCGCCTTGCGGCTCATCACTGGCTGCTCGGTGATGTTCAGCACGCCGTCGCCGTTGCATTTCGAGCAAATCAGTCCGCTCGAAAACTTCCGACCGTGACATCTATCGCACGGAACAGCGTAGGTACGCGGCGTCATGTTCGCAACTTCGCCCAGACCGCTTTCGCCTGTTCCTCGGTGCATTCACCAAACACATCGACGAGTGCCTGCGCGACCCTCGTGATGGTGAGTTCGCCGCCGCCAATGTACCGAGCTTCCAGAATCACGAGCAACTGACTGGACATGGGGCGCCGATTCGCGTCCGCTTCCTGCTTGAAAGCCTTGTGGATGACCGGCGGAACCCGCGTGAAAATTGCTACGCCGAGATGCTGGTCGCCCTTTTTCGGTTGTGGCATGCCTTCCTCCTACTGGAAAAGTATTGCACGAATAAGCTTGACATGCAAGACCTAATTTGCGATACTTTCCTTGCCAGCCGAAAGCTGCTGGCGGGGAGCATCAAAGCCATGAACGTCCAAGCAAAAGTAGCACTCGACAAAGAGAAACACCCGGAGCGATTCTGCCCGGTAAAACGCTGCTTGTGGAAGGTGATGCAACTCGACCACGGCAAGCAGACGTATTCGCTAAGGGCCGATTGCCTGACGGGATATTGCCCGCGTCACAAGCGCTTGGCCCAAGACATTCCCGGAGTTGCGGTACAGGAGAGCTTCTGATGAGCCGCAACTGTCGCATCTGTACCGGGAGCGGTCCTTCCATCTGCGGGAACTGCAATCGGGAGCGCATTGCCCTGATGGTCAAATTCAACATCGACACGGAGACGGCCGAGGCGCAGTTGCGGGAATCCATCATCGAGGAAGAGTTGGATGAGGCGGCGGAAGTCGAGCCGCAAACGGAGAACTTCTGGGGAACGGAGCGTGTACTGTGAAATACCGAACCCTCTATGCGGACCCGCCGTGGGAAGAACGTGGTGCTGGCAAAATCACGCGCGGTGCTCAACGGCACTATCCGCTGATGAAGACCTTTGAAATCTGCGAACTTCACCCAAGCCTAAATGGAAGCAACCCTGTTCACGTTTCAATGCTCGCCGAAAAGGACGCCCATCTCTATCTGTGGGTGACAAATAATTTCCTGCTCGATGGACTCGCCGTGCTCAAGGCATGGGGATTCGAGTACAAAACGATGGTGACATGGGCGAAGGATCGTATCGGGCTTGGACAATACTTCCGTGGGCAGACCGAACATTGCCTCTTTGGAGTGCGCGGGAACATCCCCTACCAACTGAACGAGGACAAGACACGCAGTCAAGGAATGACGTTGATTACAGCCCCACGCAAGGAACACTCCGCGAAGCCTGATGAAATGCGCCGCATGATCGAATTGGTTTCACCGGGACCGCGCATCGAATTGTTTGCGCGCGCCGAATATGTGGGATGGGATGCTTGGGGGAATGAGGTATGAGCACCTATCTCCGCGCCCCGCGAAAGGTGACGGTACACTGTGCGGTGCCGGATTGCGGCTGGCTGCGCACCTACTTCGCGAAACGGTCGCGCTTCACACTTGAGATGCGTGCCATGCTCGGCCTCGGAAGTCACGTCCGAACACACCGCAGGCGTGTGACGCTGATTAATGGACGGTGAGCAATGAAGGCGTGGGAAGCGAAGCGGCGGTATGCGGGCATTCACGGAGTCTATCGCGGGGAGAAGTGGGCGAACATTGTGAAGCTGTTTCTGGGAGATTTCTGATGACCATCTGGGAACGCCACGCCGAGCGTGAACGCCGCCGCGCGCAGTTCGAGCAAATCAGCAAATGGCTCGAAGCGCATCCGGTGCAGGCGTGGTTTCTGGCGCTTGGCATCGGCGTGTTTCTGTTCGAGGTTTCGGCGCTCCTGATGCTTGGGCTGGATGCGATTGCGAGGATGGTGCGATGATTCTATCAATCAAAAAGCCGTCCGGTGAATTCCTTTCAAAATATGGGAAGGAAAATGAGTTGCCGCCAAATTTCCGCGAGATAACCGAGAAAGAATTTGCGCAGTCGAAGTTCTTCGTCTACTCGCCGGAATTTTGGGAGTGGCGGCAAATCACAAAACGAGAAGACTATGAGAAGTTCAAGTGGGGCGAGGACCAGAGGTCGTATGTTTTCGCGCTACGCATGGCCTACTTTTTCGATGGAACAGGCATTGCACTGGAACACGATTACTGGTCTGGGAAGGTCCGGTATTTCTCATTCGCGGCCTGTGAGCACAAGGAACGCACGCAACGTAACGTGGGTAACTGCCTGAACGAGTACACATGCGTTGCCTGCGGTTACGTAGAAACAGTTGATTCCAGCGGCTAAAAACAAAAATCCCCCGAGAGCGTCCTTCGCGCCCCCGAGGGATTTGACACGCGCCAGGGAATTTCTTCCCCGACGAGATTCTAACTCAATACGGCGGTTGCTTTCACGGCCACAGGAGCCGCGCCGACTACGGTGTCGGTATCGCCGGCCACGAGTTTGTTTGCGGGGTCCGCGCCGGTAATGTTCGCCACCCCGCCCGCGCCGGAAGTGAGCGAGACAACAGGACAAGAAACCGAGCCGTCTGCGTTCACTGTTTGCTGCGAACTGTCCACGGTCGCCGCCGCCGGGTTGTCGCTCGCGAAAGTAATCGGCCCGGTGATCGGAACGATTTTCCCGTTGGCGTCAAACTCCGTGAAAGTGATCTTCGTTGCATTCGTCGCCATATCCAATTCCCCTTTCGCTGAGACTGCAACTGCGGACTGACCTTCGAGTATCCGCAGAATCTTTTTCGCCGTGTGCTCGATGCGCTCAAGCCGCTCGATCTGCTCAAGCCTGTGGCGCGAAAGAACATCTAGCGCCGCCTCGATGCGGTCAAGCTGTTCCAAACCGAACACGGTTAGAGCTTTTTCTGTGCCTTGTCGAGCGCGGCCTGCAAGCTCGGTGATGGCGGTGCGGCAGTTGTCGGCGCGCCAGGTACGGCAGCGACCGCAGGCGCTGGCGCGGGATTCTTCTCGGCGTCAACACTCGCCGGCCCTTGCACAGTGCGCTCGACGGTCGCGGACTGGAACCATAGCTCGCGATTCGGCTTCTCGGTCGTCTGCGTGAGCACGTGATCGGCCTGGACATCAGTGACTACCGCACGCAGGACGACCTCATCACCTACGAAAAGTTGCTTGCCGCTTTTGTCGGTTGCCATTTTGTCGCCTCACAAGGGGAGCCGCGGAGAGTTCGCTTCCCCGCGGCCATGACGGAATCGAAAAGCCTCGAACGCGGGAACAATAACAGAATCAGCCCGCCGCACGCAAGAGATTCTCTGCGATGCGATTGGCCCATCCCTTGCCGAAGTGCTCCCACGTCGGCAGGGAAGTTAAGAACTTGAGTCGGAAAACATTGAAGCGCATCACGATCTTTGATGGATCGCCGCCTGTCACGGCGCCCATCGTTCCCGTTCCGAATATCCCATCGACAGGAACGCCCACGGCTTGCTGCAGCCATTTGATTGCGCGCTCGACACCGGAATTGTACGCCGCATCGAACACTTGGAAGGCGACCTCGCTCGGGAGCTCGTCGCCGCGGACGGGATGCCAGAATTCAGCGAAGGCGACCTCTTTCGCTTTCTCGATCGGGTACTCGCGCATGTCGCCATCGTAGCCGTATTTCGCCGCCATGCGTTGCGTCACTCCCCATCGGGTTGCGCCGCCGGGGTCTTGCGGGTCATCCACGAAGCCGCCCTCGTTGCCCATTAGGGCCATGAAAGCGGGCTCAAAGTCCTGCGTCATTTCTTACCTCCGCGTTAGTTTCAGGGACCGGCCTGCACCACAGGGACAGTCACCGTTTGCTGGACAGGTAGCGAGAACGTCTTGATGAGCGTGACGCTGCCCGCTGTGCCGGTGATGCAATTCGGCGGCGTGGCGCCGTCGCAAATCTGAATCTGGATGGAGCACACGCCATCAGTCGGCCTGCATTTGGGGACCTGCGAAGCGTCGGTGATCGAAAACGTCAGCGTGCAGCAACCCGGAAACGGAATCTTCAAAGACGGGTAAATGTAATTAAAATCGTCGAGCTCGATCGTCCAGCCCCCGGAGTAACTCACGGTCACTACCGATGCGGCTTTGAGGAAGCCCGTAGAAACCAGCGCGACGCCAAAGGTCACATTGGGAATCGTGATGCTTTCGCCGGCGTCGGTCGAGATGGTCATGCCCCCGCCACCGACCATGCTGCCAGCACGAAGCGATGTGAGGATCGCGGGCGTGAGAAATTTGAATTTCCCGCTGTACGCGCTGCTTTGATACCAAGAAAGCGTCTCGGTAGAATCGTTGGGAAGCGCGGGGTTCTTTTCGCAATCCCACGGCGACAACGAGAAGTCGATGCCCTGGTAGACACCTATTCCCTGACCGCTGCAGGCTGGCGTATCGAAATTCACGATGACGGTCTGCGCGTGCGTGAGTAACGGCGTAAGCAGGAATACGAAGAGAGTCAGTTTTTTGAGCATCATTCTTCTCGCCTGCCCGCGAACAGCGCCATCAAAGGCCCGCGTCCTTGCACTCTGAATTT
>Ga0210399_10004923_pt1 | contig 10373 bp, 10 predicted proteins | sample IncBWC14MmetaG_FD_150865 | JGI IMG/M metagenome (GOLD analysis project Ga0210399, IMG submission 150865) | Forest soil microbial communities from Barre Woods Harvard Forest LTER site, Petersham, Massachusetts, United States - Inc-BW-C-14-M | ecosystem: Environmental > Terrestrial > Soil >...
CTACGCGACGGATCTGTACGGGCCCCCCGCGCCTCCCCGCGCGACAGGCTAACCCAGCCACAGGGCGTAACCGGGGTCATTTCCACGACCAGCCGCCGAGGCAGGCCAGGATCACCGCCTCTGTCATCGAAGTCCCCGACCACGCCGCTGGCGGCCGCCGGCCGCCATGCCGACCACGCCGGCGACCGGCACCGGCCGCGCCCTCGCCGCTCCGGCAGTGCCTGGCCATGACACCTGTCCGCCGGCGGGAGGCGCGGGATAGCGTTGGTGCCGTGCACACGGGCGCAGGATTTCAGGCGCGGGATAGCGCGGCGCAGCTGACGGACCGCCATGTGGAGTGTGGCGTGCTTGACCGGCTCCTGGACGCGGTTCGTGCCAGTGAGAGCCGGGCGCTGGTGGTGCACGGCGAGCCAGGTGCGGGCAAGACGGCGCTGCTGGAGTACCTGGCCGGGCAGGCGGCGGACTGCCGCGTGGCACGGACGGCGGGTGTCCAGTCGGAGATGGAGCTGGCCTTCGCCGGACTGCACCAGTTGTGCGCACCGCTGCTGGATCACAAGGAGGCTCTCCCGCTGCCGCAACGGGAGGCGCTGCGGACCACGTTCGGTCTGCGTCTCGGGCCGGCGCCGGACCGGTTCCTGGTCGGCCTGGCCGTCTTGGGCCTGCTGTCCGAGGCGGCCGGGCAGCGGCCGCTGATCTGCCTGGTCGACGACGCCCAGTGGCTTGATCGCGCCTCCGCGCAGGTGCTCGCCTTCGTGGCGCGACGCCTGGTGGCGGAGTCGGTCGGCTTGGTCTTCGGGGTCCGCGTTCCCGGTGAGGAGCTGGCGGGGTTGCCGGAGCTGGTGGTCGGGGGCCTGCGCGAGGAGGATGCGCGGGCGTTGCTGGACGCGGTGCTGACCGGGCCGTTGAATGGGCGGGTCCGCGACCAGATCGTGGCTGAGACGGGGGGCAACCCGCTGGCGATCCTGGAGCTGCCGCGGGGGCTGACGCCGTCGGAGCTGGCCGGCGGGTTCGGGCTTCCCGGCGCGTTCCCGCTGCCGCGGCGGATCGAGGAGAGTTTCCGCCAGCGCGTTGACGCCTTGCCCGCCGAGACCCGGCTGCTGCTGCTGCTCGCGGCGGCCGACCCGACCAGCGATCCCGTCCTGGTGTGGCGGGCCGCCGGGCTGCTGGGGATCGGCGCCGCGGCCACATGGCCGACTACCCAGGCGGGCTTGGCTGAGTTCGGCGCGGGGGTACGGTTCCGGCATCCGCTGGTCCGCTCGGCGGCCTACCGGTCGGCGTCGGCTCAGGAGCGGCAGGAGGTGCACCGCGCTTTGGCGGAGGCCACCGATCCGCAGGCCGACCCGGACCGCCGCGCCTGGCACCGGGCCCAAGCCGCCGAGGGTCCCGACGAAGAGGTCGCTGGGGAGCTGGAGCGGTCTGCGGGCCGGGCCCAGGCGCGGGGAGGCGTGGCCGCGGCGGCAGCGTTCCTGGACCGGGCGGCGATGCTGACGCCCGATCCGGCGCGGCGGGCAGGGCGGGCGGTGAACGCGGCGCAGGCCAAGGCCCAGGCGGGCGCGTTCGGCGCCGCGCTGGACCTGCTGGCCCGGGCGGAAGCCGGGCCGCTCACCGAGTTCCAGCACGCCCGTGCCGACCTCGTGCGGGCCCAGCTCACGTTCGCGACCAGCGGGGGCAGCGCAGCTGCGCCGCTGCTGCTGAAGGCCGCCCAGCGGCTGGCGCCGATCGACGCCAGCCTGGCCCGGGCGACCTATATGGACGCGCTGATCGCCGCGTTCTTCGCAGGCCGCCTGGCCTCCCCGGGCGGCTCGTTGCTGGACGTGGCGCTTGCCGCCGGTACGGCGCCGACGCCGGCGCACCCGCCGCGCGCACCCGATCTCCTCCTCGACGGCCTGGCCGTTCGCTTTAACCGGGGGTACGCGGCGGGAGTGCCGATTCTGCGCAGGGCCGTGCAGGCCTTTCGCAGCGGCATGCCCGCCGATCCCGGGCTGCGCTGGCTGTCGCTGGCGTGCGGCGCTGCCTTTCATATCTGGGATGACGAGGGCTGGGTGATGCTCTCCGATCGGTACGTCCAGCTTGCCCGCGAGACCGGCGCGCTTAGCGAGCTTCCTGTGGCCCTCCCGCAACGGGTATACGCGCTCCTGTTCGCTGGCGAGCTGACCGCCGCGGCGTCAGCAGCCGAGGAGATGCAGCCAGTGGTGGAGGCGACGGGGAGCAACATCGCGCCCTACGGCGCTCTCGCCCTGGCTGCGTTCCGCGGCCGCGAAGCCGAGGTGTCCGCGCTGACAGAGGCGACCCTGCGGGATGGGTCGGCGCGAGGCGAAGGATTCGCGATATCCGCCGTGGGGTGGGTCGGCGCCGTGCTGAACAACGGCCTGGGCCGCTACACCGAAGCGCTGACTGCAGCCCGGCGGGCCAGCGAAAACCACCCCGAGCTTGGCCAGTCGAACTGGGCTATGGTTGAGCTGATCGAAGCGGCGGTGCGCAGCGGGATGACCGAGACAGCCACCGGCGCCTGCCGGCGGCTCGCCGAAATGACCAGCGCGAGCGGCACCGACTGGGGGCTGGGGATCCAGGCGCGATCGCAGGCGCTGCTGAGCGAGGGCGAGTCGGCCGAGCAGCTGTACCGGGAGGCGATCGACCGCCTGGGCCGGACCCGCATCCGCGCCGAGCTTGCCCGCGCTCATCTGCTGTACGGGGAGTGGCTGCGCCGGCAGCGCCGCCGCATTGACGCGCGCCAGCAGCTGCGCACGGCCCACGGCATGCTGGATGCGATGGGGATGGCGGCGTTCGCGGCGCGGGCCCGGCGCGAGCTGCAAGCCACCGGCCAGACCCCCGCCCGCAAACGCGCCATAGCCACTACGCCCGACCTGACCTCCCAGGAGGCCCAGATCGCCCGGCTGGCCCGCGAGGGCTTCTCGAATCCTGAGATCGCCACCCGGCTGTTTCTCAGCCCGCGCACGGTCCAGTACCACCTGGGCAAGGTCTTCACCAAGCTCGACATCAGCTCGCGCAGCCAGCTCCGCCGCATTCCGCCAAGCGACCTGGATGCCGCCCCGCTGGGCTAACAGCCAGCTCCTCGGACAGCATCCCCGCTACCTCCTGCCGGCGAGCCCACGCGCACCGCTGTTCGCTGGCCAGGTCTTGGCTGCCTGCTGCCGCTGCTACTCGATCCGGCCGCCCGCTTGCCGGAGCAGCCTGGCGACCGGCGGAATCACCGCAATCGGACGACGCCTGCTCACCCTTCCGGCCCGCGGGTGCGGCTGGCCAACCTGCCGTGGCCGGACATCGGCGAACGTGCCGCCGCAGACACCGTGCTTGCGGTACCGCTGTGCGCCACCGAGCAGCACGGCCCGCACCTACCGCTGTCCACCGATACCGACATCGCAGTCGCGCTGTGCGCGCGCCTCGCCGCGGCCCGCCGCCGACGGGCTCATCGCCCCGGCGGTCGCTTACGGCTCCAGCGGCAACCATGCGGGTTTCCCCGGCACCCTATCCATCGGCCAGCAGGCCCTGGAGCTGCTGGTGGAGCTCGGACGTTCGGCCAGCATGACGTTCACGCACCTGGTCTTCGTCTGCGCGCACGGCGGCAATGCCGAACCGGCGGCGCGGGCGGGCGTGACCGTCCGCAGCGGGTCATCAAGGGACCTGGCCCAGCTGCTCGACGCCGGGAAGGGAAGGGTGGCCCGGTCGGAGTCGCTGTTCGCGCTGTCCAACGCCACATCGGGTTTCGACGGCAACCTGGATGAGAGTGAGCCGTACGGGATCCCGGGCAGCTACCTCAACTCGGTCTGCGAGGTGCGGTCCCTGCCCTATCCCGAGCCGGCCTACGGCGACCCGGAGGTCGGCCAGACGGTGGTGAACGTCACCAACGGCAAGCTGATCCGGCTGCTGGTCGACGACGAGCCGTTCGGCGTCTGCTACGGGCGGCTGCTGGAGCACGAGCGGTTGCTGGACTTGCGCGCCGGGACGCTGACCCGGCACACAGTGTGGGAGTCGCGGATTGACCGCGGTGGCACGGGCTCAGCGGCACGGCACTGCCTGGACCAGAGCATCGGAGTGCGCTGCGCCGCCGGACGGGGTGAGCCTCTATCACATGTTCCGGATGATCTGCGCCGGAGGCTCCTGAGCCGCGGCAGAGAATCGTCCGAATCGTGCGAGGCCAGCTCGTCCGACCCGGTGCGACGCTCCTGTCCCGAGGTTCACGGAACGGAGGCTCGATGCGGGTGCTGATCGCGATCGTCGGTGCGCTGCTGGTCGCGCTGATGCTGAGCGAGTTCTTCGTGACGTTCATGCTGCCGCGCCGCGTACGTCGCGACCCGCGGATCGCGCGCGGGCTGGACTGGCTCCTTTGGCGACGGTGGCGGGCGCTGGCGAGGCGCCTGGGGCCGGCCAGCGCGGATACCTTTTTCGGGTTCTTCGGGCCGCTGGCGCTCCTGTCGCAGCTTGTCGTCTGGTCGCTCGGCTTGATGATCGGCTATGGCCTGATCGAATGGGCTGTGGCCGGCGGATCCTTCTCGGCGCGGTTCCTCACGAGCTCCGGCCTGTTTTTGAGCGCGGGAACGTCGTCGGGCTCGGTCGGCGTGCGTGTCGTGGAGCTGCTCGAGGCCGCGACCGGCGTCGGTGTCTTGTTCATCGTGATCGGTTACATACCGGCGGTGTATTCGGCGTTCTCCCGCCGGGAGACGGCGGTGTCGCAGCTGGCGGCGCGGGCGGGCTCACCGCCTGCGGCTGCCGCTCTCTTGCAGCGGGCTGGCGCACGCGGGAGCTGGCGGCACCTGGAGCGCGACCTCCAGGCGTGGGAGGGGTGGGCGGCGGAGCTGATGGAGACGCACCTGACGTATCCGCTGCTCGCCTTCTATCGCTCGCAGCACGTGAACCAGAACTGGCTCGCTACCCTGACGGCGATCGTGGATGTCGCCGCGTTCATCAAGGCAACCGTGCCCGACGAGAACGGCGACGCGGCCGACATCACCTTTGGGATCGGCCGCCACGCGCTCGCCGACCTGGCACTGCAGTTCCGGCTTGAGCCGGTGTCCGCCGACCGTCTGTCAGATTCGGACTTCGATGACCTGTTCGCGATCATCGACCGCTCGCAGATCGCGAACGTCGACCGCGAGGTGGCACGACGGCGCCTTGATCAGTACCGCGGCGAGTACGAGCCGAACGCGCAGGCGCTCGCCGGGTCTCTCGCGCTCGCGCTGCCACCATGGTCCCGTCGGGACGACAGCCGGGAACAGGGGCGGAAGCTAGGGACGTCCGGAACCGTCCCTGCTCGCGATCTCGTCGGTCAACCAGCCGGCCACCGAACCCGGCACGGGCGGCGCCGGGCTCGGATTCGACGGTACCCCGCCGCCGGCGAGCGGTGACAGCGCTCGCGTTTGCAGCGGCGCGGGCAGCAAGGGCGCCTGGCGGATCGGACGGCGGCGGCGCGGATCATACGAATCGTTTGAGGCGTGGTCATCCGCCGTCGTGGCAGCGTCGCTGTACCCGACGTAGGAGGAGGCCAGTCATGACACCCGAAGCAACCTGGGAACCGCACGAGAAGCGCGGCAATCTGACCGAGCGAAGCGACCTGCCCGATACGGTCTTCGCCTTTGCGGCGCAGCGGAAGGAGCCGTTGACCGGCGCCGGGCATGTACGCGGCGCGGTCGCCCGGTTCGGTCAGGTGACCGGCGTGTCCGACGCCGATCGCGCGGTCGCGTTCGTGAACATTCAGGCGGCCGCGTGGTGCTACGGCGTGAACCTGTCGGAGACCGGCTGGCACCAGCTCGGCGTTCACTCCCAGCAGAGCCGGAAGGCCGCCGCGGCGAAAGCTGCGGCGACGCGGCGCGCCCGCGCGGGAACGGCCACGACCGAAACGGAGGGCCGATGAGCTCTCTGTCAAGTACCGCCGGGTCCGCCAGCGGAGCCTCCCCCGACGTGGGGCCGGCCCGGGAGCTGCGGCATCCGCTGCGGATGGCCTTCGGTGTCGTGTTGTTCGTGGGGTGGGGACTGCTGACCTACGCCTGGGTGGCGAGCACGGTGTACCTGGTCGCGCACGGCGTCTTTACCGCGGTGATCACCGCGGCGTGCGCGGTCGCGCTGCTGCTCCTGCTGGGCGGCATGGAGGGCCTGGAGGTCTCGGTCATCGACCGCTGGGAGAAGGTCTGGCCCGCGGCCCGGGAGTCCGACCTTGCCGCCTGGCTCGCCGCCAGGCAGCTGTTCGTGGCGCTGATCGTGACCGCCGCGACGCTGCTGGCGAACCGGTCCGTCGTCGTCGTCCCTGGTACCTCGATCCACATCAAGAACGGTTTCTTTCTCGGGGTGTTCGACCTGGTGTGGACGACGCTGACCGTCTTGTGGTTCGCGCAGATCTTCTGGAAGCACCTGGGCGCGACGAACCCGGACCGGTACCTCACGGTCCTGAGCAAAGCGCTGTTCCCGGTCGTCGATGTCGTGCGCAAAATCGGTATCTCGCAGCCGGGGGAATGGACCGCCGACTTCGTCGAGTCCCGGCTCCTGTGGCCGGCCAGCATCGAGCAGCTGGAGCAGGGCAAGCCCGATCACCCGCTCACGCACGGCGATATCTGGCGCGCGATCCGGACCGATCGCCGGGGCCCGGCGGACGCCGGCGGGCCCAAGCCGGCCTGAGGCAATCGCGGTGCCCGAGGCCCTGACGCTGGCCCTGTCGCTGGCCGGGCTGGCGGCCACGCTGGCCGCCGCGGTCGCGCGGCCCCGGTGGCTGCCGGAGGCGGTGGTGGCGGTCGCGGCCGCTGCCGGGCTCGTCGCCGTCGGGGCGGTGACCGTCGACCGCGCGCGGCAGGCCGCCGGCCACCTGGCACCCACGATCGGGTTCCTGGCCGCGCTGCTGCTACTCGCTGATGGGTGCCGGCGCGACGGGCTGTTCGAGGCGCTGGGCGACATGATGGCACGCGGCTCGAGGGGGCGCCCGCGCCGGCTGCTGGCCCTGGTCTTCGCCGTGGCCAGCAGCGTCACCGTCGTCCTCGGCCTGGACCCGACCATCGTGCTGCTGACACCGATTGTCCTGGCCACGGCGACACGGCTGCGGATCAGCCCCGAACCGGACGTCTACGCGACCGCGCACCTGGCGAACTCCGCCTCGTTGCTGCTGCCCATCTCCAACCTCACCAACCTGCTCGTCTTCACCGTCACCGGCCTGTCGTTCACCCGCTTCGCGGCGCTGATGCTGCTGCCGACCCTGGCCGCGATCGCCGTGGAGTGGGCCGTCCTGACCCGGTTCTTCGCCGCCGAACTCGGCCGCCCGCCCGGGCACCAGGCCGCGTCGGCCGCGCCGCATCTGCCCCGCCTCGCGCTTACCGTGCTCGGCGCGACTCTGGCGGGCTTCCTGGCAGGCTCGCTGCTCGGCATCAGCCCGGTCTGGATCGCGGCGGCGGGCGCCACCGCGATCACCGTCCCGGCTCTCGTCCGGCGGACGGCGACGGCCGGCGACGTCGTGCGCGCCCTCCAGCCGTCGTTCCTGCTGTTCGTCCTCGGCCTCGGCGTCATCGTCGCCGCCGCCAGCGACAACGGCCTGGCCACCGCGGTCCGGATGGTCTTGCCCGGCGGCACCTCGCTGCCCGCCCTGCTGGGCATCGCGGCGATCAGCGCGCTGCTGGCCAACCTCGTCAACAACCTGCCGGCCATCCTCATCATCGCCCCCATCGCCGCCGCATCCGGCCCCGCCGCGGTCCTCGCCGCGCTCATCGGCGTCAACGTGGGCCCGAACCTGACCTACGCCGGCTCCCTCGCCACGCTGCTGTGGCGCCGCCTGCTCCGCGCCGACGGCACGGACGTGCACCTCGGGGAGTTCACCCGCCTCGGCGCCGCCACCGTCCCGGCCGCCCTCGCCGCCTCGACGCTGATGCTCTGGTCCGGCGTGCGGATCGGCCTGTGATGCGCGCCCTGGTCTGGATCGTGGCGGAGACCTGGCAGGCCACGGTAGCCGGGGCAGCCACGTTCCTGCCCGCCGGTGCCGACGTCACGCTCCTGCACGTCACGGCGAGCGACGCCCAGACCGTGGCCCGCGGCGCCCGCGACGCCCTGCTCGGCCGCCCGCACCGGCCGGCCGCCAACTCGCTCGACGCGATCTCCGAGCAGAGCGCGCGCCAACTGCTCGCCGACGCGCAGGCCGCCCTCGGCCGCGAGGCCGTGCTCGACGCCCGCTGCGGCCGCATCGAGCACGAGGTCATCGCAGCCGCCGGCACCGCGGACCTGATCCTGTTCGCCCGCGACAAAGACCACACCCACCCCGGGCCACGCAGCCTCGGACCCACTGCCCGCTACGTCCTCGACCACGCCCCGCGCGCCGTTCTCCTGGTCTGGCCCGACGCGCCCTCCGCGTAACAACCCCATCAGACCACTCCTGCATCTCCACGACCGAAGGAGAATGAAAGTGGACCAGCAGTTGATCTGCGAGCTGAACCTCGCGCTGATCCCCGAGACCGAACTCGCCAGCCGCCACATCACGTTTAGCAGGCACCTGGCGGGCCAGTACCGGCCGGTGATCCAGCTGAACGGCGTGACGCCGAAAGTGGCGTTCACGCCGCACGTCACCCTCTACCAGGTCCCGGTCCAGGCCAGGGACCTGCCCGGATTGCACGCGGCGCTCCTCGACGTCGCCGCCAAGGGCCCCAGGCTCTCACTCAGCGCAACCGGCTACCGCGCCAACCAGGACGAGGGATCGTTCGAGATCCGCTATCGGGCCGCCGCCCGGCTGATGCAGCTACAGGACGACACCATTGCCGTGGTGAACCCGCTGCGCGGGGATCTCCTGCTGGAACGGGACCCGGCCGGCCGGTCGCTGAGCGAACGGATCGACGAGCCGGGACTAGCGGGCGACAACATCCGGCGGACCGGCTTCGACGCGGTGGGCGACCCGGCGTACGGCGGCCTGTTCTACCCACACGTCACCACCAACTGGTTCGAGCCCGGAACCTCGGTGGACCTGACCGACGCCGACTGGCTGTCGCTCTCGCATTTCGACGGGCGTTTCGTGGCGCTCGGGATCTTCGTCCTCGGCCCGTACGGAACCTGCGCCCAGCGACTGGCAGCGCTGCCCCTCGCAGCCTGACCCGCCTCGCGGCTGGCGGCACGGGCTGCCGCGGCGCCGCTGCGGATCATGCGAACCGTACGAGGCGCGCTCACCCGCCGGCGCGTCACCGTGGCTGTACTTCGACCCGACAGAAGCGGGTCACGCCACCGCACACGTCCCGGATGGCGGGGTGCGGCCGATCGAGACGAAAGGAACTCTGTCATGCTCACATCAAGGTCCACCGGGCTGATCATGCTTGGCGTGCTCGCCATCGTTGTCGGGATCCTGGCGCTGGCCTGGCCGGGGGTGACCATTCTCGCCCTGGTCATCTTGTTCGCGGTCTACGCGTTCATCGCCGCGGGGCTGCAGGCCGTCCGGGCGTTCGGCAGCGTCAGGGCCGGGCCGGTCTTCGGCCACCTGCTGCTCGCGCTGGTCGACCTGGCGGCCGGGGTGGTCGCGCTGCTGTGGCCAGCGCCGACCGTGCTGGTGCTGGTGCTGGTCGTGGCCATCTGGGCGTTCGTGGCCGGCGTCACCGAGATCTTCGCCGCCTTCGGCGGCGAGGAGACCGCCGGCACCCGCGCGATGTTCATCTTGGCCGGGCTGGTATCGGTCGCGTTCGGCGTGGTGCTGTTTGCCTGGCCCGGTCCCGGTACGGTCACCCTGGCGCTGCTGTTCGGGATCTTCGCCATCGTCTACGGCGTGTCCCATATCGTCACGGGCATCCGGCTGCGCCGCACCGGGTGGGGCCTGGACTCGGCCCTGCACGACGCCCCGCCTGAGCCGGGACGCGCGTGAGCGCCCACCGCTCCGGTCACAGGCGCCTGCTGAGCGCCTGCCAAGTCCTGACCCCGGCTTGGCAGGCGCCCCGCCTGAGCGGGCGCCGACCGCGGCAACTGCGGCCGGCCGCCCGGGCCGCCCGGTAACGAAGGGACGGGGAGTGGCCATACCGAACCCACAGGCGGGAGCCCAGGACCGGGTGCCGCGTCCCAATTGCGCAGCGACGGGTCCGGTCGCCGGATAGCGAGCTGGTGACGCGATGCGCGGAATAGCTAGCCAGCCGCGCGGGATCGCGCGGCTGGCCCGGGCTCTCGGGCTGGACAGCAATCTGCTGCGCCGGGCCAGTGACCGGGACGTCGACAGCGGGATCGCCTCGGGAGAGGTGCTAGGCACCCCCACCCTGTTCATCGACGGCGCGGTCCACCGGGGAAGCTACGACCCGGCCGCCCTGCTCAGCACGCTGGCCCGATGAGCGAAATCTGCGCACACCGGCGGCCTCAAGCAGCCCGGCCAGAGCCGCACCCAGCGGCGCCACCAGCCAGTGGGAATCGACGTCGGCCGGCAGCCC
>Ga0210399_10004924_pt1 | contig 10370 bp, 7 predicted proteins | sample IncBWC14MmetaG_FD_150865 | JGI IMG/M metagenome (GOLD analysis project Ga0210399, IMG submission 150865) | Forest soil microbial communities from Barre Woods Harvard Forest LTER site, Petersham, Massachusetts, United States - Inc-BW-C-14-M | ecosystem: Environmental > Terrestrial > Soil >...
AAAAGGCCACAGAACTGGCCAAGAGCAAAGTCGAAGAGCTAATCAAACGCGTCAAGTCCGGCGAAAAATTCGATGCCGCCGCCCGGGCCCTCGGCCTGGAGCCAAAAACGAGTGATCCCCTGGCGCGCGACGGCTCCATCCCCGGCGCGGCCAGCGGCAAGCAACTCGGCGCGGCTTTCAACCTCAAGCCCGGCGACGCTGCAGCGCCCCTGAGCCTCGGTCAGAATTGGCTGGTCTATCGAGTTGCTGAGAAGACGGAACCGAACCCCGCTGAATTCGACAAACAGAAGACGCAGTTGACGAAAGAACTGCTCGATTCCAAACGGAACCTGGCGTTTGAAGCCTTCCGGACGGCGTTGGACAACCGCCTGAAACAGGAAGGGAAGGTCAAGCTCATGCCGGAAAAACTGAAGGCCTTCGCCACGTTCAGCTAGTCTAAGTTACACAAAATAAATGAGTTGCTCTCCTGGAACGGTGGGCTTGTCTTTCTTCACGCGTCCCGATACCCTATTACTGTCTCCCTTGATGCCGAATTCAAGCCCAAACGAGTAAATCCGCTCAAGTTTGGGTTCGGGGGTAACACCAAGAATTCGGAACAGAGGCAATCCTAGCAATCCATCGCCAGGACTTCAAAGATCGGTGACACCAAAATGACTTCCCGCACTTCCTCCGTACATAACGACTACCGCTGCAGCATCGACCGCAACCAATCTGGGAAATACTGTGTGCGCATCCAGGTGCACTATCCCCGCCATGCGTGGACCTTGCACGTCTATTTCCTGGCCTCCTCGTTTGACCGCGCGATGAAGAAGCTCGAAGTGTCCCTGGATTTCCTCCAGCGTCACGAAGAGAAGCTCTGGTTTTGGGGCGTGGATCGTGCGGAAGACATGGGTTTTTCGGCTGAGTTTCTGAAAGACGCGGGGCTGCGCCTGGACCGTCGCGCCGAGTTTCCGCGCAAAGCTACCAACGTGTCGCTTGCTCCCGAGCGCGAAGTGCCCGCTTTCGTCCTGGGGCCGATGCGCCGGGGCTTGGCTGAATCGGTCGATACAACTCGAGAAATCTCCCGGAGCGCTTCCGTTGGCGACTAGTGCTAAGCCACTTATTCTAAAGTGCTTGGATTCCAGCAGGATCGGTGGATAGCCTTCAATCCGCCGCTTTCTCTGGCACCACCGCCACCGGTTCGCGGATCAGCAGGGGAAGCCTCGGAAACGAGAAGTTACCCGCTACGTCGTCAATCACGTTGACTTGGCACATGTAAAACCCCGGCTTCAACAATTGCAACGGTAAATCCATCTGGAAAATGACCGCCTTGCGGTCCGGAGCCGTCACTTCGTTCGCCACCACCGGCTTGGACTCGTAAATCTTGGTTGAGCCCTGTAAAAACTCGATGCTGGTGAACACTCGGATGCTGTCCTTGGCTAGCTTTGCCGGTGGGGCATCCTTGGCTGCCGCATTCTGGCCTCCCTTTTGGTCCCCGTTTTGAGCAGGAGCCGCGGGGGGCGCTGGATTCTTTCCCTTTGCCGCATCGTACACTTCGTATTGCAAATAGAGGTGCTGGTCGGGAGCGAAAACATGCGTAATGTTCGGAACCAGCTCCATCTGGTCCCGGACCAGAGGATTCGCTCCGCTTTTCTTGTTGGTGACCGGGGCTCGCAGGCTGCTGAGCACCACCGAACTCATTTTCAGCGGCGACTTGCGCAGGTCGGGGATTTGCACATCTGTCTCGAAAGAACCGATGCGCCCCGTTTGGTTCTCGCGGATGACAAATTTCAGGTGGTAGCTGCCCGGAGCAAGCACAAAACCTGTGTTGTACTGCACGTTCTTGCGGCGGACCTGCTTGGTGCTCTCCACGGCGAGCTTCACCGTGTCGCGCAACTGTCCGACCGGGAATTTTCCGCCTTCGCGAACTTCACCGATGATATCGATCGTCGCGCTGTCTTTTTCTTTTTCAGTGACGAACGGAATCTGGGAGCCCGGCACCACCAGCGAAACTGCCAGGTAGTAATGCGAATCATCCTGGCGGAAGAATGCGGCTCCGGCATACAGGGGCACGTCCACTCGTGGGAGTTGCGCGGCAAGCTCGTCTTCCAGTTGCTGCTCGCGGTCCGCGCGGTTCAAATGCTCGAAATCCCGTCCCGCGTAATAGCCAGCGCGAAAATCGAGCTTCAGGTCGGCGCGGTTGACCTGTACTTTCAATCGCCGAAATTTTCCGTCCTTCAGCGAATTGTTGCTCGTGAACCCCAGGACGTAATAAGCCGAGCTGTCCTTCTGAACCTGCGAAAACACCGTGCCGAAATCATTCGAATCGAAAAACGCCTTCCCGCCGGTGTCCGACGATAACGTCGCCAGTGTGTCTTGCGAAGAGGCGTTTCCATTCAGATCATTCAGGATGGAAGCGCCCGAATAGGCCGACTGCCCGTGCAAACTGGCGGACTGCGCTTCGCCCCCCGGCGGAAACGCCTGCAAACCGCGAATATCTAGCGAATAGATCGATACGTTGGCTTTCACCGCCGCCGCGGTGGTGGCACGCAGCGCCGATTGGTTGTCCGCTCCAGATTGCGTGATTCCGTTGCTGAAGTAGATGAGGCTCTTTTTCTGCGGGAGCTTGCCGAGCGCCTGCATCAGCGACTGCAGGGCCAGCAGCTTGCGGTCGGCGTTAAAGGTGTTGAAATCCGTGTCATCAGCGGAGAAGGCTCCGCTGGTTTCCGCGGCGCCTTCTGAACTGCCCGTACTTCCGTTGTCGAATCCTTGCCCTTGTCCGGAGTTGTAGGCTGTTAGCGCCGCCAGTATTTTGGTCTTGTCGTCCGTAAAATCAAGATCCACGCGCATGTTCGTGGCCAGTGACACCAGCGCCAACAAGTCGGCGGACTGCATCTTTGCGCTCACGAACTTCTTCGCGGCTTCCACCGAGCGGTCAATCTGCTCCGGGTCCATCGCCGAAAAATCGAAAAAAAGCAGCATCAATCGCCGGTCCCGGGCGTCCAGCGACGGCGGCGCTTTCTTCCCGGCACGCAGCAGAGTTCCCGCTCCGGTCACGCCTGAGACGGTGGCTTCCCCCGCGCCAGCGGTCGCCAGCTCGTCCACATTCTCGAAATCGAAAGTGGAAATCGCCTGCTTCTTGCTATCCTCAAAAAGCGTGAAGTCGCCCTTTTTCAGGTCGCGAACGAGGTTGCCTTTTTTATCGCGAGCCACCACGTTTACCAGCACCAATTCGCTCGTAACTTGAATTCGCGCCTCGTTCGACTTGGATTGTTCCGCCTGTTGCGCAATGACCGGCGTAGCCGCTTGCAAGAGCAACACTGCCGCGGCGAAGCTCGAATAAAGTTTTCTTGTCAGCTTCATTTTCATCTTCTTCAGAAGCGGAAGCGCGCCTGTACTGTCACCCGCCGCATCCCGCCTGTCCCAGTAACTTCCCCAAAAGTAAAGGAATTCACAACCGTGTTGATGGAAGTGAAACGCACGGTATTGAACACATTGTTGGCGGTGATGCGCAGGTCCAGCGCCCGGGATTCTTTAATGGTGATCGTTTTATTCACCGACATGTTCAACGAAATCTGGTCCGGCCCCTCGATAATATTTCTGCCAGCGTCGCCGAAGCTGGAAGTGCCCGGGTTCGTACATGTAGGGCTTGGCGCGCAAAACGCAGCAGTATTGAACCATTTGAGCGTGGTCGGGTCGCTGATCGATATGGATTGCCCCGCGACGGCGTTTGCGCGAAGAGAACCGCTCACGCCGCGGCCGATGTCCAGAGCTCCGCCCAGAACTCGCGGCGTGAAATACAACCCCGATCCAACCGAAAAATCGCCGCTCCACTGCCAGCCGCCCAGAATATGGCTGGCTGAACCTTTGGTTACAAACCGCCGGCTGTCTCCGAACGGCAAATCGTAAATCCAGTTTCCCGTGAATTTGTGCCGCTGGTCGAAACTGGAAAGCCCGCGGTCCGCGGAAATGTCAAAAGGATCTTGCGCCACAACGCTTCCGCCGCCGCCGATGGAAGACGCGTCATCGATGGACTTGGAATAGATGTATTGTGCGCTCAACCCGAGTCCCTTGGCCAAGCGCTTGCGCACGCGCACCGAAGCCGCATGCAAGATGGAATTTCCTTCCGATGATTCGTAGATAAACGGCTGATTACCGGAGCCGACCAGGGCGCGCTCCGTATCCAGCCGGGTGCCCTTCGCGCCGTTGTATCCCACGTTCAGCACAACGCCACCCGGCAAGCCCTCTTGCACGTCGAGATTCCAGACCTGTACGTAGCCCAGGCGATAGTTTGGATTGACGGCGAAGTTGTTGGTGACCGTGCTTCCGGCCGGGGGGAATCCATTTGTAAACGTCAGCGGGGGCCCGGCAATCAGTCCGGTGACGTCGGTAGTATTCGTCCCGGTGTTCGCGAAGGGCGGCTGGAACGCGAAATTTTGGATCATCGTGCCGTACTGCGCCAGGTTGTAGTTGATGCCGTAGCCTGCCCTCACGACCATCTGCTTTTGAGGCTTCCAGGCAATCCCAATGCGCGGCGCGAAATTGTTGCGATCCGGCCGCACGAGCGAGGCCGGAAAAGTTCCATTGAAGGGCCCGCTCTGTCCTGGCAGCACGACCGCGGCGGAGGTGAAGCCTGGAGCCACGTCCAGATTAGCGATTTGGTTGTTCGCCTCGGTGTAAGGTCCGTTGTACTCGTAGCGCATCCCCAGGTTGAACGAGAGGTTCGGACGAAACCTCCAATCGTCCTGGACGAAGAAGTCATAAGAGCTAGCACGGAAGTTGTAAGAAGTCGCTCCGGACTGCAGGGAGGTCTGCTGCGGGAAGCCGAGCAGGAAGTCCGCGAAATCGTAACCCGTGTCGACAACAGGTTGAGTGCTTCCCGTGGTGTACTGGGACGTCGCAAACCCGGTAAAAACAAAACTACCCTCCGAATTCCTCGCCGAACGGAAACTTTGCAAAATTCGGCGGTAGTCTCCGCCGAAGCGCCAGTTGTGCTTTCCGCGATTCCACGAAACGGTTTCCGAGAAGGAGTAGGTTTGGTCGAGTTCCCGGCGGGGGGTCGGATCGCTCAGACCTCCGAAGGATGTAAAGCTGATTCCCGGCAGTCCCCAATCAAAAGGATCATTCGAGATTCCGCCAATTCCCGCGCCACCGGGGCCTGCAACGTCCAACACGCTCGAATAGAGATTGGTAGTGGAAACATGATTGTGGTTGTAGTTCACGCGGAAGATGTTGCTAACGCGGCCCTTGCTGTAGGTCCACCCCGCGCTGGCGTTCAGCCCTTGCGTTCCTGTTCCGCCAGCCAGCGAAGGAAATTGATTCACGATGTTGTTCGAGCCGCGCGACCAGTTCAGCCCGAAATTGATGTTGTTCTGCGAACGCCTCCCGCCATTGCCTCCTCCTCCCCCGCCGCCTCCTCCTCCGCCGAACGGACCAAATCCGGAACCGCTGCTAGCGCCAAAGTTGTGGACCAGCCGTAGGATCACCGTATCGGAACTGCTGGCCGCAGATGTTACGTAGTGAAAATTCTGGCCGGAAACTGTCGTCGCAATATTCGGCAAAGGAATATAGTTCAGGAGAGCCGTCGCGGCCGAACTAAACAAGGCCGGATCAATCTGATTCTGGACGCCATTGAATTGATAGGACTGGCCGGTCTGTGGGTTGAAGATCTGAACGGGCTTGCCGTCGTTGTAGGTCGCGGCGGAAAAATTCCCGCCGCGTTCGGCCAGAGTCGGAACCGTCGAAAACGAATCATACGGCGAGCTTCCGCGCGAGCCATTCCATCCGGCGAAAAAGAACCACTTGTTGCCCCCGTTGAATATCTTCGGGATGTTCAGCGGCCCGCCTACGTTGACGCCGAACCGAGATTGGTTGTAATCCGCTTTCGGCGACTCGATTCCCGTCAGCGAATACGGCCTGGCATCCAGTGCCGATGTGTCGTCCGAAAAATACAGGATGCCATGTGGCTGATTGATGTTGAATCCCTTGGGCATCCGGCCCAGGGCGATCACCCCGCCCCCCGGTCCTCCAAAACCGCCACCACCGCCGCCCCCGAATGCACCGCCGCCTTCGCGTTGCATGCGGTCGCGAAACTCCTGGATCCGATCCTGCAGGTCCTGTTCACTGCCGCCGCCAAAATCCTGCGTCCGTCCTTGGGCGCCGCTGATACTCACCGACTCCGTCGGTCCCTCCGCACCTGCTCCACTCAAGGGCAAGCTTGAAAGATCTCCGCCGCCCTGCCCTCCTCCGCCCGCTCCGCCCAATCCAGAATTCCCACCGGCCAACGCAGACAGAGCGCTATCCATCGCCACGCTTTGAAATCCGCGGCCTGCTGCTGCCATCACGGCGGCGGCGCTGTTGGATTGTTCCTGCTGGCGGGAGGCGAGAATTAATTCAGCGCCTACCTTCCCCGTTGGGTTCTCCGGATTCAGCACGACTTCCTGGGTAAAGACAGCGAACCCCATGAACTCGACGCGTACCACGTACCTTCCGCGGGTCATGCCCGAGAATCCAAATTTGCCTTCGGAATTGGTTGCCGCCGAATATTTTTTTCCGGTCAAAGTGTTCGCGGCCGTGACGCTCACTCCCGGCAAGGGAGTCTTCCCGCTTCGTGCTGAACCACTGATTTCATAAATTGGAGTTGCTGCCGGAGTGGTTGCGGGCTGTTGTACGGGTGAGGGAGAAGGAGGCACCGCATCTTGCGCAAGCAAGCCCGAGGCAAAGAGAAGCGCGATGATTTGAAATAGGAGTATGGCGCGAACAATGGACTTCAAATATGGGTCTCCCTGAACGAACTAGGACTGCGGCGGATTGCTTTGTGGTGCAGCAGTTGGCTTCTTTCCGGCTGGTGCAGTCCCGCCAGGCCCTATTCCGTTGGCTTTCCGTAATTCCTCCATGCGCTGCCATTGCTCGGGAGAAAGAACCATCACGTTCTTCGGCATAAACGCGTTGTTCTGCACTGTCCCTCGAATGACCACATGATCGCCCGGCTGGATATCCGCCATGGTGATACTCTCGCGGCCTCGGCGCAACGAGGTTTCCTCGTTCAGCTCCAGGGACTGCGTGACATTGTCCGGCCGCAAGACAGTAAGGCTTGGTGCATCAATGGATTTCACTTCCCCCATGACGAAATCCTTGCCTAGCTCGCCGAACCCGCCGCCACTTCCGCCGAACCCTCTGCCACCTCCATCAGGTCCTCCCCCGGAGCGCCCGCCAATCAATTGGGCCGTGACGCTATGATCCGCGTTCTCTTCCCCTCGAACGAACACCAGGTCGCCGACCTTGAAATCTGCCAATTTCGCGGCTTGCCGGTCCCGGTGGTATTCCGTCTTGTCTGAAAGCTTTACGGTAGCGGTCGAGCCGTCGGGCTTGGTTAGCTCCAGCGATCCCTTGTTGATCGCGGTGATCTTCCCGATGAGGGGCAGGCCCCGCGCATCATCTGGTGCGGGCCTCTGGCGTCCTGTCGGTGGGGCTCCCTGGTCCTGACCCTGTGCGGCAGGAGCAGGAGCCTGCGCGCGGCTGACCGCGGCACAGAGCAGCATTAACAAACCCAATCGGCTGAATCGCTTCCCGAACACGGTCATGCAAATCCCCTTGCGGCAACTCACCTTAGTTAAAGACGTATCTCCAAGCCCCAAAGTAACGCCGTCAAGGGCTTCTGACTAGAGCAAACTTCCTGACTACTTAGTTTCCGCTGGTTGAGGGTTAAAGTTCCCGGCAACGTGGTTGGCGGAGCGTCCCATTGTGCCTGGCTCAAAGAGCTTCATGTACTGTATTATTTGTTGACTTGTCATTTACTCTATCGCATTATGCGTCTGTCCCTGGGAGCAACCTACGCGGCGCCCGCGATGCGGGTGAGCCCCTCATGAAGCCGCCGCGAAAGGATGGAAACTCAAAAATGAAAAACGCGAGAACAACGGGGATTACAGTGCTGATGATCTGGCTGCTTGTTTTCGGGAGCTTGGCCGCGCACGCGCAGTCGGCGCAGCAGACCGGGGATCCGGTCAAAACAGATTCGAACACAAGCAAACCGGCAGAGAAAACGAGCGCTGATGGCGCGGCTACGGGCAAGAATAACAGTGCCAACAATTCTGTTTCTACGGCTGCTTCAACCGCGGCGTCACCGACTGGTTCTTCTGCGAAGCCGCCCTCTTCAACGACTGCGGCCGCTCAAAAAACGGCACCAACGAAAAATGGTGGGCTGGTCTGGGTGAACACCGACTCCGGCGTGTATCATAGGCGCGGCTCTCGTTGGTATGGCAGAACCAAGCAGGGGAAATACATGACGGAGGCCGATGCCATCAAGGCAGGCTATAAGGCCTCCGAGAAGAACTAGGAGCCCGGTTGCTGTCGTTTCATGAAAAAGGAGAGACGGAAATGAAGAGAGCATTGATGCAGAGGTTCCTGGCGGCGTTCGTGCTGTTTTTGGCCGTCTCCGCCGCCGTGGCGCATCCCCAAGCGAACACCGCGGCGCCCGCGAAGCCCGATGCGACAGCGCAAGCCGCTGCCAAGTCCGGAGCTTTGCTGGACATCAACAGCGCCACCGCGGACCAACTCGACGCGCTGCCGGGAATCGGCAAAGCGTACTCGGCGAAAATCATCGCAGGACGGCCTTATCGCGTTAAGACCGACTTGGTGACAAAAAGGATTATTCCGCAAGCGACGTACGACAAGATCAAGGGCATGATTATCGCCAAGCAGGCCACTGCGGCGGCAGCCAAGCCGAAATAGTGATGGGATTCATACATGTAAGAGGGGCGGCGCTTAGCCGCCCTTTTTTACTTTAGGGGATTTATTTTTCGCGCAAGATGACTTCGCCGTGGCCGACAAGCTGGTCATTGAGCCACAGACGATATTTATAGGTGGCTGCTTTGCTGCCGGGGCGAGGGGGGCCGCTGAGCAGGCGCATTCCGGCGGGCGCTTGAAAGACGTTGGATGAAAAGGGGCAGCGGTTGACATCGAATTCCACGCGCAAATTGCCGGCGTCTGAGATCCAGGAAACCTGGTCGCCTTCATCGATCACAACAACCTGCGGGATAAGTCCAACGAGTACGGGGCGTTCAGCCATTTTCGGTGTGGCCCATGTGCCAATCTGGGCCGTTACTCCTGATTTTTCGGTGCATAGCGACGATAACACATTCTGCGGCAAGAATTCTTGAGACCGTCATCACGGCGCCGGGGAGTTTTTCTTACGAAATACTTGCGAATTATCACAACGAACCTGTACTTTAGGGCATCCTACTGGATGTAACCTGTACTTCGCTGCGCTTGACCCTTCCTTTGCGCAACCGTACACTGAAACCGTAGTATCGTGGCGCGAAGTTCCGGCTGGATCTCTTGCGCTCGCGGAAAGATGCATTCATAAGCGTCGCAACTTGGACGCGGAGGATTTTGCCGGATGGCTTCAGCTTCTCGTTATTTGTCGATACCGCTCCCGAACGGCTCGCGCATTTCCGTTCTTCTTTCCTTGCCTTTTGTGCTGGTGCACCTCGCTTCGCTGCTGATTTTCTTCATGCCGTTTCACTGGTACTACCTGGTGGCGTGCCTGGGTTTGCTGTTCGTGCGGATGTTCTTCGTCACCGCGGGCTATCACCGCTATTTTTCGCACCGCTCGTTCAAGACCAGCCGCGTGTTCCAATTCGTGATCGCTTTCATGGCCACAAGCTCTTCGCAGAAGGGCGTGCTCTGGTGGGCGGCCCATCACCGCCATCATCACCGTCATTCGGACCAGGAACTCGATCTGCATTCGCCGACACTGTTCGGCTTTTTCTGGTCGCACGTCGGCTGGATTATCTCGGATAAATACAACGACACACGCACCGAATACATCGCTGATTTCGCCAAGTTTCCCGAGTTGCGCTGGCTGAACAAGTACCACTTGATTCCGCCCGTGACCCTTGCCGTGGTTCTGTGGCTCATCGGCGGGTGGCCGTTGTTCATTTGGGGCTTCTGCCTGAGCACGGTGCTCCTGTGGCACGACACGTTTACCATTAATTCGCTCTCGCACCTCTTTGGCTCGCGCCGCTACGAAACCACCGATACCAGCCGCAACAACTGGCTCCTCGCCCTGCTCACGCTCGGCGAAGGCTGGCACAACAACCATCATCACTTTATGGCTTCGGCGCGCCAGGGTTTCTTCTGGTGGGAGATTGACATCACCTATTACACGCTGAAGGTTCTCTCGTGGTTCGGCATCGTCTGGGATCTCCGCAAAGTGCCAACCCATCTGCTTACTCAGCAAACCATCGCGGCTTAACTCGCGATCCAGAGAAATACCTGGGACAGACAGGAATGTCTGTCCCACTTTTTTTCACTTCTGCTTCAGATGTCTCCAAATTCTCGACGCGATCTTCTAGGTGCACAAAGGCTTCCCTCTTTGCGAAGAATGGGGT
>Ga0210399_10004925_pt1 | contig 10370 bp, 11 predicted proteins | sample IncBWC14MmetaG_FD_150865 | JGI IMG/M metagenome (GOLD analysis project Ga0210399, IMG submission 150865) | Forest soil microbial communities from Barre Woods Harvard Forest LTER site, Petersham, Massachusetts, United States - Inc-BW-C-14-M | ecosystem: Environmental > Terrestrial > Soil >...
CGAAGGTGATCTCATACGGCGCGGAATTGGAGACCATCTGGCAGCCGGTCAGGGATCTGCAATTCCTCTTGAATTATTCCTACATGGAAGCGGAGATTCGCTCGAACCTTCTGGTCCAAAACGACGCCTTAGGCCCCGGCGTGCCGTTCGTGGACCCCAACGGAGGCACCGTACCGCAGTCGCCCCGCAACCGAGTCACGAGCAACGGCAATTACACCTGGCACCTCACCGGGGGCTCCATCAACTACTCGCTGAGCTACATTTGGAAATCCGCAACCTACGGCAGCATATTCAACACGCCGTACAACCTTGCCCCCAAGTACAGCCAGGTGGACTCGCGGCTGACCTGGACCGATGCGGCGGATCGCTTTACGGTTTTCGGCTATGTGAAGAACCTGCAAAACAAGGTCAACGCCGACGCGGTGTTGGGAAGCTATGTCACCGAGCCGGCTCCAGGCTATTCGCATCAGGGCACAACGTGGGGCTTGACGCCGCCGCGGCTCTACGGGGTGGAAGTGCAGTTTCGCTTTAAATAATAATTCTTAAATAGCGCAGACTTTAAAGGCCGGAGGGCGCGCTCTCCGGCCTTTTTCTTTAGCTTCGATAAGAAGGATCGATACGGTCCAGCCGGCGCAGCAGCCCCGGCCAAATCAACGTACCCGGACCCTGATTGTTGGTCACGACGAGAGCCTGTTCCATCGCGCTATCGATGATGCTTTGCCGAATCGGTATCAGCTCGCCGCCGCCGGCCTGTGCGCGCAGTTGGATGGCGCAGGTGGCTTCAAACGTGTACATGGCTTGAAATGCTTCAGCCACGCTGGCGCCGACGGTGAGAAGGCCGTGATTGCGCAGCATGAGGTAGTTCTTGCCGCCCATATCGGCGACCAGACGCGGCTTCTCATCGTCGCGCAGCGCAACGCCCTCGTAGTCGTGGTAGGCAAGATTCTGCAGCACGAAGATCGATTGCTGCGAGAGGGGCAGCACACCATTTTTTTGCGCCGAGACAGCCACGCCATTCAAGGTATGCGTGTGCAGGACGCACTCGATATCGTGACGGGCTGCATGAATCGCACTGTGAATGACGAAGCCCGCCGGATTGATCGGCCACGGACTGTCCACAACCTTGTTGCCCTGCATGTCGATCTTCACCAGGCTGGAGGCCGTGATTTCATCGAACATCATGCCGTAAGGGTTGATCAGAAAGTGATGCTCCGGTCCGGGGACCCGTGCGGTGATGTGGGTGAAAATCAGGTCGTCCCAGTGGAAATGCGCCACCAATCGATAGGCGGCCGCCAAATCGACACGAATCGCCCACTCCTGGGGGGAATAACGCGCCGCGGCGCCGGCGGCAGGAACCGATTTCAGCATACCAATCTCCGCTTGACTCAATCTGTGCGCCGATTCTAAACCAATGTCCTGCAACTGGCTAAGTCAGCCCAAGTGCGCAGCCGGATGGCATAATGGTCGCAGGCCGATCGGCGCCGTTGGAGTACCCTAGTTTGCCTGCAGAAAAGACCACACCCGTGGCCGACGACTGGGTGCAGCGAATGATTGACACGCCCGGGCGATCCGGGCACCTCAAAACCGGCGATCACACGACGCACTATCTGGAATGGGGGGAATCTTCCAATCCACGCGTCATGTTGCTGCTGCACGGTTTCTTGGGCCATGCGCACTGGTGGGACTTCGTCGCGCCGTGGTTCGCGCGCGAGTACCGCGTCATCGCGATCGATTTCGGCGGCATGGGCGACAGCGAGCCTCAAGCAAACTACAGCAACGCGAGTTTTGTGGGCGAGGTCGGCGCGATGCTGCAAATGATCGGTTCAAACTCCGTCACCCTGGTGGGTCACAGTTTTGGCGGACGCGTCGCTGTTTTGGCCGCCCACAAGCATGCGCAATATCTCAAGCGAGCCATCGTGGTCGACTCGAAGATTGGATTCGTCAATCGGCCGGTTCGCCCGCCCACACCGCGCGTGAAGAAGCGCTATCCGGACTTCGAGACTGCGATCAATCACTTTCGTTTGGTTCCGGAGGAGCCGCCGCTGCTACCGCGCATCATGCGGCATCTGGCGGCACACTCGGTGAAACGCCAAGGCGAGGCCTTCGTTTGGAAGTTCGATGAGGCGCTGATGGGAGGCGTCGCCTGGGAAAACATCTACGAAGGTGAATTGTTCGCGAAAATCGAATTGCCGATGGACTTCATCTGCGGCGAATTCAGCGTGGTGGTCCCGAACGAACTCGCGGTTCGAATCGGCGCTGCATTACGCAATGGCCGCGGCCCCATCGTCATCCCATCTGCTTATCACCACGTCCCGGTGGACCAGCCGCTCGCCTTGACTGCCGCCATGCGCGCCTTGCTGATCTAGCCGCCCGGCGAGGGCTTGTCTCATACGGCGCGCAGCGCCGTCGCCACCGGCAATCGCGCCGCGCGAATTGCGGGGAACAAGCCGCCGATCACGCCGATGACGCAAGCCCAAATGACGCCGAGGGTTACCAGCGCCGGCGTCACCGCAAGGTCGAAAATCAACTGGCCGCCAAAGCCTCCGCCGCTGGTATCGACTGAATGACCATTGAACAACAGCCACGCGATCAGCGCACCGATGGCGCCGCCGATCATGGCCAGCAGCAGCGCCTCGACGAACACCGATACCACGACCGGCACCGGCCCAAAACCAATCGCGCGCAGCGTCGCAATTTCGCGCGAGCGCGCGCTGACGGCTGAGTACATGGTATTCAGCGCAGCAAAGATCGCGCCCACCGCCATGATGCCTCCGACGACGTAGGCAACGATCGAAAGAATCCGGCTGATCCGGTCCGACTGTTGCGCGCCGAACTCCTTTTCGGTCGACACGTCGACCTGCAGCTGGGGATTGGTGGTGATCGAATCCTTGAAGGTCTGGAAGCCGCCGGGGGAGTCCAGTACGACCAGCACGCTTTGCGCACCGTTGCCGCGCCGATAGGCTGAGTTGAGCGTCTGTGCGTCGGCGACCAGCTCGGATTCGCGGGGACTGCCGCCGCTTTCAAACACGCCGACTACCGTCCAGGTCGTGCCGCGCAATTTTACTTGGGAGCCGACATCGAGCCCCTTGTACAGACGCTGCGCGGATTTCCCCACTATTATTTCGGTCACCGCGGGTTGAAACAAACGGCCCTTCATGAGCTTGATTTCAGGGTGCACTGCGAAAGCAGCCTGTGTGAAGCCGCGAAATGGCGCAACCGCTTCCGTACCATCTCTTTTCAGCACGTTGACGATGAGCAGCCCTTCCGGCGATGCGAGCGGGTGCCCATCGGCGCCTTTCTTGATGCCGGCCGAATCCCCGATCGCCAGCGTGGCGTCATTGGTCAACACGCTGACGAGTTCCGTGCTCGAGCCGGTGCGCACGACGATGGCGCGATTCGCGCCGGTTTTTTGCATGGTTTTAATGAGGCCGGTCGACATCGCGAGAACCGAGATCAGGACCGCCACCACGCCGGCGATTCCAATGACGACCACCGAGGAGGTTCCGACACGTTGCGGCAGACTGCGAATGTTCATCGCCGATACCGCTGCTATCTGGGACAGGGCGCTCATGGCAAAACTTCAGCGTTCCGCCAACGCATCGACGATATTCAATCGCTGGGCGCGCAGCGCCGGCGGCAGTCCGCTGATAGCCGCCAGCAACACGGCGACGATGATTCCCTCAACAATCACGATTGGGGGAATTGCGCCCGCACCGAGTACGGACCCAACGGCCTTTATCGCCACCGAGGAGAGCAGCAGTCCCACGACCGCCGCGATGAGGCAAAGTATCGCCGACTCGGTCAGTACCAGCGCCGAGACCGCTCCTCCGGTGAAGCCAAGAGTTTTCAACACCGCAAGCTCCGGAATCCGCTCGCGCACCGATTGCATCATGGTGTTCGCGGTTAGAAACAGCAGCGTGAACATCACTGCGCCGACGATGGAGTTGGCGATGAAATCGATGTCGGCGAGCTGCTTGAGCTGTGCTTGAAGTGCGGCGTTTTCGGATTGGGTGCGGGTCTCCTCCGGTGAATTCTCGAACAGTTTGTCGATGGCGGACGATACTGCGGTTGCCTGCTTCGGATCATCGATCTGAGTGATGAATTGGTGCACCCGATGATTGTCGAACTGCCGTGTCTCGTCCCAATAGTCATAATTGATCCAGAAGGCGCTGCCGAGCGGCGAGCTGGCAAACTGCGGCGACGGGTCAAAAATGCCGATGATGTCGAAGGCCCAATTGTTGCTGCCGTCCTTTTTGGTCCAGATCGTGGTGCCTACCGGAATCTTATCGCCCACTTTCCAGCCGTACTTCTGCGCGAGAGGCCGTCCGATCAGCGCGCCGGGGCGTGTGGTCTTCATGGCATCGATCTGCGCCTGGGTGATGTTGAGTTCCGGGTAGACGGTGGCGATGCCGTCCACATTGATTGCAAAGGCGGGAATCGCGTTTTTTGCATCCTGAAAGTAGCCGCCGAAGAAGCTCAGGTGCGCGATGGTGCGCACGCCTTTGACGGTCCGCATCTGATCCATGAGACTGATCGGCATGGAATTGATCGCGCTCATCCGGCTCGTGGTCCACAAACGGTTATTGCTGGTGTCGCCAAGTCCTGCTTTGATGCTTTGATTGATTCCCTGCAGCAGCCCGAACAGCAAAAACGCCACGATGATCGAGAGCATGGTGAGGATGGTGCGCGTTTTCTTGCGCCACAATCCTGCCCAGATGAGCAAAAAATACTTCACGCGGCGCTCCGCACCGCGGTGTCGATGAGCCGGCCCTTGTCGACATGCAGCGTGCGCGAGGCATGATCGGCGGCAAGCGGATCGTGAGTTACCATGATGATGGTCTTGCCCTGATCGCGGTTGAGCATTTGCAGCAGCTTCAATATCTCTTCCGCATTCTCGCGATCCAGATCGCCCGTGGGTTCGTCGCAAACCAAGAGCGTCGGATCGGCTACCAGGGCGCGGGCAATCGACACGCGTTGTTGCTGCCCGCCGGACAGTTCACTCGGCTTGTGGGTTGCGCGGTCGGCGAGCCCCACCAGTTCCAACACGGCGCGTACATTTTGTTTGCGCTTTGCCGATGAGAGGTTCGTCAGCAGCAGCGGGACTTCGACATTGCGCGCCGCGGTCAGCACCGGCAGCAAATTGTAGAACTGGAACACAAAGCCAATATGGCGCGCGCGCCACTTGGCGAGTTTGCCGCCGGACAGCCGATCGATGCGTTCGCCGGCAACCGTGACTTCACCCTCGGTCGGCTGGTCCAATCCCGCGATTAAATTGAGAAGGGTGGTCTTGCCCGAACCCGACGGACCCATGAGCGCGAGAAACTCTCCCTGTTCGATGCTGAGATTCACGCCGTGCAGAACTTCGACCGACTGTTTGCCGCGCTTGTAGCGCTTTACGACGTTCTGCAAGGAAACTAGCGTGCTCATTGGTGCTCCATTGATATCGAATGAAATGCGTTGCTTAATTTACTATTTTTCAATGCGTATGCGAACTCCGTCGCCCAGCTTCGTCAGGTCGCCAAGCGCCACGATGTCGCCGCTGGCGAGTCCCGCAATGACAACCTGGCCGGCGGCGGTCTTGGCGCCGAGACGCACGGCACGACGCTCAACGGTGGATTCATGAATAACATACACGATGCTGGTGTCGCCGGACGTCGCGACTGCCTCGGCGGGTATGGTCACTCCGGATCCCGCCGGAGTTTTTTCGGCTCCGGACGCCTGCGGCTCTTTTTCGCTGAGAAACGATACGCGCGCGCCCATTTCGGGAATGATGCGGGGATCTTTCAGTTTGATCGCGATACGCACTTTGACCGTCGCCTTGGCCCGGTCAGCGGTGGGGATCATCGCAATGACAGATCCCGGGATATCCCAGTCCGGATAGGCGTTCAATTTGATGACCACCGGCTGTTGCGGACGGACGCGGTTGATGAAATTTTCGCTGACGTCCACCTCCACCTCGAGCGAATCCATGTCGACAATCGTGCCGATGCCGGTTCGCGTAAAGCCGCCCCCGGCGGATACGGGTGATACCATTTCGCCGGGTTGCGCAGCCTTCTCGGTGACGATGCCGGAGAACGGCGCCCGTATCACCGTGTCGTCCAGACTGCGCTGTGCGACGGCCACCCCGGCTCGAGCGGAGTCAAGCGCACTGTGCGCGATGAGCAGATTGTTTCGCGCGACGTTGAATTGAGCTTTCGCCTCATCGAAGCTCTGCGCGCTGATGACCGCAACCGCTTTCTGCTGCTCGTTGCGCTCGAAAATCGGCTTTGCGTCATCAAAAGCCGTTTGTGAGGACGCGAGATTGGCCTCCGCCTGCTGCAGCTGAGCGTTGCTTTGCGCAAGTGCTGCCTTCCAGTTCGAATCATCCAGACGAGCGATGATCTCTCCGGCTTCGACGCGCTGGCCTTCCTCGAGCCGCACTTCGACGACCTTGCCGGTGACTTTCGAGGACACGGTGGCTCGACGGCGCGCCACTATATAACCGGAGGCATCGAGCAGCGATGCCCCGCCAATCGACCCTGATGCGCCGGTCGTTGCCGCCTGCGCTACCGCGGTGCTCACCATCACGCCGGTCGGGCGCAGCAGATACCAGATGCCGGAGGCGGCTACGATGGCGACGGCAATGCCGGTCGCCCACCACTTGGCATTCCCCCCTGCGGAGGCCGGCGGCTCGCTGCGATCGATGCGCAGCTGATTCAGAAGCGATGATTTATCCGTTCCGGCGGTCTCAGCCACTGATACTCCCATCGACTTAAACGAATGTTGCCATGGCAACGGCGAACGCTGTCATGGACACAGGCTCGGGCAGTAATTATCCCAGGTAGTAGTCGTTCGTGAACCTCGAACGACTGGTCTTTCCGGCTATTCTAGACGAATGTTCATGTTCTGGCTAAGCAGAGAGACGCAGTCATCACGTATTTCCGCCTTGCCTGTCATAATTCCTATCCCTTGAGGGAAGCCTCGTGGCATGATCGATACGGCGAGCGGCGCGCGGCCGGCTTCGCCGAATAACAAAGGGGGAGCGAATGCAATACAGAAGTTTGCCATTAGCAGTTTCGCTGGCATTGATCGTGGTTGCCGCTCAAGCCGGCGCGCAGACCGCGAAACCTGCCTCGCGCGTTGCATCTGCCAACAGCGAAATCACCGAAACGAAGCCCGAGCTGGTGGGTTTTTCATCCGAACGGCTGGCCAAACTTGACGACGGTTTGAAGTCGATCGTCGATGCCAAGCAGCTGGCCGGCGCAGTGTGGGTGCTCGCGCGTCACGGCAAGATCGTGGAAGAAAAATCGTATGGCTATGCCGATCTGGCCGGCCAGAAGCCGATGCAGAAGGATGCGATCGTCCGCATCTATTCGATGACCAAACCGATTACCGGCATCGCCATGATGATGCTGTACGAAGAAGGCAAGTGGAAACCGAGCGATCCCATTGCGCGCTATATACCGGAGTTTCGCGATCTCAAGGTATTTTCCGGCGTCGACAAGGACGGCAAACCGACCTTCGAGCCGGCAGGCCACGCTCCGACCATGGGCGAGTTGATGTCGCACACGGCCGGCTTCACCTATGGCGTTTTTGGTGCGACTCCCGTCGATAAGATGTACCAAGAATCGCAACTGCTCGCTGCGCCGACTCTGAAGGATTTCATCGATCGAGTTGCCAAGTTGCCGCTGCTGTATCAACCGGGCGAGGGGTGGGTGTACAGCATCTCGGTGGACATTCAAGGCTACTTGGTCGAGAAACTTTCCGGCAAATCGTTCCCGGACTTCCTGCGTGAACGAATCTTCGAGCCGCTCGGCATGAACGATACGGCTTTTTACGTGCCGGAAGCCAAACTCGGCCGTGTCGCGACAATCTATCAGGGCAGCGCCGCCGGACTCACTCCCATGCCGCGCGACCCGGAGATCTCCAAGCCTCCCGGACTGCCGTCCGGCGGCGGCGGACTTTATTCGACGGCGCGCGATTATCTACGCTTCAGTCAGATGGTTTTGAACGGCGGCGAATTGAATGGCGTACGTCTGGTCGCGCCGAGCTCCATCGAGCTCATGCGATCGAATCACGTCTCGGACGCTGTCAAGAATGCCAATAAGTACGGCATCGGCTACTACCACATGCAGCCGGGACTTGGATTCGGCTATGATTTCGCGATTCTGGAAGAACCGCTCAAGCTCGGCAGCACAGCGGGAAAGGGCACCTTCCTGTGGGATGGAGTTGCGGGCACGTGGTTCTGGATCGATCCGAGCAACGATGTGATTTTTGTCGGCATCATACAGCGCTGGCTTTTGAGCGGCGGGCCCGATGTCGAGAATCTGACGCGCGCCTTGACCTATCAGGCACTCCTCGATCCAAAGAAGTGATACTCCCTAGTAAAATATAAAATGGTGGAAACAATGACAAAGCGAATTCTCGCTGCCGCGGCGGCAGCCGCCATGTTGGTCGGAACATCGTGGGCGGCGGACACGCTGACCGCGCAGGATTATTTTGAGATCCAACAGCTCTACGCCCGGTACAACATCGCAATCGATAGCGGCGATGCGGAAGGCTGGGCCGCGACATTCACGCCGGACGGAGTTTTCAACACCTTCAATGGACACGATGGCCTGGTCAGTTTCATAAAAATGTGGCGCGAGAAATTAAATGGCGCGACACGCAAACATTGGAACAACAATCTACAAATCACCGGAAATTCCCGGGAAGCCAGCGCCACCGTTTATTTGATGCTCGTCGATTTCAGCACCAAGCCCATCAGCATTCTTTCGACCGGCACGTACAGCGACAGCCTCATCAAGACCAAGGACGGGTGGCGATTCACCAAGCGCACGACCAAGGGGGATGTCGCGCCGCCGGCGCCGCCAGCCGCTCCTGCGCCCCCGTCACCGCCAAAGTAGGGTAGTGGAGCGCGCATTTACGATCCCGCTAGTGGCGTTGCTCGCCGCCTGTGCGGCTTCATCCCGGATAGTGACGGGCACTCCAAGAGCACCCATACCGCCGAATGAAGTGCGGGTCTACACGTCCGCACCTGCGAGTTTTGAGGAAATCGCAGTTCTCAACGCATCAAAGAAGAGCGTATCCAGCGCCGGCGGCGAGCGCGCCATCCAGAAAATGATTGAAAGCCTGAAGGCTCAGGCAGCCCTGTTGGGGGCGAATGGGCTCCTCTTGGAGGACTTTTCAGATGCGCAAGCCTTGTCGCTGGGCACCGGCGCGGCCTCTGACACCTATACGCACAATGGATCGATTAGCTTGGGGCTGGGCGGTTCGCTGGGAATAATCAAGAAAACCGCAAGGGCGAGAGCAATATTCCTTGCTCCGCAGCCCTAGTCTCGGATCGTACATGGCGGCGGTGTGCCGTCATGACATAGGGCGGGGCCGGCACCGGTCGGTGCGGGATCATCGATCGTATCGGTGGTGCCGGTGGTCGTACAGCCGCTCAGTACGCACACAGCGATCAAAAGGCTGCGTATCAGTTTCATGATCCATCCTTCGCGACTCACGAGCGCTGCGAATTCGTCAATCCCGATCGCCAGCAGTATCATCCGGCGAACTCGACGCTGTCAAAGATTGGCCATGAACGTAATCGTGACTCCGGCTCTGCGTGCACAGGAGCCCATCATTCAAAACCTCGTGCAGCTTTATACGCATGATTTCTCTGAATTTTGGGCGGGGACGCCAAGAGGCGATCTTCGACCCGACGGCCGCTTCGATCCGTACCCGTTGGATGGCTATTGGACGCGGCCAGGCTGGTCCGCCGCACTTATCTCAAGCGGCGGCGTCCTCGCCGGCTTTGCCCTGATAAATGATCAGGCGCGCTCTGGTCAGCCCGTGGATCACAACGTCGGCGAGTTTTTTATCTTAAGAAAACATCGAGGCCATGGAGTCGGGCGCCGCGCGGCAGAAGCCATTTTCTCCCAAGCCCCGGGCTCATGGGAGGTCGCTGTGGCGCGCAAAAACGTTGCAGCGGGTGAATTTTGGCGCAAGACCATCGACGCGCCGCAAGCGTCGAACATCCATGAGCTCGACGTGGCGACCGACCAATGGAACGGGCCAGTCTTTCGTTTCGCATGGCGTACGTGACGATCTTCAGGGGCGAGGTGTTCGTTTTGACCGCCTACGACGCCGGGCGCAAACTGCGCCGTCATTTCGGAGGACCGCTGATGCGCCATTCGATCGCTGCACTCATGGTGTGCGGGTTGGTATCGGGTTTTGGGGTGTACCGCGCACAATCGGCGGCGCCCAAGCGCGAAGTGGCTGCCGCGATGACTAAGCAGTCAGTCATCGGTGCCTGGCGCCTCGTCAGCATCGACTACTCAGGTCCCGACGGCGCGCTAGCCGACCCGGTGTTCGGCCCAACTCCGCAAGGCATCATTGTTTACGAT
>Ga0210399_10004926_pt1 | contig 10368 bp, 10 predicted proteins | sample IncBWC14MmetaG_FD_150865 | JGI IMG/M metagenome (GOLD analysis project Ga0210399, IMG submission 150865) | Forest soil microbial communities from Barre Woods Harvard Forest LTER site, Petersham, Massachusetts, United States - Inc-BW-C-14-M | ecosystem: Environmental > Terrestrial > Soil >...
GTGGTCAAGGTGCTCCAGCTCGAAAACTACGAACGTGCTTTAAGGGCTCGCGGCATTCAGACCAGCATGCATGAGTTGGAAAAAGGTATTCCGGAGGTATGCAAAGCGCACGGCATCAAGCCGGAAGAGCTGGGCGTAAAGGGTTGCCTCTTAATTTATCGCCGCCGCGAACAGGACATGCCGCTGGCGCAACCACCCGACAACGCGACGTCCGAGCAGATCGCCAAAACGGAACAGGTTCGGCAGAAAATGTTGCGCCTGGCCCGCGACAAGTACCTGTTTCGCTTCCAGGATTGCAGGCTAACGACCGGGATCATCGTGCAAAATGGACGGCTCGCAGGGCTGAAAGTGGTTGAAACGAAAATCGAGGGCCGCAAGGCTGAACCGATCCCCAGCTCGGAACACGAACTCCGCGCGCCGCTGGTCGTTTCTTCGATCGGCTCGGTGCCGGAGAAACTTTCTGGGATCAACATGAATGGTGAATACTACACATTCGCTGGCAAGGATGTGCCACGGTACACCGCTATGGACCGCGTATTCGGGGTCGGAAACGTCGTCACGGGACAGGGAAACATCCGAGTGTCGCTGGTGCATAGCCAGAAAGTGACCAAGCGCGTGGTGGACTGCATGAAGGGCGACGATGGAAACGCCGCCGCTGGAGCCGGCAGTGCTGAACAGCAAGCCGCGAGTGCCATGAACGCGATTGGGAAGCAGATTGAAGTGATCCCACAGCTTTCGGACGACCAGATGGCGGAGGTGGAGCGCCGAGTTCATGTCCTGCAGCAAAAAGCGGGCCTCACTTCCGACTACGACTCCTGGATTGCCAAGGTAACTCCGCCCGATCTTGAATAGATCGTATTCCTTCCAATTCGGATGCGTTTGCGAATTCCAAGCTTCATCACACCCTCGCTCTCAAGCGAAAGTACATCGGGGAAAATCCAACGCGGTGTGAAGCATTTCGATGAGCGCCACGAGAGGCCATGCAAGAGAATGCCGTTTTTGCACCAGCGGAAGACCTGGTTGGCATTGACCGCGTGCCGTCGCACTACTCGACGCGGGTCTGCATCGCGGTTGCGCGCTGGCTACGCGAGGCGTTCGGTTGACACCAAGATCGGGACTCCCATGCTTATGGAATCGAACACAGGCGAAAAGTTGGGGCCAAGAGATGCAAGCTCTTTTTTTGGTCTTGTTTTTCGACCAGGTGATATAAAGGCCCCAGACTTCGCTCTCCGCCAGCGGTCACCGTTGCAGCATGATGAGAGCCACGAGACTCGTGACCTTCGCTTTATTGCCCTGTCCGTCGGGCAGTGAACGATCTCGACTTTCATTCTGTTCTCCCCTTATCAGGCTACTCTACAGAATGCTTCATAGCTTTTGCACTTTGCCGACCACTCGGACAAAACCATGGTGATGGCGGTATTCGTCACCATTCCTCCGTTGCGGGAAAGAGCTCGGCGAGGTGTGCTGTGCTATCGACTCGCACGTTGACCGGGTGTTTCTCTTTGAAGTATTCTTGATTTCTGGTGTCCAGAAGTTTCTTCGAGCGGTGCATCATGAACAACTTCCGCCGAAATTCAGCTCGTATACTCGCCTCACGAAAGGAGTGTTATGCCCAGAAAAATCGATCCGCTCAATAAAAAACTCTACGGTTCGGTAACGGCAATGCTAACGGTGACCGACGTGAAAGCGGCAGCCGACTTTTATCAAAAGGCATTCGGCTTTGCCAAACGGGGGATCATGAATGGCCCCGACGGCAAGGCGATCCATGCCGAGCTGACACTCCGCGGCACGACATTAATGTTGGGACCGGAAATGGCGCAGATGGGTTCCCGCGCCGCGAAAACAATCGGCGCTTCGCCGACGACTTTGTATCTGCTGACGGAGAACGCAGACAAGACGGTTGCGAAGGCCGTAAAGGTCGGCGCGGAGCTCAAGGGACCCGTGATGGATATGTTTTGGGGCGACCGCTGCGGAACCCTGGTCGATCCCGAGGGTTACACTTGGATGGTTGCTACCCACATTGCCCAACCGACACCCAAGGAAATGCAAAAGAAGATGATGGAGCAAATAGCCAGCCAACAGGCGGCCCGCGCAGCGAGTGCCTCCTGATCTTTCTTGTTACAAACCGTTCCAGTCAGGCTGGCGGGGGCGATCGAGCATGGACGGAATAGACATTTCTGCTTGACCTAATCCAAAGGCTGGCCCTCCAGAAGAGATGCGGTCGTACAGCGATAGTCGTGCAGCGATAGCAACACTCGTCGCGATTTCTCCTGAATGACGGGCTCGGAAGTTAGCTACGATTTCATTTCCGGCTTCAGTAGGGCCGACACAAAGCAAGCACAGAAAGTGCATCCGCAGACCATGAACCTGACTACGCGAATGCTCATCCATACGTCCATCTGCCGGTAACGACTTATCGGGAGTCAGCCCGTCATTGCCGGTGGAAGTCAAGCGCCGCTCTTGCCTTCAAGGAACTTCGACAAAGTGCCTGCAAAGTGCACAAAGTCGGCCGGGATCATAATCACCGTGGTGCTGTTGTTCTCCGCACCCACCTCGGCAACCATCTGCATACGACGCAATTCCAGTGCGGCCGGGTTTCCCACCATCAACTGTGCCGCGTCGGCCAGTTTCTGTGACGCCTCCAACTCGGCCTCCGCCTTGATGATTCGGGCGCGCTTTTCGCTTGCCATCACCCGCTGCATATCCTGCGGAATCTCCACATCCTTCATTTCTAGCAATTAGCTCGGTTGGATAGGGCGTCGGTCCTCAGGATTTTGTACTTTGCGCTGACGAAAAGCCGAGTATTCAAGCACGACGTCGGAAGCACCCTCCGCTTCCTCCCGCCCCTGCCCTTCCAGCTCGCATCGAGCACGAGTATGAGCGCAAGGGAGCTTGGGTCTACCTCGCCGCCTGGGACGTCCGGCGCGCCAAAATCTTCGGTCGTTGCGCACACCGGAATGGGATCCAACACTTTGATGGTTTGATCGGCGAGGTCATGGACCAAGAGCCCTATCGCTCGGCCAAACGTGTGTTTTGGATCATCGATAATTGCTCCGTGCACCGCGGCCAGAAGTGCGTCCAACGGCTGCAAGCCCGCTGGCCTTCGATTGTTCCGGTTCACACTCCGAACCATGCTAGTTGGCTCAACCAAGTGGAGATCTACTTCTCCGTCGTTCAGCGCAAAGTTCTCACGCCCAACGATTTCCACTCTCTGGCTCAATTGGAAGAGGCGCTACTGGCCTTCCATCAACGCTATGAGAAGTCCGCCACTCCGTTCCAGTGGACCTTCACCCGCGAGGATTTGGCAAAGCTTATGATCCATCTCCGCGCCAAGGCCCTTGCTACGGCGGCTTGAACCCGCAAAATACGTCACCGTGATTCCGAACGACGGTACTAAGTGCCGCTGCTGGTGTCGCTTACGCGGAAACGCACGGTGCAATCACCCCCTCGAAATGCACCGAAGTTGCACCGAAACGGGTGTGCTGTGGAAGAAATCCGTATAGCCTCGTAGTTTGGGGACGATACGAGAGGCAAACCATTGGCGTAACCTTCTATGTATGGGTTGTTGTCTGACAGGAGCCGCTCTTAATCGTCGGGTTCGAGCCGGTGGTAGGTAGCGCTGAACTTGGTACACACCAACGAGTTCTTCCTCCCAAGTCCCTTCATCTCAATCCCTGCAAACCATCCTCTGAAGCGTGAGAAATTGAACGGATTCTACTCCCGCATGTCTACGAGGAGAGTCGGGCCTGGCGTTTGGAGCTGCCGTGCCCCGTCGTTCGCCCACACTCCGCAACGCGGACGCCTAAATTTCATTCGTGTAACGTGTTACACGACCCCCTCGTATGTCATTCAATTCAATTGCGCCCTTAATTTTGGCGAGGCACAACTCGGAAACCTCGGGCCTCGATGCGGGGATTACGCAAATCCTTGAGTTGCGTAATAGGATAGTACCAGCGACCTGCGGCCGCAGGTCAGAACGGGGCCCATGCACGGATTCATCGGAGGATGCATGGGGCATCGAAGTAGGTTTCGCCTGCGATGAACGAAGATCCGACAATTTCGAACGACGCGGTCGGCGGGAAGCAGAATGGCCCGGTGAAACAAACCGAAGCAGCTGCAGTCGCCGCTACATGGGGCAGTTTTTCTTTGCGGGCACGGGTGGGCTTCGGCGGATTCGGCGAGGTGTACCGCGCATGGGATCCGCATCTGCAGCGGGAGGTGGCTCTCAAGCTGCTGTTGCCTGGCGCGGTCACGGGCAAGGTGGAATACGAAGCGATGCTGCGCGAAGCGCGCGCGCTCGCCTCGGTGCGACATCCCAACATCGTGGCGGTGCACGGCATTGATCGCCTTGATGGCCGGGTCGGCTTCTGGACCGACTTTGTGCGCGGCAAAACGCTTTCCGTGTTGGTGGGCGAACAGGGCACATTCGGCGCCCGCGAAGCGGCGCTGATCGGACTCGATGTTGCGCGCGCGCTCAGCGCGGTCCACCGCGCCGGCTTGTTGCATCGGGACATCAAGGCCGAAAACGTGATGCGCGAAGAAGGCGGACGCATCCTGCTCATGGATTTCGGGCTCAGCGCGCTTGAGCACCGCCAGACCAACATCGCGGGTACGCCGAATTACATGGCCCCCGAGCTTTTTGAAGGCGGCCGCAGCACGGTGGCAACCGATATCTATGCCATGGGCGTGCTGCTCTACTTCCTCGTTGCGGGAGACTACCCCGCGCGACTTAGCGGATTGACCGGGCAGGAAGCTCGGGCCGAGTTTCCCCGACGCAAGCCGCTGATGGATCTCCGCCCCGATCTGCCAGAGTCCCTCTTGCGCACGGTGAGCACGGCCATGGAGATGGATCCAACGAAGCGATTCACCAGCGCCGGGCAAGTGGCCCGCGAGCTTGCGGAATCGCTGGGCACGCATGCGCCGGCAGAACTTTCTACGGTGCAGCAACAGGCCTCCGGACGGAAGGCCGGCGTAAAATGGGTCTTCACAGGCCTCTTGCCGGCCGCGTTGATTCTGGCCATTTCGCTGGTCTGGTTCGGCACTCGACAGAAAGCGCCTCGAAGCGCGGGCGGTTCCGAAGCCACGTTGTCGGGCGCTTCCCGTGCCGAATTTGTGAAGGCGCAGGACATGCTGCTGGCTTCGTACAAGGAATCGAACCTCGCCGGAGCGGTTCAGGGCTTTGAGGCGGTGCTGCAGGCAGACCCGACTAATGCACTGGCAGCGGCGCGGCTGGGGGCGGCGTATTTTGCGCAACACGGTTACAAGCGCGACCCAAAGCTGCTGGACAATGCCAGGGAGTGGTCCAACCGTGCCATTGCCCTTCAACCCGAGTTGGCGGCGCCGTATATTACGCTGGCGCGCATTGCGGCGCTCGAGAGGGATACGGATCAGGCGACACTGTACGTGAAAAAAGCCCTCGGCTTTGAACCTCACAGCGCAGAAGCCCATGGCGCCCAGGGTGAAGTCTATGAAGCGCAAGGCCGGGATACAGAGGCCATTGGCGAGTACCGGCAAGCCATCGATCTGGCCCCGGATGACTGGCGCTGGCCGATGTCGCTCGGCGTCGCTGAGTACAGGCAAGGCCATCGGAAAGAAGCTATCGCCCAGTTTCAGCGCGCGATTGATTTAGCGCCCGACAATGCGGTGGCGTTTTACGATCTGAGCATCGCGCACCGTCAATCGGGTCAATTGGAGCAGGCACGCAACGATCTCGACCGCTCAATCAGCCTTGACCCGACCGCCCCGAAATACGCGGCCCTCGGTTCGCTGCTCCTGTTCCAGGGCCAGTTCGAAAAGGCGGCACAGATGGAACAGAAGGCGATTGAATTGAATCCCAACAGCTACCAGGCCTACGAGGATCTTGGCGCGGCTTACTCCTGGAGCGGAACCAATCACGACAAGGCTGTGCAGGCTTACCGCAAGGCAATCGTGTTGCAGGAAGCAGACCACGCAAAGCGACGCGACCCCGAGAGAGTGGCCATGCTGGCCGATGATTATGCGGCCGTTGGCGACGCAAGAAAGAGCCTCGAACTCGCGCGCCAGGCGCTGGCGATGGACTCCAATGATCCCACCGTCAACTACAGGACCGGGGAGGCCTTCGAACTATCAGGCCGGCGCGAAGCGGCGATTCCGCTTATCGCCAAGGCAGTCGCGAATGGCTACGACGCCTATGAACTTGAGCACAGCCCGGAGCTCGCAGGCCTTCGCAGCGATCAGAGGTTTACCGCCGCGCTCAATGCGCTGAAGGGGAAAAAACAGTAGACGGGGAGCGACGAAATGCATTAGTTTCGCGCCATGGCACGCACAGACATCAAACTCATTGAGAATGAAGGAATCCTTGTCCCCAGCGCCGATTCAATCCGTGTCGTCAGCCGAGATTCGGTGTTGTTCTGAACCACGGATTGTGGCTGGCGAATTGTTGTTTTCCCATATTTCCTTAGCAATTCCCTTCCTGCTACGGTTCTTCGATGAGCAATCTGGTCATTCTTTTTATCCATTTCCTTGCTACCCTGGCCCGCTTGCTCGGTCCTGGCGGCGTCCGTTCCATAGTTGCGGAGTCCCTTATCCTCAAGCACCAACTCTTGATCGTGGCTCGCTCACGGCAACGCTCGCCGAATTTATGCACGTCCGACCGCATCCTCGCCGGCTTAATGGCACTCTTGGTACGTCCCACTCGTCTGCTCCGTTCCGCAATCGTTCTGAAGCCTTCGACACTGCTTGGCCAGCAAAAGTACCGCGTGCTGTTCTCCCCGAATCGCCGACGGAAGCCCGGCCCGAAAGGACCGAGCGCAGAACTCATCCGTGCGGCCGTCGAAATGAAGCAGCGCAATCCCAACTGGGGCTGTCCGCGAATCGCACAACAGATGGCCTTGGCGTTCCACATCCAAATCGACAAAGACGTGGTTCGAAGGATTCTCGGCCATCACTACCGGCCGGGACCGCCCTCCGGTGGTCCCTCCTGGCTGACGTTCCTGGGCCACATGAAAGAGAGCCTCTGGAGCATGGATCTGTTCAGGTACGAGTCGGCAACGATGCGGACCCACTGGGTCCTGGTCGTCATGGATCAATATACGCGCCGGATCATTGGTTTCGGCGTCCATGCGGGATCCGTCGATGGTGTCGCCCTCTGTCGGATGTTCAACCGTGCCATTCGAGGGCAACGCTGGATGTCGAAGTACCTGAGCTCCCACAACTATCCACTTTATCGGTTCCACCAATGGCAAGCCAATCTGCGTGTACTGGAGTTGACGGAAATCAAGTCATACCCTACGTTCCCCTCTCCCATCCATTCGTGGAACGGCTGATCGGCACTCTTCGCCGAGAGTATTTGGATCACCTGTTGTTCTGGACGACGTCAGATCTCGAAAAGAAGCTGCTCGATTTCAGAACCTACTTCAACAACCATCGCACGCATACCTCACGGGAAGGGCGAATACCCGATACGCCGATGTCACGACCAATCGCAAATCTCCGCTCGTTTGGATGGCAACCCCATTGTCGATCTTTATTTCAGACCCCAATGGCTGCCTAACTTTCAAATATTCGAGCTCACTGTGGTATCCGGTCAGGCGCCGCAAAAACCTGGAATGAAATCATGCGGTGTTTGCGTTCTTAGTTGCAGTGCGTTTCGCGGTTCCGATCGTTTCACTGTCACCAGGTCCGTTAAAAAAGGGAGAGGCACCTCCCTTTCGCGGCGCGATTTGCCGGTAATATCGGCCCTCGTATCAATTCGCCAGCGACACGTTAAATTTGTGCCCGTCATGAATCAGCTTGCCAAGTTGCGTTTCATCGGCTATTACGCCTGCGCACGAAACAACCCGCTTCGCGATGGTTCGCGCAGCGGCTGAATGACCAGCTCTTCATTCCGCAAAGGATTTTAGGCTCCAAAGGCAGTCTGACTATATACAAATGCACCAAGTTCCCATAATATGCGAACTTATAGTATTGTCGTATAGCCATGGAGCCGCGGAAAGATTCATTGCCAGCTCACCGCGCACGCCTCGGTGCAGTACTACGAGCAGCAAAGGAAGTCGTGTCGGTTGATGTCACGTCTCGGACACTCGGGATCGAGAGGCGTGCCGCGGCCAAGCTCCTATCACGATGGAAACAGCAGGGCTGGCTCCGACGGATAGGACATGGGCTTTATGTTTCTGTGCCTCTGGACCTGGCTGGCAGCGAACAGGTGATCGCAGATCCCTGGGTTCTCGTACCAACGCTCTTCAATCAGTGCTACGTTGGCGGCTGGACAGCCGCCCATCATTGGGAACTTACCGAGCAACTCTTCAAAGAAACCCTAGTCTTCACTACACGGCGTTTTTCAGAAAAACGCGTGATCGCCCAAGGTGTGATTTTCGTGTTGCACAACGTGCAGCCGAAACGTTTCTTTGGATTGAAAACGCTATGGCGCGGTTCTGTCAAAGTGTCAATATCGGACCCCGCGCGTACGCTAGTCGATATGATCGCCGCGCCCGAGGTGGGCGGTGGCATCGACCACGTAGCTGATAGCCTGGGCGCGTATCTCAAAACTAAGATTGCTGATCGCGGCTTGTTGATTCGGTACGCAGAGGAATTTGATAACGGCATCATATTCAAGCGCCTCGGATATCTTGCAGAAACGCATTTGCACGACGACAAGCTTGCTGCCGAGTGCCGGTCACGGTTGACACAGGGTTATGCCCAGCTTGATCCCTCGCTTCCTCCGAAAAAACTCGTTACGGCCTGGCGTCTCTGGTTGCCCTCCGCCAGGAAACAATCGGCATCATGATCGACAGGCGCGAAATCCTCGAAGCCGCTTCGGCGTTTTCGCTGCTGCCTAGCATTGTCGAGAAGGACTACGTCCTTGGCTGGATGCTCGCAGGCATAAATGCGCATGACGAACTTGGTGAAACCTGGGTATTTAAGGGCGGAACCTGTCTCAAGAGTGTTATTTCGAGACTTATCGGTTTTCAGAAGATCTGGATTTTACCCTGCGAAATGAAGAACACCTCGACGAGGAATCCTTGCGGACGGCTTTCGAAGAAGTCATCGCCTGGGTGACGGAACAATCTCGAATGTGGTCATTACTCAGAGATGGAGTTCTTGCCATTGGGGACGTACCCGTCGCATTGACACTCAGCGGAGCAAATGCAGACTGGCCCCTCTAACATTTGACACCAGCCATATGCGAAAGTTCCTCAGCACAATTATCCGTTTGATTTCTCGAGTCGGCCCGAATATTTGATTGCCGATGTTCAATGAATCCTTTCTCTTTCTGAGTTTTCCGCGAGAACAACTCCCACTAAACGGAACACGCTATCGTGGAAAGCCAAATATTCATGGGAGGGCAAGCTGTCACTCTCGCGCGGCAGGCGTGGCTCTTCCGTGCAGATGATAGTACTCGCGGCGGGACGCGCTATCGAACAGAGCCTTGAGCTGCTCTCGGTCACCATTCTTTCCACTGGCGATATCTATGTATTCCCGTTTGATCCGCCAGTTCTGCGCAGGGGCGAAGGCCCGAAGCTGGCTGAGTTGATTCTGGTTGTCTTGTTTATCCGTCGAGATTCGCGAGTAGATCAAGTAGATCGCAATGTCCATACCTCTAGTATACAAACGAGGTCGGGATTTTCGTTACTTTAACGGTCGTTTCTGGATCGATCGAAACACCCCGAGCCAAGTCGTTGAAAATGCGTAGCGGCCGGTTGAAGCGTCTGGAACCGTTTTTGGAACGCTAACTAGAAAGGCTGTCGTCAGCCTGCCTTCACATATTCGCGAAAACGCGCGTCCGATTAAGCGCTAGCGTTTACCAAGACTACTCGGAGGCCGGCACTCGCAGGCTACGCCAGCTCCGCACATTGTAGGAATAGAGCGCAATGCAGAAGAGATTCGCGGGTATGAATCCAAATTGCGCGGTTCGGGAAGCAATTACGCAGACGATCACGCTGTTTGCACCCGCTACCATCCACCCTTGCCAGAATTTCCTTCCTATAAGAATCGTCGAAAAGACTGTAAGAACGCACGAGATGTAATCCAGTCGCAGCACCTTATCCTATGCCTGATCACTGAGTCTTTGGTGCCAGTTTGCACCAGGGCCACTTCTTCGCGGCTTGGAGTCAGCCTAGCATTTCAGGTTTCAGTCGGTAACTGTCCTGTGGTTCAGTTGCGCTGGCGAAGTTAACTCCTGGCGAGTTCCCCTGCCAGGCAACTCGATCCCCGTACCCAAGTTGCCGGTTACCTCGTTATCAGTCTCACTTGCTTGCGGATGCCTGCTCTTTAAATGCAACGCGTGTAAGGAGCCCCTGTGCAGTGCCGAGTAGAGCGTGAAGTCTTGGGAGAGGTGCATTTTCGTCTTCAGCAAGGGTTAGAGCTTCGGTCTCTCGGCCTGCCTCGGTC
>Ga0210399_10004928_pt1 | contig 10367 bp, 13 predicted proteins | sample IncBWC14MmetaG_FD_150865 | JGI IMG/M metagenome (GOLD analysis project Ga0210399, IMG submission 150865) | Forest soil microbial communities from Barre Woods Harvard Forest LTER site, Petersham, Massachusetts, United States - Inc-BW-C-14-M | ecosystem: Environmental > Terrestrial > Soil >...
CGAGAAGCTCCTCGGCAAAATGATCGATCTTTTCCTGGGTGGCGGGCTCGCCAGTGGGTGCTCCCGGACGCTCCGAGTGGACGGTGAAACCCCCTCCCGGTTTCCGGTCGATGTGGACGTCCCATTTGAGTTGCTGGTTCTGCAACGCCGGAAGCTTCAGGCCAGGAAACGCGGTACCGAGGCCCTCGACTATTTTTGCCTGAATCTTTTGCTGCAGTTCTTCGCGCGTGGGCGCCTCAAGAGGCGGGACCGTGGGATCAGCGGCGCGGGCGATGAATCCGCCCTCGGGCTTGGGCTCGATCCGGTAGACGAACTTTTGCACCAGGTGTTTGAGTTCCATGAAAGGGGATTGTAGCGCGATGTTGGGCGGAGCCGTGATTACGTCGGTGCTACTGGCCAATTCGAGAAGTCGCGAGATTGTCAGCTGCGTCCGGCGCAATGGGACCGCAGCAGCTAAGGCAGTGGCCGCGAGTGAGCATTGATCCAATCGAGGATGAACGGAAAACGAAACCTTCCCTGGGCCATCGAGTCAATTATAAAAACGTATGTTTCAGCGGGGTCCGCGACGATGGTGAATCCATTGACCAGCAGAAAAGTGTGCGTCGCGTCGAAGGCTACGCGCTTGTTGCCATCAACGAAGGGATGATTGTTTGCCAGCGACTCCATCAGCGCCGCCGCTTCTTCCCCCAGATTGGCGTAATAGCCGGTTTGAGGCCGGAAGACGGCAGCCTCCAAAGCTCCTTGATCCCGCAAGCCCTGAATGCCACCGTAATGCTCGATCTGGCGATGATGAATGGCGAGTACTTCCGCGACGGTCAGGTAGACGCGTTCCGCCATTTACTTGTTTTCGGCCAGTTTCTGATACAACTCCCGGTATTGTTCGTTGGAGCGTCGGGACGCTTCCATCACCTCAGGACGGACCAGGCGTTGTGATGGCACCAGGTTGCGCAGGTAAAAGGTGAGCGCCTGCTCCAGCACATGACGCTGGCTCTGTCCGTTCTTGGCGGCTACCGCGACAAACTCGTCGTAGAGCTCGGCGTCGATCTCGGGAGTGAATTTCTTCGTCTTCGTCTTCGTCTTCGTCTTCGTCTTTGTCTTTGTCTTTGTCTTTGGGGCTGCCATTGTCCTGTTTCTTCCTCCGTAGCGTAGCTCCATTATCCTGATTAATCAAGTATAATCTTGATTAATCTGGCAAACGAGTATTTACCTCTTAACATGAATGACGTACGCGATTAATAGGGCGTGATCAGCTGGCAGTCGACGGGCGCGGGCGGCGGGAGGCCCGCATCCATGGAAACGAAAACCGGAGAGCAGGTCGCTCTCCGGTTCATCCAGCGGCCGGAATTTTGTGCGTGGAGGGACGGCCGTCTCGCCCGTCCGGCGGGCGAGGACGCCCGCCGCTCCATAAGGCTCACGCCGACGCCGCGACTGGGGTCCTCGCCTGATCGGCTCGGAAACGCAGCAGGGCGGCGATGTTGCCGACCTTGTCAAATTCCGGATTGTTCTTGACGTAGAACAACTCGATGTCGCGGCGGATCGCGAGCGGGATCATGGCGTCGCAGACGTCCTCGAGCTCGCGCGTAGCTTTGCCGCAGACCGGGCAGAATGGGACCATGTGGGCATCCACGTGGCCGCAGCTTGCGCATTCGACGGCGCGGGCAGTGTAGTTCTCGCCCAGCAGCAGGGTCTGCACTTCTCCGAGTTCGAGCGAACGCAGGACGCGACGCAGGCCGGTCACGCCTCGGGCGTTGCCCTTGGCCTGGCTGAGCGCTTCCTGCAACAGCTTTTCGCGGCGGCGGTCGATCGATTCGCGCAGGATCCGGCCACCGTTCTCACGGATTTCGTCGTTGGTCACGGAAGCGACATCGGCGGGAAAGTGTCCCAGCAGGCGCTGGCGCACGTATGGATGCAGGTGCGCTTCAAATTCCGACCAGTTCGTATCGTGGCAGCCGACGACCAGCTTCTCCCACAGACCGCGCTCCAGTTCTTCTTTCAGGCGATCCGCGACCTGCTTGTAGTGCTGGTTGTATTCATTGGCGACGCGGCGCTCCACATGGCCGGCATCGTAGCCGCCGTAGCCGTCGCTGCGGCCGCGGGGTAGCGTGTGGAACAGATTGCCACGCTCTTTCAATTCATCGACGCGCAGGTCGAAGAAGCGTCCGCGCTGGCGGTCAACCAGGGTGACACACAGCATGGGCTGTGCGCCAAGCAGCGCAGCCAGCGGTTTCAGGTGGAAGCGGCGATTCACGAACAGCTGCGTTCCAGGCAGATACGGGGGCAGATCGAACTCGCGCCACAGTTTTTTCGTGCTGGAGGCAAACACGGCTTTGGCTTTCGCCTGGTTGCCGTGCAGGTTGCCGGCGATTTCAAGGATGCGGTCGAGATCGGCGCGCGCGCAGATGTTTTTGCCTTGCTTCTCGGCTTCCCGCATGGCCTGGCGCACCAGATCCTTGGCGAGAATGCTTTCTTCTTTGTGCGATTTGTTTTGCGGGGTTTGGGGTTGGAAATAAAAACTCAGGGCACAGCCGTCCGAATCTGCCTGGAAAGCAGCTAGTTCACGGATGTCCTCGCGGGTCATCATCAGGAATTCTCCTACTGATAAGAGATGAATTACGCAGTGCTCGAACGAGGTAGCGGTTTTTGTCGGGACGGAGTGGCGAACATCGCGGACTTGCGGAGATGTTCCTGGGCGACAGTGACGGAGGCACGGACGTCGTCCAGGGTGCGGTCGGTGATAGCGGCGATTTCGTCGGGAGTAAAGCCTTCAATTGCGTACAAAATGAAAACTTCGCGGGCAGCGCGGCTGGTCCCGCGAAGCGCAACTTCCACAAGACGCAGCATTTCATCGGAAGATGCGATTTGCTCGGGCGTGGAGACGCGGCGATCAGCGATGACGGTTTCGCCGAGGATCGCTTCGTCGGGCTGGTGAAACTGGAGTTCGGGTTCGTCGCTGCCCTTGACGTTGCGCTTGCGGGCCGAATCTTCCAGGTGCACGTTGCCGTTGTGTTCATCCGAGCCAGAGGACATCTGGTCGATCGCGCGCATGGCTAGCCGGTAGAGCCAGGGTTCGAGTGCGAGGCGTTCGGGTTTACTGCTGCCGTCTCCGAGTGCGGTAACGATGGCTTCGTGCACTACGTCGTCCTTGCTGATGGTGTCGCTCAGAATCAGCTCGGCGGTTTCCCGGAAATAAAGCTCGCGTTCGACGAAACGCTCGAGCCGGGCCAGGTTGACGTTGATGTAAGTGCGGATATCGTCGCCCGAAACCAGGGGAGCCTGCATGGAGGCGAGGGTGTCCTCGAACGGGACTTGCCGTCCCGGACGCTGCTGTTCTCCCCGACGCCAACGTGGGAACTTGTGAGTCGACCGAAGGAGGTCTTTGTGGCGGGTAATCTGCTGCAACAGGTCGTCGAAGGCAGCCTTGATGGCCGAGGTTGCGATCGGCGCTTTCCTGGCCGCAGCCATCTGGCCGGATGGCAAACGGAGATTCAGGGACACTACGGTGCCTTCCCGGGGCGAGTTCTGCTCGACCATGCCTTTAAGGTGGACGAGTTCGGGGCGAAAAACCTGAAGGCGCTTGCGCAGTTTCTCTACCTGGGTGTGCACTTCTTTTTCTAGGTCGGGAGTTTTGCGGACTTTGTATCCGATATGAACGTTCATGAGAGCCTCGGAGGCCGGGAGTAGATCCGGTGAAGCTATCAGTACCCTTACAAGTCGGATTCTACACCTGTCGGGCGGGGTGGGAACCGGAGAATGTAGAAATTTGTATTACCCATGGGCCGAGGGTTGTGATGCGTGCACTTGCGGAGGAGACTCTTGCTTTAGGCCCTGGCTCGCAGGTCTCAGGTGCCTGGTCTCGGGCTCTAGGTCTTGCTTGGCTTGTCGGAGTGTTTGGAGTCAGCTAGATATTTCCGAATGGATTTCTTTTCCATGGGATCGCTCTTCACTCGCAGGACCATGACGCTGAGAATCACGAGCGCGATCAGTGCGATTGTGCCGAGAATGGTCATGGGTGGCTGATGGCTAATGGCTGATGGCTAATGGCTGATGGCTAATGGCTGATAGCTGATGGCTACTCACTTTCAGCTTTCGCTCTACATCGTCTCGCGCCTCTCGAGAGTGAATTCCTGAGACCTGAGACCTGACACCTGAGACCTCGTCTAGACCGCAACCGTGACGGACGTCTCGGTCCGCGTTACTGGGCGATACAGCGTATCGCGCTCGACCGGTTCCCTTCCTGCTTCGCTGATCAGGCGAATCAGATCTTTGCGTCGCATGCCCTGGGGTGTGGTGGCGCCGGCGTCGTGATAAATCTTTTCTTCGATTACCGTGCCGTCGATGTCGTCGGCGCCGAAGCGCAGCGCGATCTGGGCGATTTTGGCCGTCATCATCTGCCAGTAGGCCTTGATGTGCGGGAAGTTGTCGAGCACCAGGCGGCTGACGGCGATCTGCTTGATGTCGAGCATGCCGGTGGTTTTCGGAAGATGCTGGAGGGGCGTGTTATCGGGATGAAACGCAAGCGGGATGAAAGTCTGGAAGCCGTGCGTTTCGTCCTGCAGTTCCCGCAACTTGAGGAGATGATCGACGCGGTCCTCATCGTTTTCGACGTGGCCATAGAGCATGGTGGCGTTTGATTTCAGGCCGATCTGGTGAGCGAGTTTCGCGGTCTCGAGCCACTGGTCGCCGTCGATTTTGTGATCGCAGATGATGTGACGGATGCGGTCGGCGAAAATCTCGGCGCCGCCCCCGGGGAGTGAGTCGACGCCGGAGGCTTTCAGTTGTTCCAAGGTCTCGCGGATCGAGAGCTTGGCGCGTTTGGCGAGGTAGGCGACCTCGACCATCGTGAAGGCTTTCAGGTGCACCTGCGGAAAACGCTGTTTCAAGCCCGAGCAGAGGTCGAGGAAATATTGAAACGGAAGATCGGGATGGAGGCCGCCTACAATGTGGAACTCGGTAACCGCCTCCGTGTACCCGGAGGCGGCGGTTGCGAACGCTTCTTCGAGCGCCATGGTGTAGGCGCCGGGCGCGTCTTTCTTGCGGCCGAAAGCACAGAGGCGGCAGGCCGCGACGCAGACGTTCGTCGGATTGATGTGGCGGTTGACGTTGAAGTACGCCTTGTTGCCATGCAGGCGCTCGCGCACGTAATTGGCAAGCCATCCGACGGCGAGGATGTCGCCGGTGCGGTAGAGGGTGAGTGCGTCGGTTTCGTTGAGGCGCTCGCCGACAAGGACTTTGTCCTTGATTGCGGGCAGGCGCGCATCGTCGGTCTGGAACGGATGCGTCATACTGCATCGATCATAGCGCAGGGTGGGGGCGAAGTCACAGTGCGTGCGGATGTTCGCAGATTTCAGCGGGAGTGAAAGGCAGGCTCTGGGCTCAGGCCCCACCTTTTCGCATTTCAGATTGCAGATTTCAGATTTGAGATTGTGCTATGCAAGGATCTACTTTTGTCGCTGTTGGCATTTGGCTTCTGATGCACTTTATCCGCTAAGTTTCAATTCCTCTTCGGAGATTCAATTGGGTGTTGGACAACGCGCTGGACCCGGACCACTCGAACGGGACGCCCAGGTTCTGCGCAGGAGATAAATCTCATGTTCTGCATTCGTACTTCTTTTCGTCACGCTCGTCCTCAGCAATGCGCTCTTTGGCATAGGCGGGTTCGACAGTGTTTGGCAGCCATCATCTTGAGTGGATGGGTGGGCAGTCTGTCGATGCCGCTGCTTGCGCAGGGTAACGATACTGGCGCCCCTGCTTCGGCGGCTGAGGTTCGCGAACTGCGCGCGCTGGTCGAGGAATTGCAAGCGCGGGATGCACGGATGGAACGCGAACTTCGGGCGCTGAAGGACCAGATTCGCCAATCGGGCTACGCGGACTTTGTGGAGGATGGTGAAGGCATCGGCGGTCCGCATGCAAGTATGGAGTCGGCGCCGCAAGCCGCTGTGCCATCCAATTCCGCGGCCGCGACGCAGGGCACGTTAACAGACGCGGATCGGGGCGCGCTCGACTTTCTCAAGGGCAACACACTCAACTTCGCGCTCGACGGATACTACGCCTACAACTTCAATCATCCCTATGGGCGCGTGAATCTGCTGCGGGCTTACGACGTCTTAAGCAACGTGTTCAGCCTGAACCAGGCCAGCGTCATTTTCGAGCATGCGCCCGATGTGGCCGCCGGCAAGCGTTTCGGGATGCGGCTCGACCTGCAATTCGGGCAAGCTACCGAGACTTTGCAGGGAAATCCGGCCAATGAGCCGCGGCCGCAGATTTACCGCAACATCTTCCAGGCGTATGGGACGTACGTGTTGCCGGTGGGCCGAGGTCTTACGGTGGATTTCGGAAAGTGGGCGAGCTCCCTCGGTTTTGAAAACAACTACACCAAAGACCAGATGAATTATTCGCGTTCCTACTGGTTCAATTTTCTGCCTTTCTATCACATGGGGCTTCGGGCCAGCTATCCGTTCAATGACAAAATTGCTGTGAACTACTGGGTGATAAACGGCACCGATCAGACCGAGCCGACCAATGGATTCAAAGATCAATTCTTCGGGCTGACGCTCACGCCGCGCAAGACGGTGACTTGGAACATCAACTATTACCTGGGGCAGGAGCATCCTGACGTGTTGCAGGTTCCGAACAGCGGGTCGATTCCCATACAGCAAGGACTGAATTTTGTACCGATCCGCCCTGCGCCCGATGGGCGCTTGCACATTCTGGACAGCTACGCGAGCTGGCAGGCTACTCCGAAATTAACGCTCGCGTTGGAGGGCGACTACGTGATCGAACGATTGTGGCGGCACGCGGGCCCGGGACGCTCATCGGCGCCGAGTGAAGTCTCGGGTGGCGCTGCGTATGCGCGTTATCAGCTTACGCCGCGTGTCGCACTCGCAGGTCGAATGGAATATTTGTCCGATTCGCGGGGCCTCTTCAGCGGCGTGAACCAGGCTTTGAAGGAGACGACGGCTACGTTCGACTACAAGATCGCGGACGGATTTCTGATGCGCTATGAATGGCGCCGTGATTTCTCGAACCAGGCGTTTTTTCAGACCGACACGTTCACCGGACGCAGCCGCCAGCAGAGCACAGCGACCGTCGGCCTGGTGTGGTGGTTCGGGCAGAAGCAAGGCACGTGGTAGGGACTGGGTGACGGAGGGGTGCCGAGGCTAGCGCAAAAAATAGCGGCTCAGACTTCCGCGAGCCAGGATTTCCGCCCGGAGAATGCGGGAGAAAATCCACGCGTAGAACAAAGTATTGCCAGCGGTGACGAGAGCGATGCCGTCCGCCGCAGAGTTGGGGTGCAGGAGGCGCGTGGCCCACGCCAACATCCAGCCGGGCTGCGTTCCGGGCAGCCAGACGCCGAACTGTGTTTTGCGCATGGCGGCCGTAAGGACCAGGGAGGTGGCGAGGCCCATCGTCAGACTGGCCAGCCACACGCGAAATTTGCTCTCTGACATTTCCAGATATTCCGGATGAAAGGTACAACGGCTGCAAGAGAACGCGCCAGTTACTGAGGTACTTTCTTCTCAAGTGTTCCTGGATGCGCATGCCTATAACGCGAGAAAGTTTGCCCCGCACCAGGGCAGAGGCAACAGCTCGATCTCTGAGAGCGTCTCAGCGCACGAGCAGGTCGGCGGCTAGAAACACGAAGAAGACCACGGAAATCACGCCGTTCATGGTGAAGAAGGCGCCGTTCAGTTTTGAGAGGTCATGCGAGGAGACCAGGGAGTGCTCGTAGGCGAGCAGGATTGCTACCGCGACGACGCCCGCGATCGCGAACTTGCCCAGGCCAAAGTTGATGACCAGAGCGATCAGCAGGAGGAGCATAACGACGTGGAACAGGGGGGAAATCACCAGGGCGGCTCGGATCCCGAAATAACGCGGCAGGGAGTGCAGTCCCGCTTCGCGATCGAAATCAAAGTCCTGGCAGGCATAGAGCACGTCGAAGCCACCCACCCAGAAGGTTACCGCGGCGGTCAGCAGCAGGATGCGGGGATCGAGTGAGGCGCGCACGGCGATCCAGGCGGCCGCCGGTGCGATGCCCAGCGCGAACCCGAGAACGAGATGCGACCAGCGTGTGAAACGCTTGGTGTAGGAGTACAGCAATACGATCGCCAGCGCCAGCGGGGACAGGATCAAGGTCAGGTGGTTCAACCGGGATGCAGCCAGCACGAAAACGACACACGAAACCACGACGAATGTGGTGACAAACGATGGCGTCAGAGTGCCTGTCGGCAGGGCTCGGGTTTGGGTGCGAGGATTGGCGGCGTCGATCGCCGCATCCGCCACGCGATTGAATGCCATGGCGGCGGAGCGGGCGGAGATCATGGCTACGATAATCCACGCGAGCTGATGCCACGCGGGAACGCCCCCGGCCGCCAGCATGGCTCCGCACAATGCAAAAGGCAGTGCGAAAATCGAGTGCTCCCACTTGATCATTTCGAGGGTGACGCGCAGGTTGTGGAGGATCGGCACACATGTATTTTAGCGGATCGTGCATTGGCGCGATGCGGAGCTGCGATCGAGACGAAATTCTTAAACCGCAGAGCGCGCGGAGAACCGCCGCGGAGGACGCGGAGAAGAGCTTTTAACCGCAAAGTTCGCTAAGAAAAGCCGCTCGCGAAGAATACCCTGGGTGTGAACCGGGCTGGCTGGGCCTCACAAGTCTTTTCTCACTTTCACAATATTTTGGCCTCAGGTTCGTCTTCAGGAATAGATGGCCGAGTTGTCATACATTGGCGAGATGAGCGACGAGGACCGGCGCATCTCCGAAGCCGTCGTGCGCGAGCAGGGACGGCTGCGGAACTTCGTCAGGAAGTACGTGTCGGACCAGAGCGATGTGGAAGACATCCTGCAGGATGTTTTCTACGAGTTTGTGGCGGCCTTCCGCATGCTGAGGCCCGTGGAGCACGCCACGGCGTGGCTGTTCCGCGTGGCGCGTAACCGTATTATCGACCGCTTTCGCGGGAAGACGCGGGACGTGTTGCGAAATGCGCCCGAGGCGCTACCAGGAGAGGGCGCTCTGGATTTAGAACAGCTTCTGCCTTCTCCCGATGCCGGGCCCGAGGCCGCCTACGTCAGGAGCGTGTTGCTGGAGGAAATCGACGATGCCCTGCTCGAGTTGCCCGAAGAACAACGAGAGGTATTCATCGGGCACGAGTTGCTGGGCTACAGCTTTCAGGAGATGGCGGAGGAGACGGGCGTCAGCGTAAACACGTTGCTCTCGCGCAAGCGCTATGCGGTACTGCACCTGCGCCGCCGACTGCGGGCCATTCACGAAGAATTCAAGAAGAGCTGAGAAGGAGTAGGAAATGAGGAAGAAAAGGTTCATCCGAGCGTTAAAGTTTTTGCCGATCGCTGTGCTGTTTATCGCCCTATTCGGGCTGATCGTGATGTCGTTGTGGAACTGGCTGATGCCTGCGCTGTTTGGATGGAAAGTAGTCACCTTCTGGCAAGCCATCGGACTGGTAATCCTGAGCAAGATTCTGTTCGGGGGGTTCCGGGGCGGGCCGAGGGGAATGCATTGGCGTCACCGGATGATGGAGCGTTGGGAACAAATGACGCCGGAAGAACGTGAAAAATTCCGGGAGGGGATGCGCAGCAAGTTCCGTGGATTTGAACCGCCGTCGGCCAAGCCTAGCGCACCGTAGAGCGGTTAAGCGTCCGCTCTACGAATGGCGTGGGCGCATCACGCCAATGGAGGTTCGTCTTGTCACATCGAGTGTGTCCCTGGTGGCTCGGGTACTTCCTGGCGAGTCCACTGCGCCGACTGATGTTGGACCCGGAAAAAGTAGTGCGGCCTTTTGTGCGCGAGGGAATGACCGTGCTCGAACCCGGGCCGGGGATGGGTTTTTTCACGATTGAGTTGGCGCGGCTGGTCGGACCCTCCGGTCGCGTGGTGGCGGTGGACATCCAGCCGAAGATGCTTGATGGCCTCAAACGACGCGCGGCCAAAGCAGGAGTTGCAGGTCGAGTGGAGACCCGGCTGGCATCGGCTGACTCGCTCCATGTTGCCGACCTTAAGGAGCACGTAGATTTCACTTTGGCTTTCGCGGTCGTTCACGAAATGCCGTCGGCGAGCGGTTTCTTTGCCGAGGCCGCACAGGCCTCGAAGCCGGGCGCGACGTTGCTGCTGGTCGAACCTTCGGGTCATGTGAAAGAAATGGAATTCAAGGCAGAACTGGAGGCTGCAGCGCGAGCGGGATTCTCTTTTGCGGAGAATCGGGAGTTTCGAAGCAGCCACGCCGTGTTATTGAGAAAGGATTCAGGAATGCACACTCAAGCGCGGTAGCCCTGCTCTCCGATCAGGGGGACAAAGCGGCAGGGGATCTGCTCCGACAGTACGGGCTTGCCTTCCTTCTTCGTCACGAGTTGCA
>Ga0210399_10004930_pt1 | contig 10366 bp, 11 predicted proteins | sample IncBWC14MmetaG_FD_150865 | JGI IMG/M metagenome (GOLD analysis project Ga0210399, IMG submission 150865) | Forest soil microbial communities from Barre Woods Harvard Forest LTER site, Petersham, Massachusetts, United States - Inc-BW-C-14-M | ecosystem: Environmental > Terrestrial > Soil >...
TGCCAAGAGGGGTATTTTCTGGAAGACTATGAGGTCAAGCGACTTATTCGATGTTCGCTCAAGACATCTGCGAAATACAAACGTACTAGAACTGGGAAAATGTTCACCCTAATAGCAGCTAGGCTAAAGGAATTCGCGAGGTTCCTAGGACATAAACGACCCTCTTGCTCCAGACGTTGGGCGAAAAAATATCCTCAGAGATCCCCGCCTCTAAAGTCTGCGGCTCGTCTTTCACCCGGTAGTGACCGGCGCGACCCCCGATCGTTTCAGGTTCAACCTCGTGGTTTTTGAGGCTGGTTCATTGGCCCTTTGTTCCAATTTCGTTCGATTTCTTGCCACTCGTCACTCGCCATTTCCGCTCGGAACCATCCAGTGTGCTAGCATGCTCGAGCCTTGTCGCAGAAAGCTCAGAAGAACACCCTGTGGTTCTCCGTGGTGGTCCTTTTCGCCATCAACATCCTCAATTTCTACGACCGCCAGGTCCCCGGAGCCCTCGTCGAGCCCATGCGCAAGGAATTTCATCTTAACGACACGCAGATCGGCCTCCTCGCCAGCGCCTTCATCTGGATTTACGCCATCGTCGGCGTGCCCCTCGGTCGCCTCGCCGATTCCGCCAGCCGCAAGAAACTTCTCGCATGGGGTGTCATCATCTGGACCGCGCTGACAGCTTCGGCCGGCCTCGCCCACACCTACGCGCTGCTGCTATTCTCGCGCGTCGGCGTTGGAGTCGGCGAAGCCGCTTGCGCTCCCACAGCGACCAGCTGGCTCGGCGATCTCTTCCCTCCCGCCAAACGCTCTCGCGTGCTGGCACTCTTCATGCTCGGCGTACCGGTTGGCGGCGCGTTGGGCTATTTCTTCAGCGGTCCGCTAGCCGAAGCCTACGGCTGGCGCGTGGCGATGGTTTTTGCCGCTGTCCCCGCTTTGCTCCTTGTTCCGGCTTTGCTCACACTCCAAGAACCCCAACGCGGCGCAAGCGAACTCCATCCCCTACCGCTGGCCCGTGCGTCCATGTGGAACGTCCTGCGCATCCCGACGCTCTGGTGGATCATCGCCTCCGGCGCACTGCTGAACTTCAATGCCTACGCGTTCGGCACCTTCCTGCCCGCGTTTTTCAGCCGCGTCCACGGCCTCTCGCTGGCGAGATCGGGGGTCGCCACGGGCGTCGTGTATCTAGCCGGAGGCGTCAGCGGCGGAGCCATCGCCGGCTACCTCGGCGATGCCATCGTCCATCGCCGCAAAGACGGCCGCCTGCTGTACGCCGCGGTCTTTGCATCTCTGGCCATACCCTTTGCCTGCGCTGGAATCCTGCGACCGGCCGGCTCTTTGTACTCGGCTATGGCCTTCCTCGCGCTGACCTATGCCGCTCTTACGACGTACTACGGCCTGGTCTACTCCGCAATCCAGGACATCGTGGCCCCGAACCAGCGCGGCTCCGCCATGGCCATCTATTTCATGGCCATGTACATGTGCGGAGCCTCCTTCGGTCCGCTGCTCACCGGCAAATTGAGTGACGTCCTGGCCCACCGCGCCGCCGCGCTGGCCGGCTCCACGGCGGCTACCGAAGCTTTCCGTGCCACCGGCCTGCAACAAGCCATGCTGATCATCCCGGTTCTCTGCTCAGCGCTATCCTTTGTGCTGTACATGGGCTCGCGCAGAATCACCGGGGACATCCGGAAGCGCGAAGCGGCCGCTCACCTGGCGACGGCGGACGCGTCTTAGCTCCTGACAGATAAAATGGGCAGACAGCATGTACCGGTAGATTGAACAAGGTAGAATGGACCTATGGGTTGGGTGAAGAATGAAATCCGTTAAACAACAAGACAAAAAGACCGATGAAAAACTGTCTCGCTCTAAACTCATTCGGCGCGAGCTCATCGCCTGGATATGGGTCGTGCTCATCTTCCTGCTGATCAACGGAACGCTCGGCCAGGCCCGCGTGATTCCCTCCGGCTCCATGGAAAATACCCTGCTCATCGGCGACCACCTGATTATGAGCCGCATCGGCTACGATGCCGGCGTGCCCTTCACCCGCTGGCACCTGCCGCTCTGGCGCAATCCTAAGCGCCAGCAAATGGTGATTTTCACTCCGATTGTTGCCGAAGAAACTTCAGACATCATCAAGCGCGTCATCGGCCTTCCCGGAGAAACGCTGGACATTCACGATGGCGCTGTTTGGATCAACGGACAAGAACTCCCCGAGACTTACACGACCGGCCCCAGCGAAAAGTATGGCATGCACACGCCCTATAAGATCCCCGACAACTGTTATTTCGTCATGGGCGACAACCGCGGAAATTCCTACGACAGCCGCTTCACCGGCTGCGTCCCTCGCAACCACATTATCGGCACACCAGTGATGATCTATCTGTCGCTGGAAGCTTCGCCCGATGCCTGGGAATCCGGCCAGCTCCGCGAGCGCTTTTTCGCCTACGCCAATGCCCTGCTCCATCCAGGCACGGTGCGCTGGAGGAGACTTTTCAGGACCTTCTGAAGCGCCGTTGTGCCGCTTGAGACTTTTCAAATCTCTTGGCGTCTTCCGTCGAGGAAAGTGGATGATAATGAGCGAAACCCCGCAACAATACTCCGAGCGCATCATGAAAATGATCGCAGGGAAGGACCCTTTCAAGACGCAGTCGGCGACGCCCCAGAAGCTCGCGCGTCTTGTTAAGAGCGCGCCACCCTCCAAACTGCGCAAACGCCCCGCTCCGGAGAAATGGTCCGTCGCCGAAATTCTCGCGCATCTTGCCGATACGGAAATAGTCGTGGGCTGGCGCATCCGCTCGATCCTCGCAGCGCCGGGAACGCCCATTCAGGCATTCGACCAGGACGCCTGGGCGGCAGCTGGAAATTACGCCAAGCGCGATCCGCAGAAGAGCATCGAGCAGTTTCGCGCGGTCCGCGACGCTAACCTGGCGATCTACAAATCACTCAGCCCCGATCAATGGAAGCATTTTGGCATGCACGCCGAGCGCGGCGAAGAGAGTCTCACGCGCATCCTGCACATGATGGCCGGGCACGACCTCAACCACATTTCGCAGATCGAACAAATTCTCCTAAAGAAAAAATAACCGTTCACTGCTTCGACGCCCCGCGAGCGCCGCTTTTCATTCGTCGCCGCGAACTTGCCACCAGTCAAGCCGCTTGAATTCGGCCACTTTTTCCGAACCGTGATCGCGATACCAATTTCTCCACGCCAGAGGATCGATGGGAACACCGGCATCCGTAATTTCTCGCAACGCCATGTAAGACCAGCTTTTCATCTGTGCGCTGGTGCTTGGATCAGCGACCAGATCAAGGAATTTCGGCACCATGCGCATGCGCTGCAAGCGCGTGAAATTTCCACAATCGGAAAGGTTGCATCCAGCCCGCTCACGAACATTGTTCGATGGATCGTGCGTGAACGATTCAAACAGTTCGTCAAGAGCTTCGTCCGTGCGCAGATAGCGCATCCCTTCAACGGCCCACAGCCGCACGCTCGCGTCCGGATCGTGCTTCGCGTAATCGAGAAGCACCGGATGAATTCGATCGTAGGCAATGCCACGCCCGGCCAGCATACCGAGAAAATAAGCGGCCGCAGGACGATAAGCGAGATCCGTCTGCGCGCGGTCGATCAGCATTTCCGCAGCTTGTTCATTTTTCTGCCAGCCGTCCAAAGCCAGATTGATGTCCCCGTTGGCATAGCGCACCCGCAGATCGCTGGAGAATTCCGAGCGCTGCTCGAGCTGCCTCAGGGGATCGGTCAAGCGGATGTGGCCAACCCAACTGGCAACTTGCTGTTCGAACAAATCCAGAGAGCGCTGGTCGTGGCCGATGGCGCGTTCCAGCATTTCCTCCGCTTGCTGTTGAGCAGGCAAAGCGAGTAGGCGCTCCGCGTCCCTGTCGGTCATCGGCGCTAGAGCAATGTGAAGCGGCGGAACAACGTTGACAGTCGCCGGGCGCTGCCCGTTAGCTCGTGCCTTGCTCGCGCGCGATGCGCTCGCCAGCGATTTCAGAGTGGCGAATCTCCAGCCCTGCCACGCAAACATTCCAGCGACGCACAAGGCGAACATGGCGATCGCAATAACTGTCGACGCGCGCGACGGTGGCCGCGATGATTTGAAAAGGGGCTGCCCGGGCTGCGGCGGCGGGCCGTAACCCGCGTCCAGCTCGACGTGCGTGTCGATTTTCAGGCTAGCGAGGGCTTCCATTTGCGAAACGATCCAGCGCGCTTCCTGGCGGCTCCGGATTTCATCAGCGAGCGTGACGCGGCGCCCATCCTTGGTGCGCAGGTGAATCGCGTACATGGCCTGCCGTTGATTCCCACCCTGTTGTGCGCTGGTGGCCGCCACAATCGCGTCGATTTCGGTGAAAGAAAACCGTTTCGTCGAGCCCATGCCGAGTGTGCGCGTCGTCGAGCTAAGTTCGCCGTTGCCGACGCGAATGCGTGAAGTCCCCAGCGTGACGTGCAACATGGCAAAGATCAGCAGCACATCGAAGAAACCGAACACCACCGGGAAAAACCACGGAGCGCTCGAACGGAGGAGAAAATACACCACGACCGTCCAGATCGCGGTGAAGATAAGGAGAAACAGCGCTCGGGAAGGAGTGCGAAAAGCGGGAAAATAAAACTCCGTCCCACCATCCTGCGAAGAAATAATGACTTTCGGATGCGCGGGAGCCGCACCGGGAGCGGCATTCGAATCGCTCGAAGGTCCGGCAGCAAAGCCGAAAGTTTCCGAGAAAGAGTCGGCCGGCGCCTGCTCTGCGGAGAAAGTTGTCTTAAACACAGGCAATTCGAAATCGTCGGAGTAATCCATTCCAGGTAGATCCGCCTGTGCGTGGAGAAGCCAAAGAACCTGGTCCGACGAAGTGTCGCGATCGGTGACGTAAGCGTCTCGAGGAATTGCGAAATCCACCGGAATGGTTCTGCCAAGCGGGTCCATGCCCAGTCGACCGGACGGAACATTTTGTTCCGTCTGCCACAGCACGGTCTCGGACATCGAGCGGCTGTTTCCCGAACCGCTAATCATCTTTCGAACACAGGAAAGACGGAGGTTGACGCTCTGCGCGGCGCTCGAATCGAGTTTGAGATGAATCCTTCCCGCCAGGCGGCCGCCCGGAGAGAACGGCAGGGAGTAAAACTCAAAATACGTGTTGCCAAAACGGCTGCGACGAAGCGTGGCGCGCCAGGCGACCACGAAAAGAATGACTCCGATGAGAGCGAATCCCAGAACCAGGAAAGCCCGCGGATCCTTGTGGCGAGCGAGTTGCGGGACGATGGTGACGGCCGCGGGAATCACCACCAGGTTCGAGAAGATGCAGATCACCCATGCGGTGATTTCGGTTTTCTTGCTCTGGTTTTCCGCCTTGCGACTGGCCCAATCCGTGCGCCACAACCACGGCGCGGCGGGATTTGCTTGTTCGATGGCCGCCTGTCTCTTCAACCGGCCATAGCCACCCACCGCCACGAACAGAAACCCCGCGCCAATCGCAGAAATAAAGAGTGCGATCGCGGAGCCGGCGGCCGTGCCGCTGGTGCTGTGATTGCGGCTGTTGGTGAAAACCGTAAGTAGGGAAAGCAGTCCCGGAACGAGAAACATGAGCCCGAAAAAAAGGAAGAAAGCGGCAGCACCTTTCGAAGGTTTGGTCACACCACAATTCTAGAAGCTATTCCCGCGGGCCAAATGGCCCGGAAGTACTAGCTTGTTCTTGTAGTTACAACGGACCCCAGCGCAGGGCGAGAGAAAGCGCGCTCGACCGCAAAATCGATCAGCGGGAGCCAGCGCCCTTGGGTTTGGCGAGGGCTGGGAAAACGCCGAGCTGGCGCATCAGCCCGAGAGCATCCCAGCTGATATTTGAGTCGATGATTTTGCCGTTGGCGAGGTAATGAATGGTGATGCCTTCGATGGAGACTTTTGTGTGTGTGGGGCGGATGCCCATGAACTCACCTTTATGAGTGCCGGAGATCGTCCAGGAAGCAACGAGTTTGTCTTTTTCGGCGACGGTGTCCTCGACAATGAGGTGTAGATCGGGAAATGCCGCCAGGTACATCGCGACCTGAATCCTGTAGGCTTCCGGGCCAACGGAGGAACCGGAAGAGTTGTTGTCGCGCAAAGCGTGGCTGGGGGAAAAAAGATCGCTCACCACATCTAGTCTACGTTTGTTCCAGACGTCTTCGTACAAGCGACGGACGATAGCCTTGGCGTCGATCGGCATGCGGTCTCCTTCGCGTGGATGATATTTGGGAGATGGGCCTGCCTCACGGACCGCAGGGCTGCGGGAGCTCTGCGGCGTGGGGCTCGCCCGAGGGTACTCCCAAGAAATGCACTTTGCAATGCGGTTAGTTGCACGGAGTCCAACCTCTTTAGAAGTGTGCCCCTCCTTACCTCATTAGAAATGTCCCTTTTCTTTTGATTTACGGTTGTCGTTGGGGTGTCCGCCGGAGCGAAGCCTTGTGCCGCAGTTTGTGCGGCGCGTTTAAGGCCTAGCGGGGGCGGAGTTGCAGCCCTCGAGGCGCGCGGAAACCCAACTGCTGGGGATCTTGACCATCGTTCCGCTGGTGCAACTAGTTGTGCCCGGCTATCTGGCTTGGCCGGATTCGTTTGCCGAGTTTTCCTAAGCCCGCATTAACGGGCAGATTCGCGGGATTGGGCGGCCCTTTCGATCCGAAACGTGAAACAGCCCGCGGTCGTGCTGTGCACTTGCAGGTAGTCAATTTCTGGATGGGCGAAAAGATTCTCGATGGCTGGTTCGAACTGGCCGTCGACTACATATTCTTGCGCCACGAGCCGGCGGCCGTGCGCGTAGCCTTCAAGCGTGCGCGGGCTGCTGCGTAACTCCTCTGGAAAACCGCCATCCTCCGCATAACGGGAGCACTGCTCCGCGTGCAGATAAATCGGACCGGGCTGCGGAAGCGATTCCACCCCGCTAAAGCGATCATAGGTGAAGAGAATTCTCGTCGCCTGTTTCGGGTCGATGGTCCGCAGACAGTGGCGGCACGGAGCGGCGTCTGTACCAACTTCCGTGTGTGCAGGAAATCCGTAACCTGGCGCGCGCATGGTTGAGCGGACAGCTTCGGCGACTTCCGTTGGTATGGCTACGATTCGAATGGGTTGCATGATTTTGATTTTGCCGTCTCCTCGATGATTTAGAGCGGCCCTGGGCCGGTCTCCATGCGGGGAATATTGCAGCAAGTTCTGGCTGAGCTTCTATCCGGTTTGTGCTGTCGAACCCGTGAGGAATTGCGGCAAGGTCGAGGAAAGTGAGCAATACGAAGCCGCTAACACATTTCGTTTGGCAAAGGCGCTGAAGGTTCCCGTCGAGGTGCAGTTCGAGTGGGTATAGAAGAACGAGGCCGCTCATCCGGGCGAGACGGCGCGGTTGTTAGGGAAGCGAAAAAGCACGAAGTTTCCGCGACAGAAGCACCATGGTTATCTCGGCAGCCATGGTTGTCTTGGCTGGCAGGCACTCCATGACGCAGATCGGCCGGGAATAATAAAGACCCAGGCTGAAAATCCGAAGTCTGGGGACCCTACTGCGACTCTTGTCTTGGGACTCCTCGAAATGAAAGGGGAAGGATTTTTTCGAAGAGCCCGAGACAAGATCCAAATTACGTGAGTGTGCCGCTTGTTTGACTTAGGGAGTAACGTGGACGCTGATAGCAATGTTGGTGCCATTGTCCTGACGGTAGGTGACCTCAGCGGAGGAGCCGACCTTCAGCTTGCCGTCCATCGTCGTGTTCTTGTCGATAGTGAAGGACAGGGTGCTCGAAGCGCCTGGTTGCTGATCTTGGGAAACAGAAGACTTGGACGCCACGGTGAGAGTGAAAGAATTCTGGTCGACGGAGGCAATCTTTCCAGACACGGACTGCGTCTGTGGCGCCGCCTGCTGACCTTCCTGCGTCTGATGCCGGTTGGCCGGCGGTAATGCCAAGGCTCCCGCTACCAGAACCGTACCAGCCAATGTGGAAAAACCAAATCGCCATGCGTTCTTCATTTCCAAATCCTCCTCGGAGATTTGGCTGAGTACAGCCTCTATTGCAGCACCCGTGCCAAACCGGCAAGCAACCCGAGATATCTTCGAACTCCAATCGGGTTAATAGCTTACGGGGTTAGGTGAAGAATTCGGAGGGCCCTGCTTGCTAGTACTAGAACTAGGAATCTCTTCCTGGGTCGTGGACAATTTCGTTAGCTGATTTATTGTGGCGGATTTGGAATTGCCGGATGCGGGGGATTCGGCAACTCTTTGGATTCTACCTTTGCCGGCGAATTTGCAGCTGAAGGAAGCTCGGAGCCAGCGTCCAAAAAGGAAGCATGAAGAGAAGCAGTGAGCGGATAGGATTTTCCTTGGTCGGTAAGCTCCGTGAGCAGGAGCTCATAACGAAAACCGTCGGGATGATTTTTGCTCCTGAGAAGCACGAGAAGGCCCCGCACTTCCGCATTGGAATGGATGACCACGCTGTCTCCCAGGCTCAGGTCCGATACCACCAATCCGTGAAATTCGGACCCATCGCGGTCAGCGTTCGAGTCGATGGACGTGAGCATTTTGACGTGGAAAACGGTTCCTTGCGGGAGGGCGTCGAGAGGATCTGCCTCCGTGTGGCGAAGACGAGTCTGTAGGTGAAATGCGAGACTCGATCCTGCCGGGATGCGCATAGGTTCTATCGTGGAACTGGAAACCTGGGCGGGGGAGGAAATTGCAAACACACCGACAGTACACAGGACTAGGGCTAGAAAACGCGACATCGGGGGGGTGGACCTTTCTGCTATGGACCGAACGAGCGCCGAACCTCCATTTTAGATGCGGCGGGGAAGACGGTCAATTCAAAAGCGCAACGGGTGTGGCGAATCGTGCAGCGAAACGCTAGGAGTCAGATGTTGATGACCAGCAATATGACTATTACTAGGATAGCGACTACGATCATAGCAATCCGCAGACCGCTTTTGCCGAGGACCAACCCGTTCAGAGAGAAGGCATTGGGGCTTGAAAAACGGCAATTGCAATATTTGCAAGTCTCGGCCTGCTGGGGGCAGATGCCGCCACAGTTTGGGCAGGTTTGCGCGAACATTCTGTCCGACATTTTCCAGAAATAACATGTTGCGGGCGAAAACTCCACTCCAATGGCACTTTGATAGGAAGATGCTTGATTGCTGCACCATTACCATTGGGTAGGTGGGGTATGTGCAAAAAAAACGCATTTCGCCTGAACGACGGGGCATGCGACACGCGCTTATTCAAGGAGCAGGAGGCTTGCTCCTGTTTGACGCAAGGCCGGATCGAAGGTCACCAGGCGAAGGTCAGCGGCGGCGGCAAAAGCCAGCAGATAGGAATCTGCCCATTCCTTTGGGGACGCCTGAGCTGACCGGTTTAATGCTCTGAACTTTGGTGCGAGTTCTGCCGGCTCTTCTAGAAACTCGATTCGCTCATCTTCGAGCCACCTGTCGTAGGCTTTCCGGGCTTCCTGCTGACCTTTGGGCAGGTCCGATCCCATGACGGCCGGCGAGCAGAGGAGCCGAAGCAGGCCAAGTTGCGTGAGGCGACAGAAAAAGAGGCGCGCCCTAGGGGCCAGGTGATCGAACCACCGGCGAGCGATCGGATGGTGGACATGCCGGTCGTAAGTGAGCGCCAGCCAGACGTTAATGTCCGGCAAAAGAAATAATGTCGAAGATTTTGTCATTGTCGAGTTCGAGGGTGCCGGGTTGCTTGGATTTTATGAGTGGGAGCTTGACCCTTTTCCGGGATTTGCGCGGGCGATCTTTCAGCATCAACTGGACCGCGCGAAGGATGACTTCCTTGGCCGAACTACCTTCGCTGTCGGCGCGACTTTTCAGGCGCCGATAAACGTGATCTGGAACGTCGACGGTCATTCGCACATATTCATTGTGCCACATTTATCGCTGAGAAGAAGTGGACAAGAGTAGTAGAGCGAAAACCCAGGCGCAAAGCCGGACCACCAGCAATGCGCCAGATCGATATTGATTCGCTTTCCGAAGAAGAACTTCCTGCGTTGAACCACAAGGTTGTGACTCGACTCAGGTTCCTTCATCAAACGCGCTCGTACTCTGCGATGCTGGGTTTCCGCATAGGTGAAAGAGTGAGTTTCCATGCCGCTGGCGGCGCGATAGTGTTCGGAATCCTGACTCGTCATAACAAGGAGACCATCACCGTTGTCACCGATTCCGGGCAAAACTGGAATGTAGCGCCGGGGTTGCTGAGCAAGGTAGATTCCGCGACAACTCGAAGGAGCGAGCCGGATGACCGGGTCGCGCAATTTCCTAAATGGCACGGCCTCTAAATAAGGCAGGAAACAGGCGCGAAGCGAGAGGCTAGCGAGAATAGCCGGTATTGTCCAAGCCAAAGCAGTGGCGGCTAGCCGCACCGCATCGTT
>Ga0210399_10004931_pt1 | contig 10366 bp, 7 predicted proteins | sample IncBWC14MmetaG_FD_150865 | JGI IMG/M metagenome (GOLD analysis project Ga0210399, IMG submission 150865) | Forest soil microbial communities from Barre Woods Harvard Forest LTER site, Petersham, Massachusetts, United States - Inc-BW-C-14-M | ecosystem: Environmental > Terrestrial > Soil >...
GACCGGGCGTGGCGGCGTCAGGCAAACGGTCGTTTCCGGATCGACCGCGCCTGGCACTTCAGGAAGGCCGGGGATCGGTGTGTTCTTGCAGGGCGGCGCCACGCCTTGCACGGTCGGGCTCTTGTTGATGTCGGGGAAGCTCACGCCCTGCATCGCATCGAGGTGATACAGGTAGCCCCAGAACTCCTGGAAGCCGTGCGCGGTCGGCAGTGCGTCCGTGTGGTCGCCAAGATGGTTCTTGCCGAACTCGCCGGTGTTGTAGCCGAGATCGAGCAGGAACTTGGCGAGCGCCGGGGTGCCAGGCTTCAGATAGGACGGGCTGCCAGGCAGTTGCGGGGGGATCATGCCGGTGCGCAGCGGGTTCATGCCGGTGAAGAACGCGTTCCGGCCTGCCGTGCAGCTTTGCTCGGCGTAATAGGTCATAAAGATCGCGCCCTCGTTGCCGATGCGATCGATGTTGGGCGTTTCCCCGACCATCAGGCCGCGATGGTAGATGCCCGGCTGCATCCAGCCAATGTCGTCTCCCATGATGAAGAGAATGTTGGGCTTGCCGGCCGGCGCCTGCGCGAATGCCGGCAGGTTTGTTACAGGCAGACTTATCATCGCCAAGGCAAAACTCGAAACCAGCAGGTTTCCGATCCGTTTACTGATCTTCATGACTCCAGATCCTCCGTTGCGAATTGTGATCGTTGATCGAGCCGCATTTTCCGGATGAACGCGCATACGTCGTCTTCGCCTCTGGCTATCGCCGGGGCCGTCGCTTATCGACTTGTCGATTTTCCGACGGTTGCTCTCCGTGCGCTATGCGACTTCGGCAGAAATGTACCGATCAGGCCGTTTTGATCCGCGGGCTTCGCAGCGTGAACGACGGCAATTCGCCGAAGACGGTGCGATAGGCCACGGCGAAGCGCCCGAGCTCCAGGAATTGATGGTCTCGAGCAATCTCTGCGACGCTTGTCGTTTCGGGATCGGAACGCCGCAATGCCGAGCGCACCATGTTCAATCGTCGCAGCAAATGGTATCGGGTCGGACTGATGCCCAGGAATTCAGTGCAGCACGCTCGCAACGTTCGCTCCGGCACACCGATCGCCGAGCAAAGCGCAGGCAAGTTCAGGTGCGGGTCGGCATGTGCGGCCAAGGCATCCTCGAACCGTCCCATGATATCGGTATGATGCCGCCGCTTCTTCTGATTGCCGCTGGCATCGCCGACCGTCAGGCAATTGACAAGAGCATGAATCAATTCCTGCTCGAGGGCTCGCGCAACTTCCGGGTTCGCGATCAGCTCATGGCTCGTTTCGGCGAGACGACAGATCTTTGAATGGAGTCCCAGCAGGCGTTTGGCGTCACTTCGCGGCGGCCGCAGTACCCGACCTTCCCGTGGCGCGGCTATGCTCGTTCCGGTCAGGGCCTTATTGTAGGCCGCGAGCCGCTCGGGCGGCAGCGATATGAGGCCCCATTGGCATTCCCCATTGGTCCGCTGATGTATTCGCTCGCCACGGCTATGGAACACGACGTCGCCAAACTGCAAACCAATTCCGCCGGACGTCAAGGGTGCGCCCCTGTTCGCCGGAAACGAAACAAATGTCTTTGCCGCTGACAGCGAAAAGAAACCGATGCGCGGTAGATTTTCGTGGCCACGAAGCACGTGGAGATGACCCAAATCCAACCACGTCAAACGAGCATTGAAGTCTCCGCCGGCGGTGACGATTACCTTGACGGTCGCAGATCGAATGGCGGCGCCGTAGTCGTCCGGGTTGGCAAACGTGGCTGTGCCCTTCTGCGCCATCCGCTCCATCTCATTCGACGCGCGACGCCATCGCGAACAGCAATCGCTAAATGCGCAGGATGGGGGATCACCTTCGATCCAGCTATGCGACTTCGGAAGCTGGCCTTCAATTTCAGCCAATAGGTCTGTCTCAAGCTCGGATCACCTTCGATCGGGATATGAGCACCCATAAGCCGGCCCGTCTGAAGTCAAATCGGCCGCCATCAGGGGTTCGCGCTCAGCGCAGGGACGAACGGATGTGCCATTGAGCCGTCGGGAACAATGCTAGCTATGTTTGGGAGGGCGCGCCTATGCCGAAACGGCAGACAATGCGCGGGATCAGGTTCGACGAAGCTTTTCGCGGCTTCGGAAACTAGGTGTCCAGCTTTAGATAACACGCTCGCTATAGAGTGGGTCGGCGCCGGCCGCAACGGTTCAAGCCCGACCTCTAGCTATGCAAAATCCGACTCTCAAGTGATGACGTGCGACTACGACATCGAGGCATATCGTCTGGAGGCCGTCGCAGGGATTCCGAGGGGGACTCGCCAAACAAGGCACGATAGGAGACTGCAAAGCGCCCCAGTTCCCAGAAGCCGTGATCGGTCGCTAGTCGAGTGACGGTTGTCGTCGACGAATCCGCCTGCTGAAGCGCGCGGTGGACAAGATGCATTCTCCGCAAGGAAAGAAAGCGTATTGGGCCCATCCCGAGATGCTCCTCGCAGGCGACGCGCAGCGTTCTTTCCGCCACACCAATCGCCGCGCAAATCTCTGTCAGATACAGCGGCTGGCCGGGGCGTGTCTCCAGAAATTCTTCGAACCGCGCCATGATCATGTCGTGGCGGCGGCTGCCGCTGGTCATTCCCGAGGAGCAGCCCTCGGTCAGGCACCGGACCATCACAAGAATCAGTTCTTGCTCCAGCGCCCGAGCCACCTCGGGGAGAGCAAGAATATCCGGAGTGGTTTTGGCGAGCTGTCCGACCACATCATGAATCTTCAGCAGCCGTGACATTAGCTCAGGAGCTGGCCTAACGAGATGCTTTCGGGGCGACTCCGCATATTCACGGCCCGTTACAGCTTGGCATGTCGCATCGAGATCATCCCTGGGGAGAGACATCGATCCCCAATCGCAGTTAGCCTCCGTCCGCCGATACATCAAGTCAGTGTCGTTGATGACGATGTCGCCCGGCGAGACCGCCATGCCGCAATGCAGCATCGCCGGCTGGTTTGGCCTGGTTAGAAAGCCGATCGCTGCTCGATGCGGCTTCACCATACCGATGTAAACTCGGGGCAGATCCTCATGAGCGCCGTGTACCCATAGTTTGCTCAGGCTGGCTTGAATCAACTCGGCGCGGAATTTCCCCTTCGCGGTAGGCAAAACGTCCACGTCCACGGATCGAAAAGCTGATTGATAGGCAAACGGGTCGGTAAAGCTGAGTACCCTGCTCCAAGGCATTTCCGTACTCCTGGATTTGCCGAAACTAAAACCAACTTCTGGACTGCGCTTTCATTGATGAGGAGTGGTGAGCGGTATCCTCTTTGCAGATGATCGCCAGGACTTATTGATTTGAATTGATTTGAATCAACTCGGCGCGGAACTTCCCCGTCGCGGTAGGCAAACGTCCACGTCCACGGATCGAAAAGCTGATTGATAGGCAAACGGGTCGGTAAAGCTGAGTACCCTGCTCCAAGGCATTTCCGTACTCCTGGATTTGCCGAAACTAAAACCAACTTCTGGATTGCGCTTTCATTGATGCGGAGTGATGCGCGGCATTCTCTTTGCAGATGATCGCCAGGACTTATCTACGGATCGACTTGGGCCCGCTACCGAAATGGACCACTGCAACCTCGGCATCCTAAATCTGCGATGGCGAAAATCAACATGTCGATCACAGGACGTTATGCTGCTCCTGTGTACAGAAGATGACATGAAACCAGAGCGTGCACAGAGCAGAAAGCCTTCTACAACGGTCCTTGGTTACAAATCTCCTCTCATACAACGTCTTGCTGCACCGCGAAAATTCAGCGCTTCTCGAACGGAAAGATCACCTTCCAATCCTTCTTCATGTCGATCACGGTCCACCTGCTAGCGGCAGCAGCGTCCAACACGACGTGCGGGGATCGCGCCGCCTCTTTAGAAGTTTGGAGGCGAGGAATAGTCGCCGTCTATGCAAGTTCGGCAAATTTATCTCGCTCGGCGCTCATATCGGCGCCGTTTCTGCATAGTCGATGTACCTGAAACGCGCCATACCAACGGGTGAAACGCGGCCTTCGGCGTTAAGACAACACTGTTTACCTGTGCCGTCGCGCACGGCCGCCCCTATTGCCTCTCCGAGAGCGCCACCAGGAAGCGGTTAAAATGAAGCTATCCGCAAGACCTCGGCGATGGTTGCTCGTTCTCGGGGCTGTGCTGATCGTCTATCTCATTTTGGCTTACATCGCGTTGCCTGCGCTTTGGAAGCACCACGAGCATGAACCCGGTCTGGCCAATCTTCCCATGGTGACGCGCACCAGTGCCGGCATTCCCGGCGATGCGCTGAATGTCGGGCTTGTTGGTGACAAGGAAGATATCATCCGCGCCATGCACGAGGCCGAATGGTTTCCGGCCGATCCGATCACGCTGCGCACCAGCATCGACATCATCGGCAGCGTCGTGCTTGATCGGCCCTACCACGATGCGCCTGTCAGTCCTCTCTATTATGACGGAAAAAAGGAACAGCTAGCCTTCGAAAAGCCGGACGGCAGAAGCGCAGATAAGCGACATCACGTCCGCCTGTGGGTGGTCCTTGATAAAGGAACGGATGGCCGTCCGGTCTGGCTTGGCTCGATAACGTTCGATCGTGGGGTCGGTCTGAGCCATGACACGGGGCAAGTCACTCACCACATTGCGCCAAATATCGATGCCGAACGTGACCTCCTGATGGACGATTTGCGTGCGGCGGGAATGGTCGAGGCTTTCTTCCAAATTTCCGGAATTGGGCCGACCCTGCGGGCCCGGAATGGCGAGGGTGATCCCTATTATACAGACGGAGAAATCGACGTTGCCCGTCTTGTCCGTGACGGCGTCAAGAGAACGGAGCCGCCGACGACGTTGCCACCGCCGAAGCTGATTGCCCTTAAGGACCAAGTCTGGCACGGCATCAGCAATGTAGTAACCCAATGAGGACCGGGGAAACAAGGCATGCGGCTGCCGTTCGCGACGCCGGCGCTTCGCGTTATACTGAAAGGTCGGCGGGACGGGTAGCGATAGAACCGGTTCGGATTGATCGGACAGACCGATGGAAAATCTGACGCATTATCCCGTGCTGGTGTTCGCGGCAGCCTTTGTCTCTTTGTCGCTCGCCTCAGAGTCGGGTGCGTGGTTGCGAAGGCGCTACTCAGGCGCCAGCGACGAGCGGAATGAGGCTCTCAGTGTCATCCTCGGCGCCACGCTGACGCTGCTCGCATTGATTATTGGTTTCAGCTTTTCGATGGCCACCAACCGTTACGAGCAACGCAAAACTTTCGAGGAAGCGGAAGCTAACGCGATCGGAACCGAACTCTTGCGTGCCGATCTTCTACCTCCGGCAGATGCCTCAAGCGTGCGCAAGCTCCTTGGCGAGTATCTCAACCAGCGCATCGTGTTCTTTATCAACAAGGACGATGCACAGCGAGCGCGGATCGACGAGCGTATCGGCCAATTGGAGACCGATCTCTGGGCTGCGGTCCGCGTACCGGCTCAAGCGCAGCCGACGCCTGTTGCTGCGCTGGTGCTTGCCGGCATGAACGACGTGATCAATTCTCAGGGCTACACTCAAGCGGCCTACTGGAATCGTATTCCTACCGCCGCGTGGTGTCTAATGGCGGCTATTGCGCTTTGTTCCAACGTGCTGTTCGGCTACCGGGTGCGAAACGCGGGAAAGCTTTCTCTCGTTCTGCCGCTCGTCGTCTCAATTTCTCTGCTCTTGATCGCCGATACCGATGCTCCGCGGCATGGCCTAATACACGTCAGTCCGCAGAACCTTGAAAGTCTGGCGAGATCACTCGGGCACTGAAGTTCATCGCGACGAACACGCAGCATTCCCTGTGCTTTCGAGGAGCGAGCACCTCGTCAGCACGCGCGAGAAGCTCGCGCGGCCTTCGCGATCAATTACGACGGAAACCCTGGCCAAGACGGTCGGCCAGCTGGACCAGCATTACAAGTGTAGCGGCTGCAATCCTGGAAAATGCCCCGACACTCGGAGGATGGTATTTGCTTCAAGGACAGGCAGTCGCGATATCGCGCACGACAGGTATTTATGCATTGCTGTTTGGCGGTGTGGGCCGCAGCAAAAGTGCGGGAGGCGAGATCGGCGTCGTGCGCATTGAGTGCTCTCGTATTCAATGACAGAAGGAGTGCGAAGAGTACGGAGACGAAGGTAAATGACCGCCTGCTACATTTCATGCCTAGCCCCTTAAGGTCAGCGTTTGGAATGACGCCGCAGTTCGTCAGTGAAGTACAGCCTTTCTTCAGCCGCAACAGCTTCAGGCGCCCCAGGGGTTGCGGTGAAAGCCGAGCCCGCAAAAGTCGTGCACCTCGACGATATCAGAGGCCGCCAATTGTGGCACCGACGAGCCCGGAAAAGCTTGGGCATTGCACGAGAATATCGAGGCCGCCAGGCCGCAAACCAAAACCGTAGCTGTCTTTGACATTGTTACATTTCCTCTCACGACGCCTTGGATCGTTTACGAATGGGTTTAGCAACTGAAGGCCGGGCTCACGGGATTGACGCGATCCCATCCCTGCCTCCAGAACCGCATAAACGGCTACCGACAACGGTGTCTATGCGAAAACGGCAGATAACCTCGAAACACGCCTCACCGCGAAGGCAGTTCTCGATGGTTGCTACCACCGGATGATGCCGAGTTCATGCGGCTGGCCGATTTGCAAGCCGGAACCAAGGCCGCGGTTTAAGATGATCTTTTGATCGAGAATAGCCGCCGATCATTCCGGTAGTCCCGCCCTACGTAGGGCATCTTCCCACCATGCGAGTACCTGGGGTTGTCTGTGCCGAAGGCGGTCCTTGACTTGTGAACGCGAAAATTGGGATCGAGTTCACGCAGCCGCTGCATCGCATTGGCTGCGACGTCGAGATTTCCAGCCATCGCGTTTGACGCGGCTGCAACAAAAATCGGCATGCTACAGACGGCCGGAAACCAAGACCGATGGGCCCCAAAGTAGGTCTCGCCGTTTCCGCATAGCCAGAGGTATCGCCATAATGGTCGATTAAGCCGACAGCACGATGCGGCAATGGAGGCGAGCTTCAGAAGTACCCTCCGATCAAACTCGGCACCCCGGACCCCTGCACGCCGCCGGAGCCCGTTTCCCGGCAGCGAAGTCAGGGAAGTTTTCTGCCCACGAATTTCAGATGCTGATCGGTTCAATGATATAAGCTTTGGCAAAATTAGATTGAAACGAAATCAGCCTTCTCTGGAGGACGACACATTTCAAATACTGTCACTCTTAACCTGAAGAAATTCTCCGGGTCTGTGATCAAGCAGTCGATCAGAAGGCGAATCGTCGCCATCGCGGTTGGATTGATCATCCTTATGGTAGCAACATCAGTCCTATCGATGATCATGGTTGGCCGGGTCGGCCATCTGCTCGATGAACTGACGGCAAGATACATTCCGACCGACGCTCACCTGGCGCGGATCAATATTTTGTTGCTTGAGCGGGCTCTCGAGCTTCGCCGCATGGTGATCGCAAAGATGCAGGAGCCGCCCGATGAGGCCGGATATAAGCTCCGTAAGCAGCTGTACGACGCGATGGACGCCGAAGTCGACAGCGAGGCGCAGGCCGCGCGGACGCTCCTCAATGCGATCATTGAGGACACCAGTACGCCTTCGGACAACGCGGCGCTGGCGCGCATCGATAGCCGGATCGACAGTCTGTTGAACGAATCCCGCGGCAATCTCAAGGAAGTGGTAGAGGAGCTGCTTCTGCGACTCGACGCGCGGGATTTCGCGGCAGTGAGACGCAGCCTCGCGCGAGCTGACGCGCTCCGCGACCAGCTCGATGACAAAATCAATGCCGTTCGGACCGAGATGATGAAGACGAGCTATGGCGCCATCGCGACGATCAGGTCGGAGCAGAGCCGGGCCGTAGTGATCTCGGCGATCGCGACAGCCCTCGCCGCGATAGTCGGTTTGATTTTCGCAAACCTGGTCAGTGGCGGCATCATTCGCTCTGTCCGGCAACTGCTCGAAGGTACCCGCGCGGTCGAGGCAGGCCAACTCGACCAATCCATCGATGTTGCGACGGGTGACGAAATCGGACAGCTGGCCGCCGCGTTCAACCGGATGGTCGTGCAACTGCGCGAGAACCGGCGCGTCAGGGAAACGTTCGGCAAATATATTGATCCGCGCATCGTCGAAGGCTTGATCGACCGCCCGACCTTGACCGCAGCGGAAGGTGAGCGCCGGGTCATGACGGTGCTGTTCTGCGACCTGAAAGGGTTCACCAGTGTGAGCGAAGGCATGACGCCGCACGGCCTGGTCAAGGTGATGAACCGCTATCTCTCGACCATGTCCCAACCGATCCGGACCAACCGGGGCATCATCGACAAATATATCGGCGACGCCATCATGGCCTACTGGGGCCCTCCATTTGTCGGCAAGGCCGACCATGCCCGCCTGGCATGTCTCGCCGCCCTGGAAATGATCGAGTGTATCGCGACGTTGCGCCAGGAAATCCCCGAGCTTCTCGGAGTGCGCGGCACTTCCATGGAGAAATGCGATTTGCGGATCGGTGTTGCGACGGGGGAAGCGCTGGTCGGCAGTATCGGCTCCGACATCATGATGAGTTATACAGTGATGGGGGACGTGGTGAACCTCGCCTCACGCCTGGAGGGTGCGAACAAGGAGTATGGCACCCGCAATCTGGTTTCGGAGAAAACAAGCGCTGCGGCGGGCAACACGGTCGAGGTTCGAGAGATCGACCGGGTCGTGGTAGCGGGCCAGACCCATTCGGAGATCATTTTTGAGATCCTTGGACGTAAGGGCACGCTCACGTCACAGCAGCTGTCGTCGCGGGACAAGTATCTGGAAGGGCTTGCGGCGTATCGCGAACAGCGATGGGACGACGCGCTTCGCATGCTCAACGCGTCGCTCGAGGCGGTGCCCGGTGACGGACCGTCAATGGCTCTGCTCAAGCGCATCGAAAGCCTAAAAGCAAATCCACCACCCCCAGGTTGGGACGGGTCGTGGCACCTCGAAAAATAGCCTCCGGCTGTTAAATTGCCTCGAATGTTTTCATCGTGAAATGAAATCTTCGAACGCTGCCACCCCCTCTTCGATATCGTCGCAGAGGCAACTGTCGACGAACGATTGAGCATCGTGATCGAAGAGTTCAATCAAAAATAGTGGGCCATCGGCGGTATGGGCCCTTGATGCTTCAAGCATGCGAATCTCGTAATTTCCAATTTGCACAAGCGAAACCATTTTCGCTTCGCCGTCCGGAATACACAGGAGTTTGATGTAGGCTCGCGTAATTCGCAATTTGATAAACGTGTTGTCGGGTATCTTGCACACGATCGAGCCTCGGAGCGTCTGAAATGGGAGCGTCTTCACAATGGTTGCTTCCGATATTGTCTGCGTGCACCTCACCGGGAGCTACGCTTGTCCACGCGGAAGATGATGGCGGCCAGAAACTGACCAGCAGGCCAAGGAGCGGCGCGCGGATTTAAAGAGACAGCCGGAGTGAAAGCCTGCTATTTTTGAGCTATGCGGTACCGCTAATTGGGTCGATCACCGTTGTCTGAATATTCGACGAATTTTTTGTAGGCCCAACGTCGTCCACTGCTGCGTCGCCATACCGTTCCCCAAACGAGCCGACCAGAGATCGACCGTCTCGGGATGATGACAGTCCAAAGATGCCAGGCATCGGCCCACGCCAGTCCTGAACGTGAACCGGCTGATTGGTCAATGTCGCCGCTTTTAGCCATCACTAGGTTGCCTCAGCAAAATTGGAAATGCCTTCGAGACGCACGCCACGGCAGCGTGACCATCCGTACGAGGTGGCAGCGGCCACAACAGGCCGCTGTCACACTTCGATTTGACTTAGCCGTTTGCAAGCGGCACAGCGACGTAACGGGATGCGTCGCCGGAGCGAAGGCGCATCAACACGCTGCTCTTCTTGTCGGTGCGCGCGGCTTCGAGCGCTTCGCCAACGTCACCGGGATTCGAAACGCTTTTTCCGGCAACTTCCAAGATCACGTCGCCCTTCTTGAGTCCACGATCCTCAGCCGCGCTCTTCGGTTCTACCTTCGTGATAACGACGCCTTCCTTACCTGCGCCGTCTACCTTGCCGGCCGGTGCAACAGTCATGCCGAGTCGTGGCACGTCCGTGCCATGAGTCGAGCCTTTGCCATCGGCATCGATGTCAGCTTTGGCTTCCTGAGCATTTGGCAGTTGACCAAGGGTCAAACTGACGACCTTGCTCTTCCCCTTATGCAGGACGTCGAGTTTGGCTGTGCTGCCAGGTGCGATGCCACCGATGATCCGAGCCAGTTCCCGCGCATCCTTGACCGACTGACCGTTTACCGCGGTAATGACGTCGCCTGCTTCGACGCCGGCCTTTGCTGC
>Ga0210399_10004932_pt1 | contig 10365 bp, 11 predicted proteins | sample IncBWC14MmetaG_FD_150865 | JGI IMG/M metagenome (GOLD analysis project Ga0210399, IMG submission 150865) | Forest soil microbial communities from Barre Woods Harvard Forest LTER site, Petersham, Massachusetts, United States - Inc-BW-C-14-M | ecosystem: Environmental > Terrestrial > Soil >...
CCGATCTCGGTGGCACTGGAGCGATTGCGAGGCGGCGCAGTTCGCGCAGCGTTAGCACGGTCAGCCGGCGCGCTCGCAGCGCGGGTGGCAGCGAAGGCAACAGGCTAAATGCGAGCGGTGCTACGCCACACCCCACGACGATCGCTAGCGCCGAATTGTAAAATTGCGCTGTGTCGTAGCTCATCCGGTTCGCGGGCGCCAGGAGAGGGACAAAGATGATTCCCATGGCTGTGAACACGGCGACCGCGGTAGGCTGTCGGCTTCGGGCTATCACGAAGCCCGCCGGTACGAGGACAAGACCGATGGCGAGGCAGAAGGCCGGGAAAGTCTCGAAGGCCGGAAGTACAGCGAATTTTATAGTCGCCGCGCAAACGACGGCACCGGCGGTACCGAGTGCGAACGCCATAGCGCCGCTGTAGGCCAGATCGCCGCTCGGTGAAAGCACCAAGACAACGATCGCGGTGAACACTATGGTCGAGGCGCCGTTCGGCCAGGCTGTTGCAAGCCAGACAAGCTCGACCGCGACGATCGTGACGAATGCGCGCGCCGCATTGATGAGAGCGGGTAGCCATTCGGGTACACTTAGTCGGAAGCCGCGGTGGTCAGGAAGAGGGCGACCAGGAGCGTCGACGAGCAGCCGCAGGCCGTCGAGCACGTTCAGAATGCCGTCCGGGACCTTCGCCGCCGCGTCGGCGAGCAGCCGCAGCGATGGTGTGCCCGCCGGCTGGGCGAGTAGCGTCCGCACCGCATTCTCGCAATCGCAACGTAGAGCCACGGGATCATTCATCCAGCGAGCCGGGGCGTCTGATTCCTGCCCCGATCCTAGCTGAGGTGGAATGCTGCGCAGGATGGTTTCCACCCCCTGCTGGGCCAGGTCGTGCGGCAGGCGGCTCAAATGTGTGGCAACTCCACGCCAACCATCGAGCGCTCTGAAGAGGCCGTGGATGGCGGTCTGCAATGTCGGCGAGTGGTAGCGCAGGTGGCTGGATTCTCCGAGCGCTTGGTCCACTGCCGGTTCGAGCGCGATCACTTGGCGGATGAGCTCGCGCCGGAGAGGCTGCGTCTCCGGCAGTTCCTGCTCAGCAAGGACCAGCGTGCGGGTAAATCCGCTCGCTATCGCAACCCCAAGATCGACGAATGACGCTGCCAGCCGCCGTTGTGCGCCGCCGAGATCGGTCCCGGCTAGGACGATGCCGGCGCACACGATCCCGATGCAGATCTCGCTGGCGCGCCAGACTGCTACCCAAAAGACCACCGGACTCGGACCTCCGGTGGCGCCGAGCGCATCGGCGGCGATAACTGCAGCGGTATAGCCGGCGAGCGCCGCCGAGTAGGATGCGAAGTTGCGGAGCACCGTGGCGACGAAAGCGCAAAGAGCGGCCCAAAGAGCTAGCACCCCGAGAAAGGCGATCCGACTTTGCGGAAAGCATGCGGTCAGCACCACGATTGCTATGGCGCCGACCACGGTTCCGATCATCCGGAACCACCCTTTGCGCAGCGAAGCTCCGAGCTGGGGCTGACACACGACCGCAGCAGAAGCGCCCGCCCAATAGGCGTTGTCGAGCTCGAGCCAGAAGGCGACGTAAAGGGCGAGACAGACCGAAGCCCAAAGCCGCAAAGCGAAGAGCAGCGGCGGGCCAGCGGCCCGCGCTGCGTGCGCCAGCGCCTCCGCGCATCTGCTGGCGACGGTTTTGTCGGGCATCAACCTGCCGTGGTCGATGGCGCCTGGCATTGCGTCCCTCAGATCATCGCGGCAACGTCGCGCCTTACCATCTTGGCAGTTCGCCGATCAGATCGAATGTCTGGTGCGCGATCTTGGAGGCCTTGTCGCAGCTAATTACCGGCGTGAGCGCAGTTGCCAGCATCAGCGAACGGTCAACGTTCTTGCGGCACTGCTCGAGCGAGCGCTGGGTCTGGACGGCGCCCCAGAGTTTCGCGGCGGGCACCTCGACTTTGCGCGGGCCGTCAGTTTGAATTCGGACGTTGCTCATGCTGTTTTCCTTTCCACGGGATGAGCCCGTAGCGCCGCGATTCCCATGACGAGCGCTACAAGGGCAATGCCGGCCGGTAGCATCAGGGACCGCAGGCCAAAAGCGGACTCGCATGCCGCACCGAGGGCGCAGCCGAGCAGGAAGCCAACGATTGCCGGCCAAGTGCGCTTGGCGCGCTGCCGCGCCGCGACGCGCGGACTGCGGCCGAATAGTATCTCTCCGACGTCGATCGCGAGGAGGGTGACGTTCGTCGTCATCACCGCCGTGGAGGGCGTTCCCTTTAGTGAGATTCGCGCAACCTCGTTCTGCAGGGCCATGGCCGATACGCCCAGCATGCCCGCGAAGATCATGATCGCAGTATCCGGCTCGATGTGTGGCCAGCGCGCGAGGCAAATGGCGAAAAACGTCAAGAGCAGGAGGAACTGCAACAGGAGCAGAGGCAGCAAGGACGCGATGCCGATCCGTTCTAGGCCGGCGACGAAGAGTCTGGTCAGCGTCAACACAACCATGAACACCGGGACGGAAATCAAATAGGACACCGGCGCTTGCTGGCCGGCGACAAGCTTCGCGGCAAGAATCACGAGGTTGCCAGTGATATGGGCGGTGAACAGGCCGTCTAGTCCGAGAAAGCCAATGATGTCCACGCTTCCGGCGACTATGCTCAGCGCGAAGGGAAGCAACTTGGTGCCAAGTGAATCGTCAACCGACGGGACGGCCATGCCAGCACCCACTGAAGCAACCCAGCAGGCCAGCTTCGCTGCGATTGCCAACCGGTTCTCAGGGAAGGCCATCATCGGACTCGCGCTCCGACAGCATGGTCAAAGGCATAAGTGCCAATCCACCTGCAGGAAACACCAACCGCGATTCCGACGAGGGTGTCTGCAAACCGCAATAGCGGTTGATGCCACGCGTTTTCAGGGCTGATCCCCGCAACCACCAAGACGACCGCCGTCGTAATCCCGGTTGTGATGATGTCGTCCGGCCGTCCCAGCAGCATGATCACGAGCGTGCCGAGGCCGATCATCGCCGCCATGCCCAAGCCCGAAAATGGGAAAATCAACAGATACAGAAAGCACAGCACTATGCTCAGCGTCGTCGCGGCAAGGCGCGCCACTCCTGCCGAAAAGCTGTGGACGCGGGTGTCTCTGAACACGAACACCGTTGCGACCACCGCCCACATCCCGCCGAGAAGGTCGTCGGACTTGTCGACAAATGGCGCCAGGACGTGGGTGATGATCGCGTAGCTGATTGTACAGGCGATCGCCATGTTCAAAGCAAACAGCGCTGCTGCCGCCATGGTTTGGCGTGTCGTCATTGTGGTATCTCCATGGCTTTTGATCGTCGCAGAGAACTGGGTTCGCTGGGTAAATACGCGTCACCCAGCGGATACTCTTTCGCGTGCCGTCGCCAGCCGACCGCAAGTGAGATCCTCGACACGCGGCGAGGACCTCGTCGAGCGACGGATTTACTTACGCTGCTTGCGCCGCTTTTGCTGTCGCAAGCTCGGTGTATTCCGGCTTGTAGACATGGCTACGAATGAAAGCGACCATATCGGCGGGACGCGGGACTCGAGCAAGATTGGAGTCGAACACCAGCTTGGCCACACGTGCCGCGGTCTGAATCTCCGTTTCCAGGATATTCGCCTGCAGCGGATAGAGGAGCCCTCGCTTCAGCAACTCGGGCGCAACCTGATCCGCTATGCTGGCGGCCGCCTCGATGAACATTTCATCAGTGACCCGCAAGGCCTGGGTCGCAAAGATCGCCATTCCGACGGCCGGGAAAATGTAGAAGTTGTTGGCCTGCCCTGGCAGGAATGTTTGCCCGTCGAGGTGAACCGGCGGAAACTGCACGCCGGCGGCATAGATCGCCTTGCCTTTCGACCAGGTATACGCCTGCTCGGGCGTGCACTCGGCTTTCTCGGTCGGGTTTGATAGTGCGAGCACGACGGGACGCTCGTTGATGCGCGACATGGCCTCAAGCACGTTCTGCGTGAATGCGCCTCCGACCGCGCTTACACCGATGATCGTCGTCGGCTTGATGCTTTCGATTGCAGCGACGAAGTCCCGCGTCGGCGCATGCTTGTGCGCGTACGGCTTCTGAAAATCGACGAGATCAGTGCGCGTCGACTCAAGCAGGCCATTGACGTCGAACATGTAGACGCGCGACTGCGCGTCTTTCAGAGTCATCCCCTGCGCAACCAGCGCGGAACAGAGGAGATTGGCAAGACCGATGCCGGCCGAGCCGGCACCGAGGAACAGGTATTTCTCGTTCTTAAGGTTCGTTCCCTTGATCTTCGCCGCGTTGATCATGCCGGCAAGCGTGATCCCCGCCGTGCCCTGTACGTCGTCGTTGTAGACACAGTATTTGTCGCGGTAGCGCTGAAGCAGGTGGACAGCGTCCACCCCGGTCCAATCCTCAAAATGAACGCAGCATTTCGGGAAGACCTCCTGCACGGCCTCGACAAACTCATCGACGAAGGAATAGAGCTCCTCGGTCGGCGCCCGTATCTTATGCATGCCCAAATACAGAGGATCGTGCAAATACTGCTCGTTGTTGGTACCGGCATCAAGATACATGGGCAGCAGATATCGCGGGGGCACTCCGGCGCAGGCGGTGTAGAGCTGCAGCTTTCCGATTGGGATGCCTGCGCCATTAGCCCCGAGATCCCCGAGACCCAAAATACGACCGCCGTTGGTGACGCAAATGAATCGGACGTCCTTCTGTGTCCAGTTTCTCAAGACTTCTTTCACGCCGCCCCGGCGCGTCATCGATAGATACATGCCACGCGTCTGGCGATAGATATGGCCGAATTTCAAGCAGGCCTCTCCGATTGTAGGATCGTAAACGATTGGCAGAAAGCGCGCTGGATCTGACATGATGGTGCGATAGAACAGCGTCTCGTTATGGTCGAGCAAATTGACGAGATAAATGTAGCGGTCGAGGTCTGTCGTCTTATGAGCGAGCTGCATCATAACCCGGCTAAGTTGCACATCCATCGTCTCGGTGACGTCCGGCACGAGGCCGACGATTCCAAGCGACTGCTTTTCCGCCTCGGTGAATGCCGTTGACTTATTGAGCGACGGATCTTGAAGCAGTTCCATTCCATGCTTGTTGATAGTCATGTCGTTCTCCTATTTGGCTCGGCTTGTGATAATTTTCAGGCTGCGTCGGCCTCGGTAGGTGCAGCCGCCACGTAGGGTTTCACCATCTTCTTGGGATCGACAATGCGGTCGAATTCCGCCTCACTGATAAAGCCGAGCTTCAAGGCGGCCTCCTTGAGAGTGAGATCGTTATCTATGGCATGATGCGCGATCTTCGACGCCTTGTCGTAACCGATGATTGGTGAAAGCGCCGTCACCAGCATCAATGAGCGCTCTACATATTCGTTGATGTTCTTAAGGTTCGGCCTCGTGCCTTCGATTAGGAACGTTCGGAAATTGGCGCAGCCGTCGGTCATGATCGTGATCGAGTGCATTACGTTGTAGATCATCAAGGGCTTGTAGACGTTCATTTCCAGGTAGCCGCCTGCGCCGCCGAAACCCACGGCTACGTCGTTGGCCATTACCTGCACGGCGATCATGGTGAGCGCTTCGCACTGGGTCGGGTTGACCTTGCCGGGCATGATCGAGGACCCCGGCTCGTTCTCGGGAATCTCAAGCTCGGCGAAGCCGGCACGCGGGCCGCACGACATCAAGCGAATGTCGTTCGCGATCTTGTAGAGCGAGACCGCCAGCGTGCGAAGCGTGCCGGAAAGCTGCACCAGCGCGTCGTGGGCCCCCTGAACGGTGAACTTATTCGGTGCAGTGACAAACGGCAGACCGCTCAGTTTCGCGATCTCGGCGGCTACCGCTTCGGCAAAGTCGGGCGCCGAATTGATGCCCGTTCCGACCGCTGTACCGCCAAGCGCCAGAAGGTACACCCCCCGCAGCGCAGCGTCGATCCGCTCGAGATTGTCCGATAGCATCCCGACATAGCCGGACCACTCCTGACCCAATGTCAGCGGCGTGGCGTCCTGCATGTGAGTGCGCCCGATTTTGACGACGTCGTCCCACGCTCTAGCCTTGATGTCGATGGCATCTCGCAATGCAGCCACCGCCGGAATAAGGCGCTGTTTCACATTGACGGCGGCGGCAATGCACATAGCGGAAGGAAAAGAATCGTTCGACGATTGCGCCATGTTGATGTGATCGTTTGGATGAACCGGCGCGTGGCTGCCAAGCGCCGTACCAGCGAGTTGGGAGCAGCGGTTGGAGATCACTTCGTTGACGTTCATGTTGAACTGGGTACCGCTGCCGGTCATCCAGACGTGCAGCGGAAACATGTCGTGGTGCTTCCCGGCCAGGATTTCGTCGCAGGTCTGAACAATCAATTTGTAACGCTCATCGTCGAGCCGCTTGCCGGCACGGTTGGCGACGGCCGCGGCTTTCTTCAGCGTCGCATAGGCCGTGATCATCTCGCGAGGAATAAGATCCTGGCCGATGCTGAAATGCTGGAGGGAACGTTGTGTTTGAGCACCCCACAGCTTGTCAGCGGGAACTTCCACGACGCCGAGGCTGTCGGTCTCTTTTTTCATCGCGATCATGGCTCATCTCCTGTTTGCTACGTAAGGGATCGCATGTCACGAGGAGCCGGGATCGCACCCGAATCCGATGGCGATGCGATCGAAGACGTTCATCGGGCCGATCGCGATCGTGAGATCGACCATTTCATTTTCCGTGAAGTGGACGGCGATGTCTCGGTAGATTTCCTCCGGCGCATGCGTTTCGGAGATGAGAGTGAGCGTCTCTGCCCATTCGGGAGCAGCGCGCTCCTGTGTGGAAAACATCTGTCCAGTTTCGCGGCATAACGGAAGAAAGCGATTTTTGAGAACTGAACGCCCTTTGTAGTGAGGTCCCGCGTATGCAGGATCTCGGCGGGCAATCTTGATGCCCGCTGTCATGGCCCGAAATAGGATCGGGGCGGCGACCACATAAGCGGCGACCACATAAAATGCGTGCGGAGATCCTATCGCGAAGCGAACGACACCCATAAGTTCTCCTCACGCACCCGGCCGAGGGCACGGCGGGTACGTCCTAGTCCATCTCCGACGTGCGCAGCGATGATGTCGTGGTCGCAAGCGAAACGACGCGTTTGCGTGCTAAGGAGTCGCCAATCCTATCTCGGCGATCATTTGGTCACCGGCCGACTGACGGTTAGAAAATTAGCAGGCCCGTCTGCGTGCGGCGCTTCGACAATTGCTCCAGCTTTTTCAGACTTGCTGCATTCGGGGCACAACCCACGAGTAGAAAACATCGTACAAAAATCATACTCCAGCGCGGAAAGCTACGACCTGAGGGAAGCAAGCTGGGGTGGCACGAATCCGGGCATCGCGGATGGCTTTGAGCCGTCTATCGTCCGCGCCAGAAAACGCGTCTACGCTTTGCCAATTACGCAACTCACGAAAAGCCCACCGGGCCCGAGGCGAAAGTGGACAGTGGACTCTTTGTTCTGCGGCCGCTCCCCGCAGAGTAGGTCCACACCATGGGCGCGGTGAGGTTTGTCCAAGTTCTTCTTCGCGTTGACTCTCGCCTCCGTTCAGCCGCTATGCCACATCTTCTGCCATAGCAGGCGTCGCAAGACAGATGCCGATGCCAATGCGACCCGAGCGGACTGCAGGGATTTCGCTCCAGCCTAGCCCTTGGCGGATTCGATCGCGCACGGCCTTCTTTCCGCACCAGGAGGCGAGGATGCGCGCCTGACCAGCTCATCTATAATTTGCTGCCGGGTCCGCCTTGTTTCTTGCGCATGTCATCCAATCCAATGTCTCAGAAGGATACTGACCGGTTACAGCCGAACGCCTAGCTCAGACTAGGCGCTCGAAAACTTGCATTTCCCCAGCGCCGGTCGGGGCCCAGACGAGCACAGAGATCAAAGCATTCGCCGACCATCGCGCCGCCGAATTCTGAGACTTGCACGCACCTCCCCGAGCGAGCGGTCGCAGTCGCGGAGCGATGGGATCGCGATAGTGTGGAACCGTGAACTTGGATCGAGAGGACCAAGCCGATGCTTGAACTGAATGTTTCGAACGTTCCTCACGCGACAGCCAGCAACGACGGATTGACCCTCGCGATCATCTTCGATCTCGAAGACGGGGGCCAAGCGCGGATGCACATTCCCTACGGCCAGTACGACTGGTGGATTCAAGCGATGCAGGTCGTGGCCTCCGCCGCGTTCCGGAAGCAGGTCGAGGCCGGCCGGGTTTCGGCAATTCCCAATCCCGTCAACGCCACGCAGATAGCCGACAGTGTGCGGATCCTCGCGAATCCAAAGCACCAGCATGCGCTGATGCAGGTAACCCGCCGAGCCTTCGAGAACGGACCTCTTGCGATGGGGCAGGTCTCGTTCTCGCCGTCGCTTGTCGAGTATCTCGCCCAGAAGTTTGCGGAGGTCGACGCGCAACTCAAGCGCAGACAACCTTTCGTAAGCCTGCGGCGGTGCAGAAGGGCGTGCCGCCGGAGGCGCCCCGAAGGCCGCGCCTCGGAGAGCAAAGGACGATTGTCGTGGGACAACTAAATTAGTTACGGTTCTCGTTGGTTTTTTGCTCGCGTGTTCGCGTTGCGGATGCTCGTGGTGCCGCTGTCCGGCTCCGTCCGGGAGCAGTTCCTTGAAATCGGCCGGTTTGCCCCTGGCCTCCAGTTTTTGCGCGCGCTTCCTGGTCGCATCCATCAGCGCGCGCTGTGACGACGGCATGCCCCAGCGCGCCATCGTGATCTCCTGTCGGCCGGCGCCGCTGCGCACGATCGGCGCCGGATAGTCGGGGAAGATGCCGGGCATGCTCGGAAGGTTGCCCACGCGGCTGTTGAGCGCCCCGAACAAGCGACGGATCGCGTCGACGTTTTTGTCATCGAATAGAGATTATGCCGACGTCGGCATAATCTCTATTCGATCACCACTAACCAGGCAGCGATTGCCGGTCTGTTCAGGCGCATGAACCGAAACGTTGGCAATCTGGCGCCGATGCCCGGCGTTTTTCCGGACTATCCGGCACCGGTGATTCGCAGTGTCGCGGCCGCCGAGGAGATGGTGCTGATGCGCTGGGGCATGCCGCCCCCCACCCAAGACGGGCGGGCCGCCGGTCACCAACATCCGCAACACGTCGTCGCCGCATTGGGCGGCTGGCAGAAGCCGGAGAACCGCTGCCTCGTGCCGGCGAACAGTTTTGCCGAGTACGCCCCCTAGCCAAATCCGGCGACGAAGAAGAAAGACGTCGTCTGGTTCGCGCTCGAGGAAAATCGGCCGCTGTTCTGCTTCGCCGGCATCTGGACCGAGTTCAGGGGCGAGCGCGGCACCAAGTCGAAGCCGATCCCGGGCCCTCACCTCGTGTACGGGTTCCTCACGACATCGCCGAACGCCGTTGTCAAGCCGATCCACTCGAAGGCCATGCCGGTGATCCTGACCACCGAAGAGGAGCGCGACGTTTGGATGCGCGCTCCGTGGGATGAAGCAAAGGCGCTGCAGCGCCCCCTCCCCGACGACGCGCTCAAGATCGTGATGCGCGGCGAGGAGAAAGAGGACAAGGCTGCAGCATGAGGGCGTACCCGTTTTTGGTCTATTGGTGGTTAGACTTAAGGAGGAGAATCGGGGGCGATTATAGCTTTGAAACGATCAACGGCGGGGAGGCGACAAAGAACGCCCACACTGTCTTTGCGGAAGAGATCGCGCTCGCAGATCAGTCGGAGATTTTAGATAGCGTAGGTCGTTCTGTTTGGAGCAACGAAGGGCCGCCGTCTCGCCAATCTGGTCAGGACACCCCCGAGATGCGCGGCGAGGATAAGGAAGACAAGGCGGCCGCATGAAGTTCGTCGCCGATCACGCCGCCTTTGCGGTGACCTCAAACGAATCTCTCCAAGCGCCTTGGGCAGATTGGCACGAAACCCAGCGACCCGCTTTTTGCTCGCGTTGCCGCTGAGTGCCGCCGCCGGCTGATATCAGCGATCGTCGTCGCTGATGCGGGTCAGGACGCGCGATTTATTGCAGACCCGGAACGAACGGTCACCATTGGAATAGGTAACGCTAGTGATGGCCGGCGTGCCGTTCCTGCATGAGTTCAAGGGCAGCCCGGCCGAATACAGCGCGGGCCTCAAGCCGGCGATCGAGCGCGGGTGGCTTTGGCTGCACGAGAGCGGGAGGCATGTGAAGCTCACCGAGTCCGGTGTGGCGCTGTTCGCCTGATCGGCCACAACTCTGCACGAAAATGCGACGCGAATGGCGCGGGCTTGGATGCGGTCTTTGGGGGAGAATGCTACCCTCCTGGCGGGAGAAAGCGCATGAACCTTGTTCGCGGATTGCTTCATCTCTGGATTGTCGTCTCCGTCATCTGGTTCTGCGTTGTCGG
>Ga0210399_10004934_pt1 | contig 10363 bp, 9 predicted proteins | sample IncBWC14MmetaG_FD_150865 | JGI IMG/M metagenome (GOLD analysis project Ga0210399, IMG submission 150865) | Forest soil microbial communities from Barre Woods Harvard Forest LTER site, Petersham, Massachusetts, United States - Inc-BW-C-14-M | ecosystem: Environmental > Terrestrial > Soil >...
GCTGCCCCGTTCCCCCCGTCTAAACGCATGTGATGAAATCTTGCAGTTCGAATAATGGTACGGCATACTCGCGGCCCGTGGCGGCCTTGATCGGTTTCGCCCGGAATACGCGGCCGCAAAATAGGCGAGGTGGTTCTATGGGACGGTGGGTCTCGCTTCACCGTTTCGCGATGATTCTTTGTTCCGGTCTGCTCTTGGTTATGGCGCCGCGCGGTGCGGCTGGTCCTTTGCCGGCCGCTTATCCAGAAAAGCCCGCGACACAAGTATCGCCGCAACAGAGCGGCTCCTCGCAGGAAGCCGCTTCCGAAGCGAAAACCACGGAACAAACGAAGACCGAGCAGTACACCCTTTCACGCGAGCGGCAGGCGAAAGCCGTGGCCTATTCGCAAGCAGGCTACACGCTTTATTTTGTTTCTTATTTTCTTGGCGGACTTTTTCTTTTCTTGCTACTGCGGCTGGGCTGGGCGGCAAAGTTTCGCGACATCGCTGAGAATGTCACCGACAAGAAGTGGGTTCAAGGATTTGTCTTCGTTCCGCTGCTTTTTCTGACTCTCGACGTTCTGGATCTGCCCGTTAGTCTGTACTGGCATGCGCTTTCCTTGCATTACCAGCAATCGATACAAAGTTGGGGCTCGTGGTTTTGGGATTGGACCAAGGGAGAGCTTATCAATGTGGCGTTTGGAATCGTGCTGGTCCTGATCCTGTTCGCGGTGATGCGGCGCAGCCCGCGGCGCTGGTGGTTGTATTTCTGGTTTCCGGCAGTCGCGATTCTCCTTGGAGTGATCGTGATCACTCCGCTGGTGATCGATCCGCTGTTCAACAAATTCGAGCTCCTGAGCAAAGACCATCCGGAACTGGTTACATCCATAGAGAAGCTCACAAATCACGCGGGCGTGCCCATCCCGCCGGAGCGCATTTTTCTGATGGCGGCGAGCCAGAAAACAAACGCCATCAATGCCTACGTGACGGGGCTGGGAGCGTCGAAGCGCGTCGTCATCTGGGATACCACGATACAAAAGACCACGAATGACGAATCGCTGTTCATCGTGGGGCACGAACTCGGCCACTATGTGCTGGGGCACGTTTGGCAAGGTTTTTTGCTCGGGGCAGGCGGTCTATTGCTCGCTCTTTATTTGCTGTTTCGAGGACTGCACTGGGCGATGGACCGGTGGGCGCGAGATTGGAAGCTGTACGGCCAGGAAGATTGGGCTTCGCTCGCGGTGTTGCTCTTGCTGCTGCAACTGCTGTTGTTCATTTCGTCGCCGGTGATCAGTGGCTACAGCCGGATGCAAGAACATGCGGCGGACATTTACGGATTGGAAGTCATCCACGGGCTGGTACCGGATTCGGAGGAGGTCGCGGCGCATGCGTTTCAGGTGCTCGGCGAAATCGATCTGTCGGACCCCAATCCTCCGCCCTTTGTCACCTTCTGGCTCTATTCGCATCCTCCGCTGGCGGAACGCTTGGTATTCGCGCACAGCTACGATCCATGGTCAAAAGGGGAATCGCCGAAGTATGTGAAGTAGCCGCTCATGAAGCGGGTTGCGCACTATGACGCGAAACGTGCCGAGGCGTGCTTGCGAGCGAAGGCGGCCACTTTGCTGCGATTGCCGCAAAGCGCCATGGAACACCAGCGGCGGCGCCGCGTGCGCGAATCGTCGTAGAAGAAAAGACCGCATGGGGGATTGGCGCAAAGCCGGAGGCGCGCTTGGGTCCCCTCGGCAATAATCTCGGCGCCGGAACGGGCGACTGCGGCGAGCAGCCAGTCCAGGCCTCCTTCCCGCGCGATGAACTCGATTTTCCAGGTGCTGTCCTGGCCGACCAGCTCATCGTGTCCCTCGGTAATGCGCAGGATTTCGTTCATCGGCTCGATCCATTCCCCTGCCATCCGTTGCTTACGGAGCAGGGCAATGAAGGCTTTGCGCAGCGCGGCGTTGAGACGCCGGGCCTTCAAGAGAAGAGCTTCGGCAGCCTGCGGGTCAATTTGGGGCAGGCCGAGAAGCTGTGTGCCACGCTCGGTGGAGACAATGTTGGTGGAGTTCAGGAAGCCTATCAGCCGCTCCCAAGAGAGTTCGTTGTTTGGCGGGACCGCATTGACAAAGTCTACGGACAGGCGACCACCGAGCAAGGAAGGGCGCGAGGTGGAGTTTGGCAAGTGGGTAGCCTCCAGGAAGCTGGTTCTCAGCCAGAGCATAAACCAGTTAGGTTAGAATAACCAGTAAGTCCTTCTATGACGGTTACTCCGAAAAAAGCGCGTCTTAGGCCTTGTTTTGCTGTAACTCCTTGCAGAGAATGAAATCTGATTTACCTGTGGGGTAGAAACAAATGGCAATAAAACACCTATTCGCAGGTTTGACCCTCATTTCAGCAAGTCTGGCAGCGGCCACGGCCTTGACTCGACCACACCCACAGGCCGGTGCCAGCATGCCGCAAACTTCGCCCACACCCATAGTGGTCGAATTGTTTACGTCTGAAGGCTGCTCCAGCTGCCCTCCCGCGGACGCCTTGTTGGCGCGAATGGACGGCGCGCAGCTAAAGGGAAATGTGCAGTTGATCGCGCTGGAAGAGCACGTTGATTACTGGAACGATGGGGGGTGGGTCGATCCTTTCTCTTCGCCGGACTGGACGTCGCGGCAATGGGTTTACGCCGGGGCTCTGGGAAACCGTAATGCCTATACGCCGCAGATGGTTGTAGACGGAACGACGGAGTTCGTGGGCAGCCACCCGGACAAAGCCCGTGAAGCGATTCTAAAAGCCGCAAACAAGACAAAGATTCCAGTGACCATGATCCCTGGTAGCTCGAACGGAACGGACAAAGAAAATATATCCGTGAAGGTAGGCAGTCTGGAAGGTTCAACCAAAGGCGATTCCGCCGAAGTGTGGCTGGCCATCACGGAAACAGGGTTGCACTCCGCGGTGAAACGCGGCGAGAACGCCGGTGAAGACCTTCATCATGCTGCCGTGGTGCGCTCCATGAGCAAGATCGGCGAAGCGAAGGCTAATAGCGAGACATCCTTTGCCGGTGATCCCACAGTCCCGCTGAAGAAGGAATGGAAGCGCGAGAATCTGAGGGCGGTGGTCTTTGTGCAGGAAAAAAAGAGCCGCCGCATTCTCGGCGCGGCGGAAATCCGCATCGCGCAATAAAGCGGGAGGCGGCTGCGAATTTTCCGCAATCGAATCGCGGGAAAAATTTCGTTTATTGCATCGATTCCCTTCAGGTACTATCAAACCAAGGCGGAGAAGAAGGAAATCCAACCTAACGCTGTCCTTCGATGGGATGTGCCAGAACGAGGCGCCCAAGCTGTTTCTTCGCGCCCAGTGGTTTTCCTGAAAGAGATGTGGTCGTGACAATCAGTTATTGAGGTGTATGTTGGAACTTGATCCGTCAAGCGAATCTCCTTCGACACCGCCAGTCCCAGTCCGGCCACCCCAAGGTCTTCTCGAGAAGATTTTTCTGAACGATGAAGAACTGCGGACGATTTGGAGGGTGCTGCTGTACGGCTTGTTCTGGATCACGTTTTCGTTCGGGCTGGATTTACTCGCCATAGAACTGTTCGGATTTCCCGCGAACCCCATTTCAGCGCAAAGAGTTCTGCGAGAAGACCTGCTGAGCTTCTTAGCTGCATTCGGCGCCGCGCTGGTGATGGCAAAACTCGAGCGCCGCCAAGTGGACGTGTACGGACTGCCACGGCGGCAGACATTTGGAAGATTGTTCTGGCTAGGATGTCTCTTCGGCTTGGTGGAAGTGAGCTTACTGCTCGGCGCGATCGCCGCGTTCGGCGGATATTCGTTCGGTTCAGTCTCCTTGCATGGCCCGGAATTGGCGCGGTGGGGCGGGCTGTGGTTCGTGGCATTCGTCGCTGTCGGACTTTCGGAAGAATATTTGTTCCGTGGCTACCCGCAATTCACCTTGGCACGAGGGATTGGATTCTGGCCGGCAGCGATATTCCTTTCCGTTTTGTTTGGCGCCGGGCATCGCTGGAATCCTGGCGAGAGCTACGCCGGAGTTGCGGGAGTGGTCGCCACCGGACTCCTTTTCGCTTTCACTCTGCGAAGGACCGGCAACCTCTGGCTGGCCGTGGGTTGGCATGCGACTTTTGACTTTGGAGAAACGTTTCTCTATTCCGTTCCCGATAGCGGCATGCTCTTTGAGCATCACCTCTCGAACGCGATAATGCACGGTCCGAAGTGGCTAACCGGCGGAACGGTGGGGCCGGAAGGCAGCGTCTTCAGCTTTTTGACCATGGGGCTTATGGGTATCGCTATTCATTTTCTTTTTCCCGCAAAGCAGCCCGCGCTCGATCAGAAGTAGGCAGCCAGTCAAAATTTAGTGGACTAGTTCAGAGGCTGGCACCAAGCGAACACCTTGCGCTTGTGCTTGGGGGAGGACTTCGCGCAGGGCCTGGAGTGTCGCCGGGTGCGGATGGCCGATCGCCACTGCCTCTCTCTTATCGTGGGCGCCGCGCAGAGCAAGTTGGAGCTGTTTGCGGACCGCGCTTACTTCGGCGTCGTCATCGAGGAAGGGAACGTTGCGGAAAGCAGAAGGAACGCCAAAATCCTGCGCCGTCTCGTACGCCACGGTAGCGGCGGTGGTGCGGCTGTCGACATAGAAGAGACGATGATCGCGCAAGACGGGCATCAGCTCATCCATCAGCGCGGCGTCAGCCGTGGCCTGCGATCCTTGATGATTGTTGACGCCGGCGGCATCCGGAACATTTTGCAGAAATTGAGCGACTTCCTCCGCAACCTCCTGCGCCGGCATACCGGGACGGAGCTCCTGCGCTTCGGGCGTCTCGTTCGCGACCGATTGCATGGGAAGGTGAAGCATGACCTGGAATCCACGGCGATGCGCTTCCTCGGCAATTTCCCGCGAGTGTTCGTGATTGGGCAAGACCGAGATCGTGAGGGGGAACCCCAGCGCGAAGACGGCTTCGGCCGCGGCACGGTCGCTGCCAAGATCGTCGATGATGATCGCCAGACGGGCGCTGCCAGCGGTCTCGCCGGAATTTTTGACTCCGGCACCGGACTCGAATGGAGCGCGCGTAACGATTTCTATTTCCAGCGCCGGAACACCTGCCCGCCGAAGCTGGAATTGGTAGAGGTCTCCGGATTGGACTGGAGGATCCTGCGTCAAATGATCTCGAATGGCGGCGGAATTAAGGCTCTGCAGGAGCTTTGCCAGCGCCGCGCGGTTCGTATCCGCGGACGAGGCATTCTTCAAAACAATCCGAAGGTATCCCGTATTTCCGGAGGATTCGCTGGAGACGCCTTGCCGAAACTTTATGGCGGTTCCGCGAGGAGCCGCGGAAGAGGCAGCCGCCGCTAGATCGCGAGTGAGTTGGTGAATTTGGGCTGGGGTAAGCCGGTTCTCAGCGTTCTTCTTGCAGCCACCGGGCAGGATTGCCAAAAGGGCGCAAAACCCGAGTAGCGCAAGTCTTGTCGCGCCAGATTTTTTGCGATGAGAAACAGAAGATTGCAGGTGGAGCGAGCCAGGCTGCCGGGGCACGGAATCCTAAGCAGCCTTTTTCACGGGAGCCTTCAACAGGTCGAGCGCGCGGTGAAAGATGGGATCTTCGGGAGAAAGCGGCCGCGGCCCGAGCCCTGGTTCCTTTTGGGCCTCCGCCGGAGGTGGCGCGCTGTCTTCGTCGGTTGCATCGGAATCATCTTCCGCAACGGCTCGCACTACCTCCGTGGGAGTCACGCCTTCTTCCATGATCGATTTGCCACCGGGATTGTAGTAGTTTGCGACCGTGAGGATGAGGGCGGCGCCATCGTCGAGGGTAATGAGTTTCTGCTCGGATGCCAGGCCAAAAGTGCGCTCGCCAACCACATCTCCACGATGATTCGCGCCGATGGCCGAAGCCAGCACTTCGGCCGCCCCGGAAGTCGTGGCGTCAATCAAGACGGAAACGGGATTCTTCCAAATGACCAGTTTGGGCTCAGCGGAAAAGACTTGCGCGGAAATGGTCTGCCCGCGCAGCGTGGTTAGAATGCCCGAAGGAACGAAAAGCCGAGCGGTCGAAATCGCCTCGGAAACTTGTCCGCGTCCGCATTCCCGCAGATCCAGAATCACCTTGTGAGTGCCCTGTTTTTCCGCATCCAAAAGACGAGTGCGAATTTCATCCGCGCGGCCGCTGTCGAGCGATGGGATGCGCAGAACCAGAATATCAGGATCCACTTTCTGGGCGATGATTTTGGGTGTCGGCAACTTTTCGCGAACCACATCAACCTCTTCCGGAGTGGCCTTGCCGCGGCGGATCACTGCCACCTTAATGCCCGTGCCCGGCTGGCCGTTGAGAAGATTCAGAGCCTGGCCAACGGACATGTCGCGAGTCGTGAATCCGCTGATGGATTCAAAAATGTCGCCGCTGCGGATTCCCGCCTTGGTGCCCGGACTATCCGGCAGAACGCTGAGAACGATGATGTAGCCATAGCGCTTGCTGAGCGTCAGACCGGTCTCGGCCGTTCCGGCATTGGCAAGCTTTTTCTTGTATTCGTCGTACTCGCGGGGCGTGAGGTAGCTGGACTGAGAATCGAGGGACTCCAGCATTCCATGTAAGGAACCAGCCGTTACCGTGTGCATGTTGGGATCGTCGACATAATCCTGCTGGACTTTTTGAAGAACCTCGCCGTACACGGTGAGGGACTTATAGGCCTTTTCGTCCTGAGTGCGCCCGAGAACGTGTCCGATGCCTGCGTAACCGAAGATCGCTGCCGATAAGAGAAGAATTGCGATGCGAGCCGCTCGATTCATGCCCCACCCTTCCAGGAAAGCTCCAAGCCAAAATTATACCACCGTCAAAGAGTGGGACGCTTCGATATTCAAAAGGGAAGCCACAAGAGACGGTTGAAAGTAGATGCAAGCAAGGACTTCCCGAAATGAGACACGCTGAATTCGCCAAACGTTGTGAAAAAACCACATCGTTTGGTAATTGGGCACATTTTCTATGTCTAAGTTACTGATAATAAAGCACAAAGTAGCGAACAATTGGTAGACAACATGCTGGTATGATTGTTGGGGCATGTTCCAAACTACTATTGCACAAGTTTCGAGCGCCGAGGGTGTGGGCCTACACACCGGTGTGTACGGGCATGTGCGCTTGGTACCCGCTCCCGCGGAGACCGGTATCGTGTTTCGCCGCGTGGACCTGGACAATTTCCCGATTGAGGCTCAGGGGCACAACGTCACGCGGGTCAGCTATGCCACGAGCCTGATGAAACAAGGTGTTTGGCTTTCCACCACGGAGCACCTCCTCGCCGCGATCTATTCCTGCGGGATCGACAACATTTATATCGACATTGACGCCATCGAAATACCGATTCTCGACGGTTCGGCAGAGCCTTTCATGCAAATGTTGGAGCAATCAGGCGTTCGCAAACTCCGCCGCAGGCGGCGTTTTCTGAAAATCCTGAAGCCGCTCGAGGTCGTCGAGGGCGACCGGCGAATCGGCATTTATCCTGCCGATGAGTTTCGTGTGCGCTGCTATGTGGACTTTCCGCACCCGCTGGTGGGCCAGCAGGAAGTGGAGATGCTCGTAGGTCCGGACACGTTCCGGCACCTTCTGGCGCGCGCGCGAACCTTCTGTTTTCAACGCGACATCGAACCGCTCAAGGCCATGGGCCTGATTCGTGGTGGCTCCCTCGAAAATGCCATCGTGCTCACCGACGACGGAGTGATGAACGGGCCGTTGCGCTTTCCCGACGAGTTCGGACGGCACAAAGCATTGGATCTCATTGGCGATCTCGCCTTGGCGGGCTTGCCGCTGCTCGCTCGTGTCGAGGCGCACAAGGCCGGCCATGCACTTCACACGCAGCTTGTCAGCCGCCTCTTAGCTGATCCCTCACTCTGGAGCATCACGACGGGCGAAGCCGTCCGCGCAGAAAGCGACACTTACCTGACCGCCCTTTCGCCTGCACCTGCAACTGATTAGGGATTCGCCGCGCCGCCTGCAACCCTTCATTGCGATTTAGCCCTCGCTCCCGCAGAATGGGCTCAAAACCAATGTCCAACAACGACCTAGCCATTGTCATCTTGGCCGCCGGAAAGGGCACGCGGCTGAAGTCGAGCCTCGCGAAGGTGCTGCACCGCGCCGGTGGACGCACGCTTGTCGATCATATCGTTCGTTCTTGCGAGCCGCTGAAGGCGCGCGCGACCCTTGTAGTCGTCGGCCACCAGGCGGAGCAAGTCGCTTCCTTGGTCGAACCGCTCGAGGCTGTGACGGTGTTGCAGCAGCCGCAAAATGGCACGGGGCACGCGATGCAAGTCGCGAAGCGGGCATTGGGCCGAGCCAAGTTTGCCGTCGTACTGCCTGGCGATGCACCCCTCGTGCGTACCGAGACTTTGAAAGTGCTCATTGCCGCGCACCGCAGTGGAAGCGCGGCGGCAACAATCCTCTCCGCGGTGCTTGCCGATCCTTCCGGCTACGGGCGCGTCGTGCGCAAAACGGAAACGGCCGTCTCCGCGATTGTGGAAGAATCGCAGCTGACCGACGAGCAGCGCGAAATCAACGAAATCAATTCGGCGATTTATTGTTTCACACTGGAGAAACTGTGGCCCGCGCTGGCACAGGTGAAGCCGAACAACAAGCATCGAGAGCTGTACTTGACTGACGCGATCGCTGTGCTGAATGCCAAAGGCGAAACCGTGTTGGCGCAGGTGGCTGAAGATGCGCGCGAAGTGCTTGGTTGCAATACACGAGCCGACCTTGCCGAAGTCGACCGCATCTTCCGTGAACGAAAACGGAACTCGCTGATGGATGATGGCGTCACGATCCAGTTGCCGGAAACTGTTCTGATCGATCCGGAAGTGACTGCGGGCGAAGACACCGTTATCGAACCAGGCGTTCAGTTGCTGGGCAAGACAAAAATCGGCGCGCGCTGCACGATTCGAACGGGCAGTGTTCTGACCGACGCCATCCTTGGGGACGACGTGACCGTCGAGCCGCACTGCGTCGTGGCGCAGAGCCGCCTCGATGACCGCGTCATCATCGGTCCGTTTGCGCGATTGCGGCCGGACAATCATTTGAAGGCCGGCGCGCGCATCGGCAATTTCGTCGAGCTCAAGAAGAGCACGATTGGCGAAGGCACCAAAGCGATGCACCTCTCTTATCTGGGCGACACCAAGATCGGAACGAAGAGCAACATCGGCGCCGGCACGATTACCTGCAATTACGACGGTTTTCACAAATACCCGACTGCGATCGGGAATAAAGTTTTCATTGGCAGCGACACGGCTCTCGTCGCGCCCGTGCGCGTCGGTGACGGCGCGTACGTTGCCGCCGGTTCGACCATCACGGAAAACGTTCCTTCGGATGGATTGGGGATTGCCCGCGGCAGGCAAGTCAATAAAGCCGGCTGGGCTGCAAAGAAACGCCGCGAGCTGGCTGCCGCGGAAAAACCAAAGAGAACTTCTTCAAAAAGAAAACCGCGCCGTACTTCGAGAAAGCGAAAACGCTAGCATCATCGAACTTCGTCGTTCTGTCGGCGATTGACGCCGGATTCTGCAATTCTCCCATCTCGCCTTCCGCAACTTGAATCATTGAATACCAATCGTACGGGTGCTATCGTCCGCGGTACGTGAAGCGGAAGGAGTCTGTCCTTGAGCAATTGGGTCAACTGGCTGCTGGTGATCGTTGGCATCATCTTCGTGATCGTAGAACTGGCGTTGGGAGCGCTGACGGGTTTTGATCTCGCGCTGGTCGGCGCGGCGCTGGCCGTGGGCGGAGGAATCGGCCTGCTCGCCGGCTCCGCGAACATCGGTTTGCTTGCGGCCGCCGGGGCGGCCTTGCTTTATTTTGCGCTCTTTCGCGGGTGGCTAAAGTCCAAACTGACCGTGCGCGACCAGGCGTCCAACGTGGACGCGGTTCTTGGCAAAACCGGTGTGGTCACCAAGCGCATCCCGCCGCGCGACTGCGGCCTCGTCAAAGTCGGCGCGGAAGAGTGGCGGGCGGAGCTCGCGCAGGGCGATGAAACGGCCCGCGAAATCGGCGCAACCATTACCGTAAGTTCCGTCGAAGGCGTGACTCTCAAGGTGAGGTGAATGCTCATGGATGCAGGAGTCTTTTTCGGTTTTCTTCTCGTGGTCTTCTTGCTGTTCTGCTTGACAGCGCTGGCTAAGGGCGCGCGCACCGTGAAGCAATACGAAAAAGGATTGATCACCCGGCTGGGGAAATACCACGGCATGGCGCCGTCCGGCCTTACCTTTATCGTGCCGTTCGTCGACGACATCGTGCGCGTGGACATGCGCGAGCAGGTGATCACCGTGCCTCCGCAGAAACTCATCACCAAGGACAACGTCACTGTCGAAGTCGACGCCGTCGTCTACTACAAGGTGATCGATCCGGTGAAATCGCAATATGAAGTG
>Ga0210399_10004940_pt1 | contig 10359 bp, 12 predicted proteins | sample IncBWC14MmetaG_FD_150865 | JGI IMG/M metagenome (GOLD analysis project Ga0210399, IMG submission 150865) | Forest soil microbial communities from Barre Woods Harvard Forest LTER site, Petersham, Massachusetts, United States - Inc-BW-C-14-M | ecosystem: Environmental > Terrestrial > Soil >...
CAACACCGCTGCGGCGATGTACCACCCCGTGATCTTCTTTGCCACTCCCAGCCGGCCCTGCAAACCGGGCACCGGATTCGCTGTCGCCATTCGACACCTCCACTAAGTCTTCATATTTGGTTTCTGCCACCTTGCGAGTACACCTTGGCGGCCCAGAGGTCTCTCCTTGGGCGGAATCACGCTCATTCTACTCTCGATTTCCCGCCTGTGCCTACCGAAAATCCCATTCAGCGGTTTCGACCAATGTAACATTGCTACATTGCGCTCAAAACTTGCCACAATATCAATTCGCCAGGGACAGGCTTCGTCATGGTTGACTCGACCATCAACGAAAGTTCTCAACCAGCATGAGGTCGCTTGCCGTCTCATCGATCCGTGAGTACAGCAACCATTTGCCATCGGGGGAGACTGCAAACCCGCCCCCCCACGGCTCGGGAGGTTTATCGGGTGTGTAGATTCTGCGAATGCGTGATGTGCGGAGATCGAGGAGATCAACTTCTGGCTTGCCCGCTCCGTTTCCATAGAAATAAATGCCCGATTGAGCAGGCCACCATTCGGAGCCGGAAGAACCGAGCGGAGGCATTCCATTCACCAATTGGGAAAGACCCGATAAATCTCCACAACGACCCGACGAACTGGGCGAATGCCGATACGATCCGACTAACACTCGCAGAATTAAGGCGCTTTGGAGGCCTTGAGGACAGGGAGCATCTTTGTGCCTAGAACGTGTCAGATCAGAATGACGGGCGGAATACGACAGGGCAAGGCGAACTGAGGGAGCCAAAGTCCTAACTAAGGAGCGCCCTGTCTCGACGCTGTTCTTGGAAGGGAGTCTGAAGGTAGCGATCCCGAAGAACCCTTGGCTGATAAGGGTAACCACCTCCAACGCGTTCGACGCTTTAGCTTACGCGCTGTGGGCAAGAGATCTACACAAAACTCGATTAGCTTGGCTAACTTTGCCTAGCAACTGCTGTCGTACCCGGTTATTGTTTTTTGTTTTTTGGCTTGCTGACCTGCGGCGATGTCGTGGGCGCGCTCGGGGCGCCAGCCCAGACGGCCCAGCCGCAGATCAATTCGACATCCCGCTTTGAAAGCTTGGCGCTGCGATGAATCACCGTGTACTCGGGCAACGGCATCCTGCCTTCGGACACGGCGTCGCAGATCAGCATGCGTTCGTCTTTCGAGTGGGGCTGATTCGCCCATTCGGAGAAGTCCAGCATTTCACGGCCCTCACTTACGTGTTTGGATACGATCCACGAAACGGGTGCGACGCGGCTATACCAGGGCCAGTTCGTGCGGCTCGAGTGGCAGTCCTGGCATGAGCGATCCAGAATCGCACCCACCTGCGGATTTATCACCTCCGCCATGTGGGCAGCGGTGGTTGCCGAAGTTTTGAACCTTGCGGCAGTCGGAACGAACTGCATTCCGAGAAAGACCAGGGCAAATAAGATCGCAGTAAGTTTTGCTAGTTTACGCAAGATTTTGTTCCTTTTGCATTCAGATTAAAATGGCTACCCAATTCCGCTTTCAGAGACTCGGACTGTCCAACATGCAAGTGCTTCGGTTCTTAGCTGGTCGTCAAGCTAACTGAGTGCCTGCTCTGGTCGTACGAGACTGTGCCTCGCACCGAGTGGCAAAGCTGCTTTCGACTGCTACGAAGTATTAGATTCAGTGGGTGGATAACCAGGTGGGGACCAGTTGTCATGTGCTTGTCAAAGGTTTGTCGGCAAACCCGGTACAGCGATGAAAAATGTGCCTACGACTCGCTTGGCAATATCACAGCCATGACTGGCTCGGTAATGAACTCTTTCCGCTTCACCGGGCGCGAGTGGGACACTGAAACCAGCCTCTACTACTACCGTGCCAGGTATTTTGACCCGACCACGGGGCGCTTCTTTGGGGAAGACCCGCAAGGTTTCGCCGCGGGCGTAAATTTTTATGCGTACAGTTTGAAGAATCCAACCACCTACACAGACCCGTTTGGGCTCGGTGTGATTGTGTGCTACTTCCCAGTACCAGCTGGGTCATTGGGAGATACAGGGTATGGGAAGTTATTTCGGGCGGCTTCGTTCAAGTCCGCTTCGAGGACGCGTGGTTTCGTCGAAGGCCCCTTGCGTTCTCATTTCCGCGAATGCCGTTTGAGGGATAGGACCCTCGGCGCCCTCGACCGAGCGACGTTGCTCTTCCCACGCGCGCTATCAACAGCCGGTACACATTCTGTGGATGGTCACGCCGCGAGCGGAAAGTCTTCCAAGTAATTGCGCCACTCCCGAAGAAACCTCACGGTCGCCAGGGACAACTACTGCCCATTCAAGGTTTTCCTGGAACTCTCTATTGCGAATCTGCCACTGGCGGAAAGACGATGATTTTAGCTCACCAATTTGGATGATGGACCAGTGCCGCACCAACGCCAATGCGGTGGCTTCGTCAGGTAATGGCCCGGACAGAATGAAGTGGTTGTTTCCATGCACGAGGATGCCAACCATTGAGGTTTAAGGCTCCAGGCGCGGATCGGTAACTGGGTAGCCGATTGCGAAATGGTAGACGACTTGTCCTAGCTCAGGGGACAGGCCCAGATATCGGTTCACTTCCTCATCAAAAAAAGCTCCGATGCCTGTCGCTCGCAGGCCAAGAGCCTCGGAAGCGAGATACATGCGTTGACCAATAGCACCCGCCTCGAAATGAACGTATCGATATCCACGATCGCCGTAACTCCGTGCAGCATTTTCGAAATCGCCAATCATGGAGAATGCCAGGCAAGCGTTACCCGCCAGGTCTTGTCCCAAACTGAGAGCTGCCGCTACCAGGCGTTGGTCCCCTTCCTTGATTATTTCCAGCTCCGCGTGCTCCGGCCAGTAGCGGTAAACACCCGGCACCAAGCCTTCAACGCGGTGAACGTAAACATACAGATGCACGAAACGAGCTGTAGCGAAATCGGCGAAGAGAGGCTCCTTTGTGCTTGAGAGGAGAGTCGCAAGTTGCGAGAGGGAGATCGACTCCTCCCCACCCCTGAAGTCAAGAGCGGAACGCCGAGAACGAACGACGTCGCCGAAGCTGCGGCTTGCGGAGACATGAGTCGGCAGGCTGATTTCGCCGCGGCCTGATGCCTTCGGCGGGCCAAGAGAGGGGATGATGGCTTCCGTGCTGAGCTTGGTAGCAGCGTGAATTCTCTCAATCAGAGCATAAGGTACTTGCTCTTCCGACAGCCGGTTGGGCTGCCCACCAAACAAAATGGTCTCGACTGGATCCAGCATCCTCAGGGGAATGGATGGGCCATGAAGGCCGACTATCAACATCGGCCACTCATCCTCACTGAGGAGACCCCATTCCGCCACTCTGTCATCTGAGAAATGGCCAAGCGCAAAGCTTTCGCATCCCATGGATCGAGCAGCAAGGGCGAGAGCCTGCCAGGCGTGTCCGATGTCGTGCAAGCAATACCGATATGCCCGGTCCCTGTATTTCCAGGCTTCGCGCCAGGCAATGCTGGTCAGAACGAAAACCAGCGGGACAGAGGTGTCGACAAGTTTCTTGCCTTTATCTCCGATGGCGCGTTGTTCCGCCATGTGGGATGAGGGACGGTAATGATAGAGACCGTCGGACCAATCGACGAGGCCATGGGTGGAGAAGTGAAACTCGGTCGGGTGGAGGTTACCAGAAGAAGGATTCACGCGCAGTGCGTATGTATATCCGGTTGACGGTACTCGTTTGGATGCGCTAATCGAGGCTGAATAAAACATCAACTGCGAAAGGAATCCCGCGCCATCCATGGCTGAAGTATTGCCTATTTTGCCCTCGAGTACTTCAAGAGCTGAAATCTGCGGAGCTGCCGGGTCGGCCGGCAATTCGAGGATAGGTACGCCCTCATAATGTCGAAACGGATTGGGCATATTGGTCCAATCGAGATAGTGCTGAGTTTGCCGCAGTGATTCGACACTATGCTTCGTCAACTCATGGTATTCGCGCCAGGTCATGTAGGGTGAATTCCGAGGTGACCATTCTGGCAAACCAGACATGCGGATATTATCTGATATCAATTGTCAGCCAAAGTGTGTATCGAACGAAACGTTTTCATTCCGCAGCGGGGCATTTATGAATGTGCGTGCTGCGTATGCAAATAATCCGAGCTCCTACCCTGTGTAGTGCACGCCCGAGACCGTCCTGGCATTGCCGCTTTTATCGTTAACTGGAACTTCTGAAGCCCTCACGCTACTTTGTCCCAGTGCTCACGTTGTTCCCCTTGGGAGTGGAGGCCGACTGGACGTGGGCTTCCAGGCGGCGATGCTTTGTATCAAGCAACAGCGATGATACGCTGTCCCTCACCGGAAGGTCCTTGGCCTTGGATTGAGGGGCGCTTTTCTGGATATGTCGTGACTGAGCGGAGACGGTCATATAGTGCACCCCCTGGAAACGTTTCGAGGCCTCCAAGGTCACTCGCATGATTTCCAGGCAGTTAAATTCCGCCGGCTCCAGGTTTGCCAGGATTTGTTCGACTGCCCTGCTGAGCGTCTTCTGCTCGTCAATACCAAAGACGGTCGCTCCGAGCTGACCAGCCAGGCAGAAGAAGGTCCATCCCGCTTCTCGGATTTTTCGATCCAATCCGCACCCATCGAGATCCTTGACTGATCGCCAGCCCGACACACAGGGCTCACCCTCGAATCGTAGGGTTTCCGGCAAGAGTGTGCCCTCCTTGATGAGGATGGTGCCCGGCTTGATTGTGTCTGGCATTTGGCGTCTCGCTTGCGTTTACCGTGGCGCATTGGTCGACGGCAGCTGGCGCTGGCGGTTAGATGTTTCCGTTGGACTCAATCTTTGTGGCTGTCGTCCTTCAAGCCGCCTTCCTCATGTTATTTCTCGATGCAGGGATACCGACCTGTCTTCCAGCACCTTCCGCAGTTCTCGAATGATTTCACCAGCCCATATAGATGGGTGGTGGGAACGAGAGTCCTCCGTGTCTAGGCTCTCATTTTGTGAACAAATGCCTTTACTAGGTCCTGACCCAATCGCCCTTTGTGTTGGCATCGTAACCATAGTCGCAGCCTTCGGCGCCACAAGACCAATGCACACCCGGTTCGGCATCGATATTCTGGTTGCGGTACAACCAGCGACCGTGTATAGGGCACTTCACGGTGTTTACGCCAGGCTCGTCGACAGCATACGTGTGACCAGGCATGCCCATGAGCATGTAATACCCGTCGGTTGCATTGTAGCGAACGCTGCATCCCGTGGAGGCACAATGATACGAGGCATGGAAGCCGGAATTTGCCCGGGAGCCGCTGGATTCGTACTTCATGACATGGTTGTCGCGGGAGCAAAGGGGTCTCAGATAGGTGCTCAAAACATTTGCGGAAGCTATCATCATGAAAATACTCCTCTACAAAGAAATACGCGCAATCCGAAGCGAAATGCGGCATTCCCCATAAATGGAATGCCGCACGACTGTGCTTCCTGTTGCGCGTTTGCCAGCAACAGGGGTGCAAGATAAATGAAGCTTAGTAGCCGCCGCCCATTCCGCCACCATAGCCGCCTGCGCCGGCCGCGCCCGCCTTTTCTTCTCCCTTGAAGTCGGCGATCAGAACTTCCGTTGTTAGCATTAATGAGACGATTGAGGCAGCATTCTGGAGTGCCAGGCGCGTGACCTTTGCTGGATCAATCACACCGGCCTTGACCAGATCACCGAACTCACCGGTCTCTGCGTTGAAGCCGAAGTTTTCCTCTTTCGATTCGCGCACGCGTCCTACAACCAGCGCGCCTTCATGCCCGGCGTTTTGGGCAATCTGTCGCAATGGCTCTTCGAGCGCACGCTTTACGATGTTCACCCCGATGGCTTCATCGTCGTGGAGCTTGAGCTTCTCCAAAGCCGGCAAGCAGCGCAGAAGAGCGATGCCGCCACCGGCGACTATGCCTTCCTCAACTGCCGCTCGCGTAGCGTGCATGGCGTCCTCGACGCGAGCCTTCTTCTCTTTCAACTCGGTCTCGGTTGCCGCTCCCACTTTGATAATCGCCACGCCGCCAACGAGCTTCGCCAGACGCTCCTGAAGCTTTTCCCTGTCGTAGTCCGACGTAGTGTCTTCGATCTGCAAACGGAGTTGCCTGATTCGGCCTTCGACCTCGCTGGATTTGCCGGCACCCGCGATGATGGTGGTGTTGTCCTTGTCTATGGTTACCTTCTTGGCGCTGCCCAGTTCTTCGATTTTAACGTTCTCGAGCTTTAGGCCGAGGTCCTCGGTGATGGCCTTACCACCAGTGAGAACGGCAATGTCCTCGAGCATAGCCTTGCGGCGATCCCCGAAGCCGGGGGCTTTCACCGCAGCGCACTGCAGTGTACCGCGCAGCTTGTTCACTACCAGAGTAGCCAAGGCTTCGCCGTCGATGTCCTCGGAAATGATCAGCAGCGGTCTGCTCATCTTGGCCGTCTGCTCGAGCAAAGGCAGAAGGTCTTTCATCGAGCTGATCTTCTTTTCGTGGATCAAAATGCGGACATCTTCCAGGACGCACTCCATGCGTTCCGGATCGGTGACGAAGTACGGTGAAAGGTAACCGCGGTCGAATTGCATGCCCTCGACTACTTCAAGGGTGGTCTCCATCGTTTTGGATTCCTCAACGGTGATGACGCCGTCCTTGCCGACTTTCTTCATCGCCTCGGCGATGATGCTGCCAACCAGCTTGTCGGTGTTAGCACTGATTGTGCCGACCTGCGCGATCATGTCGCCCTTCACTTCGCGGGAGTGCCTCTTGATCTCTTCTACGGCGACTTCTACGGCTTTATCGATGCCACGCTTAAGTGCCATAGGGCTTGCGCCTGCGGCAACCGTTCGTGCACCCTCACGGAAAATCGCTTGGGCCAGCACGGTTGCGGTGGTGGTGCCATCGCCAGCTACATCCGAGGTCTTGGACGCAACCTCACGCACCATCTGTGCACCCATGTTCTCGAGCGGGTCCTGCAGCTCGATCTCCTTTGCCACCGTCACTCCGTCTTTTGTGATGATGGGTGCCCCGAACTTCTTCTCGATCACCGCATTGCGTCCCTTCGGGCCGAGCGTGATCTTTACAGCGTCCGCCAGAATGTTGACACCGCGCAAAATCGCTTGACGTGAATTCTCGCCAGTTACAATTTGTTTTGCCATGAGACTTTACCCTCCCGGGTGATCAAACTTTCCAATCCGTCCAAATCTTTAATACAAAAACTGTTACTTCTTGCCCGATGCCGCCTTCGCGATTCCGCCAACCTTCACTAAAATTTCCTCTTCACGGAGGATCAGGTATTCTTGTCCTTCGATCTTGATGTCGTTACCGGTGTATTTGCCGAACAAGATTCGGTCTCCCACCTTCACATCGAGCGGGACACGGTGGCCTTTTTCCACTTTGCCTGCACCGACGGCGATGACTTCGCCTTCGTGGGGCTTTTCTTTAGCCGTGTCTGGGATGATGATCCCACCCTTTGCGGTTTCTTTCTCTTCCAGCCTGCGCACCAGAACTCGGTCATGCAGAGGAGTAATATTCACAGTCATTTCTTTGACCTCCATTCCATCTTTTCCAAACTCTCGAGCACTCAACCCTTCGGGACTACAGGTCGACCCTACGGGCGAAACGTTTTCTGGTTCTTCTGCCGCAAGGTTTCGAGGTCTTCGGCTTCCTTTTTCTTTTGGTCGGCTTCCCTTTCGGGGCGCGCCTGATCCTCAAGTTTCATCCCTTGCGCAATGCCAATCTCGGCTTCTGCATTGACTCGCTTCGAATAAATGACAAGCCCAAAATGATTGTTGAGAGGAGTACGGACCAAATCGAAGGAATACTGGGAATCTTGCCACGAGGCGACGGAATTTTGCTTCATGTTATATAGCGCGTTCATGACGGGATCGATTTCCGATTCGACACTAGTCGCCGGGCCATATTTCGCCGAAATGGACTTCACCATATCCGGCGCTGTAAGCCCCTCCGTGGAACTCCGATCGTAAGTCACGGAGATTTTGTAGAGTTCGCCGTTCGAGAAAGAGAAGAGAATTTGTTCGACGTTATCAGGCCGGGAATAAGCCCCGATAGAGCGCGGCGGCCACCAAGTAAGTTCCTCAATCAACATTGGTCGAGCATGCATCGTCTTCACGCCCGCTAACTTCTGATCGCTAAGCTTTAAAACGTTAGCCAAGCTCGTTCCAATGGAAAAACCCCGATACTTGGAAAGCTCCTGTCCATGGAGCAAAGAGGCCGTAAGAAACAAGGCACTAAGGCAAAGAATCGAATTGCGTATCGTTTTCATTTTCATATCTCCCACGAAATTCCTAAGATCTTGAAAAAAGAGCCGCGTATTGCTTTTCGGCCACTGTCCCGTGACGTTCTTCCCCACCGCCACTCGACCCGGATTCCGGCATTTTCAAGACGAAATTCTTTGCAAGGACCAGGCAAATCCCTTGCTGGATATGGCGAAAATGGGCGGTAACACTCATAAAAGTAATACCAAGGAACCGTTTCGGAATGATTTCCGTGACTTCCAGGGAGTTAAACTTTTGTCCCTCCCATTTCGCCAGGATCTGCCGGACTGCCCTGCGCAGGGTTCCTAACTCCTCGCGACCAAGGGCGATTGCCCTGATCTCGCCGGCCAAATAGAAGAAGTACCACTTCGCTTCCTCGATTTTTTGGCCAAGTCCGTACCCATCGAGATTCTTGACAACTCTCCAGCCAGGCAGGAAAACTTCACTCTCGACCGCCGAGCCTGTTGGCAAAAGCGTGTTCTCTCGGATGAGGATGGTTCTAGATGTGTTGTTGGCTGACACTTGTATTCTCCATGCCCCACAAGACGTTAGAGCTGTTGCGCGTAAAGCCTTCTGCCGTTCACGAAACCTACGAGCAGCGTCAGGAGTACGGCACCAACTATTGCGACTAGGGTTGAGTAAATCGTTCCCCGATAGTCGGAAAAGCCTGCGGAGCGCATGAGGAATCCACCCGCCACAGCTCCGCCAATGCCTAACACGATGTCCATCAACGGACCGTAGCCATTACCCATGAGAATCTTTCCCGCTGACCAGCCAGCAACCAACCCGATGATGATCCACGATAGAAAGTACATGAATTTCTCCTTTTACTGGATCCGGGACTTACCTTCCGACGAGTCGTTTACTTGATCTCTCTTCTTCGGAGAAGTCTTCTTGTAAGCCATCCCGCCCCGATGCACTCTCAAGGCTACAAATCAATGGAGTGGGTTCTTCCTCACACTGGCTTCATCGCGTACAACTCGCGGTCTGCTGCGCGAAGCAGGGCTTCCATCGTTTCGCCGTCCTGGGGATAGACAGCCACGCCGATGCTCGCGGAAAGCGGTGGCTGGAGACTATCGGTGGCTAACCGGCTATGAATACGTGATGCGACAAGCCTTGCGCCTGCCACCCTTGTCTCGGGCAGGATGACTGCAAACTCATCGCCACCATATCGCGTGGCCGTATCGATTGCGCGGCAGAAAATGCGGAGCACATCGGCGAGGCGACACAGCGCCTGGCTGCCGACCAAGTGGCCGTAGCGGTCGTTGATCTTCTTCAACTGATCCAAGTCGAGCAGTAGAATGGCAAACGGTCGCCCCGTGCGCCCGGTGCGTTTGACCTCTGCGTCGAGCGCTTCAACGAGCCGGCGGTAGTTACCTAATCCAGTAAGCGGGTCAGTCACGGCGAGAAGTTGTACCTCCGCTTCCGCGTGTTTGCGCTCGGTAAGGTCGTATGCAGAAGCGAGAATGCTCAGCACCCCATCAAATTCGATCATCGCTGTACTGATATCGAGCCATCGCTCGCCGCCATTCTTCGTAAGGATCTTAACCTCTTGCTGCTGGGCGTCCCCTTGCCGCGCTCCCCCTCGGTTTAAGAGCAGTTCTCGACTATTCGGATGGACTAGATCCCTGAAGTTCATGGACAAAAGCTCTTCTCGTGCATATCCGGTGATAGTTTCGGCGGCAGGATTCACATAGTGCAGCCGCTCGCCCTGACTGATGAATATCGCACAGGAAATAGCTTCAGCTACTGTGCGGAAGTCTGCTTCCTCGCATAGGAGATCCGGTCGTAACAGCGCATCCCCAGCCCATTCCCTGATTTTCGTAAGCATCGGAAATCTCGCGTGCTCTTGCGTTTCCCCTCTGCCGGACAACTTGAGGGGCGGACGTAGCCCGCCCCCCTCCAAACGAAAGGACCTGCTGGCTTCAGGCCGCTACGGCAGCGGCGATCTTGTGAAACGTCGAGTTAGCGACGTCATAGGTTTCAACCTGAGGAGCTCCCTCAACTACCGTGGCGAGGATCTTCGTCACTTCGGGGTAAGTTCCGCGGTTGTAAGTTTCGGCATTCTCGGCCTTGTCCCACAAACTGATCGCGAACGCTTCCGTGCCTCCCCGGC
>Ga0210399_10004942_pt1 | contig 10358 bp, 12 predicted proteins | sample IncBWC14MmetaG_FD_150865 | JGI IMG/M metagenome (GOLD analysis project Ga0210399, IMG submission 150865) | Forest soil microbial communities from Barre Woods Harvard Forest LTER site, Petersham, Massachusetts, United States - Inc-BW-C-14-M | ecosystem: Environmental > Terrestrial > Soil >...
GTGGTGCCGACATCGGGCAATTTGCTGTCGAAGAGCATCTCAAGCCTCCAGCTTCGAAAGCCCACCGGACAGCGACCGCACGGCGACTCCGCGCCTGCGCAGTTCGCGCGCCGCGGCCAGGCTGCGTTTGCCGGAAGCGCACACCAGGAGCACCGGCCTTCCGGAATTCAGCACTGCAGGATCCGCCAGCAGTTTCGGCATGGGAATGTGCCGTCCTGCGGACGGCTCTGCGGCGAATTCTTCCGCGGTGCGAATGTCGATCACCTCGAGCCCGCGCTCGGCCGCCTCACTCAGTGAATGCAACTCGATCTCGATGCCGTGCTCATCGCGCGGCAAGTCGTGGATATGCGCGCATCCGGGTGCGCGGCATTCGGCACGGCGCGGCGCCTTGAGCTTGATGCTGGAAAAATTCATGAAATCCAGCAGCAACAATTCGCCGTCGAGCTGGCCGGAAATCCCGAGCAATAGCTTAATTGCCAGCAGCGCCTGCAGCGCGCCGAATGCCCCGGGCACCGGACCCAGCACCCCCGCTTCCGCACAATTGCCCACCACGCCGTCGGCAATGGCGTCCGGCCACAGGCAGCGCAGACAGGCGTGCGCGGCTTGCGGCTTGTAGACCTGAAGCTGTCCTTCGTACTGATAGACGCTGGCGAACACCGCGGGCCGCTGCGCCAGCACCGCGGCATCATTGATCAAGTACTTGGTGCGAAAATTATCCGTGCAGTCGATGATGAGGTCGAAGCTGCGGGTCAGCTCCAGCGCATTGTCGGCATTGAACCTCTGGGCATGCGTTTCGACCTGCACGCTGGGATTGATTTCGTTGATGGCCGCGCGCGCCAGATCGATTTTGGGTCTGCCGACATCGGCGAGCGCGTAAATCGGCTGCCGATGCAAGTTGCTGGGGTCCAGGTCGTCGGCGTCGACCAACCCTAAGCACCCCACTCCGGCGCCAGCCAGGTATTGAATTACCGGACTGCCGAGGCCGCCCAAGCCGACGATGAGCACGCGCGCTCGCCCAAGTGCCGCCTGGCCCTGCGCGCCGATTTCCTTGAGCAACAGTTGCCGTGAGTAATCGGGCTGCACGCGCTACTCGGAGGTAGCAGCAACGGGGTCGTGATGTTCTGCTGCGTGGCTGTGCGGTTCCGCGTGCGCGTGCTGCGAGGCGTGCGAATGCTGCGCAGGCGCCGCGCAGCGCTCGCAGTTCACCCAACCGGAGTCGCCGTTGCGGTAGTGTTCCTTTTTCCAAATGGGAACGCGGTGTTTGACTTCGTCGATGATGAAACGGCAGGCATCGAAGGCTTCGCCGCGGTGTTCGGAACTCACGCCCACCCACACGGCCATTTCGCCCAAACCAAGCGCACCCACGCGATGAATGCACAAGGCCTGCACGACCGGGAACCGCCGCAGCGCTTCCTCGACAATGCGATCGCCTTCCTTCACGGCCAGTTCCTGAAACGCTTCGTATTCGAGGCGGGTGACCTCCTGGCCCTCGTTATGATCGCGTACCCAGCCCTCGAAGCTGACGTAGCCGCCCGCCGCCAGGTTCTGCAGTTCCTGTCGTGCGGTCCGGGTGTCGATGGCGGTTTGGGTAAAGCGGAAGCGCATCAGCCGCCCGCCACCGGGGGAATGAACACCACGGCGTCGCCCTGCTTGAGTTGTCGCGACCAGTCGCTGAACTCACTGTTGACCGCCACTTTCAGCTGTTCGCGCGACAGCGTGAAGGCATGGCGGGACTTGAGTTCGGCGTACAAATCGGCCGGAGTGGCCGCCGAGGTCTCGATCGATTCCTCGGAGCGGCCGGCCTGTTCGCGCATCAATGCGTAATAACGTATTTGCAGTTGCATGGGCGCTTCGGATTCCAGTGCCATTAAGGCTTGCGCATATTCCTCGGGCGTATTGACGTTATCCAGTGCACGCCTGTCAAGCGGCTGGAGCAACGGTGCCCCATGACGGATGAGAAACTTTCGCGGACAGTGCCCGCCGCCGGCCTGATACTCGGCGAGTGCTGCTCCCGCCGCAGGCTCCCAGACGGCGCACAGCGGCTCCGGCAGGCCGTCGTGTGCGCTACGGTAGGCGGTGGCAAAGGCGGCCGGATCGCGCTCGCGCAACAAGTGCTCGATCGCTGCATGCGACAGAAACGGCAAATCGCAGGCCAGCACCAGCCATGCGGCCTGCGGATGGGCGGCGAGCGCGGAGCGAATTCCGACGATCGGTCCCTCGCCCGGGACGCAGTCCACAATCATGCGGTGTTGCGAGCGCACCGGATCCGTCGTCTGATTGGCGCGCACCGATACAAAAACTTCAGGGACATGCCGGCTGGCGAGCTCGCAGGCTCGATCGAGCTGCGATCTGCCGCGATACTCGAGCGCGGCCTTATCGCGATGCATGCGCGAGCTTGCGCCGCCCGCGAGGATGAGGCCATATACGGGCGGGACGCTTAGGTTCACGGCGCACCCTGCACCGCGTAAGCGCGCTTGCCGCCGTCCTTGGCCAGCAGGCGCACATCGCTGATGACGATGCCGTGCGATAGTGCCTTGCACATATCGTAAATTGTCAGCGCCGCGATGCTCGCACCGGTAAGCGCCTCCATCTCGACGCCGGTTTTATGATGCACACTCACCGTGCAGCGAATGACTGCGGAATCGGCGACCAGATCGATCGCGATGTGGCAATTCTCCAGTCCCAAAGGATGACAAAACGGAATGAGTTCGTGCGTGCGCTTCGCACCCATGACGCCCGCGACGATTGCGGTATCGAACACCGGGCCTTTCGGCGTACGCAGGTCGCTGTCGCGCAGCGCGGCGGCGACCCCGGGCGGAAACAGCACCCGCGCCTCGGCGATCGCGGTGCGTTGCGTCGCCGTCTTGTCGCTGACGTCGACCATGGTGGGACGCTGATCGGCATCCAAATGGGTGAAATTCATGACTATCCACCGATGTAGTACATCTCGATCTTCTTCGTCTCTGAGGTCTGGCCGCGCAGTTCCTCGCGAAGCTCGCTGTAGCGATCGGTGCGCCTGTTCCAAGCGCCGCGGATCAACCGCAGCAATTCGTCATCATCCGTGCCGTCGCGCATCGGCGTGCGCAAGTCGATCCCCTGGGTCGCAAACAGGCAGGTGTAGAATTTTCCCTCGGACGACAAGCGCGCGCGGCTGCAGGCGCCGCAAAACGGCTGCGACACCGACGATATGAAGCCGACTTCCCCGGCGCCATCGTCGAATCGCCAGCGCTTTGCGACCTCACCGTGGTAGTTCTCCGATACCGGGTGCATCGGCCAGCGTGCGCTGATGCGGGCGGCCAGCTCGCGGGAAGGAACGACCATGTCGGGCCGCCAACGATTGCGATTGCCGACATCCATGAATTCGATGAAGCGTACGATCACGGGCGAGCCGCGAAAGCGCTCGAGGAGTTCCAGCGCCGTGTGATCGTTGACGCCCCGTTCGATCACGGCGTTGATTTTGAGCGGCGTCAGGCCCGCGGCGATGGCGGCCTCGATGCCGTCCAGAACCTGGGTCAGCGCGCCGAATCCGCCGCTCAAGCGGGCAAAAATGTCCTTGTCCAAGGTGTCCAAGCTGACCGTTACGCGTTTCAGACCGTTGGCGCGAAGATCAACGGCATGCTTGGCGAGCAACACCCCGTTGGTCGTGAGCGCGATATCCTCGATGCCGGGAATTCCGGTCAAATCGCCGATCAAATCGGGCAGATTGGTGCGCAGCAAGGGCTCTCCGCCGGTGAGGCGCAGCTTGCGCACGCCCAAAGCGGCGAACAATTTCGACAAACGCACGATTTCATCGAAGGACAAGCGCTCGTGAGAATTCAGGAACTGATAGTTCTCGTGAAATTGCTCCTTAGGCATGCAGTATGGGCAGCGAAAATTGCAGCGATCCATGACCGAAATCCGCAGGTCATGCAGCGGCCGGCCGAGCCGATCGAGCGGGTTCTGTGCGCCGCGAATGTCGTGAACGATGGATGTCATGCAAATCAGGTTACCAGCGGTAAACGCTGGTGACGAACCCTTTCGGATAGGTGTTGGGTCCCGGCGGCAGTTCCACGAAGCCATCGGTGCCTGCCAAGCTCAGGAAGTCTCCCGATCCATTCGGCGGCCGCGGATTTGCCCAGGGACGGCCCCAATCGTCGTGCTCGATGATGACGGGCAGGAAATACGTCAACACCGGCTTGAAGGTTACCGGCGATGCCAACGCCAGCCGCTCGGTGGGCGCGCGCTTGGTGCCCATCGCCTCGGCAATGGCCGGAATGACATAGCGGATCAGGCACACGAGCGTGGAGACCGGATTGCCGGGCAGTCCAAATACCGCCTGGCCCTGTGGACCGATGCCAAACCACATGGGTTTGCCCGGCCGCTGTGCGATGTTATGAAATACTTCTTGCACGCCCAGCTGCATGAGCACTTTGGGTACGAGATCGAACTTGCCCATTGATACGCCGCCGCTCAAGACCACCACTTCGTGGGTGGTGAGGTGCAGCGCGAGGCGCTCGTGCAGCAATCTTTCATCATCGGGCACATGGTCATCCCCAACCCGGCCGAAGCCGCGCTTGCGCAAGGTGGCCGCGACCGCGTAGGCGTTGGATCGGCGCACCTGGAAATCCGCGATCGGATCCCCCGGTTCAATCAACTCATCGCCGGTCGAGACCACCATGATCGCCGGCTGACTGCTGACGCGCACGCGTGCCATGCCTGCCGAGGCGGCAACCGCGATTTCCGGCGCGCGCAGCAGAGTACCGGCCTCCAGCAACAGGCGGCCCTGCCGGCTGTCGCTGCCGCGCCGATGAATGTTGTGAAACGGGGAACTGACCACCGTCGATTTGAGCGATGCGATGCCGTCGACGACGTCGAGCTGCTCGATCGGGATAACGTTGTCGCACCCGACGGGGAGAATCGCACCCGTCATCACTTCGATCGCGTCTTCGCTGGCCCGAAGCTTCAGCGGCGGCGCGCCCGCGGCTTGAACTCCCTGAATTCGAAAGCTCCGCTGACCCTGACGCAATGCCTCGCTGTCCACCGCGATGCCGTCCATGGTGACGCGGTCGAACGGCGGGTGATCACGTTCGGCATAAACGTTCTCGCGCAGCGTCCCGCCGACGCACTGCGTCAACGGCAGTGATTCGATGGGCAAACACGTCAGCCGAGAGTAGATGGCCTCTTCGGCCAGACGCGGCGTAATGAGCGTACCAGCCTGCATAGTGTGAAAGCGGCGGCGGAGCGACCCGCCGCACTCGACGTCATGACGCCGGTTTCGCTTTGTAAATCCTCAGCTGTTCGTTGAAGCGTCCCACAACCGCCTGCAGTTCATCGACGGCCGCGTTGTGCTTCTGCGTCAACAGGGCCTGCTGTTGCTTCAACTTGGCCTGTTCGTCCTTGGTCAGCTTTGAGGGATCCTTGGGCGCCGCTGAGTCGATTTCAAGCTGCAGGCAATCGAGATAGGCGTTCATCTCGGTGTTGTAAGATTTGAAGGCCTTCGCCGCGGCAACCATTTGATCCTTGGTCGCCGTACTGCCGTCGGGGGGCGCCTCGGGGGACTTAGGATATGAACAATCGGCCCTTGCATGAGCACCGAAGCCAAGCGCGAAAACAAGCGTAAGCGGTATCCAAGCCTTCATCGGGAATCCTCTAGTTATCGGTTCGATTGAGTGAAACAGATCCAGCATGATCTTACGGCCAAGGGCGAAGGGCCGCCAGCGCAGCGAGGGCGAAGTGTAAGCGCATGATTTGTCAGCTTTATTTGATCGCGAAGAGGTCATATAGTTCCCGCATGCCGGCCGTTTCGAGTCCATTCCCGGCGGCACGGGCGAAAGCCCGACCTTGGGCCGCGAGGAAATCTTGGAAATCTCGGCCTTGAAGTGTCGAAATGATCGCGCTCGGTTCGACTAGTTAACGGCGAATCGCGCCAACAACCTTAGGAACACGACCAATGAATTACCTATTGCTCATTTACAGCAACGAAGCAGAGTTCGCCAAATTGTCCCCAGGAGATCTCAAGAAGATGACTGACGAATACATGGAATTTACAAAATCGATCGTTCAGGCCGGACAGTTCAAGGCGGGCGACCGATTGAAGCCGGCATCGACCGCCTCGACGGTACGGGTGCGCAACGGAAAAGCGGCGATCACCGACGGGCCATTTGCGGAGACCCGAGAACAGCTGGGAGGCTACTATCTGATCGAGGCAAAAAATCTTGACGAGGCCACCGCAATCGCAGCTCGCATCCCCGGCGCGAGAATCGGCAGCATCGAGGTGCGGCCGGTTTGGCCGCCGATGACCTGAAGAATTCGATCAACGGGCAATGATCGAAGAAATCTTTCGCCGGGAAGCGGGTCGGGTCCTCGCGACCTTGATCCGCTTGCTCGGCGATTTCGATCTGGCCGAAGAAGCGCGGCAGGACGCGTTTGCCGCCGCCCTTGCACAATGGCCGACGCATGGCGTACCGGCCAATCCGTGCGCCTGGCTGATCAATACCGGCCGCAACAAGGCGGTCGACCGCATTCGCCGCGATGTCCTGTTCAGAACAAAGGTCGCTGATCGCGAGCTCGCCAGTGCTGCAGCCGCGGATGAAGTCCTGCTCGAGGATGAGGACGAGACGGTATTCGGGGACGACCGGCTGCGTCTCATATTTACCTGCTGCCATCCGGCGCTCAACATCGAGGCACAGATCGCACTGACATTGCGGGAAGTATGCGGGCTGACCACACAAGCCGTGGCGCGCGCCTTCATCATCAGCGAAGAGACCATGGCGCAGCGCCTGGTGCGCGCCAAAAAGAAAATTCGGGATGCCGCGATTCCCTACGAGACCCCCGATGCGTCAGTGCTCGATCAGCGGATTGATGGCGTGTTGGCCGTGGTGTACGGGGTGTTCACGGAGGGCTATGCCGCAACTATGGGACCTAAGCTCATCGATGTCGAGCTGTGCAGCGAAGCCATCCGGTTAGGAACCTTGATTGACGCATTGCTGCCGAACAATGCGGCGGTGATGGGTCTGCTGGCGCTCATGCTGCTGCATGACGCACGCCGGTTATCGCGAGTATCCGATGCCGGCGATATTGTGTTGCTCGATGATCAGGACCGCTCGCGTTGGGATCAATCCGAAATCGCGGCCGGACTGGCACTGGTCGAAAAATCCTTGCGGCTTCCGGGACCCGTGAGTGCCTACACGGTGCAAGCCGCGATTGCCGCATTGCATGCAAAGGCCGGAGAAAACGCAACCAAGGATTGGCCGCAAATTGTCGGACTCTATGAAGTGCTCCTGAGGCTTAAGCCTTCACCGGTGATCGAATTGAACCATGCGGTGGCCGTTTCGATGGTCGACGGCGCAGCGCGCGCACTGGATCTCGTCGATTCGCTGGCGGCGCGGGGAAGGGTCACGGACTACCACCTGCTGCACGCCGCACGAGGCCGTTTTCTTCACCAGCTCGGGCGTCTTGGCGAAGCGCGCGAGGCCTATCGAACCGCCCTGAAAACAGCCACGCTGGAGCCCGAGCGCCGCTTCCTGGCGTCGCGGATCGCGGATCTTCAAGGGCACTGAGTACAGGGCGCGGCGGCGCGCCGCGCGAGGGCTCGCGTCAAGAATTTCCCGAATCGCGTCCCGGCCGCTAAACTGCGCGCGGGCGCCCGTAGCTCAGCTGGATAGAGCACCTGGCTTCGAACCAGGTGGCCGGGGGTTCGAATCCCTCCGGGCGCGCCAATTAATCAAGAACTTAAGTGCGGTCGAGCACCTGGCGCCTGTCTAATATTTTAAAGCGGCGTCCAATATTGGCCAGAAATTCGTAGCTCGCCGCTTTTAAATACAGCGACTTGCAGCGCCGATCGGCGTCCATGTAGCGCGCTGGTTCACAGCTTAACCGACGAGGAGCGCGCGTCGCGCGCACGACTGACCGGCTAAAATCGACCCTCTCCTGCCTCCGGCCACCGTCCGCTTTGCTGAATCAAAAAGCGTCGCAGATTGGGATCGCCGCGAGCGCGCGCGCTAGAAGTGCCCCCTACAGTGCTTCATTCACTCACTGCGCACGCGCCAATTCCTCGGCGAGGATGGGCACGCCGAGATTAAAAGCCTGCACGCCCTGGATGACGCAGAGCTTCAACACCTCCATGATCTCCTCCACCGTGGCCCCGAGCTTCAGAGCCGCCTTGATGTGCCGGCGCGTTCCTGGCGCGTACATGTGAGTGAACGAGACGTCGAATGCGATGCTCAATAGTTCAGCGAGTTTCGGGGAAAGTAGGCCGCCCGAATACACGGGAATTCCCGTCGTCATGAATTGTTCCGTCCAAGTGGGGTCCAGGTTGTAAAAGGGTGTCCATGCCTCGTTCCACTGTCCCGCGGCGCGCAATCGATCGACAACCGGCGTCGCCGGCTGTCGATGTTCCACCGGCCCCACACCGGCCGCCTTGGCTTCCTCCAGGAGGATCGGGGCGCCCAAGCTGCATGAGTGGATGGACAGAAGCGAGGCCATCTTGAGCACCATCAGAATCTCATCTCGATTTGCACCGGCATCGATCGCGGCGCGGATATGCCGTCGAGTGCCTTCAGGATTAAGGTTCGTGCAGGCGGCGTTTAGGGCCAAACCGATCAGTTCCACGGTCTTGCGCGGCAGCACTTCGTGTTTCCAAGGGTTCAGTGTCACGCGCTCGCACATGTCGGCCCAGGTCGGGTCCCACGCTCGCAATTGTGCCAGTGCAAGGTCCTCCCATGGGCCCCGGTCGGCTGTCTTAGTCGTGGCCCCGCCCGAAGATGCATTGTCTCTAATGGTCATGAAGGTTTCCTCGTGTCATGAAAGTACGGAGTTGAGTCAGACAGCTTGGGGCGATGTCTATCAGTCAAGTTCTGGCTGTGGCAAATACTTCGGTCTGCATCTTCGACCACCGCATATGAGCGTGTTCGGTACCGGCATCTTCGGCCGCAACTTTACTAAGGTGCGCTTCCGCCACGAGCAGCCGTCGCCTCGCCGCCTAGTTGGCGCCCGTGAATGCGTTCAAATAACCGGGCCAGCATGAGCGCCATTAATAGGCCGCCCACGCCAACCGCGAGTATTCCCGATGTTCGATTCATGTGAAACTCTCCCACGCGACCCACGAGCAAACACCCAACTACCAAGTTGAACGTCCCCCATAGCACGTTGACAGTGGGCGAAGACTGTCCCTTGCCGAGGGGGATAGCGAACGGCGTCGGGAACCGACGCCCGGACACGCCGTTAGTGAAGTGAGGAACGGCGTTCACGAGAAAGACCCCGCCGAAGAAGTAAGCCACATACGTCAGCCACTGCATAACTCCCTCCTTCCTCTCCAAGGCAGCTCTGCCCTGTGGGCTCTACATCGGAGGAAACTGGGCTCGCGTTACTGCCGATTCGGCCGCCCGCCGCTCACGCTTTCCTGCCGGTGTCCACCATGATCTTGCCATCGATGATTTTCACCGCGTATGACGCGACGCTGCTTTCGGGATTGAGAGTTAACGCACCCGTCGTTACGTCATACTTCCACCCGTGTGCGCGACAAGTGACGATCTTGCCGTTGAGCCTGCCCTGCGCGAGCGATGAACCTGCGTGCAAACAGGTGTCATTAATCGCGTGGATTGTTCCGTCGATGTTGAAGAGTGCGACGCCTGTCTCTCCAACGTAGACAAACAGACTCCCGCCCGGCGCGATCTGTTCCAGACTCGCCACCTCGACAAAATCCGCCATGTCGCGTCCCTCTCTTCTAGCTCAGCCTCCCGAGTCGCACCTGCCGCTCACGCGCTCGCCGCTGCCCTGGCCATGTCACCGGCTAGAGGATGTCCGTCCGAACCCAGCGGCTTTTGCGCGGGAAGTTTTCCGTCGGTCGGATAAAGGACAGAACCTGTCTGGCCCTTCGCGCGATTCGGCGGCAGACCGAGGTTGAACAGAGTCTCTTCAACGGTCTCGTACCACACCCCGATCTTAAGAAGCCGGCGCGCATCCTCACCCGTTGCGATCTCGCGACCAAGCCACCGTGCCATTTGGACATTCTTTTCGACCATTTGCACCGAAGTCAGATGTTTGCCCCGCTTTGCATCCCACAAATTGTCCTCGATGCCCGCTCGAGTGTGCTGACCCAGCGAGATCATGAAGGAGGCGAGGGGCCAGCTATGCCTGAACACTGTCTGATAGGTCCACTTTGAGCCGTGCGGGGTGCGACGGACAAGCTCCATCCAGTCAAAGGGATTTGCCCCTGCTATGCCCCCGCCTTCCAGGCTAAAGAAGCCGTTCAGCGGGCCCTTGTAAATCCCAAAACGGATCAGGCGCTCCACTTGCTCGAGTTGATGGACCGTAGTGAGCGCGAAATAGGGCTGGATTCTGTGCTCTTTCAGGCGCTTCAAGTGTTCGATGTAAAATTC
>Ga0210399_10004943_pt1 | contig 10357 bp, 9 predicted proteins | sample IncBWC14MmetaG_FD_150865 | JGI IMG/M metagenome (GOLD analysis project Ga0210399, IMG submission 150865) | Forest soil microbial communities from Barre Woods Harvard Forest LTER site, Petersham, Massachusetts, United States - Inc-BW-C-14-M | ecosystem: Environmental > Terrestrial > Soil >...
CATCGACAGTCCGCTTTTCAAGACCGATTGGCCTGGCGCCCCGAAGTCGCCCTTGAGCGAAACCCGAGATCAATTTCATGCGGATTTTGACGCAAAGGCACAAGATCAACTCCTCGAAAAGTGCATTTCGCTCGCCAAGAATTTCCAAACAGACAGGATTCGCTGTTTCGATTATTGGCGGCTGGACGACCCGAAACCGTATCGAACTGCGATCAACATCAAGTTGCAGCAAGCGGCGGAACGCTGCGCGAAAGAAAGTCTGGTTCTCTTGCTGGAAAATGAGATGTCCTGCAATACCGCCACGGGTTCAGAGGCCGTGGCCGTACTGAACGCAATTCCAAACAAAAACTTCATGCTGAACTGGGACCCCGGAAATGCTGCAGCGCTTGACGGGACCCCTTACGATTCCGGTTATGCCCTACTTCCCAAGGATCGAATCGGTCACTGCCACTGCAAGGACGTTCTACGCAAACCAGATCGCAAATACGATTGGGCGCCGGTTGGTAGCGGCATGGTCAATTGGGTCGGCCAGTTGCAAGCGCTGCAGCGAGACGGCTTTCACTACGGACTGAGTCTCGAAACACACTGGCGTGGCGCCGGCACGCCCGAACAATCTACACGGATCAGTATGGATGGACTCAAGACGGCATTAACCAAAGCCGACATTCATTGCTGATTCCAAACCACCAATAAAAACGGTGGCGAACACGCAATTTCACCCTAGGAAGAAACTATGCACACTCGACGCGAATTTCTTGACCATCTGGCATTGGGAGCGACTGGTCTGATTGTGGCAACCACGGCGGAGAGCTATGGACGCATTCTGGGCGCCAACGATCGCCTCAATTTCGCGGTCATTGGGCTGAATAGTCGCGGTTATGCCCATCTTGCGGCGCTTAAAGCAAACAAGAGTGCGGCACGCATTTCCCACGTTTGTGACGTTGACGACGACATTTTACGCAAGTTCGCCGAAACGGTGCAGCGTGAGATGGGCGAACCGGCGTCATCGCAGAAAGATTTCCGCGAAGTTCTGGAGCTGAAGAACGTCGACGCCATCACCATCGCCAGTCCCGATCATTGGCATGCGCCGATGGCGATCGCCGGATTGCGAGCGGGAAAGCACGTGTATGTTGAGAAACCGTGCAGCCACAATCCCGCAGAAGGCGTCATGCTGGTCGAGGCACAGAAGAGATACGGCAAGGTTGTTCAGATGGGCACACAGCAACGTTCCTCTCCCCACACCATCGAAATCATCGACAAAATTCGCAGCGGACTCATCGGTCGCCCATACTTGGCGAGGGCTTGGTACGCCAACACGAGGAAATCGATTGGAACCGGTCAAGAGATTCCTCCGCCCACCAAACTCGATTGGGACTTGTGGCAGGGACCGGCCCCGCGACGTTCCTATCGGGACAACGTCCACCCCTACAACTGGCATTGGTTCGAAATCTATGGGACTGGAGAAACGCTGAACAACGGAACCCACGAAGTCGACGTCTGTCGTTGGGCCCTGCAGGTTGACTACCCCAAGAGCGTGATGTCGGCCGGCGGCCGATACCATTTCAAAGACGACTGGCAGTTTTATGACACGCTGCTTACCAATTTCCAGTACGACGACAGAATGATCTCGTGGGACGGAAAGAGCTGCCAGGGAATGAAGGATTACGGGCGCGATCGTGGTGCCGCGATCTTGGGTACCACCGGCACCGTGCTCGTCGACCGCGACGGATACGAGATCTACGATCTCAAGGGCAACAAGACCAGCGAGTTTCGGACTGGCGCCGCCACTTCATCCTCTGATCTCCTTGGCCGCGATTCCATGACCGATGCTCACTTCGCCAATTTCATCGCAGCCATACGTACTGGGGAGACTCTCCATGCGCCGATCGCCGACGGGAACGTCGCGGTGACGATGCTACAACTCTCCAATATCGCCTGGAAAACGGGCCGAGTCTTAAACGTGGATTCAAGAAACGGACAGATCCAGAACGATCCGGAAGCAATGAAAATGTGGGCTCGAAAATATGAAAACGGATGGGAACCAAGAGTTCTTTGATGAAAGCTGGCGTGCAAGTGGGACTCGACCCGCGGCCGAAACACGTAGTTACGTTGCGGCTTGGGGTGGCGCGTTCATCGCTTGGCTCTTTCTCTCGTTCTGTTTGAGCAGATCATTCAACTGACTCACGAGTTCCATGAAACGATTTGGGTCTTGTTCCGCGGCGATAGACTCACAGAGCTGCTTCATCTGTGTTCTGACCGAGTCGTACATCGAGGCTCCTGATTTCGCAGTTTTTGGATCGAGACACGAATGTCGCAAATCTCGCACGTCTGCAGCAAGAGGGAGTTCTCCGCGTTAACAGGAAGCGGATAGGGAAATTCCCGACAGGCCACTCGCTCTGAAGAAGGCATAATGACAGACGCACGCTGCCGCCGGAGCAAGTCAAGATTCGTCGCATGCAAAATCCTCCCACCAACACGATTCTGAATGTCGATGACAGTGAGGCGCAGAGGTACGCAACTTCGCGCGTGCTCCGACATGCGGGCTTCGACGTCGTGGAAGCAAGCACCGGTAAGCAGGCGTTGGCGATGGTGGCGAACCAGCCAGATCTCGTGATTCTGGATGTGAATCTTCCCGACATGAGCGGTTTCGACGTCTGTCGCAAGATCAGGGCAGACGACTTAGGTGCCCGAATGCCGGTCGTTCATTTGTCGGCATCGATGGTTTCGACCAGAGCGAGAGTGACCGGCCTGGAAGGCGGAGCGGATGCCTATCTCGTTCAGCCGGTCGAACCTGGAGAACTGCTCGCCACCGTCAGAACGCTGCTGCGCGTGCGCAAGGCGGAGGAGACGCTGTGGCAGTCGGAGCAGCAATATCGGCTGTTCTTCGAGACGAATCCCCTTGCTTGCTGGATACTCGACGGAGGAACGGATTCAATCCTGGCGGTGAACGAAGCGGCTGTCCAAATGTACGGTTACGAGCGGTCGGAGTTCATGAATCTCACGACTCGTGCCATCATCGACGAAGCCGGGACTCGTAGTCTGGTGAATTTCGCTTCGAATCCTCCGCTATCGCAGGCGGCCGTTCAGAAACACAAGAGAAAAGACGGTACTTTCCTCGACGTCGAGGTCTTTTGGTCCCCCCTTCGGATCGCAGGCCGAAATGCGCGGCTGGCAATCGTGCAAGATATCACCGAGAAGCGCAAACGCGAGTCTGCCCAGCGCGAGGAAGAGGTCCGCGAGCTGCTCTTGGAAAGGGTCCTGCAAGCGCAAGAGGACGAACGACGACGAATTGCGCGTGAACTTCACGATGAAGCGGGTCAACTCATGACCTCATTGTTGGTTGGCCTTCGCGCCATCAACGATGCGCAGCGACTCAGCCAGGTCAAGCAACAGACCAAGCGGCTGCGCAAAATCACTTCCGACACCATCACCGAACTCGGCCGCATGGCTCGAGGATTACACTCGGGTCTTCTTGAGGATCTGGGATTACAAGAAGCTTTGCGGCGGCTCGTGGACGACTTTTCTTCGGCACACAAGATTCGCGTCGACTTTGATTTTGGCAGTCCTGGCTTTCAGAAACACCAGAGCAGCGGCCAACTTGGAATCTATCGAATCGTTCAGGAGGCGCTGACCAATGTTGCGCGTCATTCAAAAGCCAAAAAAGTCACCATCAACTTTGCATGGAAGGAGCCAACCCTGCGACTGACGATCCAAGATGATGGGGAGGGATTCGAGATGAAGAACCTGATGCGCAATCCTTCGGACCATCTCGGCATCGAAGGCATGCGACAAAGAGCCTGCATGCTGGGAGGCACCTTGGAGATGGCTTCGCAATTACGCAAGGGCACGCAGATCGCAGTTTTCTTGCCGTTAGCCAGCTTACGCGCAGGAACGGTCTGATCCTCAAAACGCGCATGCCGAAGATCACCAAAATCCGGGTTCTCATCGCTGACGACCACGCCATTCTTCGCGCGGGCCTGCGCATGCTGATCGACTCTCAGCCGGATATGGTCGTAGTCGCTGAAGCGCAAGATGGCGTTGTCGCGGTCGAGCGTGTGCTAGAAAAGCACCCAGACGTTGCAATTCTGGATTTGACCATGCCGCGATCGGGTGGACTCGACGCCCTTCACACGATTGTGAAGGCGGAACCCGCCCCTCGGGTATTACTGCTGACGATGCATGAAGACCCAGCCTATTTTCGCACTGCACTGGCTGGGGGCGCCGCCGGATATGTATTGAAAAAAAGCGTGGATGCAGACCTTCTGTCAGCAATTCGCGCCGTCCACAAAGGACGACGCTATGTGGATCCCGAATTCGCCGATGTGCTCGTTCATGAGGCTTTCGGTGGCAGGACCCGGAAAGCGGAAGCAACGGAAGGCAGTAATGTATTGAGCGAACGCGAGCGGCAGGTCCTGAAATTGGTTGCCGAGGGATTCAGCAGCCGCGAAATTGCAGATCAGATCTCGATTAGTACGAAGACGGTAGAAGCGTATCGTGCGCGATTCGTCGATAAGCTTGGCCTGAAGTCCCGCGCAGAGATTGTGCAATACGCTCTGAACCTCGGATTCCTCTCGCCTGAGAAGTTCACTCTGCAGAAGAAATCAAAAAATACTCCTTGATCATCAAGCGACCGCATCCCGTGACGTTTTTTTGCGTCGGCATGGAATAGCCGCGGCAATCTCTGTTCCGTTGGGACCAGATTGAATTTGTAGAGAACCTTCAAGCTGCCTGACTCGTTCTCGCATGCCGCGCAAACCCACGCCTGATCGACTGCCCGTTTTGATTTGATTTTGCCGCTCGACTGGAATCCCAACTCCTTCGTCCCGAACGATGAGATTGACGACGCCGTCCTCAACGTCCAGAGTAACGAAGGCCGTCGGACTCTGTGAATGGCGAAGAACGTTCCCGAGAGATTCTTGAACAATCCTGAAAATGGCGATTTCCATCTCACTCGATAAACGTCCGAGCTCGGGTGAGCACTCAAATGCAACCTTGATCCCGCTGCGCTGTCCGAATTCATCGACGTACCAGGAGAGCGCGGAAGACAGGCCCGATTCATCCAGCAGAGGCGGATGCAGCAGATGCGATATGCTGCGGATGCTGCGAATGATCTCCTGAACCATCGACGCGTTATCCGACACAGCATCCCGGGCCTGCTTGCTGAGTTTGTTCGATTCGAGCTCAACGAGAGATATGTTGATCGCGATCGCCGCCAGAAGTTGCCCGACGCCATCATGAAGTTCGCGCGCGATCCGGCGATGCTCGTCGTCCTGTATTACGAGCAGACGGTGGGAGAGCTCTCGAAGGTTGTTGTTGGCAGATTCCAGTTCGACAGTTCGTTCTTGTACCCGCCGCTCGAGCGTGTCATTCAACTCGGCGAGTTGCTTGCGCGCTTCCTCAGCTTCCACTGCCCGGATTTTCGCCAGGCGCTCTGCATTTTTGATTCGCAACAGCGCTCCCACCGTGGCCACCAGCTCGGCCCGGTTGGTGGGATCCGTCAGATAGGCGTCGGCGCCGCCCTCCAGCCCACGAACTCGCGATTCACTGTCCACGAAAGTCGCCGACAGTTGCAGAATGGGGATGTGCGCTGTTTCTGTATTAGCCTTGATCTGGCGGCAGACATCGAGGCCGGAAATGTCGGGAAGGTTCACGTCGAGCGTAATCAGATCCGGTTTCTCCGCAGCCAACGCCAGTGCTTGCAATCCGCTGCTCGCCTCGAGAACCTGGTATCCCGCCTCGCGCAGGGAGCGGGTCACCGCGTATCGCAATGAGTCATTGTCGTCGACCACCAGCACCCGAGTGCCGTGCGTCTCATCGTTGTCAGCAACGGACTCTCTCACTTACAACTCCTGAGTGACAGCTCTTCGCTCGGCGACATGTTTTTGACGTGGCAACAACGGAAAGGGCAAGCTCGCTTTCCGGAAGGCGGACTGGAAATGCTCGAACGCAAGTTCTCGCGACTCATTTTCCTTGGGAATGATCGCAATCGCTCCGCTTAGCAGTTTTCGTTCCTCTGCATCAATCTTCTTCGATGTGTGCACGATCACCGGAATCTTCGCCGTGCGCGAGTTTGCCTTCAGCGTGCGCAGCACCTCAAATCCGGACATACCTGGCATCATCAGATCGAGAACCACAAGATCCGGCTTATGTACCTGCGCAATGCGCAGAGCCTCCTCGCCTTCGTCCACCTCGTAAAGATCCAAGGCCACCGCCGAGAACAGGTTCTTCACCACGTAGCGCGACACTTCATCGTCGTCCACGAGCAACACTTTCAATTTCGAGCGCCGATCCTCTAAAGCCTCGAGTTTGTGGATCAGCCAGGTACGCTCCAGGGGCTTGGCATGAAACGCATCCGCCCCCAATGCGATCGCTTTATCCTTGTTGTCGACGACGGTAACCACAAATACCGGGATGTGCGCGGTTTTCGGATCGTTCTTGATTTCCTGCAAAAGATCCCAGGAATGTTCGCCTTCCAACAGCACATCCAGAATCACAGCCGTCGCCTTGAACTCCACTAAGGCGTTACGCGCTTCCTTCAAGTTCCTCGCTGGCACAACCTGGAACCGGGTGTTCTTGAGATACTTCTCGTAAATGAAAAGCGCTTCTGCGTTGTCTTCAACGACCAGGATAGGGAGCTTGTCAGCCTGCAGTTCGCGTCGGACTTCAGGAACATAGGCGACACTCGTAGCGCCTTCGAAATGGGTAGGGACCGTGACAGAAAATGTCGACCCCTGCCCGACTTCGCTGGACACCGACACGCTTCCTCCCAAAAGCTGCGCAAACTTCCGCGATAGAGGCAACCCCAACCCACTGCCCTTCACTCGCTTTTGGACTTTGCCCTCGACCTGGGTCCATTCCTGGAAAATCAATTCGCAATCTTCGGGCGCGATGCCGATTCCGGTGTCAGTCACGGAGAAGACGACCTCGTCGTCACTCCCGCGAGCTGCCGAGACCCGCACCTCTCCCCGTTCTGTGAACTTCAAGGCATTCGAGATGAAGTTCCTGAGAATCTGCGAGACTTTGGCTTCGTCGCTGTAGAGTTCCGGCAGATCAACCGGATCTTCAAAAACAAGATTGACAGAAGAATTTTGCATTAACAGCGGTCGGAGCATGCCGCGAAGAGCGGAAAACAAACTCGGGATTTCGAACGTTGCGGGCCGAATCGTTACTTTTCCCGCTTCAACCTTTGCCAGATCGAGCAGGTCATTCACCAGGTCGGTCAAATCCTGAGCCGATTTTCGTATGAACTTTACCTGCTTTTCCTGCTCCCCAGTCAATTCTCCGTCCAGGCGATCAAGAAGAATTTGACTAAGCGCTGTAATCGAGTTCAACGGCGTTCGGAACTCATGGCTCATGTTGGAAAGGAAATGGGTTTTAAGTTCAGACGCTCTTTGCAGAAAATCGGCCTTGTCATTCAGCTCTGCATAAAGGGCGACTACGCCACGATTTGTCTCATCCAGCTCGCGGTTCAATTGCGCAAGCTCGTCCTGACGGCTCTTCAGATCCTCGAGCGTACGCAACAGTTCCCTGTTCTGCAGCTGTACTTCTTCATACGGATTCTGCGTCGCGTGTTCGATCTTCGCGAGAATCCGGTCAAGATCCGCGGAACTCAACTTCGAAAACTTGACGGGCATTTTCTTGCCCAGCTCAACGACCGTACCGGTGCGCGCGTTGCTCTCGATGCGAAAATGATCCATCAGCCTTTTCGCGCCCACGATACCGACTCCCATTCCCGTCTCGGAAATGTAGTGACCGTCCAAAATGTCTTTTAAACGGGCGATACCCGTTCCCTTATCTCGAAAAGTGATGAAAAGCATCTTTTCCGGCTCGCTTACGATCCGGAACTCTGCCGTGCCGCCACCGCCGTACTGAAAGGTATTCCGTGCGATTTCCGACACGGCCGTCGCGATTCGGGTTTGGTCCTGGGTATCGAAGCGCAACGCAGACGCAACCGCTCGCGCTTTTTGGCGCGCCAGCACGACATCATTTTCGAGACGGAGTTCAATCGTGAAGAGTTTTACCGACATATTCGATCACAACCTGAAGATTAAGCGTTTCTTGCAACCAATACCGTGACGTCATCACGGCTGCGACTGAAGTCCCGATGCAAGACCGCCGCGATGATGCTCGGATGCTTGCTCCAAATTCCCGGGTACTTCTGCAGATCCCACCGCGTGGCAAGTCCGTCCGAATGCATGACGAGAACATTCTCCGCAGTCCAGGGGTAAGAAAATTCCTGCACGCGGCCGGCGTGTTGGCCAAGGGTGCCGTTGTGTGAGGGCAGGCCGCGACTTGACTCGGGAGTGGCAATATTTGCCCCGATATTGCCAACCCCGGCAAATTGCAAAATCCGCTTTTCCAAATCCAGCCTCGCAATTGCCATCGCCGCGCCGCGGGTCTTTTTAAGGGCGGCGTGAACGTCCTGCACGATTCTCTCAGGCTCGAAGTGACTGGTCTCCGCCAACACCCGCTTCGCTTCCTGCGCCGCTTCGTGAGCCAGCGTCCCATGTCCGAGGCCATCCACCACTAACATCAGCACGGCTCCGGCAACCAAACGAACGGCCCATCCATCGCCACAAACGTCTTCACCGGCAATCGGCTCTGACACAACTCCAATTTGCAGCGGACTTATTGACGTTGGGCCCTTTGTACTTTTTTTCCAGAAGTCCGCGCGAATCACCGTGCCCACGTTGGGCGCTGAATAAACTTCAAACACATCCGAAAGACGGCGAACCGCGCCTAACCCGCCACCCATTGTTCCAGCGGTCGAGTGCCCGTCCCGCATGGCGCTGCTCAGATCCGGGATACCGGGACCTCGATCAATCGCGATCAAACGCAGGGCAGAGTGGCTATTATCATGGATAGGTTCCAGCAGAATGCTGCCTCTGCCAGCGTGCTTTACCAGATTTGACGCCATTTCTGTGGCAGCGACACCAACGGCTCCACAACGGGTTTCATCGAACTCGAGCTCTTCTGCGCACGCGATGGCCTTGCGTCGCGCTTCACCAGTTTGGCTGGCTTCCGAAACTTCGATCAACATTCGCTTCTCATTTCCACCGCGTGATGGTGACTCTGGTCCCTTCGCCCACCCGCGACGAAACTTCGAACTCGCTAACCAAACGTTTGGCTCCGCCTAGACCCAGGCCAAGTCCGGAACCGGTGGTGAACCCGTCTCGTAGCGCCAGTTCGATGTCAGGAATACCCGGGCCGTTGTCTTCGAATGTCAACCGCAGGCCCGTTCGAGGGCCATTCAGCGCTTCCGCACGCATGGAACCGCCGCCCCCATAGATCATTGTGTTGCGCGCCAGTTCGCTCGCAGCCGTTACTACCTTCGTTTGATCCACCAGGGTGAAGCCCAACGACGAAGCGAACTCCCGCACACGCCGACGTACGCTCACGATGTCGCCTTCCGCGTGAATCGGCAAGATCTCACTGAAGAGGAGTGCCATTGATTGCTCTACTTCCCTAAACAGCCGTTTTCAGCAGTTCCATACCGGCATCCACGTTCAACGCCGTCCGGACACCAGCCAGCGACAGACCAAGCTCCACCAAGGTGATGGCTACTGCTGGCTGCATGCCAACAACAACCGTCTCTGCGTCGAGTACTCGTGACATGGCCGCGATGTTGCCCAGCATGCGGCCGATAAACGAATCCACGATCTCGAGACTGGAGATGTCGATAAGGACACCGCGGGCCTCGGTGTCACTGATCATTTGGGTCAGGTCTTCCTGAAGTGCCATCGCCAGGCGATCGTGCATGTCCACCTGGATCGTGACCAAGAGAAAATTGCCCATTCTGAGAATCGGAATCTTTTCCAAGAAGCGCTCCTAACCCTTCGGGGTATCGCGAGTGATTTGAACACCGAGACGTTGCAACGCGACCGAAAAGGCAGCGGCCAGTGTAGCCTTGGTGATGACGTCCAGAAGATTGATACCAAGATGAACGATGGTTTGCGCAATTTGCGGTCGCACGCCGCTGATGATGCAATCGGCCCCCATGAGCCGGGCGGCAGTCACGGTCTTGAGCAGATGTTGCGCGACCACGGTATCGACGGTGGGCACGCCTGTGATATCGATAATCGCGACCCGCGAGTTCGTTTGAACGATAGCCTGCAGCAGCGACTCCATAACGACCTGGGTCCTAGCGCTATCGAGGGTGCCAATCAGTGGCAGAGCGACAATCCCATCCCACAACTTCACCACGGGTGTAGAAAGTTCCAATAATTCTTCCTGTTGCCGCCGTATCACTTCTTCTCGGGACTTTTGAAATACTTCGGTCGTGTAGAGTCCCATGCTGTCGAGCAGTTCCGTGGCAGCCCAGATTTCCGCAGCCATCGCGTCGGCCTGCCCTTTGTAT
>Ga0210399_10004945_pt1 | contig 10356 bp, 14 predicted proteins | sample IncBWC14MmetaG_FD_150865 | JGI IMG/M metagenome (GOLD analysis project Ga0210399, IMG submission 150865) | Forest soil microbial communities from Barre Woods Harvard Forest LTER site, Petersham, Massachusetts, United States - Inc-BW-C-14-M | ecosystem: Environmental > Terrestrial > Soil >...
CCTACAGCACGTGGCACCACAAAGAGCAGCAGAATTACTGGAACTGGCGCCACAGCCATCCAGATCACGATTAGCGGAAGCTTTTCAGAGTTTAAACCAGCGGAAGGTCACACCGTTTGCTTGGAGCCTTGAGGAGCGTGACCCTGCTTCGTCTGCGATGCGAAGTGTTTGAGGTGACGTATGAGCGTGAAACGCCCCACGGGTGTGACAATCATCGCGGTTCTGACGTTCTGCGGAGCGGCGATTCTGGCTCTGAGCTCTTTCGGTTTCTTTCTCATCGCGGTGATGGGCACGACAAGTAAAGATGGAGGACAGCCGGTATCCGCTGCCATCGACGGAATGGGAGTCGCGGGAGGATTTTCGCTTCTGGTTCTCGCTAGCGTTGCCGCCTGTCTGGCGATTGGTGTGCTGAAGTTGCGCGAATGGGCATGGATCGTATCGATGGCATGCATTGCCGCGGGCATTGGGTGCACGATTTTCAGCATTTTCGCTTTTTGGAGCTACAGATTGATTCCGGTTGTCGCCATTATCGTTTTCCATCTACTTGTGATGGGGACGGGTATTTGGATGTTGGCGTATTTGGCGCGGCCGAACGTGAAGCAGGCGTTTCGAGCAGTGACAACATAATCGGTTCAGCAGGCGAATTTGGCAGCACCTCTGTTTTCGGCTGGTCGTGTGGAGGATGAATGCGAAATAAGAGTGTAATGTGTTCACAACGGTACAGATTTCCGTCGTGTCTCTCGCTAACCTGATGTCGGTGCAGAATTCTTCTGAAAAGGCAGCCACGCCAAGAGGTCGCCAATGGCTTTTGCTCCGTTTAATACGGCAGTAGCTGTGATCGCCGCCTTTGTGGTCTTTGTTTTGGGCTACGTCGCGCTTTTTGTTTCTTTAATGATTTGTTTTTTCCTTTGTCTGGTTATCACAAAAGGCATATACGAGGGCGCGAAGAAAGTCCGGACGTACGCGATGAGGTCAGCCCCAGCAAATACCTTCATTTCATCTGATGTCGACACTTCGGACCATAGAAAGAGACCATTGCTTATCCCGGCCTTGAGATGAAGACCTTGTCGAGCGTCCGATCGGCTGGGGGTCAGAATTTAGAAGATTCCACAGAAATCCAAAAGAAAATCGGCCAGACGGAAGAAGCTATCGAAAAACTGTATGGTCGCAACGGCTTCGCAAAATTGGGCCGCCACGAATCATGAATTTGAAGCCAAACAACCGAATCGAAACTGGAGGCAGATCATGGATCTATCAGCGATAAGCACCACAAATATAGCCCTTGTTGTTGCGGTGTTGATCGTCGTAGGTGTTGGCATTTGGCTTTTTGTTAGCAAACGCCGAACGGACAGACTGCGCACTCAGTTTGGTAGCGCAGAGTACGCCCGCGCAGTGAAAGAAGGCGGGGGCCAACGGAAAGCGGAAGCGGTATTGGGCGAGCGAGCTGATCGGGTGGAGGCCTTGCACATCCGAGAGCTGGCTCAGGGCGATCGTACGAGGTTTGTCGACTCTTGGACGAAAGTACAGGCGCGATTCGTTGACAGCCCCGGTGGCGCCGTAACAGATGCCGACCAATTACTGGGCGATGTGATGTCCACGCGGGGCTATCCGGTAGGAGACTTCGAACAGCGAGCCGCGGATATTTCGGTGGATCATCCACTCGTTCTCGAGAACTACCGTGCAGCCCACAAAAGCGCGCTTCTTCAAACGCAAGGTAAGGCCAGCACAGAAGATTTGCGTCAGGCTATGATTCACTACCGCACGCTGTTCGAAGAGCTGGTTAGAGAGCCAGAGATGGCGCGCGCAAAGGGCGCGTAATTGAAGCCCTTCGTCCAATCGTTAGGTTAATTGCATCATTCGTGCAGGACGACGCTGAGAAGTGAATTGTCGATTCGCAGGCCGCCGTTATACTTGATGAAACCTAACTTCCGGAATTTGTTCATGAAGAAATTTACGCGGGATCGCGTGGTGCCGACCATTTCGGCGAGCATCTCTTGCGAGACTTTGGGAAGAACCCGTTGGGCTTTGTCTTCCTTGCCGTAGCGCGCGAGAAGCAACAGCGTACGCGCCAGGCGTTTCTCGCTAGAATTGAAAAGTTGGTCGACCAGGTCCTCCTCGATTCGAATGTTCCTCGCCAGCATGAACGAGATGAAACGATCAGAAAACTCGTGTTCCCCGTGCAGCGCGCGAATCATCTCGTTCTTGTCAATTATCAGTACGCTGACGGATGCAACGGCGGTCGCTGTCGCCATACAGGTAGACTGGCCCGCAATGCACCCTTCCCCCAAAAAGTCCCCCGGTCCGAGGATCGCCACCACGGCTTCTTTGCCGGTCTCATTGACCACACTAAGCTTCACACTACCTTCCTGAATGTACATCACATGCTTTGCGGGTTCGCCCTGGGCGAAAACGATGTCCTTACTTCGAAACTTAACCATCTTTCTCCCCACACCGGCCGAGTCCAGAAACAATTTCACATCGAAAGAAGGGCCTTTTGAAATCACTTTTTGGGGAGAGCGGCGGACCTTGAAGGATCCACGTCGAGCGGCTGACGACGCCATACCCAAGAATAACACGGTTCGCTGTTTAATAATTGCACAGCAGTGCCGATCGGTGCAGCCTCTATGGCCTGAAGCACTTACTTCCAATAGGTTGTGAGGACTTAAGGGTCGAACCTAGCGGCTCCGGAGAACTTTCCGCAACGATTGGCGCACTTCCAGTCCGCCATCGTAGTTAATAAATCCCTGCTTCCGGAACCGATTCATGAACGTGTTGACCCGCGAGCGCGTGGTACCGACAATCTCCGCCAGAATTTGGTGACTTAAGACGGGAATCTCAACAACCCCCGGGCCATTCTTTTCCAGATGTGCTAGGCGCAGAAGTACGCGCGCGAGTCGTTGCTCGGCAGAGGAAGTCATCAGATCTATCACGGTGTTTCTTGATGCTTGACAGCAAATAGGCCACCAGCGAATTTGACGTCTTATTCTTCGTGCGAAGCATTTGGAGCATCTTTTCTTTGTCGATGGTACGTATGGAGCTGGCGATCAACGCGACCGCGGTGGACATACGAAACGGATACCCTGCCAGGCAAAGTTCGCCAAAAAAGTCATTGACGCCCACGATCACGGTAATTGGGGAACGTTGACTGTTCGCTCGGGTGGTGAGTCGCACCGCTCCTTCTTGAATGTAGAAAAGCGTGTCAGCCGGGGTACCTTCCGTGTAGATGTTTTCTTTGACTCGATAGTGCGAGACTTTGCCGCCTAGACTTGCCCCCGAAGAGAAACCAGCAAGGTGGGAAGCCATCCGGTTTATGTGTTTCATAAGTCTCTCGAGTCCTGACCAAAGGTTCGTGACGCCGGATCCTGTGTAGCTTGCCGCTCCGCCGAGAAAGTTTGTCTTCGGGCAGGCGGCCAGCCTGTTCCCATTTGTGCCGAAGTCGCCATCTATCTCAGGACGGAATTCCCCAACGGCCGACTAAAATAGCAGTGGTCGGCGAGCAGAATTCTTGGACTTCCTTTCTGCGCAACTGTACGGAATTTCGGCAGGGCGTGACTGTTCAAAATGGAACAGTTCCTCACAGGCTGATTTTGATTTAATTATGTCCGTCGCGATACTGATAACCAGTCACAGCCAAGGACAGTTCAGAACGGATTACGGTCAGAGATTCTGCACTGATTCCGGATGTTGGACGAGAGTGTGCAGCTAGCAGGTTTTGATGTGTTAAAGAGGAGAACTACGATGCCCGCCTTATGTCCACGTTGTGAAAGCAAAGCAGTTCGCCGGTCGAAGCGAAGGGGGTTGATCGAATCAACCTTACTGAGCCTGATGCATGTGCGTCCATTCCGGTGCATGGATTGCGATCGCCGGTTCTACGGCCTGGCCTTTCAAACAAGTTCGATTCAATCTAACAGTGTAACCGCGCAGTAACCTACGGATAAGGCAGAGTTTCCACATCCGGGCGCCCGACTTTACATCCAGGAGCCCTGGGCAGGACTCTGGAGAGTCTGCGATGTTCCAGCGTTTCTTGCAGCGTCAATCTGAGAGTTGTCCACGAGCAAAGGTCAATTTATGAATTGTTTTAGCGGTGGGCTATCGCTCATTTCGTTTCTAGGCTGCTCGAAATTCTCCTTGTCCGTATTGCGTTGAAGAGCGATTGCTGCCAATTGGACCGCTCTGCCAATCAGCTGAAATTCTTGCCGCGTGGGCCGTCGTTGGTCGCAGCAGTAAAGTTGAAATGTTCCCAGGAGACTCTTGTCACGCGAAAGAATAGCTGTGGACGAAAAAACACTCAGGCCCACTTGCATGGCGCTCCTGGTGAGTGGGCCAAGTTGATTTTCTTCGCCGTTCGGCAGAACGACGAGCGACACCACGTTACCGATCTGAACGTCGATCGCAGTGCACAGTCTGTTCAAGATCCCAGGGAGATGCGCGCCCAGAGATATCAATTCAAGAATGTGCCCCTCCCCCACCAACTGACGGCGGCTGTCGTCGCAATGCTGATACGGCCACAACTCCCTTGGTACCCGCGTCGTGCGTGACTGGTGATCATCCATTCTCGCACCTCATCTCGTAACCTCCTTAGATTCCTTGTGCTAGTTATGATTACCGTCCTGCTTTTCCAAGGCTATCCGCCACACCCCGCGATACGAAAGAGGATTTTAGAAAGCAGCCAAGGCTCAAGACTGTTCAATTTTGCACAGTCTCGTTTTTGATTAGTCTTGGTCACGAAACGGTGGTTCCTGCTGTAACTGTCGCAAGACAAGCCCAAGGAGATCGACCATGATTCTTCGCACGAAATGGGAGGAAGTATGAGTATCGAACATCCTAGCTAGGTGCCTCATTGCGGGGATTCCGTTGGATAAAGGTTCTGCGAGAAGAAATCCGATCGACCCTCACTTGCACGAATTCAGACGTGCGGGAAAGCAACCAGAAACCAACGATCAAGAAATATAAATCCTGCCTTAAACCTTCGAAGCAAGACGGCGGTATCCCACAAATTGTTCGAATTGTGTGCCGAATCGAACATACATCGCAAGGCCGACGGTGCCAAAGTGGTTCATCGGGATTCTGAAGCCGAGGAATCCTGAGGAGGCGACAATGTTGGGATATGGACTGTTAGGAACCATAGTGGTTGTCATTGTGATCATCTGGGTCATACGCGCGTTGTAAACCGATAAGCAATACGCTCTGTCTACGTGCCGTAACACCGATCCTAAATCCGTTCGAGCGGGCTTTTGGACAGATTCTAGCGCTTAATCAATTTGTTGGTAACAAAATCGAAATAAGAATGCAATGTGTTCATAACGGTACAGATTCCCGTTGTGTCTCTCGCTAATCTGACTGTCCACGCAGAATTCTGATAATGGAGGCAACACTCATGAAAGTACTCGGAATCATTAGCACAACGGCCGTGTTGTTGTTTCTAGGAGCGACTGTTCCTGCGTTTGCGCAGGAAGAGCACCACGACGAGGGCGCTAAGCCGGCACAGCACGAGGAACAGGCTAAGCCTGCTGCAAAGCAGGAACAAGCCAAACCTCAGAAAGAGGAACAACAAGCAAAGCCTGCAAAGCAGGAGCAGGCGAAACCGCAGAAGCAGCAACAGGAAGCGAAGCCACAGAAGCAAGAGCAACAGGCGAAGAGCCAAGAACAAAACCAGCAGCAACAAGCCAAAGGCCAGCAACAGCAGCAAGAGAATCAACATCAGCAACAGGTCAAGACTCAGCAGAACGAAGAGAAGAGTCAGCAGCGTCAGCAACAGCAAGCCAATGGCCAAGCGCAACAATCGCAGGGAAAGTACGCACGAAACGGTCAGAAGGACAGGGAGGGACACGAATATAACGAAAGTCGATTTGGTCCTAACCATCATGCCCGTTTTGAGGAAAACGGTGGGCGCTATTACAACGGACGCCGAGAATACTCTTACGGCGGCTATTGGTTCTATGCAGGAGCATATCCGGCATGGTTTTACCAGCATGACATGTACTTCATTCTGGGAGCGGATGGGCTCTGGTATGCAGTGGCATACGATGACCCTTCTCTGACCTTCCAGGTCAATATCGGGTAACGAGAAGCCGAGATCGTGTTCTCGGTGAGGCTACAGTCCGCAGCCGCAATTTCTGATCATGGAGGTCAGCGATGATTCGTAACATAACTTTGACTGTGTGTTTCATGCTTGTAACGGCAGTGCTTTACGCCGCGAATAAGGAACAAGAGCGACTGGAAAATTGTGGCGTCGTGATGCAAGAGATCATGAATGTCCCCGATAACATCCCGCAAGACGTGATGGCGAAAGCTGAGTGCGTGATCGTGTTTCCTTCCGTTCTCAAGGCAGCGTTCGTAGTTGGCGCGAGCTATGGCCGCGGCGCAATGGTTTGCCGCACCGGCGAGCGTTTCCGAGGACCGTGGGGTTCGCCCGCAATGTACGCACTCGAAGGCGGCAGCGTCGGATTCCAAATCGGCGGCCAAGCCACGGATCTCGTACTGCTTGTAATGAACGAGAGAGGTGCGGATTCGATTCTCAGCAGCAAAGTGAAATTGGGCGGCGACGCCTCGGTGGCGGCAGGCCCTGTGGGGCGCGACGCTTCTGCGGATACGGATGCCTATATGCGCGCGGAAATCCTAAGCTATTCGCGCACACGCGGTCTTTTTGCCGGCATTTCGCTCGAGGGTTCCACGCTTCGACCCGACGATGATGCCACCCAAGATGTCTACGGCCGTAAACTGACGGCAAGGGAGATCGTGATCGGTGGAAAAGTCGGGGTTCCGGAATCCGGCCGTCATCTGGTCAGGGTACTGGACAAGAATTCGCCGAGAAACGAGTCAAGAAAAGAATCGGCAAGGAAGTAGGACTCGGAATACGAGTCGCAGCTTTTTGCGTGCCGGGGTGGGAGCTCGATAAACTCTGACAGTGAGCCCCATCCCGTTCACAACATCTGTCTTCACCTTTGCAGCGCTCAATATCTGCCGGGCCGAGCGTAGAATTCATTCTTCCAGCTCCTAACTCACGAGCGAGGCAAACAATGATAGTTGAAGCGAAACAGCAATATCGCGGAGTTCTCTGTCTTCATTGCCATCAACCGATTCCGCTTTCGTCTTCTACGGCAGCCAACGAAGGGGGATTCGGAGAACAGCCGACGAGCGGTGGTGATGAGCTTATCGTACGCTCGCTTTCCGTGCGTTCGTTCACCGAGCGCTCGTTTGCGATGCGTTGCCGGGCGTGTGAAGGAGAGGGCCTTTATACCGGTTCAGACGTGATTGCGTGCGACGGAATACCGAGGACAAGGATCTCGCGGGCACGCAAACGTCCTACTAAATGGCTTGAAGAACGTACTCGCTCCCTGTCCGATCTGACGAAACCACCATTAAAGGCGTAGGACGGTCTACAGCCAAGCGTGGGACGGGATGAGCGTCCCCATATGGAAGGAGCTTGTCCGGATCTAGGCCCAAGCTCTGCCGGCGACGCGAGTCACTTCGACTAGCGAATCGGCAAATTCCAGTGTTTCTTTCGTGAGACGCATCAAACAGTCCAAGGCGTCTTGGATCGCCTGTCCCTCCACGAGATCGATTGAACTGATTTGCATTCCCTGTAACCGCGAAAAGATTGCTGTTTCCGCCGCATGAATTCGCTGAAGCAATTCCTGTGGGCTTAACTCGGTCAAAGTCTCCGGGGAATGTGTTTGCTGTTGCGAGTGTTTTAGGTCATTCATAACTACTCCCATTCGCCGCTTGCGGCCTCGAGCCGCGCTTCCACCGAATTAGAATAATAATATTAGAAACTGTGGTTCCGGATTGCTGTTCACTTGCGGACACAATCTCAAGACGCCGAAAGAAGAAGAAACTTATGGAGAAGCATCGGAGCACCAGACAAGAAGCTATACAAAAGTCTTGACTCTAATCGCTCTCCGCTCCGATTGTATTGTAGTGTGGGTCAGCATTTTGAGACCGCTTGAACTTCGCTGTCTCGTTTTTAAGAACACGCAAACCATTGAGGGCATCTTCTATCGCTTGTGCTTCCATACGACTATCCGAACCGATTCGTATTTCCTGTAAGCGGGATAAGATCGCTGTTTCTGCTTCACTCACCCGCTGAACGAGCTTCTGCGGGTTTGGCTCCAACAATGCATCGTGGTAAGGCTTTTGCCACTCAGGGTAGCGTAGCTCGCTCACGGCTCTTCCTCCGAACTTTGTAATTTGAAGAGCGATTTTAGAGAATAGCGTTCTCAAGCTACTGTTCACTTTTGCACACTTTTGGAAAGTGCCGAGCGCTTCGAGCCTTTGAATGAGGGTTAGTGGTGAATCACATAGTCGATGAAGATGGCAGAACCGACTATGCCCGTAAATCCGAGGACGGAAACACCCGCAAAGAATAGAAAATCAGGAATCAACTCAACGCGCTCTCGCCACTGGCGGATCATTCGTGCCTCTGCACACGCTGAATATGAAGTGCCGGGGACCGACCGTGGTCAATCTATCGAAGGGGGTTTCCGCTCAGCTTAATCCTGAACGCGATCACGGAATCGGTTCGCGGGCTTTACGAAATACTTATAACGCGAGCGATTTTCTGTATCTGTTCGGTTTTGCACACTTTCAAAATCGGTTTTGAGTGGCTAACTTGAAGTGTAGTGCCAACAAGAGGACCTGACGGATTGAACTTCCATGCGCATTCAGAGCAAGCCCAACCCCGGAATTGACTCTGATTGAGCCATATCATTCTGCGGGGCATCGACAATTATATCTCGTGGATCACACCCCGAATATTTGCGGTTTTTCAAATAGTCAAGCCCGAGTGTCCGGCCGTGTAAGCCTCCCTTCTCGCAGGAGTTCTTCTGCTGGGTTTGCGGAGGCCTCTTACACCGCCGGACACCCTAGTCACCAACATGCGGAGTTATATCTCGCAAGTGTGCAAAAGGGGACGGTATGGCTGCTACCCCGACTGTCATGATGTGAGCATGCCTCATAAGAAAAGTACGACACGATCCGATGACGCGACGCGTGCCAGCGTCACGAAGGAAATGGCAATGCCGCGCATGGCCAGATCCGCGAAGATAGCGGAATTGAATCTGAATACTTCACGAATTCCGGAACAGCCAAGCACGACGATGCCCGGAATTGTAAACAAGATAATTCCGTCTCCACACACGAGCCAACCGGAAAAGGCGCAGATTGCTGTAGAGGGAACCGGACAACGTTATCGAAATCTCCGAATTAAAAATACTCTGACAGACGAACATGGCGATGACGTAAAGTTGAAAAAAGGCGCTCATGTTGACGTTACCGTGACCGCCAAAGCCGACCGCAATTAATGAAGCCACAAAACTACAGTCTGTGTTGCGCGGTGCCTAGAATAGTCTGCGCAATGCTGATGAGGAGATAGTCTGAGCGTGGCATACCTGGCTTGCCCTCATTGCGGGGATGCTATTGCTGTCAAGAGGGAATCCAAAAGCCCAACGCTTGCGGGAACCCAAAGTGTCCGGGAAAGCAACCAGACGCCGGCGATCGCGAAATATGAATCGCGCACCTAGACATCTAGGCTCAGAACCTTCGCGGAGACATGATGTCCCTCAATGACAGGCGCGAAATCGAGAGTCTCGGCCGGAATTTCGCGAAGCTGAGTCTCCGTCTCAGAGCCAATGAAGTTTCACCCACAGAATGCACGGCACTCCGGTGCCGTCGAGGATCGACATGAGCGGGAAAAACTTTCGAGTCGCGCAGGTGGCCGAACGGACCAACGCCGAAGGTAAACAAATAATCAACAAAGTACTGCTGGCAACGCCTGACAATGAATATGAGTTGATGCGTTCTGACTTGACGTACATCGACCTGCCGCATCATCTTAGCCTCCATGAGCCGACACAAAGTATCGAGTTCGTCTATTTCCCGAATCGAGGAATGGTTTCTCAAGTTGTTGTTACCAAAGACGGCCGGACCGTGGAAGTGGGCGTAGTGGGCAAAGAGGGCTACGTGGGGGCAGGATTGGCAGTGGGCATGAGCAGAAGTTCAGTGCGAGAAATCATACAAATCGCCGGCGATGGCTTCCGAATGATGGGGAACGCGCTCGAACGCATTCTGCGGTCGGCCCCCCAGTTACAGGTGATATTGAACAGGCATACGGGACTTCAAGGAATGCAAGTCGCACAGACCGCGGCGTGCAATCGCCTGCACGATATACAGCAACGTCTCTCAAGGTGGCTGTTAATGACTCAGGATAGGGTGGATTCCGGAGTGCTTCCGATTACCCACGATTTCATCGCCACTATGATGGGTACGGACCGATCCACCGTGAGCCTGGCGGCGGCGGTAATGCAAAAAGAAGGAATCATAGAATACTTGCGAGGTGCAGTGAAGATTGTGAACCGC